>Ga0307510_10001892_pt1 | contig 23490 bp, 17 predicted proteins | sample 12_EM_MG_FD_207224 | JGI IMG/M metagenome (GOLD analysis project Ga0307510, IMG submission 207224) | Populus trichocarpa ectomycorrhiza microbial communities from riparian zone in the Pacific Northwest, United States - 12_EM | ecosystem: Host-associated > Plants > Roots > Unclassified | place...
CGTACAAGATATAAGAAACTTGAGTGCTCGTGTTGAGAATAGTGGAGAGTTTGGGATGGGTGTTTGGCTGCAGTTTGGGAGGAGTTTGGGAGGGGAGAGGTGGGATGGGAAAGAAGAACAAGGAGAAACAGAGGATGAGAGTGTCGGCAGATGGGTGCATATAATGGTTTTTTCCGACGGAATCACCGACAGATTACTTCCGTCGGTGATGCCGTCGGTGAAATCACCACGTCACTGTACGGCTATCACATTTTGAATCCCTCGGTACTTTCCGTCGGTAAAATCGCCTGACGTCACCATGCCGTTGCGTATTTCCAGACGAACTGTATATGCCGTCGGTGAAATCGACGGTATATACCGACGGACATATTCCGTCGGTATCTGCCGATGGAATTATCGACGGAATGATTCCGTCGGTAAATACCGACAGATTTTGAGACGGACTTATGTCCGTCGGTATAAATTACCGACGGAATATTTCCGTCGGTAATTCCGTTGCTTTTCTCCGGTTTTCTGGTAGTGGTTTTTAAAATCCTGAACCCTACTTAACCTGTTTATAACGATTGATTCTTATAGGAATTTTCTACAGCTCACCTTTAATGGAAATTTGTAAGGAGTCGTGGAGACTATATGAGAGAGTAGATTACGTGGAGATTTATTTTTCGAAGACCAAATATATTTTTAAGGATATTTTTCGTGGATAAACAATTTCATTTTATTGAAAATTTCAAAAGATGGTGATACAAATGTTTTTGAGATAATCTGGGGGATATTTGCTCTCAAGCAAAGTGTCAAGTGTAAATGCACAAATTCATTTTCCTAGTTCTAGTTGTTTTTTTTTTCAGTGGAGATAACCTTTGCCTATTAATTATTTTATCACTTTCTTGAGCGCGTGGCACTTCTTGGTATCATGTTTGTTGTCATGGTAAAATCGACAAAATTTATTTGAATTCCTTGTGTTTGCGTTGCTTTTCATGGAAGGAGGATATCACACAAATATTTTTTTCTTGGATAACAACTAGCATCTCAGCCCATCTGGTGGTTAGAGGTGTAGTCATAAGTTCATGGAATATTACGTGATTGTGGTAATGCCCCTTAATTAGTGCTTGTTTTAGATGTTCTTGTCGAGGATTGATGGCGTGGTTGAGACTCTGCTTGTACATGAATGCCTAGATGAACTTTTTTAGTGATACTTTCTTCCACCTTAATGTAATTTTCCATTACGTGCTTGACGCTGGAGAAATTTTTGTCTAGAAGAGTGTGTAACTTTTCCTATAGGAAATAGTTATAGACTCTACTAATGAGGGTTTCTGTCGTGTTAGGTTTGAGCTTTTCCATGTTAAACATTTCTTTGTTGAACCTTTGAAGATAAGTCCTAGTGCCCTTATATTCTCGTTGTGTGATAATATAGAGCTATGTGGTGCTTTTACAGGCGTGATGCTTGTGTTAGAGCGAGAGATGAGCTTGGAGCTAAGATCTTGAAAATGAAGAATAAATCCATGCTCTAATTTATGGAATCATGTATGTGCAAATCCACGCAACGTTGTTGAAATAATTTTACATATAATATCATTGTCTTGTGTAACAAATTCTAAAATGCTTCTCATATTTTGTACATACTCTCAAGGTTCTGTGAGTCCTGTCAGTCCTTTATAATTGTTTAGACTGACTTTTGCAGAGACAACTTCTGGAAAATTGAGTGTGGAGGATTTTATGACATAGTGGAGATTCTTGTGTCATGGAGCTTGTCTCATGCCCATTCGATGGAAAGTAGATCCCATTTATTTTTCTAGTGTGTGAGTGAGATGGTTGAGATCGATGGAAAGTAGATCGTTTGGAGTGGCTTGTGCAAGAGCGATGAGTGAGGTCCTTTGGAATGTAAGAATGTGAGCGTTCCCTGCTTCCATGTCATTTTACCATGTCTCATCCTAGGATTGTGCAAGAGCGATCGTTTAGCACTTCTAGGGCAACCTAGCTAGCCTGAGCTGACTAGGCAAGTAGCCTATCTAGGCTGATCCAAGCAAGCATATTTTCGGATCTGGCTTATTGGTCCTTTTTTTTTCGTTTCTGTTTTTTTTTTTTTTTTTCTTGGCACATCAATTAGCATACTTGTGACTCTTAAGTAATGTATTTCTTTCCACTTCCATAGCTGTTTTAATTTGTATTTTTTTTCCAGTTTAATTAGTTACTACGACTCTACCAATTAATTGACAGAGCGTCAGAGCCACCACATGTAAATTCATTTTGGGGCGCCGCGAGCTTAGTAGTCTGGCGAGGAGGATGCAGAATTATTGTACTTGTCTTCTTCTTTTTAGTCAATAATTCTTTTATTTGTTTTAGAAAAATGGAACTATGTTCACATTAGCCTGATATGTCTTCCTTTGCACCTCGTCTCTCTAACACAACACATGCTTTCCTATAGATATGCACGTAAATATATGATTGTATATATGATATGAAGGTCATGAAATCTAACGTTGCTAGCCTCACTGCCTAGCTCGAGCACGTAGCTCGCTCGTGCTTTCTCTCACGAGCTTTGATAACTTGTATTTCAATTAAAGCCAAAGAAGAAGAAAAATCGTATTCAATTTATATTGAGCAAGGGTAAAGATTTTGGGAACGTAGAATTTTCGTGAAGTGGACTTAAACAAGTGGGGTGTAGACAAGTAAGGTAGAGTCTACTTTACTCCACATCTTGGAAGATTGGAGGAAATGGAGCAAGCAAAAGACGTTTCCAACTTGGTCTTTAGAATTCAATATATCCCTAGAGAATTGGAAATCAGGGCACGGAATAGTAACATCATACTTTATATTTTCTTACACTAATCTAGCTAGTCCTTATTGATGGCTCGAGAGTTTTTCATTTTAATCTTACAATCTTAATTACTTACCACTTTTCTCACGTAGGGTATTAGCCTCAAGGGAAAAAAAAGAATCCATAGAGTAGGTGAAAGAATTTTCCCACGGTAACAAGGTTTTGGTGCACAAAATGGCATACAGTAGCCAAGCGATGAAATGTAGAGAGAGCCTTGACAAGGGCACCCGAGTGAAAAGTCGAATAAAGAGTCAACCGAATCCCACCAACCTTTGAAAATGAGAAATTAACCCATGTTCTCTCGGATTTGGCTGAATTTCAGGGGGTAATTGACGGTTCAAAAGCTTGTGTTTACATTAAACGAGGTATTTCATAAGCTTAATTAATCCTTGTTAAGTCAACTTATAAACAAACACTGTACACCAAATTCATTTAGCTATTAATTTCAGTTCTAACAATTTTATAATCAATATAATGGTTTTACCCCAACTGACCGTCCTAATCATTTCATGATCACGATTAAGGTATGGCCATGGACAAGCAGAAGTTAATTAGTCTCTTTCTCTCTATCATAATTTTCTCCGTTAGAGCTTTAAGCTTGTAGAGTGTGCTATCACCATCTTCAACAAAAGAAAATAGACAGTGCTTTGGCTGTGGATCATGAGACTGGTTGCACGTTTTCTGCCTTTCTGGGGGGGGGGGGGGGGGGGGTTTTGCTTTCAACAAGTATAAAAGTCAAGCGGGATGGCTTTTCTTGACAACCTCAAAAAGGACTATTTCATGATCAACACTTTCCAATCTCAGTACACGAGTAAAAAATTCAAAAGAAACTAAAGCTGGCTGCAATTTTTGAAGTAAAAGGCTCTTTATGGCCTGAAGTGAAAAGGGAACGAAAAGCATTTATTATTTCGAAAGTACACTGTCAAATTAAACACATTGACATATGTCTTAATAAATCATTTACAACAGCATTGACAACGAGGTAAAATATGTCTTCTTTAAATCCAAACGCTACAAATTATTCAGCAAAGAAATAAGACTCCAATATAATTAATGCTATGACATGCCAAACAATTAATTGCTTTCATATGTAGGGATTCTTAGAAATAATCAATCACATATAATTATACTTCTTAGTGTCTATACATAAAGCTGAGAAATACACTTCTGTGCGCATCCAACTCCTCCAAACAAAGGGAATAGCTAGAAAAAATATCAAAACTGTAAATAATTAACAAATAAGACTCGTCAGGAATGTGAAAAATTAATGGCCAACACCAGGACTTGGAACAGACCGTAGAATCCGATCGATGCTAGCAAGATGCCTTGCAAAGAGTTGTTCATTATCAAGAGTGGCATGACCCTTCTTGCTAGGAGAAGATGATGGCACTGTACCCTTAGGAAGAGCGCTAAGAACCAAACTTGCAAAAGAACTGACACTGCTAGTACCCTCCTTGTTGCTGCTGCTGCTGTTCTCCTGTGGAGTACCAGTACTCATCAATAACTTTCTTCCCTCTATATTTGATACAATGGTAGCAAAAGAAACCAAGAAAATGAGAACCACTGCTCCAAAACGAGCCATAGATATTGTATCTATCGCAATGAATCTTGAAACAAAGGAGAGAAAGAGAGAATGCAATCTGGGTTTTGTTGTTGAGGCAGGAAAATGTGATACCGGTGTGGTTTGAAGCAGAGAAGATGTTAAGGTGATAGCTCTAGCTTAAGAAGTTTGATGATGTTTTATGTTTAGGAGGGTTGGTATGGGCTTATATATATATATACACAGACAGATATAGCAGGGCATATTATAGGGTGAGAAATTCATGTACCGCGTGACGGCTAGATAGAGCGTGGAGATCAAGTTATGTGCAGGCCAAGTCAAAGATTATAAATGTTTGAAATTGAACCAAGGTGCGAAAGAAGAGAGATTGTCTAGTAGTAGTGGTGATGGCTAGCTAGCGAGTAGTGGTGGTGTTGTGTTTTATTTAATTTGAATTCCAAAAATGAGTGCATAAATGCCGCGTGGAGCTAAGGTGGGTGACTGTGATAAGAAGCCGGCCAGTGTTTATTGGGTAGAAGTAACTTCAACTTACAAGCACCGTCAAAGATACCATTACCTGTTTCTCAAACTTGATGTTTCCTCAGTTAATTTGTTAGCTACTCTGGTTGGGTTTTGTCCTTCTTTTTTAAGCCATAGCCCACATAATTAAGAAGTGAGGGACCAGTAGCTAACTTTAAGTTTTTGAGATTAGTATAAACTGTTCTGGATATCTATAGTTAACAAAGAAAAAAGGGAAATGAGGGACCACCGCCATACAAATAGAAATAAAGAGGCAAGCTGCAATTAGGGTCGGTAGCAACAACAAAGACAGAGAGGAAAAAAAAGGGGAGAAAACTCGTGAGAGAGAAAAGAAGAGGCAACTTCGGCAGTCTATATTCAAGCTTTGATTTGAATCGAGATGTAACTTTGACAGCGACTTTGAGATACATAGCTATTCATTCCGCACGGTTGAATTAAATACTGGAGGTGAATGGAATCTGAAAAATATATATATTTTTTTAAAGTAATTTCTAGAAAAAATAAATTATTTTTTGATGTTTAATAGTGTCATGAAAAATAAATTAAAAAATATTTTTCAGTATTTGACTGTGCCATAATAAATAAGCTGGAAAATCATTTATTAATATATTTTTTTCAAGTTGATTTAAACATATATAGAACATTAAATGTAACTATTTGACCACTTACCAAAAAAAATGAGATATAAAAAATGTAATATTAAAAAAAAATTATTACATCATATATTTATATATAGTTTATTTTATAAAATGTAACTACACATATAATATTAATATTTTAAATAATATTATAGATCTATAATCATCATGCAACCCTAATGAGCTTTGAGCCAAACTGAACCTAGACTGACTTGATTGGGTCAAGAACATTATCAGCTTGGTTGGGTTGAACAGAGCTTCAATCTAGATTGTATCAATGATCCGACCTAACTAATGATGATGATGATGTTATTATCAAACAGGTTATTCAAAAACCTCTATATAAGTCATAGTTAATGAGGTTCACCAGACCTTACCAAGCTTCCACCAAATATTTTTCTTATGACTATGTGTTGGTTAGGAGATCCATAACACTTTAATAAAGTTATGTCATATGAGAACAAAAATGAGTGGTTGAAAGCCATGCAAGAAATGTTTTAAAAATAAAATCAAGAAAATATTCCTAATAACTCTAGTATATTAGGATCAATTGATTGAAATTTAAAGAAATAAAATTGTGAAAATCTAAAATGTTGTGATAGTTACACGAGAGAAGCCAAATTAAGTCCAAACTAAGTAAAAAGGTGTTAGAGAAAAAACACCAATATAACAAAATTTACAAATCATAAGTCTCAATTCTTTTCTCTTTTTATGCAATTAAAATAGAGTCAACCAATCAATAAAAGTAAACAAAAAATCACAACAAATCAACATTAAGATTTTTACTTACAAAACCCTGATGTGGAGAAAAAACATGAAACCTTAGTCCGCCTATAAACTTCTACTATTAATAAATAATGTAATCACAAAGTGTTTTTTCTTAGTTAAAACTAAAGACTACAACATAAATCATCAATAACAATATATTCTTGAAATACATACAGAAAGAATCGAGAAACTCTCACAAAATTGATAATCATGTTCTTATAAAGACACGACCAATTTAGATACCTAAAATCTTTAATCCAACCATATAAAATGCAAATCTATGTGTCTAAAACCTGCCATTAAAATTTCAGCTGGATCCAACAGTGAGTCGGCTGCTAATCAAAACTTGAATGGAGACCGTTCAAGCTGCCTCTTATTTTCTCTCTCACGAGTTCTCTCTATCTATTTTTTTTTTATCTCTATCTTTATTCTTGATGTTAGCCCTAATTGCAACCTGCCTTTTTATTCATATTCATATGTGGTGGTTGCTCTTTATTCCTATTCATTACAACCTAAAAGAGAAAGGACCAAACCCAATAATTTTTCCCTTTCTGACTTGTTTAGAAGGCTCCACCAAACTTGTTTGTCTTTTGCAAAACCCAAACTTCTCACTCGATAAAGACTTGGTCATTATATCTGATATAATGTCACAAGTATGGATTTTCTCAATAACAAAAAACTTCATCTCCATAGCATCTCGAATCTATTAGTATCTAACCTTAATATGCTTTAATCAAGAATGGAAAGTAGGATGTATATTAAGATGGATTGCACTCTGACTATCACAATACAACATAAAGTTCTCTTATACTAGATCAATTTCATGTAAGCACTTCTTCAAATCCATAACAACGTTTTACCCCCTTCAGTAAGAGCAATGTATCTAGCCTCAATGGTGAATAATGTAAGATGTTTTTGCAACCTTTATTACCAAGAAATTGCTTCCCCTACAAAGGTCATTAAGTATTCCGATTTGGAATTTCTAAAATTGATATCACCAGCCATATTTGCATATATGTGCCCATCTTGCACAGGTTTACCATTTTCAAAACATAAATTGAAATTTGAGGTACTTTTGAGATACTTGAGTGCCCATTTCACTACTGATCAATGTTCTTTACCAGGATTAAAGAGGAATTGGCTGATTATACCAACAATATAAGCTTTATTTGGTTTTGTGCAAACCATGACATATATCAAGCTATCAATTATAGATGCATAAAGAACCTTCTTTATCTCATTTCGTTCTTCGTCACTTGAAGAACATTGTTTAGAATTTAGTTTAAAGTGGCTTGCAAGCGGAAAACAAACATGTTTTGAGTCGCTCATGTTGAATCAGACCCACATGCCTAGGCTACACACATTGCCAAGCCCATCTGTGTCTGGGTCTGGCGCTACTGCCAAGCCCAGCCGTGGCAGGGTCTGGCTAGCACTAGATCTATCGCGCTTGGAGCTTAGCACACTAGTAAGCCTAATTGTGGCTGGGTCTGGCATTGGCCAAACCCAATACGCCTAGGGCTTGGCACATTCCTAAGCCCATTCATAACTGGGTCTAACTAGCGCCGGACCCAACGTGTCCAGGGCTTGGTACATTGTCAAGCCTGATCGTGGTTGGGTATGGATAATGTCAGACCTAACATGACACACTATCAAACCCAATCGTGACTGGATCTGGATAAAGCCAGACCCAATACGTCTTCACTAAGGCATTTTTGGTAAAAATATATTGATAAAATCTTAGTTTCATCACTATATAAATATATACGCCTTCACTAATGACACTAAAAAATGTCACCAATTGTTACCAAAGTGGGTTACATGCGCCACCTAAAGGCGGAAAATCGTTCACTTACCTTTAGGCAATACATGTGGCTCATTCTAGTTACCGTTTAGTGACCTTTCTCGATGTTATTAGATTCATTTCGTCGGGATCTTTTTAATGGCAAGAGGGTGTTGTTATTGGAGTTTCGATATACTTCTGATATCTCATTCCTTTATTTCTCTCTTATTTTCTTTTTAAAATTTATGTCAATTCATTTTAACAATTTCTTTAAAATTTCATTATTCACATTTATTAAACTATACTATTTTGACAAACTTGTTTTATTTGTGTTCTTTTACAAAAAAAAAAAAAAAAAATCCAAACAATATTTTGAAGGAAGAAAAAGTAAAAAAGGATAGAGAATAAAATAAAGTAGGTCCCAGCTGACGATGTTAAAATTTACAGATTTGGTTTTCTACTGAAACAAAGCCTTAATTATTAACCAAAATGAGATTAATTGCTTGTTTAATGGTTTGTTTGCATTCACAGTCACGTGGCTTTGTTTTCAGTGTGCATTTCGTTGCCCATGTTAGGTTCCGCCATTACTTTCCTGGAAAAGGAAATTTCTTACCACTTGTTGTGCCTTTTATTATTATTATTATTATTATTATTATTATTATTTCACTATACTAATTTTTATGTTTCGCCAACTATACTATTGTCTCCACCATCCACGTGCTTTAGTTGAGTTTTAAATTTTCTCGTCTGGCCATTGTAAAGTAATTTAAATTTGGTTTCCTTTTCCAACTATGTATATATTTAACCATATTTATTAAACATGTCCCGGTTTAATAGATTGATTTTAAAATTCAATGATCTGAGATTTAATTTAATTTGAGTTCATAATTCAGCTATTTAGGATATTGATTTTATCAAATCCAATTTGATTGCTGCTGTTACGGACTATTTGAAATTTAATCCAAACAAAATCATTATTATTATTTTTATATTTTTTATTTTTTTATTACTTTATTAAAGAAATTAAAAGAAAATATCTGACCTTTGATTCAACCTATGAATTTGATAATTAATCAAATTAGAAATTATGGGTTTTGTTGAAAAGTAATTTTTAAATCCAAGGCCAAATAGAGAATTTTAGGGGATATGTGTGATTGGTAAAGTAGTGTAATGTAATATTTTTTTTAATTTAATTTTTTAATTTTTAACATCAACATATTAAAATCATCAAGTATAATTAAAAAAATAATATTATTTTAATGTTTTTTAAACAAAAACTAATTTAAAAAGCACCAGTAATTAACACCTAAAAGTCAAAGGAATATTCAAGAAGTGGACTGTTGCTCATTAACTCCAGCAACTAAAACTTAAATCATATTTAATCTTAGGTCAAGCAAAACATTAGTCTTATAATTAAAGAGTGTGGATTAGACAATTGGGTTGACAAATTAACTTAACTGGGGACCTCGGTCTTAAGGAAATTTATTAAGGTTGTTAACTCCTTGAGTTCATAATTAATCAGTCTAATAGAATATTGAGAATTAAAAAGAAAAAAAGAAATTTAAAATGGTACCCTAATTGTTTGTGCTTGCATAAACTCCTACAACGAATTGAAGGTTAATAGCTAGGCTTGCAGCTCTTGTCAAACAGAGTTCAAACGTCTAGATTTAGATATCATCGTAAACTCTCACAAATTACAAGTGAGGAAAAAAGGGCAGTATTAATTACATACGTGATGTTAATTAGCATCATTAGGATATCTCTAGAAACCTCACACGGCCACGAAATATCATTAATAATATTGTAACATTTATTTGTTCTTAAATAATTTGTCACATGGAGATGTTTGGTCGCACGTAGCAAAGATGGTTTGTTTTTCTGAGCTCTCAAGATATCATATGTTTTTGTACAGAAAAGTCAACAACTACTCTCAAATTAGCCCTCACGAGATGGGGAAGCCCACATCTCACTCTTGTCCCCTCAACAAGATGAGATAACAACACGTATGAGAGCTTGGTAAGTTTGAGGGTATAGCTCAAATGGTTAGTTTTTGAGTTTATTTTTTAAAAATTACTAGCTCGAGTGTTATAAATCTCAGGATCTCTAGAGGCTTACATGATCGTTAATTTCAAGACATTGAGAGATTAGTTGAGGTATATGTAAACTGACCTGAACACTAAAAAATAAAAAAAGAAAGTATGAGAGCATGATTTCTCATCACAGAATCTTTATGGGTCGACTGTTTTCCTTTTGAGTGTGTGTGTGTAGGACTCTCTTGCCTCCTTTTCTCATTGATTTACTCTCGTGATCTTTATCTAACATCTGAGAATGACTTGAACATGCAAGCCTATCACCTTACATGTTTGATCATCAATCGGTGTTTCAGTACTTAAACAAATTTATTATTGATGAATTGATTTTTTTTTTCTTATTGGAATATAAATTGGGTTACAACTATAAGGGAATCAGAACAAAATCATTATCTTTTCTAAGAAAAAAATAAAAATCTCTAGCTAGATTTATAGCTCCATTGTGAAAGGTATTTGCCATCTTATATATATACATATAGAAATTAATATTAGGTGCCGTGAGTACCGTCCTGACTGGCCTTTACTACCCCTCTTGAACGTAAGCACATGACAAACAATCGGTTCAAAATTGAAATTGTTGACTCAATTACCTAAAAAGTACATAGAAATTGCTAACACGATGTAAAAAAAAAAAACCCTTCCCTTGTTAATTAAGCTAGGGCAAATTATGAGGTCACATTGTGTGTGGGATTGGCTAGCTACATTGTCGGCAATGGTCGAATAATAAAGAAAAACTAGCAGGGCCAAATGTCTATAAAGAGCGCTCGAATTATTCATCCATGTCAACAGATCAGGTGTCTGCTTCCAGACAGGAGTTACCCAATGTTATCACTGACTTTTGAACAAGATCAGAGACAGAAATACGCCGCATAAATGGTATACTATACATATTATGTTTTAGGAGCAATTTGTAATTGTGTTTTTAAAAAATTTAAATTTTAAAAAATTAATTTTTTTATGTTTTTATACCGTTTTGATATACTAATATTAAAAATTAAAAAATTTATAATTTTAAAAAGTAACTGTAATCTCCGTGTTCTAAAAAAAAATAGTACTCATTTAGAAACTGTTTGAGAACGTGATGCAGACCGCGTTCCTAAAAAATTCAAATTTTTTTTTTGCTAAAATTTAATATGTTTTATATCGTTTTGAAGTGCTAATGTTAAAAATAATTTTTTTAAAATAAAAAAATATCATTGATATGCATTTCGGCACAATAAGTTATTTGAAAAGCAACTCCAACCATATTGCGAAACATGCTAGATGAACATCTCGTGTGATGAATAAGGAATTATCAATTTGATCTGTCGGTTCAAGATAATGAAAAATAATCGATTTGGTCTTTCATGTAGGTGACATACTTTGACTTTTGGTAAAACACCACTAGTTAGGTTTTAATTAAAGATCATAAATAAGATCAAACTCAAGCAATTAAGCTTACTGAACAATTGTGTTACTGAAGAGATTAATTAATCGAATCAAAAAATAAAATATAATGGCGAATTGATTATAAAAACTATGATTATGCTGCAATTAGATCATATACTGTCTATGGATTTCTGATGAGAGGGTTCTGAGAATGAATTTGTGGCTTATGCGAGAAACAAAGAATATGAGTGAATCAGCTTTTTTGAGGACAGTAGCTTGTTTTGGGGTCAAATATGGTGGCTAGCAGGCAATCTTTCTGAAAAAGCACGTAATTATAAGACATACAAAGCAAAATCTTCAAATCAACATCACGTTTTAAATGTTCTGATTTTCATTTGCATGCGGTCAAAATATCCATTTTTTATTTTTATTTTCTTATGGTAAATATATAAGCTCAATATATATTAAGTATCAATTAGATATAAAATCAAGAGCCCGTGACTCCCACCATGAGAAAATTCAATTATATTTGAGAGAAGAATTTTTAGAATATGATGAGCAATAAGAAGTTGAAAAAAATTAACCTCTTTAGTGAAAGATTTTATAATTCTTGTTTTTTTTTTTTAAAGGAAATGAGTTAAAATGTAAGTAAAATATCTCTGATTTGTCTAACACATTGTCTAATCATGAAGCTTAGAATTTCTAGAATCATAAAAAACACAAACTTGATACTTAGTGGAGCTCAAAGATGATTGATTTGGTAACTTCCTAGATCCAATTATACTTGAACTTAGGACTTGAATGAATCTAGAGATAGTGAGTCCAATAATTCGCGGGGTCTAAATCTTAGCCCAAAAATACTAGATTATACCTTTAGTCATCCTTAAAAAAAAAAAAGAAAGATATAGGCATCCATTTCCAAATTCAAAACTCTTCTGTTTTATTTATCCACAATTTACATGACAATGAGGTTAGCTGGGCCAAGCATAGCATTGCTTTTATTTCGCTTGGTAGATCAATATCTGTGCACGTAGGAGCTTACTTCTGAGCCTACAAATTGTCAGAAAATCAATTAGGCCTATGTAACCTTAGTGAGTCAAACAAAAGCCCACGGTGACTGATGCAGCCCATTAAAGAATAAATGTTGCCTTTTTCAACTTCTAAAACTGACGGTTGAATTTGCCGAAGTGGAAGTGAGTGGTGGATATTAAGCCCTGTAATACTACAAACAACATGAAAATCAACAAACCACGACCATAAACCTTCTACGAACTTCTGTGAAACTGTTCTGTTTCTACCACTAAACAAATGGAGTGCTTTAACTCTACTAAACTGTCATCTCCCTGCACTTCTTCTATCCTCAACCTTCAGGTACGATGGCACAATACATATGTGTGTGGTGTTGTTCTTATAAATGTATCCCACTTGATCATATGATTCTTGATTTGTTTTTGCATGTGTTTTAGTTAACTTGAGCCTCATAAGCAATCCCTTTAATTCTATTGATATTCTTGATCGTCGTTTTCTTACTGGAAGGGTCTAATGTAGCTTTTAGAAAATTGGAGTTTCTAATTTATGTTCATTAGCTTTGTAGTGGCAAGTTATGTTGGATTCTTAGGTACTCAGTAATTGCTGCTTCCACTTGAATATATAAGTAATAATGATAATAGTGATGAGTTAATGAATTGTGTAAAACTATGCACAAACTCATCTTGATTGTGGTTTTTATGGTTATTGAACTGAAGTTGCAGCATGAACATGGCAAGATTTTGTCCTTTTTGTTGTGATTGTCTTTGGATTGAAAATTTTGAGTCACTTCTATAACATAATTAACTGACATTTCAGGGTTCTTCATCACTTGTTTGTAACAAATTTTCTAAAAATTCAGTTCATCCTTGGTTGCTGTCCTCTCCACCTCCCAAACCATTCTTTCAACTTGATGATAGACTGCAGTGTAGACAGAAATCAGCTCATAGAACTTACAGGGGCCCCATATTAGCGGAAGCTGGAAAGCAGGGCTGGGACTTGGGCAGGTTTTTGAAAACGTTGTATTTCTTCAACGGACCGCCATCTCCATCCAAGGTTTGGATTTAGTTTTCTATTGGAGTTTTTATCTCTTCAAACCAAGAAATTAAATTCTCAACTAACAGTAACTCATTATCTATGAAGTTCTTTGAGTTTTTAATTGAGAAACTATCCAGTCCATCACCCAGCGAACCCAAAAACTCAATGGAAAGTTCTGGTATTGTCCTAGTTGTGGGAGCAACAGGTGGTGTTGGCAGAAGGGTAGTTGACGTCTTACAGAAGAAGGGACTGCCTGTCCGAGTATTGGTACAATGCTTTCACCTTGTTTAAGATTCATTCTTTCATTTTTTAGTTCCAGACTTAACTCATCCCAGTTTCTTTTGGGAACATCTATGAATATAGAAGAGAAAGAAACAGATTATGCTTCCTTCCATTTATGTATGTTTTTGTGTCAAACTTCTCTCAGGCCAGAAATGAAGAAAAGGCAAGAAAGATGCTAGGACCAGATATTGACTTGGTGAGTTGACTGCCTTCGAGACCATATCATGATTACAAGAATCGTGATTCTACTTATCAAATATTCTCCTCCAAAATGTGTTTTAGAATATCTTTTTTGATTAGAATGCTTAATGATCATGAAATTTAAGAAATCAAAAGCTTTAGAACATTTGCTCTTCTAATAATTAGATCCTACCTGATACACCAAATTATGAATATGATGTAAGAAGAACATTTGATGTGCAAGAATGGCGAGAGAGACTGATCTTTAAGCATTAGGGAAGGTATGCTTGCTTCAAACCATGTACTGTAGAATCAAATGAAAATCCCATAGAAGCTGCATTTTATATATCAAATGGAATGTTATTTTTGTGTTGAAAACATTGTGCATGAGTTGCAATCTTTCTTAAGGTGTAAGATGACTGGTTCTCTGATTTTACTGCTTGTTGGAATGTTGACATTATACAATTGGATCTAATATCTAAACTTCATAAAACCCAAATCTTTTCTCTGTTCCTTGCTCTGTAATTGCTCTCTTTTCTTCTTACTTTCTTTCTCGAGTTGTCAGATCATTGGAGACATTACTAAAGAGAGCACTTTGTTGCCTGAGTACTTCAAAGGAGTGAGGAAAGTTATAAATGCTGCTTCTGTCATTGTTGGCCCAAAGGAAGGCGACACCCCAGAAAGGGCAAAATATAGTCAAGTATGGTATTGAATATTGTTTACGTGATGATTATTCATGCTCTTTGCTTATCTAAATATTTAGTTTCGACCATCTTTAGTCTCTCTTTTATGATTCGCATTTGACTTTCAATTTTAATGTGGTGCAGGGAATCAAGTTCTTCGAGCCAGAGGTATGTGCTGATTAACATCTGTGTTGAGTTCATTTCAAATCTTCCTTTGCTTTCCCATATATATATGTTGAACTTGTGCTGCTAACAAATGTGTGGCTGCTTGGCTGCATGGTTTTGTTTTATTGACGAAGCCAGATTAAAGGTGATTCACCTGAAATGGTGGAGTTTGTTGGGATGAGAAATTTGATTAATGCTGTAAAGGGGAGTGTTGGCCTTCGAAATGGGAAACTGCTATTTGGATGTGAAGGTGCTGTTTTTATGCTCCATATTGGCATGACCTAATCGTGTAGCATACAAGTTAGATTCAAAATAAACAGATATGATAATGTTTCTCATTTTTAGTTTCTCTTTTTCCCTTTTTATTGGGAGGGTTTAGAGTTGGTGTATTGTGCTAAACAAGAGCATGCAGCATGAGGAAGCAGTATGGATGACACCTGACATGGACATGATAATTTTGTAGCATGAATGTTTTTATATTAAATTTCTGATCTATTTATACGAATACTAAAGTTTTGCAGAATATTTACTTGATAAATCCAGTTGCATGATCCTTACTGTTCAACCAAACTACATGAAAACTTGTGCTGGATATGGTGGCTAGTGAGCATGAGCTCTGATCTTTGAATCCGTGGAAACTAAAATATGCACATTTAGTAAAATTCAAATCTCGTTATTATTTATTAGATAAACAAATGCTTTGTTAATGAGATTCTTCTCCAACTTGAATTTTTCAGACAATGGTTTTAGAGATCTCGCTTGGGGGGCTTTAGATGATGTTGTGATGGGAGGAGTTAGTGAAAGCACTTTTATAATTGATACAACTGGAGGGGAAAAAGGTGGACCAGCTGGGCTATTTAAAGGTTTGTCGGTGGTTAAACACTCTTCTTGATTCAGTATTTCTCAAAGATACTGTTCATTTATGTCTTTCTCTTCATATTTTCCCTCTCTTACATGCATCAGGCGTTGTTTCCACTACAAACAATGGTGGCTTCACTAGTATCAGAACAAAGGTAATTATCAGAATTTTATCCTGACTTGTCACTGTTGTTGTGTTTTTAACATTTTCCCAAGTTTAGAAATATAATAAGATTAAAATACATTGGCTGTCCATGAATTTGATGTAATTACACTGAACACTCTTCTGTTTCTCCACTTTTTTCTGTTCGCCATAATCATTACGAGGGGACCAAGTGAAACAGAAATGATTCTGGAAAGGTGCCTGGGGGAACAGGGGCTGAGGTTTGCTCAATGTTGTTACTATTAGCCTTTTCTACATAGGAAAAGTTTTCAACTATAGAATACATGGGCTATATAAATCTCTACTTCTGCTAAGCAATGGCATTAATCTAATCGTGGTTAAAATGGAAATGTCAGTGGGAAATAGTGATGAATGTATTCCTGTTAAGTCAGTGGAGCTTGTTAAAGAATTTAAACCTCTTGGACTTCCTTTCAGAATTTTTCAGTACCTGAGGATCTTTCTTCATATGATGGTTTGGAGCTACGCCTTAAGGGTGATGGACGTCGGTATAAACTTATTGTTCGCACTGGCCGTGATTGGGACACTGTTGGCTATACAGCAAGCTTTGACACCACAGAAGGTCAATGGCAATCAGTATGTGACCTCATAAAACTTCTTGTTATCTGAACGTGTTAAATAAAATAACTTCTCTTCTCATTTCAGATTACTTTTACAGATACGCCTGCCCTTTTCTTCTTTTGTCCCTGTATTTCGAGCTCGAACTGTATCAGATGCTCCCCCTTTTGATCTAAGGAGCATTGTCTCACTTCAGGTATCCTTCATTAAGTTAAATTTATTTTCAACATCACCAGTTTCCTATATCAGGTTATTCAATTGGTATTTTTTTCAGCTAATGTTCAGCAAGTTTGAATATGATGGGAAATTGAATCCAACTTTTGTAGAAGGCCCATTTCAGCTTCCTGTATCAAGCATAAGGACATTTATAAAGGATCCTGTAACTCCTAGGTTTAACATTTGGTTCCCTTTTATTCTCTTTCCAAGTACCTGAATTTAATGGATCTTCTGGAAAATTCAATTCTATCACTGAGCCCTGTCACTTGTAGGTTTGTACACGTGAGCTCTGCAGGAGTTACCAGACCAGATCGGCCTGGTCTTGATCTCAGCAAACAACCTCCTGCTGTCCGCTTGAACAAGGAACTAGATTTTATCCTAACATTCAAGTTGAAGGTTGGTTATCATTTTTACACAGGATGCTTACGCATTTGCAGATTCTATTCCCTGAAAAAGCTTGATAGTTTATTTAATATTATGGCACTCCACTTAGGCTTACAAAGTGTTGGGACTTCTGCAATCTGAACTGGGAATTGAAACAACAAAGATTTTCTTAAATGGTTGATGGGATCAAAGCTTTATCCCATTGTAGGACCTGGAAAGAGAAGGTACAAGATTAACAATATATAGAAAATAAAAATTGAAGAATCTGATGTGAAGCTGGTGAAAATTTTTAGAAAAATGAGAAATTAATCATACCAATAATTTGTGTAAATATTAAGGGAAAAGATGGAGATCCTGAAGGCATTTATTTCGAATAAGAGTTTAAAAGTTGATGGGAAAATAAGGGTTTAGAAATGAAATTTGCATGCATGTGCATACCGAATCAAACCATCGACCTTGTAGTTTGAAGTTATTTAAGACTGTATTGATGCTAACGAAGTGCATTTACAAGAAGGAGCTCTTGAACATAGCAGGACTTGATATTATATGGAAAAATGTGTACTTCCTTGGTGCCTTTGTTGGGGATAGAAGTTTTAATTAAAGTGAAAATAACCGGTAGAAATCACATTCTGCACATAGAGATCTAGATGATTCCTGTTTTCCTAGCAGAGCATTTTGTTGAAAGGCTCTATGCACAAGTAGCCTTCCTTTAATTGCCAGCTGCTGCTGATGGATTGGTGTGCACTTTGCAATGATTGGTCACTGTGCTGAATTAAAGAACTTTGCAATGATTTCTTTATTATTTGTGTAGATCAGACATGACAAAAAATTGAGAAGAACCCGGCCATTACAGTTCTGTAGATTGTTATTGCAAGTGTGTGCTTCATACATTTTTACCTGTATAAATAAAGAATAGTTAGACGAAGAAACAAATACATTTGTGGAAGGCCATAGGTGCAAAATTGACCGCTAGGTGAGAAGGTTGTCTCAAGTAGCTTGCCTGTGTACAATATTAGCGTGCGTATGCAGCGGCACACAAAACGGCACAGAAAATGATTTTATTCGAGTAGAAGGGATGAAAGATGCATAAGATCTCATGAGAATAAATTGAGTTGAAGAAGAAAATAGGTCTGAAAATAGAGAATATGGAGTTGAAAAAGATGGAAATTTAAGGAAAGTATTAATCTATTGCACCTAAAACAGTTTAAAAAATTAAAGTTCGATTTCTGAGAAAAAGTAGAACAAGAAGGAGGCTTAGAAAATGAAGTGTGAAAGCAAAGATAACCAATTTTTGAAGTGGTCTACGTCACCTATCATCAATTCCTCAACAACAGCGTGCATTCAGCTTGGATTATGTTTTTCTTTATTTCAACCTCTTAAATAGAAATTAGAATTCTATGTTAGTTCTTTTCACCTTCTCACAGTGGCTAGCTTTCTGACAGGGGGAAGATTTGATACGTGAAAGTGGTATCCCATATGCAATTGTCAGGCCTTGTGCTTTAACTGAGGAGCCTGCTGGAGCAGATCTCATTTTCGATCAAGGAGACAATATAACAGTAAAGCACTAAAATAGAAGTTTCACATTTCTTTTCTGTCTATATATTTTTTGAATCTGTTTGTGCACTAAAACGGGGATAGTTCTCCTCCTTCTCCTAAATCTGTATCCACCACCCATGTCATAATTTGAAACTGAGATCTTGCACTTGGAATTCCTATGTTTTATGTTCTTCCTGAAAGCTTACTAATCTCTATGTTTTTAATGACTTGTCTCCTACTGGACATCTTTACATGATTGTGTCAAATGATTGAACTGGAGTTCTTTTATCTGCAACGAGCTACTCTCTAAATTTCAGCTGTAACTTGAAGGATAGATAGTGGTCAATGCTTTGCTTCCCATAACTATTTATCTGATACATGCAGGGTAAAATATCAAGGGAAGAGATTGCTCGGATATGCATTGCGGCTTTGGAAAGCCCGTATGCACTTGATAAGACATTTGAGGTGGTACTCTCTCTGTCATGCATATGTTATGATTAATTCGATGTCATTCCACTTAAAACACATAACACTGTCTTTCTCCGAATAATATTGTACATAACTATCAGACAAAATGAAGAAAATTAAAGGAATGGATCCAGGCTATATCACACTTTGCATTATGAGTTACCCCAATTTCTCTGATGTGAATTGTCTAGCTACTGGATGCCAGATTACGATCCACAGATTGTCTCCCTAATTCTTTTTGGTGCTAAATGTGTTCTGTATCGCACATCATCCTGAAATGGAGAAATTCTTTTCAAAAAGTTTGAATACAGAGTGAAAAGTCTTTTATTCACAACACTGGAGTTGAAAACAGTTGTAATGGTTTCATGGTTAGTTGCATGAAATATCTTCATCCCAGATATTCATCTTGGATCCCAGTTTATCAATGTTGTAGTTATGAACTAAAATATGTTTCTGTATGCTTTACCAGAATAGAGCTTTGGACAGCATTGTTCATATATGCTTCTTTTGCAGGTTAAAAGTGTGATTCCATTCAGTGAACCATTCACAGTAGATCTGGAAAACCCACCTCAGGAGAAGGACTACGACATTTATTTTAAAGATTTGAAGGATGGCATCACTGGGAAAGAATTGCTAGAACAAAGTCCTGTTCCTGTCTGATGTGAATGATAGGTGCGCTCCAATATTAGCTTTCGCGTTGACATTTTCTCTTTCCCATTTCTGGTTTATTGGAAGGCTAATGAAGCCTTGGCTTACACAGTAGGAAGTATCCCTGTCTTGTTCCCTCAGCTCTTACCTACCCATCTGTGATTGGAACCTGCAATACGAAGGTTGGAATTCCCAAGTATAACTATCAGTATTGGACTGTTTCGTTGGGGGAAATCATAGATTTTTTTTTTTTTGAAAGATGAAAGTAACTTTCACCTAGAAACTTGACATCCACATAACAACACAAGAAAAATAATAAGAAAAAAACACATAATTCTATAGAATAGAGTTGCTATACCAAAAAAAAAAAAAATTTAATTCAAAATTTTATTACTGAATATTTTTTCTTCAAGTAACCTTCTAAAATTCAAACTAAACAACTTAATTTATATTAGTCTTGGAAGTAAACTGAATTAAAAAAAAATGCTAAACTAAATTGAAAGAGTAAAAACACCATAAACATATTTTCCTAAACTTAATAGGAATAAAAGTAACTAAGAAAACAAATAACTTTCTCCAAAAATCCTCTTGATTGGATTGGAAGGAATTTGTTTTCGTGTTCAAATTGTTGTTGCTTTGATCTTGTAGATGTTCAATCAAAATTCTTCAACCTCATTTCTTTCTCCTCCCTTCAAGTATATAATAAATTTAGATATCAACTTCAATCCTTTTATATTAAATTTTGCATAAAAGACATTAATTGACACATGATTTCTCAACATCTCTTTTTAGAGGGTGAACCTCCTCATCCCCTTCTATATAGCATATCCTTATTTATAATCTCTTCTTTTAGCCATGATTAACAACTAATCTCCAGAAATTGAGTTTTGATACCAACCAACATAGATGAAATTAACACAAGAAAGACAACAAACACAAAACAACACATAATTCTATCGCATAGGATCACCACACCTAAAAATCCTAATTAAAAATTTTATTATTGAATATTTTCTTATATATAAACTAAACAACTTTTTTTATACTCATTCTAGGCCTAAACTCAATAAGAGAAAACAAAATTTCTAAAATGAATTGAAAGAATAAAACATCATAAGGGAAAATATATTCCCAAGTTAAATAAAAATAAAAATAATTAAGTAAACAAATAACTTTCTCTAAAATCTTCCTACATCAAAACTGTTTAAAAAGAATGAAAGAAAATATTGCAATAAAAACATGAGAAACGAACTAATCAAGAAAATAGAAAACATCAGGACAAAAGATTATAAATCAATTTCAGTAGATCCCCATCTTCTGCTGACTACCTGATTATCATCAAAAACAGTTTTAGATGGGGCACAGAGACTTGAGCTTGACGTTATCATAATTTTCTATGATGTTAATGTGGAGAGGAAGAGGAAAGAGGAGGAAAATCCATAAATATTCAAATCACAAAGGAAAGGCACGCTCAAGTAGAATTCATTTAAAATATAATATAACATGATTTGATTCCACACCACAACATTCTTTATATACCCTTTAGACGATAAACAAATAACTAATAAACACTCTTAAAACCTAAAAATACTACTTAAACGACCTCAAAAAATCACCCATAATAGTCCAAAAATACAAAAGCAATTCGGGAAAACCTTTTCTCCTTCCACCTGGATCTATTTTTCTAGGTAAGATGAAAGCTCAAAACAACCACTATTAAACACGAAAATGAAGAAACTAGCGTCTTTCTTTCTACTCATTGTTTTCCTACAATTTTCTATCTCTTCTCTCTAATTAAAAAATTGAAAAATAAACAAAATAAACTTTGAAATCTAGATGAAAATTATCTTGAATTTGGAGTAAGCTATGTATTTTTTTTCATACCTTTTCTAAGATCCTAGATTCAAAGTTTTAAGTCATTTATTTCAAAACACATATAACCAAGCCAAACCATCAAGGAAAGACATCATCTTATTCAATGCATTATTCTCGCCAAGTTAAGAACTCGTTCTCGATTTATCATTAAGTACAACATTCTTCTCTCAAAAAATGCTCACCCTCGAGTATCAATTGAAGGCCCTCATCTCTCCGAATGCCAAATCATAAAGAAAGACATCGTCTTATTCACTACATCAGATGTGCTGAGGCAATATCAGAAGGGGGCGATATGAATTGATGGCTAATCATTCAAAAAACAAGTAGCAGCCCTAACGCAATGAGAGAACTTTAAGAAGGGTTGCTCAGATCTAGCAAAACTTGAAAAAAAATCTGAACAGAACCTTAATTACACTACTTAGAGCCCCTGTAGTTTAGTCAAATAAAATTCTTGAAACATCAGGTGGTCTAAATTTCGAAAAACAGCCAAGTAATAAAGATAAAGCAGAAAATGATTATACGAAGATGATGAATGATAAAAGGAATAAGCTAGTGTTAAAATCTTGCCTTCTTGGTTTCATCAGCTCTATTTTATACTGACAATGAAGGTGGCTGCGCGTAGCATGATTCCTGGGGGGGAGCTAGAGTTAAAATTTTGCTATTTAAACCTTATGCTTAAAATCATGCATATCCGTACTGCAACGCTTGTTTTAATTTGTTGCTAGAAGGCATGCAAATCCCTTGATCGACTGCAAAAATACAAAGTGGCTACCATCTGCAATGCTGATTAATCAAGCAGCGCAGATCCACAAACTTGACTATACTGTAGCTGTTATAATATCCTAGTACTATAATATATTTCATAATCTGTTTTATTAATGCAGATCGTTGATTTTCCTATGGATAACAAAGCAGGAGCTGCTTGAGAAAACAATGAGGTGCCGTAGCAAAAAAAATATATACAGGATGAGAAGTCGAAGCATGTTGGTATGAATTCTGAGAAATTATGACTCCTTGTACACACATAGTTACTGAAATGAGTTTTGGTAATTTGCTAGACGTAAATATACTGAATTTCCTTTGTTACAGCTCACAGTATCATAGTTAAATTGCACTTGTTCACACAATATATACTACAGTCTACAGCACTTCATCAAGGAACAAATGCTTCACGCTTGCATGGGCAGCCTAAACATCCTACTTACACTGAAAACTTAGCATAGTTTTGAATGTAATTACAATATGAATTAAGTCCCAATGAAACCAATCAAAGTGAGTCCATGAGGTAAATAGTGTTTCCCATATTATAAAAAATGACCATCATTAATAACGTGACAGAATCGTGTACAGCAGTGTCTTCGAAGTCTGAATTTTGAACACGAACTGATAAAAGTGTAAATGTACGACGAATGCATCCAAAAAAAAGTTGTACATACATGACAGGTAAAAACAAAGAAAAATCGTAAAAAGACAACAAGAGATCAATACATGACGAAAGAAAAAACAAAGAAAAATATGGGGAATGGCGCAACAAGAGCACCTTTGATAGGTACAGTCGCGCATCGGCACAGAAGTCCAGACTTATCGACCCAAAAGAGGGAAAAGGAGAAAAACTAAAGAGTTTTTGAAAGCCATTCTCTCTCATCATCAGTGTTTTATGGAGAAAGAAGCATAAAAGTTTTTCACCTAATTTTGTACATTTTGTAACCTGGTAATTCAGTCATGAATTACCTTAGTGTGTAAAGATGACGGAGGGGGAATAAAAACACTCCCGTGTGTAAACTCTCATTAATGTTGCTGGAAAAGAAAGATGTATAAACATTGTTTTTTCACCACATTTTGCAACTTCTATA
>Ga0307510_10001893_pt1 | contig 23484 bp, 26 predicted proteins | sample 12_EM_MG_FD_207224 | JGI IMG/M metagenome (GOLD analysis project Ga0307510, IMG submission 207224) | Populus trichocarpa ectomycorrhiza microbial communities from riparian zone in the Pacific Northwest, United States - 12_EM | ecosystem: Host-associated > Plants > Roots > Unclassified | place...
CTTTGACAATTTATTAAAAAAAATTTTTTTTTTTTTTTTTTTTTTTTTTTTTTTTTTTTTTGGAATTCGAAGTTTATTGTCCACTGTTTACACAACAAGACATCGTGGTGCTACAAGAACACTACATAAGAGACCCAGGGTGTATATAACGGACTGTCTGGCAAAACGGATGTAAATAAAACAGAAAGTGCAAGGCGCTTCAGGCCATCTAGGCCGGCTGAGGATCAAATCACAGGGGATCCGGGCGAGCAGGCAGGGGTCAGAGAAGAGAGTTACTACGAAGAAGAAAAGTGGCAAGTGCTGTGGCACCTTTCACAGTCCAAAACAAATAATGTAAAGAAGAGTCCTTAAGTAAACGATCACGAAAAATCGAAACAAGGGGGCAATCAGACAAAATATGTGGGGCAGAGTAGAGAACGGAGCCGTCAGGTTGAGGGTGAGCCACACGCTGATGAGTGCATCTACGGCCGCCATAGCGGGCTGCCGGAAGGCGAGCACTACCTCGAGCTGGGGGAGGAGAACGGGAAGGGGTAATACGTGGATTAGCATGCTGTTCTGCCATGAGTGCTTCGAAGCCCGCACCCCGGTTAGCAATAGAAACGATGGAACGAGGCGTGGCATATGGCCGCGCGACGGACAATCGCCCTCTGGGCTGGTCTTGGGTCACCTCAGCTTTCGACTGAGGGTTACCGTCGCGGTCCAGTTCGGTCATTGGGATTGGGGTTTGTGAGTATGTGCAGGGGCAGATGATGGTGTCCCCGGATGTGGGACACATGCGTTGAGAGTAAGCACCGCAGAAGCAGTGTTGGAAGAAGACCTGGAGGGCAGCCGACATGGCGCGTCATTGTCCAAGGGACAGGGAGCCTATGACGAGGTCGGCTGGGGTAGACGACTCCGGAACCGGGATTACACCGCCCGTCCACTTGCATCGGGGCGGATCCGCATGGTTATCTTGGTCGTCGCTCCAGAGGCGGAAGGGGAGGGTCTTCAGCGGGGGTGTGGGAAGGGATGCTGGGAGGTGGGAGGATTGTGCTTCGGTGCGGAGTTCCGCAAGGTTGAAGTCCTTGCCTCAGGGTCCCGGCCAGTTGGAGGTAAAGATGCGGGGGTCAGCGCATGTGGGCTTTCTATTAAGCTTGACGGCCAAATGGTGAATGGAGATGGATATGTCGGGGTGGAGGAGGCACTGCATGTCAAGCGCACCCGTGAAAAGGGTGGCTTGGGGTAGGTATTTGTGCTTCTTCAGGGAGAGGAGGGGGTGGTAAAGGTTCCGATTTGGAACAAAGAGGATGACGTGGCGGCCCGGGTGGGGGCCAAGGGAGAGGATCCCGGCGATGGCAGCTGCGGTGGCCGCAGAGGTGCAGTCATGGCTGGAGCGGAATCCCTGTTCAATGCACGTGCCGTCTGAGAATGTAAGGAAGGCAGTGACAAAGTGGTTGGGGTGAGGGATGGGGTAGAGGTGTATGGAGTAGTGTGTGGGAGGGGGGTTGTTAGCGAGTGTGAGGACGGTCTCGGTCCGAGTCGAGGTCATGGGGAGGTGGAGAGTGATGTGGACTCGAGGGTGGGACCAGATAAGACCAGTGGGGATGCAAAACGGTGGGAAGGAGGTGGGGAGGAGGGAGGTGAGAGGGGTGGGGATTGGGACGGGGGGAGTATAGAAGGCAGAGGGGTCATAGGAGGGGAGTGAGCGCAGGAGGGCAGTAGGGGGAAGCTTGGATAGTCGAATAGTGAATGCTTCTCGGTACTTGGCGATCGTGAACTTGATGGGTGGGATGGCAAGCATATTGTGGAGGGGTTCAATCAGGGTGGTGCGAAAGGTGCCGCTGATTTTGCGAACGGCGACATTTTGTGCAACTTGTAGGATGCGGAGGAGGGATTTCGGGGCACAGAAAGACCAAACTGGGAGTCCATAAAGGAGGATCGGGAGGATAATGGCATGGAAGACGATGCGCCAGTTGTAGAAGTCAATCCCTCAAATGGAGTTGCCAAGTAGGAGGCCTCAGAAGGACGACTGTGCGTGTGCCGCCATGATTTTAGCATGTGGTTCCCAGTTGAACTTGTCGTCTATGAAGATGCCAAGGTAACGCACCAACGACAATCGGCAAACCTGAAGAGTCCCACCGCCAGGAATCCGCAGGTTGATTGATGGTTGAAGGGCGCCGACACATTCGGGGTTGGCTTGACGGGGTTGGAATGTGATGAATTCCGTTTTGTCAGGGTCGAGGCGGAGGCCATTTCGTAGGAGCCAGTCTGCAATGGTAAAGAAGCCATCTGTGCACTTCTGGATAACGGAGCCGTGCAAGGCGCCTGTGGTGACAATAGCGCCATCATCGACGTACGTTGAGAGAGATTTGAATCGCCAAGCCTCCGTAAGTCGCAGAAGAGGGAGGATGTAGATTGCTGACAGGATGGGGGAGAGGGGGGAACCTTGGGGGGTGCCATGGTTAAGGACGACTTCGGGGAGGGGCTCGCCGTTGAAAGACAGCGTGATCCGCCGATCGGTGAGGAAGGAACGGACCCAGTTGCACAGGGAGGGGGCGAAGCTGAGGAGTCCGAAGACGTGAACCAGTTGATTGACATGTAGGTTGTTGAAGAATCCCTGGATGTCAAAAAGTAGGAGGGCGGTGACATGTCTGCTTTTGATGCTTGTCTGGACTGTGTGGATCACGCTAAGGACAGCGTCTGGCGCTGTGTGATAGTTGTGTGAACCAAATTGGCGGGCGGACAACAAAACATTCGAAGTTGGCTCTCTTCCCCTGACCCGTGGAAAAACCACAACATCGCACGTGAATCTCAACATAGCGGAACTGCTTCATGGTGGATCCATGGTGAATCTTTTTCGAGGTGGAAGTATTCCGGTCCAAGCTCGCTCTTATGGATACATGGGAAACGTCAGTATTTTTCACTCTTATTTTCTGCATGGGGCTCATGATTTCAACTGTTTAGCAGGAGCAGGGAAGAGTGTCCTATCGTATGTCAACCTTTTCCATTTTTCACATCCGGAAGGAAATAAGACCCCTTGACCCAGATCCTCGATCATCCATGACATCCGTGGCATGTGCGCATCAGGACTGGCCTCTGTTGCTTTCTTTTACTGCGACTTCAGGGAGGATCAAAAAAAGCACCGGCGGGGCTTACTCTCATCCCTTCTGGTCCAGCTTTGTGATCAGTCTGACGCGTACTGCACTAGTCTTTCCAGATTCTATCTGACACACGATTGTGGTTCCCAACATCCCAGTGACGATGAACTGCTACAATGTCTTGTGGAAATGCTTGAGCTTCCGGGACAAGCTAGGGCTTATATTATCATCGATGCTTTGGATGAATGCCCGATGACGACAGGCTTGCCATCTCCCCATGAAGGTGTACTGGAACCTGTGAAGAAGCTTGTTGGGTTCAAGATTATGAATCTGCGGATCTGTGTTACCAGCCGACCTGAGGCTGACATAGAGGATATCCTTGGACCATTGGCGTTCCGTTCTGTTTCGTTACATGGAGAGAGCGGACAGGTTCAGGATATCGCAGAATACGTCAAATTCGTTGTCAACACAGATCCTAGGATGCGAACATGGAGAAAAGAAGACCAGGAGCTCGTCATTGAAGTGCTCACGAAGAAAGCTGATGGGATGTAAGGAATGAACTCCGTCGTCGGCCGGTGTTGTCACTTATAACCACTCTGTAGGTTCCGATGGGTGTGTTGCCAGCTTGAGTACCTCCGACACTGCCTCCGACAACGTATTCGGCGTGCTCTCGATGAGCTACCGGAGACGCTCGATGGGACATACGGTCGCACCTTGGAAGAGATTGGCAATCAAAACTGGGAATATGCGCACCGACTCTTCCAGTGTGTTGCAGCAGCTTCCCGTCCTCTTCGCGTCGAGGAGCTCGCAGAATTTCTCGCTTTTGATTTCGACTCTAAATCGATTCCCACACTTCGGGAGGATTGGCGCGAGGAGGACCCAGCGCACGCCGTGCGATCGTCGTGTTCCAGTTTGCTTTCTGTCGTCGATGTGGATGGTTCCCCAGTCGTCCAATTTGCCCATTTTTCAGTGAAGGAGTACTTGACATCGAACCGCCTTGCCAAAGCCGAGGATTCCATTTCCCGATTCCGCATCTCCGTGGCACCAGCTCATACTATCGTTGCGCGAGCCTGCCTAGGGGTTCTACTACACATTGATGAAAACATTACGAAGGTCGGCCTGGAGAAGTTTCCTCTCGTCGAGTATGCTGCCGAACACTGGGTGGGCCATGCCCGGTTCGAGGATGTATCGTCGAACATCCAAGATGGGATGAAACGTTTGTTCGACCCAAACACTCGCCAATTGTCCGTCTGGGTCTGGCTGTACGACCCAGAATCACCTGAGGATCGATACGACAGGCCTGAGTGCCCGTCACACACCGCGGCAACTGGTCTGCACTATGCGGCGTTTTGTGGCCTACACGACGTAGTCAAGTTCCTGCTCGTTGAGCGCTTCCAGGACGTAAACGCCCGGGGCTTTACCTTTGACGAGACACCGCTGGTTGTGGCATCTCGACAGGGCCATTTCGAAGTCGCTCGGCTCCTCCTCGAACATGGCGCAGATACGGAAACTCGGGATGGCGAAGACTGGAGCGCTTTAGAACTGGCGTCTGCATGGGGACATGCGGAAGTTGTTCAGCTGCTTCTGGAGCATGGCGCAGACGTGGACTCCGTACGCAAGAATAACACTACAGCGTTGCATGTGGCATCGACAAACGGACAACTCGCAGCCTCTCGCGTGCTCCTCGAGCACGGCGCCGACGCAAATGCCCAGCGCGTAGACGAAGTGACTCCACTACATTGTGCGTCGAACGAGGAGGTTACTCGGGTTCTCCTCGAGCACGGCGCAGACGCAAATGCCAGGCGCACGGACGAAGTGACTCCGCTGCATGGTGCGTTTGACGAGGGGGTTGCTCTGGTTCTCATCAAGTATGGCGCAGATTCCAACGCCCGGGATGGCAATAATAGGACTCCGCTGCATTCTGCGGCGGAACGGGGACGAACGGAAGTCACTCGCGTACTTCTCGAGAATGGCTCAGATCCGAATGCCCGAGATTCCCAAAATCGGACTCCATTACATCTGGCATCCATGGAAGGATGTTTTGATGCTGTATGGTTGCTTTTGCAGCAGGGGATCGATATCCATGCACGAGATAACATGGGGGAAACACCAGTCCAGGGCGCATCAAGGAACGGACACCATGACGTAATGCAGCTGTTGTTGGAGCACGGAGTAGAGGATCACAGGAAGTGATAACTACCTTACGGACTCGGGCCCAAAAGCGTTGTGTTGGAAGCCAAATATTGCCACGGATTTTGGTATTATACTGTGGTCTCGATATTGTGGGGGTCAACTCATAGACTGACATTCTAATGAATATATAGAAACCGCATGCCATGTCAAACGAGCATCATCCGTCTAACTTTGGCTCATGCCCGGGAGGGAATGACCAGTGAATGACCCATGTAGAAGAAGTGTCATTGTATCGTACTGTGTCAACGCTCATTTGGATAACTGTTGCTTCGACGTCATTAACATATCACCAAAAATTATTTGAAGGCATATTTCAGAGGCCATATATCTCGTGATAAGGGTGCCTAAAAGAAAGGGATAACGATGGGTAGGTGACCCAAGGCCAGAATGCGCAGTCATCATGTATCGCACTGGCAGTGCAACGCAAGACGACTACGCCTGCGCTATGCCTTCCCCGAAGAAGCAACTTCCATTATAGAACTGCATGGCAGAGTCCCCCTTCACATGATCACATCGGTTAGTGATGCGTACTACAATAAGTGAATGCCACAAGTCGTGTGAAACGCGTTTGTCTTATTTGAGTGCTCTGAAGCTTACAGCCAGGGCTCTGAGGGTTTGAGGTCGATGGCTTGGCCATGAGGTTTGAGTGGATATTAACACGATTGCAGAAATGGTCAGAAACAAGGCGTGTGGATGTGGCAATCTGGCGGCCGGACATTCATTTGACCGGATATGGTAACTCCCCGTGTTTGGCAGAGAGCAGAAATACGGGGGTAATGATCGTACACGTGCTGCCTGAAAACAAACACTGTGTCACGAATTTCAAATTCTCGAGTGACTCCACTACAGTGGGTGGTGTCCCAACACAAATCACACACGCCATAAACTGATTGGCCCTGAGAATCACGCTGTACCCCTTGTAGGTAAATTACTCTTGGATGCATCGTTGCAGCGGCGCTCTAATTTATCTCACTACAGTTGAAGCCCTTATAACGCATACCCCTCTGTCACAGCTCTGGGCTATGCATTATGAGGGGGTATGCACTTTCAGGATAGTTCTAAAAATAGACAAAAAACATCGGTAAAAATTATGAGATGTTGGTGTGTTTCTAAGACAGTGCTCACTATGTATGAGAGAAGTAATTGGTAATTTGTGTGGTTGTCAGTGCCTGAGATCTTGCTGACCACATCTGATGTCCATATGAGGCCAAAGCCACCTCCAGCTTGCAGGCAGCTGGGTCCTGATCATACTCAATACCTCTGGCAACAATGGACATTGCCTGGGCTATCTCGGAATATGTTGGAACAGGTTCACCTGGTGCGTCATCTTCTACATCATTGCCCTCACCACTGATAAGCCCTTCCTCCTGTGCTTTGTGTGCTGCCAGCACAGCCCAACAAATTTCTTTGACTGTTGTGTCATCCATCATCTGGGACTCTTCGGGCAGGTTCAGGAGTTCATTGATATCCATCCTGTTCTTCTTTTGGAGCACACCTGTCCTTTCCAAGTCATCAAGGGCACATTGGAGTGCATCCTCAGCTGTCACAGGGGGATCCTGATCATTGGAAGGAGTGTGAAGGAGGGATGAGATGGGAATGGAAGGTTGAGTTGGTGCAGTGGGGGAATCCATGGTAGGCATGATGCTGGCCTTGTGCCAGCAGTTTCTGATTGTTGTCGTGTCTACCTCCTGCCATGCAATATTAGCAAGGTTCATGGCTTGAAGTTGATCAATCTTATAGATCTTGGAAGGGGTGATGTGTCGGGAACTCACTACTTTATGGGTAGCGAGACTCAACGACGGTGTGGAGTTGAAGGTGACTGATCCAAAGGAGCAGCAAGGAGACGTTGAGGAGGAAGAGGCAGAAAGTGAGGAGAGGCGGGACAGAGTAGACTGTAGAAGACGAGGGGCAAGCTGCTGACGATGAGGGAGCTTTGAAAGGCTCCAGTGTGGGGATTGACAAGAGAACAGTCTAAGGACTGTTCACCTAAATTCGTAGGTCTTATATACTAATACAGGGTGGTCTGTGCGCAGTTTAGGGTAGGTACAATTACAGGTAACAGGGGACTGTGCAGTCAATGCGCAGTAACTGCAGATTACATTATACATCTCGATTAGGGTCTAGCCCTAATGAGTCGCGTCTTCATTGATTGAGTCGTGTCGCGTGTTCGTTGATTGTTTAGTGGACGCGTCTTGTTGATCGTTCCCACAATCTGCCACGTGTTGATCAACAGGTTAGATGCGTGTCCAAAGCGCGTCTTGTCAGGTGACGTTGTTGATGACCAATTCCTTGATAGGTCATGTGTTATCTTCCCAGGGTCACGGGGTCGTAGGTTCCCAGGGTCATGTGCTGATAAGTCACGTGATGTATGAGTGGCGAAGGGGTCACGTGATGAGTCACGTGTAGGGTCATGTGATATGTTCCCACGGTCACATGGTCTTGGAGTTACGGGTTTGTAGCTGAGACTGGGGGGCGCGAGTACCGCTCGCGACAGTATCCCCTCTTTAGGATCTCCTTGCGCCTGCAAGGCTCGTATGCGTATCCCCTCTTTAGGGCGATTACGGGCGTGGAATTCGGCGACTAGTTCTTTGGCGTGTGTTAGTTCTCCAGCTGGGATCCATGAGTTGTCTGCGTCTGTGTAGCCTTTCCAGTGGACGAAGTACTGTGTGCTCTTGCGATTTCTTGTGGGACGTGCTGCTAGGACTTTGTCGATTTCGTAATGTCCTTCTTCTCCTCCGACGATTTCTGGAGGGGGTCGCTCGAAATTGGGTCCATGTGCTTGTGTTTCGTGGTAGGGTTTCAGCAATGAGTTGTGGAATACGGGGTGAACCCTCATGGTCTCGGGTAATTGCAACTTGCAATTCGTGGGTGAAGCCCATATGACTTTGAAAGGTCCATATCTTCGTGGAGCGAGTTTCGCTTTAGGATGTGTCGTTTGTAGGTTGGTGGCTTCCAAGAGTACTAGGTCGTCTTTGTGGAATGTGTAGGATAGTTCTTCAGGTCCTCCGCTTCGCATTTCTTTAGCCGCGATCATGAGTGCTGCAGTGACTTCTTTGCGTATTTGCTCTAGGTATTGGATGCGGTCATCCACACTTTGTAGTCTGGTCTGTAGTTGCAAGGGTGGTTTAAAGGTTGGCTGAAAGCCATACCAGACTTCGAAGGGTGATCTATGGGTGCTGCGGTGCGGTCGTGCATTGTGTGCGAATTCGATAATGGGGAGGAGTGTGGTCCAATTGTCTTGTTGGAAGTTTCCACAGATACGAAGGTATTGCTCGATTACTTGGTTAACTCGTTCTGACTCTCCGTCAGTTTGAGGGTGAAACGCGGTGGACAATTTCTGCTTGATTCCAAGCTTTCTCCAGAGTTCTTGTGTTACTTGTGCAGCAAATTGTGGTCCTCGATCAGAGATGATCGCCTTGGGGATGCCTGTTCTTTTCCAGACGTTGTCTACTAGTAGTTGGCTCGTTTGCTCAGCTGTGATGGTTTTATGACAGGGGGATAGAATGATGGCTTTGCTGTGACGGTCAACGACCGTGAGGATGCTGTCATATCCTTGTGATACTGGGAGGTCTACAATGAAATCCATGGTGATTGTTTCCCATATCCCTTCAGGGATCTCGTTGGGCTTGATTGGTACTTTGGTTGGTGGCCGTATCTTTGTAGTTTGGCATGTGGCGCATCCTTGTATATAGGCTTTGACAAATTCGGTAATGCCTGGCCACCAATATTCGCGTGAGATTAGTTCAATGGTTTTCCATTGTCCTGGGTGTCCCATTAGGTTGTCATGAAATTGCTGGGTGACTCTTCGTTTGAGTTCTTCATTCTTTGTCTTTGGAATGTATATTAATCCTTTGTAAAGGATTAGGCCATCTTCGTAGTTCCATTCTTGTAATCCTTTGTTTACTTGTCTTGGGCCACTAGTGAGGATATCTTTGAGTCTCTGGCCCGTCAATGTGTCTGTCTTTATTGCTTCTTGTATAGCTTCCTTGAGCTCTTTGTTGATCCCCATAGGGATTGCCATGTTATGTAGTGCCTGTATATGGAATTGCTCTGGTTTGAGTAGGAATTTTTCCGGTGTGAGCAAAATTGTTTCTGCATTCTCGGATGCTATCCCCTCTTTATAATCTGGATGCCTGGACAGCGCATCTGCCTTGTTAATTTTGCCAGGCTTGGGGATGATAACGTAGTCAAAAGTGCCAAGGAATAGGGACCATCGCGCTTGGCGATGTGTAAGCGTTTGTTTCGTGGTGAAGTACTTGAGATTCGCGTGGTCCGAAAATATCTTTGTCTGGTGGGCACTGCCTTGGAGGTAATGACGGAAATGTTTGAGAGCATGAATGATAGCCAGGAGTTCTTTGTCATGGATTTCGTAGTTGCATTTGGCTGGCTGGAGGGACTTGGAGTAAAAAGTGACTGGGTGCAACCGTCCTAACGCGTCGTCTTGTTCCAGAATTGAGCCTGTGGCATAGTCGCTAGCATTGGTAATCAGGGTAAATGGTTTGTCATAGTCTGGTAGGATTAAGACTGGCGCGGAGGTGAGTGTGTGCTGTAACGCAGTAAACGCGGTTTCTTGTAAATGGGTCCATGCCCATGGTGTATCCTTCTTTGTAAGGTCGAAGAGAGGTCGTGCCAACGTGGAGTAATCTTGCACGAAACGACGGTAAAAATTGCAAAATCCGAGGAATTGCTGTATGTCCTTGACTTTCTTTGGTTTAGGCCAGTCTTGCACTGCCTTGAGTTTCACGGGGTCCATGCGTAGTTCGCCTTCCAAGATGATGAGTCCTAGGTATTCAACCAATGTCTGGTTGAAGGAGCATTTGGCGGGTCGAAGGTAGAGGTCCAATTTTAGTAAAAGTTGGAAAACTTTGTGCGTCCAATAGACAAGTTCTGTGATCGTGGTTGCATAGATAAGGATGTCGTCTAGATAGACGACTATGTGTCCTCCCTTGATTAATGGACCAAATTCTATGTCCATAAATGTCTGAAATGTCGCGGGTGCATTGCATAGTCCGAAGGTCATGACTGTGGATTCGTATAATCCCATGGGTGTCTTGAAGGCTGTTTTCCATTCATCGCCTTCATGTACTCGGATATTATTATATCCCCATCATACGTCTAATTTGGTGAAGAATCGCGCTCCCAATAGTTTGTCGACGAGTTCGGGGATAAGTGGGATTGGAGCCGCATTCTTAACAGTAATCGCATTCAGTGGGCAATAGTCTTGTACTGGTTGTAATTTGCCATCCTTCTTGTTGATGAAGAAGAAGGAGCATGCGTGGGGTGCTTCGGATTGACGGAGTGTGCCTCTTTTTAGGCCATCTTCGATGTATTCTTTGAGGGCGACTTTCTCGATAGGTGTAAGACAATAAACTGTGGTTTTCTTCATTTCCATGCCTGGGATGAGGTCTATCTTGTGATCCCACGGCTGGTGCTTGGGTAGTTGCTGTGCTTCTTCGTCTGAGAAGACTTTGTTGTATTGACGGAATTCAGGGGGTATTTCGATATTCTTTGGTTGTTCCGCTTTGGCTAGAGCAGTTGACACTGTAGTTCTTCCAACTACCGGTTCAGGATAGTTAAGTGCATGCCAATGTGCACACATGTAAGACACCGTGGGTGAAACCACTGGTTCTGCTTGGATAGGAGCGTGCCGTGACGCTGTTGTGGGTTGGGAAGTAGCGTGCCGTGACGCTGTTGTGGGTTGTGGAGTAGCGTGCCATGACGCTGACTTGGGAGGCACTGTGGGCGTAACCACTGGTCCATATTGCGGGGAAGCGTTCCGTGACGCTGTCTTGGGAGGCACTGTGGGCGTAACCACAGGTCCATATCGTGGGGAAGCGTGCCGTGACGCTGTCTTGGGAGGCACTGTGGGCGTAACCACAGGTCCATATCGTGGGGAAGCGTGCCGTGATGCTGTCTTGGGAGGCATCGTGGATGTAACCACCAATCCTGATTGTCGTGGTGTAGCGTACTGTGACGCGTTCTTGGAAGGTACCATGGATGTAACCACCAGTCCGTTTCTTTGTGTAATCGACACCGTGGGCGTAACCACCGGTTCGTATTTAGCCATATTGCACTGCGACGCAACTATGCTCTTCTTGGATGGTAACATTGTGGGCGAAACCACCGATTCACTTATCATGTCATTGAATTCTCTGTGTAGATGGGCCATAATGCATTGTGTTGGATCTATGCCCTGGTAGTTGGATTCGAGGAGATCATCGTAGTGGGCTTCCAATTCTTCTGTTGGAAGGAGTTGCGCAAGTTCCGACGTTTTGTCCGGATGATTTGGGTAACAGGAGATGGGGCAGCGGTCGAGACGTAAGTTGTTCTTTGCCCAGTCGATCTGGGGGTTGTGTGCCCTGAACCAGTTGGTTCCTAGGAGTATGTCATGCCGTCCAATATTGGTTACGGCCATTTCTGTGGTTTCCTTGTGTTCTTCGCCCATCTCCATTCACAGGATGGCAGTATGGCGGATTGGTCCTTGTTTATTCATGGTACCGTCGATGTTTCTTGGGTAAATAGGCCTTGCTAAGGTATTCGTGGGGATCTTGTGTGCATTGATAAACGAGATATTACAGTAGACGCCTTTGGCTCCACTGTCAAGTATTGCATGAGCATCGATTTTTCTCCTGTGGCATACGATTTGAACTTTAACCCGAATTGATGGGGAACGTATATTTCGAATTGTATTTACTGGTACATGGGGAGTCTTGGGAACTTGGAGGTTTCGGAGATTGCTAGAATTACAACGGGATGGTGGTACAACTCTCACTGACGATGCAACAGGAGAGTGAGCTAAAAAGACAAGTGATTGATGTGGGCCACATCAATGTCCAGGGGGTCTGTATTGAAGACGGATAGTGTCTTGAGAGTGGCGTCCATAATGTTCATGTTGACGATAGGTGCAAAACGATTGGTGGACAGCTTGTTTGCTTCCACATTATCATGGATACTCATCTTATCCATGTTGTCTTCTGGGATAGAGTCTATTTGACGTAATGAGGTCCCGGGGCATTTGCCTAGATTGCAATTGGTGGCGATGTGTCCTGGTTTGCTGCAGTACATGCAGAGTTTTTCTCTGAAGCGGCGTTCCCTTTCTTCAGGGGAGAGCTTTCCTTGACGAAACGAGGTTCCACGGCTATGTCCTCAAAATTGACCTCATCTGTGTGTTGCATTTATTTCCGCGGTAGGCTCTTCTTCTTCCATTGCTTGAATTCGAGGGGTAAAACGACCTCTTCTGCATCCTCCTCCTGTAGAGGTTGTATAGGACCTTGGTGTAAACATGCAGAAGGAACAATCCAGGTCTCGAGCTTTGTCGACAAGATCTGGGAGTGTGGCTGGTTGGGGTGATAGGGCAACTAGTTTCTGTTGGAGTGCCGAGTTAATGCATTGCCGGAATGCATACATCTTTGTATTGTCATTGACTCCTGATCGTCGAGCGTGTTGGGTCCAATCTTGGTACCAGTTGTTAAATTCTCGGTTGCCCATGTATGTGTCATGCATCCCTTTAATAGCTTCTTGTTGGACTTGGGGAGGGATGAATTGCTTCTGGAAAGCAGTCTGGAATTGGATCCATGTCCCATAATTGGTCGGATTGGCTGCTAAAGCGTCAGCGATGCGGTCGCTGGCCCAATCTCCTCCACAAGTACCAGCTTTGAAATTGGTCAATGCTGCTGGTACTTTCTTGTCGTCAGTATTGTAGACTGCGTCGTTCATTGTATAATAGTTGGCTAGGGTGTTCCAAAAGGCTTGGGCCTTTGTTGGGTTCCCATCATAGGGATCAGGGGTACTTCCCAAGAGTTTGGGAGTCGTGACGTTTCCTGCCATGATAACTGGGGGTGGGGGTGGTGCTGGGGGACTAGGTGGTCTCTGTGGTGGGCCTGTTCTTCCTGAATGCGGCCGGTGAGGAGGGATCTGTGGTGGTATTCCCTTGGGGTTTCCTTTCGGTACAGGTGGTGTCTCTGGCTGGGTTGCGGCGGGTACTGGAGTGGCTTGTGAGGATCTCGAAGAGCTGGCAAGGGTCTGGGGTAAAGGCTCTTCCTTTGCTTTGCCTTTGGACATGGGTGGAGTAGGAAGTGAACTTTCTTCTGGTATTGAAAGTTTGGAGCTTCCAGGAAGCGTACTTGTTGGACAGGATGGGGTTCCTTGGGGGCTTGGGGTACTAGGGCGACTGGTGAGTTTCTGGAGGGTAGCAACGATCCGTGTTTCAGCTTCTTGTAATAAGTTGCTAACGTTGAGTGTGTGCTTGTCAGTGGATGATTTACTGTGTGTAGATTCTTTGTCGGATTCGTATTTGTTATCGGATCCTGCTGTGATAAAGCTATTGACTTTCTTGATTTCTTCAGGGATCTGGGACTGGGTTTCTTCTGCTTCAGAAGTACTAGGGCTTTGGAAATGTACCTTCCGGTTGTTGAGGTATTTCCACTCTGAGTATAGGGTATCCCACTTGATTTGTTTACCGTGAAAGGTAGCAGTTTGTTGTATAAAGTCAAAGTTGTTGACTTCGTCAAGGTGGAGGATGAGGAATCGGAATTTGCTTGTTACAAGTGCTTCGTTATTCGAGGTGAATTTCCAGGAGGTTCCTACTCCTTCACACCAAATTCCTGGTGTAAGGAAACGGGCAAAGAGACACCTAGTGTCTTTATAGTCTGTGGCAAAGGCGTCAGTGGTGTAGACTGGGATGTATGCCTGTTCTTCCTCTGTAAGTTCTAGTTGTTCTTCGGGCGGGAAGTTATTAAGGATGGTTTCCCAAGAGCTCATGCAAGGGTGACTGTGTAACTGGGGTTATCCCAACTATAGAAAATCGTACACACTTTAACCAGACAAGGAGTTCTAGTATCACTATGATGGGTAATGCCTCTATAATCCTCTAGAATACCGTTGATTGTGATCGAAGTACGGTATTTCCAAAAGAACTTATTAAAGGCCCCGATATGCAGAGTGATAGTCTGTAACTCTGTCAAGGGGTGGCTAATATGTTTCTCAGTATGATTCTGTAAGAGGAACAAACAATGTTGTTTGAAGATGTGGAGCTCTGTGCGATTTCTTGTAGGAGCAGTGACACCGAGATAGATAACTTCTGGTAGGTAGATCTGTGATGTGGCTCCGATTAGATCTGAGTTTCCGGAGATGCTGGTGTGGTGACTCTGGGGAGTAGGGGGGAGTGGTTGTTCAATTCTTGGTAACGTGTTATATGGTCCGTGTAGGACTTCCTGGATGTGGTGTGTTACTGGTACCGTAAAAGGGTTCAGGGGTGGGGTTGGCTCTCTATAAACTTGGGGCGATGGAATGGGCTGGGGTCGTCGGTCGACGAAGTTCTGGGTGCGACAGAGTCTATGTCTTCCTCTTTCGTTAGAGGGTATGAAGTGTCCTCGTTCCTGGGCTGGGGCTGAGTGATTTCTCTGGTTATGTGGACTGGCCAGGTTGTCAGTTGTAATGGAGACCTTCTATAGGTCCTGTTCTGAAGAATCGGGGGTCCCAGAGGTGGATTCCAAGTGGGGTGGGGGGAGTTCCGGGGTAACGGCTATCGCAACAACAAAGGTTGATTCCGCAGAAACAAAGATCCGGGTTGTCGTTCGAAAAGGTGATCTCTCGGGCACGCCGATATACCGACTCAGGTGTACTTGGGGGACTGGATTGAGGGGTACCAACCAAAGTGGGGGGTAATGTACTGTCCATGCTGTCGTGATACGATGAATTGAGGGAGAGAAGATCTGGTTCCAAGAGGATACGGTGGAAACGTTCCAGGTATTCGGTGTCTCTTCCCTGGGTATTTGGCTGGGTGATGGGAAGGGTAAAACTGGAAGGAGGATCGATGAGACTTGTGTGGGGGGTAAGGAGATCTGTGGTCCAGGCATGGTTGTTCCACCAATAGGTAAGGATTCGTTCGTTGCTATAGATGAACTGGTATAAGTTAGTTGAAGTGAATTCTCCGCTTGGGTTTGTCTGGAGTCGAATTTCGTTAAATTCCACTTCAACTTTGGTTTCCGACATGTAAAATCTAGATAGAAATCTGATTCTGTGTCCGGCTTGGATCTGCATGATAATTTCTGGCCTGTGTGATGGGATGAAGTAGTGCCAGAAGAAGGTTTTGTCGTAGAACAAGGAGATCTGGGTGGCTGGAGATTGGTCGAAGTTATGGGCGCCAGAGAGTTGCCAATATGCAGTGCAACGTCTTGCTGCGTTAAGGATGTCGACAAGTTGGTAATCAATGTAATGATAAAAGCGTTGAGCACTGAAGAGTTGACCAAAGGGGAGGATGTCTAAGAGGTCTTGAGGAACCAAGTGATGTTCGCTCCAATATGTAAGTTGGACTTGTTCCTGGAGATTGGCGATTCTCGAGTAAGTTTGTCTTAAGATTTCTTCACGAAAATTTGCCACTTAAGACAAATGAAAAGAGAGCAAGTTAAGAAACCTTTGATTTATTTACACCAAAAATAAGTCCTTTGTAACTTACTAAGAAGTATTACAAAGGGTTCTCGGAGGGGGGTGTAATAAAATCGAAAGGCCTTGCAGGGACACAGGGGGTAGGTATGAAGCACGAAAACTGGGGGTCAGTACGAAGCAAGTCCATAATACGCATGCTCCGGTTAGTAAAAAGAATCCCCTGTTCTACGAAATGTAAATGTCCACAGAGGATAGCTGTACGACCGTCTAAGAAGTCGTACGCAACGAGGGGGACAAGGGCTCCTTCGAAGTGAGCGAGCCAAGTGGGAGGGAAACAAGAGAAAACAAACTTAATCGAGTCCAAAAAGGTGGTCTCGATATAACCGAAGGGGAAGTTGGGGGACCACGGGTGTTTGCCTACTTTGGCACAGATGTGGACCGGGGGGAGGGCGCCATTGGAGTGGACATGGATGGAGTGGTGGGCGTTGGCGCGGAAGGGGGTGACGAAGTATGGGGGTGCGTTGGTGTCAAGGTCTTGGGCCCAGGGGATGTGATTGATGAATTGGCTATTGATGAGTTCCTCAGACAAGAACCAAATGTGACGACCCTGCTCGTAGTGGACCGTGTACTGATGAGGGTGTCCGTTGGCAGGGAGGCAAGGCGGGGTGGCGAAGAGATATTCGAAGGGGCCGATGTCGACTGTCGGGTAAAATACCGGGACAGGGAGAGGAGTGGGTGACGGCGGGGCAGGGGGAGCGACAGTGGCGACGGGTGCAGCGGCGATGGGTGGGGGAATGTTCTTGAGGGGAATGTCCTCGATTGAGATGTGGTCGACCAAGTCACCTGTGAGCTGAAAGTGGCTCCAACTGTCTTGGTTGAGCAGGGGAAGGAGGGCGTTGAGCTCTGCTTGGGCGAGGCGGATGACGTGGGTGGCGGTTTCTTCTCTGTGTTGTTCAAGATCGAACTCAGCGGTGGCGCGAAGTGCTTCCTCAGTGGGCTCAGGAGTAAGTGGTGATGGAGAGCGGACCACATAGGGGTTGAGATCAATGGGGGTGGGTTTGAGGGTGTCCGGGTTGACAAGGGTGATGCCGGTGTCGGCAAATGAGGTGGAGTACCATGGGGACTGTGGGCTATACTTGTCGTAGGGGCCAGGACCAGTGGGGGAAAGGAAGGGGAAGCCGGGGACAATGAACTCAGGGCTGGAGGCAACGGTGGGCAACCAGGGACAACAGGGGACGATGTGGAACTGGGGGGGTACTGGAGACGGGGGCTTCCGGGGCTTGGATAATTCCAAGTGTTGTGGGGACTGTTGAGGACGTTGTTGATGACCTCAAGGGCAGCGGCAGAGTTCTCCTGGTAGACGGCGTTCAAGTCGGACCAAGAGGCGACGGAGATGGAAGGAGAGGACACTTCCAAACAGTCAGCTTCAACTTTAAGAGACTGTTCTAATGTTGGGAACTCACTACTTTATGGGTAGCAAGACTTGACAACGGCGCGGAGTTGAAGGTGACTGATCCAAAGGAGCAGCAAGGAGATGTTGAGGAGGAAGAGGCAGAAAGTGAGGAGAGGCGGGACAGAGTAGACTGTAGAAGACGAGGGGCAAGCTGCTGATGATGAGGGAGCTTTGAAAGGCTCCAGTGTGGGGATTGACAAGAGAACAGTCTAAGGACTGTTCACCTAAATTCGTAGGTCTTATATACTAATACAGGGTGGTCTGTGCACAGTTTAGGGTAGGTACAATTACAGGTAATGGCGGACTGCGCAGTCGATGCGCAGTAACTGCAGATTACATTATACATCTCAATTAGGGTCTAGCCCTAATGAGTTGCGTCTTCATTGATTGAGTCACATTGTGTGTTTGTTGATTGTTTAGTGGACGCGTCTTGTTGATTGTTCCCACGATCTGCCATGTGTTGATCAACGGGTTAGACGCGCGTCCAAAGTGCGTCTTGTCAGGTGACGTTGTTGATGACCAATTCCTTGATAGGTCATGTGTTATCTTCCCAGGGTCATGGGGTCGTAGGTTCCCAGGGTCACATGCTGATAAGTCACGTGATGTATGAGTGGCGAAGGGGTCACGTGATGAGTCATGTGTAGGGTCATGTGATATGTTCCCACGGTCACGTGTTGCTGAAGTTATGGGTTTGTAGCTGAGACTGGGGGACGCGAGTACCGCTTGCAACAGCAGTGCATCCCTCCCTTTCGTTTCTGAAACATCGAAGACTGACCCGATCCATGCATCCAGGCTCTACTACCAGCACAAGCCCGAATGACTCCCAGCATGCCCGCTCACAATACACGCCCTGCTCCACATTCCTGACCAAATCAGATGGATGGGACCATGCTGGACAACATGGGCTTTCCCCATAGAGAGGCAATGTGGGTACTTTCAACGCAGCATCCGGAGTCAACAAAATCTGTACACAAGCATGGACAAACACCTTATTGAACTATTGCAGCTCTGGCAAATCAAGCTTTTATACAATCTTACTGATGAGCAGCTTGGAAAACCTCACAAGCGCCCATCTTCCCATACAAAAAGGCTTGAAGATTGTAAGTCGCATCTTGGTACCCAGTACTTTCACCCTAATCTAAAGACAATTCGTTGCAGACCCACAATACAAACTTGTGGCTCCGAAGCTAGAGGGTCCCCTTGATGACACCATTCACACAATCCTCACGAATGGCTTGGTGACCTGGTTCAGTGTCATGTTCAATATCACTGGGAAATTTATTCCAGAAGTCATTGAGCAGTGGGGTAAACTGCATCGCCTTGAAGGTGGAGACATTATGCACACGCATGATATTGTTTCCAACCGCATGGACGGCCGAGACGCATCCTTTGTCCATGTGCGTGAACTGATTGTCAAATGCTCATACAAAATAACCTATTTCTATATTTTTCCCAATAGTATGAGCAACTCAGTGACCAAAACAAGCGATTTCCAACCCTTCCCAAAGTTCTCAAGTTACAAACTTTCTTTGGGCAACTTCAGTACATCATCATCATCCCCATTCCCAAAAGTAATGAACTCAAAATGAAGGAGCCCGAAACCCTTTGTCTCACGGTTATTCAGCAAGTTGTTGTACCCAGTGCTTGTATGGTGCTACCAGTTCCATATTATTTGCGGACTGGGAGCCTGCACCCCGTTGACATCAAATCCATCCAGTGTGTGGTTGGCCGTGTTAAAGACCAGGAAAGATGGGGGTTGATCGACCGCAGTGGTCCACTGGCACATGCAGTATTCACTGAGGTGGATTAGTTGCCTCCAACATAGCAAGTGAGCCTTACACGAATGCGCTCGCTCTGAGGGTCACACTGTATTTTTTCCTGTGTTGATGTGTCGTTCATTGTTTGGTACTGCCATCCTTTGTTGTTGCACATGTTGAGCGCCCACACGCCGCCATCACGAACATCACCCCCCCCACTCTCAATAATGTTCATTATGTCTTCCTCTCACCCATCTATCATCCAAGCTGCATCCCATATTTTCCAACATTGTCGAAACATTGTGACTCGTGTCATTGGAGCATGCACACACACCTGGAGGCGCTTCATCAGGACACACACACGCACCTAGACGCACCTCATTGGGACATATGTGTGCCTCTGGATGCACTTTATCGTTGTCCAAGTTGCAGTGAGAGTGGTGGAACAGGCCCACAAGTTCACAGTCGACAGGGGCACCAGGTTCATTTCGTTTTCTTTTCATTTTGGCTGTGCTGATGTTTATCAGGGCGGACGCAGCATTTGCGATTGCCGCAGACGAGTTCCTTGCCAGCATTGTCGATCACGACCACCCCCACATGCGAAACACATTGAGGCGTATCCTGTTCGTCTCAGGAGAGGCCCTGCTCTTCGACCTTGCCGTCCATTTGTTGGAAAGGGCTGTGAGTTTGTTTCTTTTTCTTTTTCTGCTTGAAACATTTGCTGACTTTGTGTCACACAGCAAGTTGATTTGATGGCCAATTGGGTACTCAGGCATTAATGGCGACGACGGTGACATTGACAATGACACCAACAACAGCAATGATGACAACAACAACAGTAGCAGTGACGATGACAACAATGGTAGTGGCAACGATGACAGCAATGTTGGCAACAATGACAGTGATGTTGGCGGTGATGGCAGCAACGTTGGCGATGATGACGATGATGTTGGCGGCAGCGGCGGCAGTGACAATGGCTTTTTTTTAACATATCTCACATCTTATATCACATCACTACTCAGGAGGAATTTTTAGCATCATTCAGTGTTCAGTAATGTCCATTCAGTATCCAGTCAGTATCCAGTCAGTATCCAGTCAGTAGTTAGTTCAGAACTGGTCTGATTTGTGGGAGTTTTAAGTTGAAAATCATGGTAAACTTTCAGTTTCTTTTCTTTGTAAAAAAAAGCTGCAATTGTTCAGACATAAAACATATTAAATTCAGTATTTCAGTGTTCTAACACGTGAAAATCAGTAGCTTATAGTTTTACAGTGAGCAAAGCAGCAACAGATAAACAATGTCCCCAAATGCATTGTCAATGCTCTTGATCAGGACACTCTACTAGTTGTCCTCGGGGATCACAGGATGGATCGCAAAGGTGACCATGGTGGCAATGGTGACATTGAAGTCTCTCCTGGCCTCTAGATCTATTCGGAAGATTCCACCTTATCCACCAAGGGTGTGCCAACATCCCATCTTCCTCACAAAACCTTCCCTGGCGAACCATCTCCACACCGTTCAATACAGCAGATCGATCTAGTGCCACCACACACACACCTCCTAGGACTCCCAATCCCTTTCAACAATCTCAGAACTGTCATACCCTAGTTGTTTTGGTGGGACCCCTTGGGACATGATTACACTAATGCGCTTGATATAAATGCGCATCAAGTTCAGGCATATCTCGATGCCTACCAGAATAGCCCATCTGATGGCAAGCTTGATGGCATGTGGGGTGACTTGGAGGCATCTTGGAGGCATTTTAATACCATCGTTCCTTCTCTTCACGCTTGTCCCACCAGTGCTTACTGCATTGTCTGCACCAATGGCATGGCTCTGGTATCGCATCCTCACCTTTTCCTGCCTTTTTGCAACATGTGTAAGGCTCATGGCAGTCAGCACAGTCTGCCGCAAGGAGCAATACCCCTGGTGCAGCGTCACTTTCTTCTCAGGCTCAGACGCTGCCAAGTCGCCTATCATTGTATGCATGTTGCCCATCCCTGCAGTAATCCTGGTACCATACTATATCCAGTGAGTGCTAGCCATCTCCAAATCCGACAACGGCATCACATCTTCTCCTACCCTACTGTCCCTACATCGTCCCACCCATGCCCATCGCAGGCTCAGCACATTGGCTCCTCAAATTACTTGATGCGTCCGGTGCATATGAGTACCCTGAATACTTGGACCTGCGATGTGCAGGTACTGTACTTGCCTGGACCAGCATCCTCACTACCCTCAGCAGCACTGCGCACTGGGCGCTTGTCCCTGTCGCACTGCACATATCCTTGGAGCGGGCCCCTGTGGGCACCAGTCACAAGACAGAAGTTTGCATACTTGGCTTTGCAAATGCTTATGGCCTCCCTTTGCTGTTCTATGGGTGCTTATCCTGGCACCTGTCTAGCTTGTGGCGCAGGCAAGTGTGCAGACAACCCTCGCACTTGCGACTGCCACGTTGCTTGCTTACCTTGAGCTCATCAATGCTGCGCGCGATGCGCGGGCTCTCCAGGCGAGCTTCTTGATCGATCCCACTGCTGCCCTTGCATGTCTACAACAGGGACTGCCGACAATGGAAGTTGGGCAAGAGCATGGGACAGCAGGGGTGAGGATGGATGAGGTAGTGCCACTTGCTGCTCTTGGCGCACCTTGTGTTCTTCGTGAGCAGGCACCAAGCAACTCTTGTGAGTTTGCAGTGGAAGGCGGCATTCGTGCTTACATTCAAGGTGTCCTACCCACTCTCTCCCCTGTTTGTAATCCTCAACACATCCAGCCCCACAGCGCTCATTGCGCTTGCCATGCTGCCCATCGGAATCTGGAATGTTGCCCCGCTTGCGGCAATGCCTGACACTTCCTCCTTGTCAGGACCAGGACCAGTACGATGGCCAACATCTGCACAAGAGCCACAGCCACAGCCAAGGAGCCAAGCGCATGTTGCAGTCCTCGCTGCAGTGCAGACGCTCTAGGGATGTTGCTGCATCTCAGAGCACTGCTGCTTGGCAGTGCAGTCAGCGCGGCATGGCTGCGCCACCATCTCATGGTCTGGAAGGTGTTCATACCGTGGTATATGGTTGGTGCTGTTGAACTTCTTTGTGTTGATGTTGCAGTGTTAGGTGGGCTGTGGCTTGGCGTCGGCCATATCATCACTCAAATCACTTGCATGTTTGTGCTGCCCACCCCTACTGTTACGCTCCTGGGCACTTGGCCCACATTTTTCTTTCTTTCTTGACTGATATGTACTTATACGATCACATGACCTCGACTCACATGACCGCTTACCTGTACAACAAGGCCATCATGTCGGGAACTCCATTGTTCCCTCTTTTTGTACATTTCCTATTGTTCTCCCTTTATGGTAGTCTGTGACCACCATTGTTCGTGACTTCATTGTTCTGTGACACTTATTGTTCATGACTCCATTGTTCTCTACTTTTGTACACTTAGTCAGGTAGCTGCCCTTTTGTATATAAGCTGGACTTATATCCTAGAGTTGGGCCTTAAGCCTGACTTAGTTTGCAATCTATTGCGTTCTCTGTCCTTGTTGCTTGAACCAATCATCTCTTTCTTTTACTTCTTTAGAATCACCTTCAAATCCTTGAAGATATTCCCCATTCCTCTTTATCATCACCCAGACATTGGTCTTAGCAACCTTCTCGCTTTTATCACGTTCCAAAGCACTTAAGGTTACTAAGGGAATCACGACCCTTGTAACTTCATCACTACTGCATATCTCACCTTTGCACATGTTGCGCCTTAAGGTTCAATAGGCCTTAACACCTACCACTAGCATGAGTAGCAGGCCTGTTGAAGGACAACGATGACAAAAATACTATATGTCGCCGGATTATAATAGAGTCATTCCCACTGTAGAGCCACACAAAATCCTGATTTCTATTCTTTCGTGGCGGGGTTTGGGCATAAGGGTGGATATTGTCTTGTATATAATCTGAGCGTGCTTGTTATTTGCTTACCTTTATACGCGCCCATCCCGCATCTCCGCAAGGTTTTCTTGACTTCCATGCCAAGACACGAACCAGTGCTACTGGTGGAGTCGGGAGTCAGGAAACTTCCAATCCACTTGGGAGGAGTATTCTCTTAATATATGTTGTTGCACAACTACCATACCCTAATCAATTTGTTTGTCAAGTCAATTGCTGTGGATGCTGGGCTGTGCCAATTGTGATCCTCTGAATGTCCTCCCTTGTAACTGGCAAGGCAATAGCAGATGATGACCGACATGCCCTGGATATGTTTGGGTAGAACATTTTCGAATACAATGCTGAGATGGTGGAGGCCAGGGACACAATACAGTCATACAGAGGGGTTGATTGTGTGTCATTGCTCTTTTTTATTGGTGGACAGAATGGTGTAGAAGGGAACAGTTGAAAAGATACTTCAGTCATGCATTTGTGCAGATGAGATCAGACGAAAAGAAGTCATGACTCTTATGGGCTTGGCAAGCGCTCAGTGCTCAGCGATTGTTGCACGAGACCACATTTAGCAGTCCCAGTCTGAACTTGGAGTGTCGTCAAAGACTTGGTGTGAACCATGCATGGTCACACCACCAAGGTCAAGCCCATCAGCTCCTGGCTGACACTCTGAGTTGAGGCACTGGCAGAAGGA
>Ga0307510_10001894_pt1 | contig 23480 bp, 26 predicted proteins | sample 12_EM_MG_FD_207224 | JGI IMG/M metagenome (GOLD analysis project Ga0307510, IMG submission 207224) | Populus trichocarpa ectomycorrhiza microbial communities from riparian zone in the Pacific Northwest, United States - 12_EM | ecosystem: Host-associated > Plants > Roots > Unclassified | place...
TGGCGGACAGCAGGTGGGGAGTGGGAGAAAGGAAGGACGTTACCTGTACGGAGTTGCCAGTTTGGAATCCGCACCAAACGAATATGGCAGAGAAACCCACAGCGTCGCTGTATAAATGACACAAGGGTCAGCGATCGCGCGAAAAAATAAAGGTCACGGGCGAGAGCGACGCACATCCATCCTGTCATGAAACAATATGCGGCGAGAGGTATCGTCGATAGATCAGGATTGACTTGGGTCATGAGGTGCTCTTTGAGCCCGCCGGGTGCAACGGACCATAGTGACGAACGGGATGACGCCGAGGGCGAAGAGGACGCTGGGACGGGGAGGCCAGCTTCGGCAGCCTTCGCTGCTGCAAGCGATGTGGAAGGTTCGGAGGACATTGTATGACTATCGCTATCGTTCGGCAAAGTGGGGAGCGGGGATACGCGATTAGACCAGTCCTAGAAGTGCGAGGTGCGAAACACGGGTCGAGACGAGAGGACGACCGGAAGGAGGGGTTTTATGAGAGACCAGGTGAGAATGCCAAGATGCGAAATGTGCGGAGGTAGAGAAAAGAAGAGGAATCATGGTATGCGATAGCGACAGACAAGTCAGTACCGGCAGGACCAGTTGACCGACCAGACTTGGCTAGCACGACGGAAAGCCGAGCCGAAGCCGAAGGAGCGCCCACCAGTTTTTTTTGTGCCCACCGTCTCTTTTCTCCGCACTATCTCCCCCTTCCCCACCTCAACTGACCATTTCTCTTGTCACCCGTATCAGTGAATATAGATGAATGTCTTGACGTATGATAATGGTCGATTCAGCAGTTTTACGCCGATCTCGGACACTTGCAGACGGATAGCATGTCATTGTATTTCGTGTTTATGCCGTGGTCGTTGTCCGTACATTGGGGTAAACCCCTCCCCACCTGTGTTGAGGCTTGGCACGCTTTGTGTGCCTAGCCATTTCTCGGTGGGGTATATGTCTCGTTGTCAAATTTTTATTTTTATTAGGGATAAACGAGTGATATATTAAATGAACGGTGGGTATAGGCCAAATAAAAAACACGTATACCACAAAGAGATGGGTAACAGAACACGAAACGGTAACTGTCCGGGCTGCAAAGACAGTCCTGAACGTAGTCCACAAAGGTCCGGGTCAATAATGGAAGAAATGCATGAAGCGGATATCATTTTTGTCATAATGCAATACTGTCACGTTCTTGTTGTTGTATTCAGTAGCTCAGAGCAAGCCAATGGCTGCACCAATGGCTGCCAGCACACCGGCAGCTGAGAGCCCGAAGGTTGTGGGAGCACCATTGGAAGTGCTTGTTGACGAGGCGCCACTACCAGTAGCTGAGCCAGAAGCGGCACCAGTCTGACCGGCAGTGTCGGTAGGCGTGGCACTGGTTGTGGCATAGGCAGAGCCTTGAGCCTTGATCTCGAAAACTTCCGAAACGGCATAAATCTGTCATGCGAGGTTGGGGGTTAGTAACCGTTAAACGAGACCAAAAAGAGAAACTAAGACACCTTTGTCTGATCAGCCATATCGGCGAGTATGACGGTATATCCCGTCGCCGGCTTCACACTAACGTCTGTGGCGGGAACGACCTCTGAGCAGTCGGCATTGTTAATATTTGCCATAATGGCGCCTGGACCTGGATAAACGTTGCGATCCGTGTTGTTTAACCTGCAAGCGACAGAATGTGAGTGAAAATACGACACATATTTCGTTAAAAAAAAAGGGGGGGGGAAAGAATAAAGGGACCTACAAGAGCACGTATTGGTTATTTGTGGAGGCCGGGGGGTTATCGCGGCAAGACCACGTAAGGGTGTTCTGAGAATTGGCGACTTGGGGACGTAGTGAATGAAGTTAGGAGAGGGAAAGCACATCGGATGGTTACCTACCCCACCACAGGTCAGTCGAAGGGCCGATAATGCGGAATTGCGCAACGGAGGAGCCAACGAGGGCACTGAGGACGGCGAAGGCGGCGAGTCGAGGGCGAGGGCTGAACATTTTTAAAGGTGAAGAAAAAACGAATGGAGAAGGCCACAGAGGGAGGGGGAACAACCGCGCGGGAAAGGACAGGACGACAACAAGGAACGAGCGAGCGAGACAGGTGCGCGTGATGAAGGAGAAAAATCGGCCGAGCGAGTTAATTCAATGCACGGCATCACCCGATCGAGGTTCTCCTTAATGCCGCAGTTATGCCGTCCGACAGGGACAACTTGAACGTCGCAACCACCACCTTCGAGGCTGATTCCGATGTTACATTGGTTCCTCTTTGCTGATAGAAAGAATGCCTAGTCACAGCAGGCTTTTGGTCACCTCTACTGAATTATTCCGTGGGCGATAAGGACAGACGATGGGAAGGACAGTGCAAGATGAACGGCACAAAATATTCATCCAAGTACGAGATGAGATGCTTCCTGTCACCTGGTCTCAAATTGTCCACTTTGTGTGTTCCTCAAACGGCCATCGCTTTCCGCCCTCGTTAACTTTGGGACTTCTTGCATGTGACGTCATTTTAGACGCTTGCAGGCGTGGCGGCTGGTTCCCGTTTCGGTACTGCACTGCTGCTGCACTAGCCCCTACAGCACACTTCATAAGAAAAAGTACAGCATGCACCTGCATCGACTCGGCGGTGCGGGCATGGCCGCCCTTCAGCGGCAACAAGATTCCCTCAAATCCTTCGACGTACTCTCCAACCAACTCTCCACCGCCCAAGTCGACAACCTCCACGCGCAACTCGACCAGTTCCGCGCCGCCCTCACCCACTTCGCCACGCACCACCGCGCGGACATACGCAGGGACCCCCGCTTCCGTCGCGCCTTTCAACAGATGTGCGCGTCCATCGGCGTCGATCCGCTCGCTGGACCCCGCCGCGGCGGCTGGTGGGAAGAGGCCCTCGGCCTGGGCGACTGGCAGAGCGAGCTCGGCGTGCAGATCGTCGACGTCTGCGTGAACACCCGCGAGCGCAACGGTGGGCTTATCGAGCTCGCCGAGCTCGTGCGCATCGTCAACCGTCTACGTGGTCTCGAAGGAAGAGGCAACGGCGGTGGTGGTGGTGGTGGTGCGATCACGGAGGACGACGTGGTGCGCAGCATCCAGGCGCTCAAGGTGCTCGGCGGGGGATACGAGGTCCTCGAGTTTGGAGGCGAGGGCGGCGGTCGGAAGATGGTGCGCAGCGTGCCGAAGGAGCTCGATGCGGACCAGATGGTCGTGCTCGCTGTTGCGGCGGAGCAGAAGGGGAGGGTGGATGAGGAGATGCTGGTTCGGAGGAATGCCTGGACCGTGGAGCGCGCCAGGGCCGTGCTGCAAAACATGCTTCTGCGAGATGGGACCTGCTGGTTGGACGATCAAGATGGGCCCGATGGCATGAGGCGGGCATATTGGATACCGGCCGCGATGCGGTGGGAGTCGGATGACTGATAGCATGTATGTGTCGTACATGCAATGTCTTTGGCTTGCCTGGCTTACACTTACCGAGAAATGCTCACTACGTTCGGAGTCACTTAATCAAATAGATGTGTACTTATACTCATGTACTGTACAAATAAGATGATCAGAGCAGAGCAGAACGCGAGCCTGTAAGATCTCCGTGGATGACAAAGCTGACGCCCCGACACGCTCACTTCTGACATCCATGTATGTTTGGGCTTAGGCTCACGACTATTCCTCTATTCTTGAAACATGCTGCATATACCATCAAATCCTCACGGCGATTTTATACCCAACCCTCGTCCCCCGTAGAACTCCAAAAGCGTCTCACTCGCCGTGGTCGGAATCTGTCTGAACGATTCCGGAAGCTGGAGACGAAGCTCCAGAGGAAACACAACCGCAGTCAGACGACCACAGACACTTCACAAACTCTGGCACCGGCTCTTCCCCCTACTCCGAAACAGCGGTCAAATGTGAGGACCTTCCGAGGGCTTGTCATACCAGAAGTTCCCAACCCCCCAGAGCCGGATGGTGTGTGGGCACCCACTTTACATTGTGATTGCCCCATTCTCACATTCTTGTAGAATGCTGCATGTCTGGCTGTGCAGTATGCATTCACGATTTATACCAAGAATCTTTAGAAGATTATAATAGCGCCGTGACGGCCGTGCGCACCTCCCTTACCGCTATGAAAGTACCAGTGGAAGAGTGGCCGGAGTCCATTCGTCCCGAGTCGGAGAGGCAAACGCCCCTTCCAGCGCCTGCCATCAGCCTGAACGCATTTCGAGAGATGGAACGTGCGCTCAAGGCGCGGCGAGAGGTACAGGCACAGAGTTAGTAGCTGGCCCGCTCGCGGCCATCTGATCTGTTGCTGACGCCGCAATCCGTACACGATACGCCAGCCGTAGATGTACCTGTAGAACCCTTTGAAAAGCGCCCTATCCGGAGACGGAGGATACGACGTTGGATTTGGAAGGGGTTAGATTTGGGTGCTTTATACGAGGGTGTGCGATGGATTCTCTATAGCAATAGATAATTTCAGTATCAACAGGCGCTGACGAGGCACGTGACTTATGAATATGAGGCGGGCGGTGGATGTAGCCCGAGGAACCCTGACCTACTAGCATGGCTTCATCCTCCGATACTGCATTGAAGACTTTCTCATTACGAAATGATATCAAGGAAATATCGCCCCAGGACGAGATTTACAGGTACGATGCAGAGGCAAATAGGCGGCTGATTCGCGAGCAGCCGTGGACGAGCGAGTGAGCCCCCCTGTTCTTGGTATAGCCATCCTCTCGAGTGACAAACTGACAATGGTTGCACAGTCCCCACTATTTCAAGTTGTGTAAGATATCCGCAGTCGCTTTAATAAAAATGGTGCGCTTTGACTGCCTCATTGTCGGTGGACACGTGCATACTAATCGGATGGGGTGCTGGGTTTTCAGGTCATACACGCGCGTTCCGGTGTGCCATGGGAGATTATGGGGCTTATGCAGGGGAAGGTCGTCGGGCATTCCATCGTGATCATGGATTCGTTCGCGCTTCCCGTCCAGGGCACGGAGACGCGCGTCAATGCGGCGAACGAGGCAAACGAGTACATGGTCCAGTATATTCAAGAGTCGGAGAAAGTACGCCCCCTCACTTTTGTGTGCTCAACGATGATGGACTATGGACCAATCGACAACCCATGGACTTGCAGGTGGGACGGCTGGAGAATGCGATCGGATGGTACCACTCGCATCCTGGGTACGGCTGTTGGCTCTCTGGCATCGACGTCAACACGCAAATGAACAATCAAAAATTCACTGATCCATTCGTCGCCGTCGTGGTGCGTTACTATTTCCCTCTCCCCCCTTCCCTGCCTAGCGCAATCTTGATGACCTGTGTGTTCAGATTGACCCAAATCGTACAATCTCTGCTGGACGAGTGGACATCGGCGCCTTTCGCACTTATCCTGCGGGGTACTCGCCACCCAATGCATCGGCATCTGAATATCAGAGCATCCCGCTCAACAAGATCGAAGACTTTGGCGTTCACGCAAACCAATACTACTCTTTGGAGGTGCAGATATTCAAGTCGAGCTTGGACACGGAACTCCTAAGTTTGCTGTGGAACAAGTACTGGGTCAACACCCTTAGCCAAAGCTCTTTGATATCTGTGGGGGCACTTTTCTATATTCTGCAGCGCGAGTTACGAGCCCACAGCTCTATTTTAGAACAGGGCATATGCCGCCTCTCAGCTTAATGATCTGCATCAAAAACTGACGAAGGCGGCGAGTAACGTGCCACAGACAAAGCCAATAGTTCCACCTCTACCACCGGGAGAAAAGGGCCTTTCAACGAGCAAAGTGAGGTCATCTGCCTTCATTATGGGTATTAGATCTTATGTTTCGTATTTCGTGATTCTCTTAGAAAACCGAATCGAAGAAAGATGTCGAGAATCAGCTCGCGAAGAACGTAAAGGATAGGTCTGTACTTGTTTCCTTGTGATTGTCGTTAGCTGAACGTATTGTATCACAGCACCAAGATTGCCATGGAAGCTCAACATGGACTCATCGCGCAGGTCATCAAAGATATCCTATTCTCCAGCCGGCCAGGACAGACTCCTTCGCAGCCGATTGCGTCCGTTGAAGAGACAGTGGAAATGGCCATTGGTTAGATGAGTTGATACCGTGGATATTCCTGTAATTGTAACACTACACGAACATGTATTTTGTGCATGCACGAGTGCTGAGCCGAATTATGGGCACTGGCTACGATATTTGGACTCAGCCACTTGTATCAAAGTGAAGTGAGACAACAAACCCAAATACATCGACCAAAATCAAAGGGCTTCATCGTCGTCAACAACGTCCCAACCCAGCCCTTCGCAAGCTTTCACGGTAAGCACGATTTTCGAAAGTTGCTAGACACATCGTCATTGTATTTCTTGGGCCATTCTGGCCCATTGTTGCGTGAAATGCGATGGATGGCATCTTGTGTGAAAGGATGTCACTGACCCGCTTTCCCCGCTTCCAGATGGGCCTCACCGAATATCAAGTCGTCGGCCGCCACCTCCCCACGGAGAGCGAGCCCAATCCCAAGGTATACCGCATGCGCATCTTTGCGCCCAACGATGTCGTTGCCAAGTCACGATTCTGGTATTTCCTGCGGTACGTCTGATATGTTGCCTGTCCAGATGGGACCGCCGCCCTCACGTACGATATAGAAAGTTAAAAAAGGTCAAGAAGGCCAATGGAGAGATCATCGGGGTGAACGTTGTTAGTACCTATCCTGCGTTGTCCCATGCAGCCCTCAAGAGGCAGGCGGACGGGAATGCTGACCACACCGCATCGCGATTACGTCTTGTCGTGCTCTGCAATTGTGTTTTTGTTTTGTTTCCTTAGATCCACGAAAAGAAGCCTGTGAAGGTGAAGAACTTTGGCATATGGCTTCGCTACGACTCGCGCTCTGGCACACACAACATGTACAAGGAGCTCCGTGAGCTCTCTCGCGCGGATGCGGTGAAATCCCTTTATCAGGACATGGCGGCTCGTCACCGTGCTCGTTTCCGCTCCATTCACGTCCGTACTTTTTATTCTGGCGCTGGTGGCTTGCCTGTACAGGCATTGATAATCTTTTCTTACAGATTCTTCGCGTCGTGGAGATCGAAAAGACGGAGGATATCAGGCGGCCGTACATCAAACAGCTACTCGAGCCTAAGCTTCGCTTCCCGCTTCCTCACCGTGTTGGCAAGGCTCGTTCAACCTTTGCCGCACGGCGTCCGGCTACGTTCTGAGCGTATGGCGCTTGGAGTTAAATGGTATTACTCCTTTTGGATGCTGTCCCGAGCATGGAACCTCTGTCATTATTATGATGCATGCAATATATGTCCATACTTGGTGTCGGTGCATATTCGGTTGTCCATGGCTGTGTGAACATTCGAGAATTTGAACGAACATTGTTGGAAGACCCACGTGGAATGTGACGACGGCTGTGGATTGAAAAGTGGAGCTGTGGAGTGAGTAGGACCTTTGCTGGGAATCCAAATTCGACCGAGGGGTTCATGACGGACTACAGCGCGTCAGAGACAAGGCCGTACAACCCCGGTCTCGTTAAGACCCGTATTTCCTTTCCCGATTGGCGTAAGAGGGGGTAATGCGATGACCGAAGGACAGTATAAGCCATTTATCGTACCTGTAACGTTCCCTACAATCCCGTCAGGTAGGATTGACAGCAGCGCTTCTTTATAAGTATCTCCGCTTTGTGATTGTATTCAATTTCAATTTCAACTCTGCTAAAGTCCTATCTATCAACGTCCCCACAGCCATTCCCGCCTCTAGATCGACTATAAAGCCTGGCCCCTGTCCGGCCCCACTCCGTGAAAGCTAGTTGTTTGCAGCCGGCCCACGTTCCCCTTTAAAGGGAAGGGCAAAAAGGCAAACAAACTAGGAACCTTAAGTGCGCCATTATCTCTAGCTCCACTTCTCACATCACCTTACGCGCCGGTGCGTGTGTGTGCATCAATTCTGTAACACACACAATAAACTCGTCGTCAACGACACTCAGCCACCCGTGCTTGGACCTCCCGTCGCAAGCCGCAAGCCACTAGCCCTCATATAATTCACTTAACACCGTGAGAACCGCCTAAAGGGCTGTGGTCAATCGGTCGGCCGCTTCCCTACCCCCTCCAGCACTCATTCTCTGCTGCTGCTGTCATCTCCCTCCTCCGGAGTCATTCTGCCACCTCTCCTCCTGAACCCAGGTTTCATTCCCCTCCCCCTATGGACGATCACCCCACTTCCCCGCAGCGCAAGACTTCCCTCCCTACGTTCGCCAGTTCCATCCCGGTCGAAATTGCTGTGCTGCCCGCGAGCACGCGCTCCTCGTTCACCCGTGTGGAAAACAGCACGCGTCCTGGAACCGCCGCGGGCGACAATAATGACTTGGGCGACAAGGGAGCCGTCCCCGATGGTGGTGGTGGTGGCGGCGGCGGCGGCAGCAGCAGTGGTAGTGGTAGTGGCCGTGGCGGCGCACCTGCACCTGCACCTGCACAGCCTGAAGGCGAACCAGAGGAAGTGGTGTCAGCGGTCGAAGCGCAGGCAGCGATCGTTGTTCCGCAGGTACCGCAGACGCTCGTGCAGTTCTTGCTCGTCTCGGGACGTCGAAGGTCGATGGCGTTCGTTCCTGAGACGACCGTGGGCCGTGTAAAGGAACTCGTATGGAACAGTTGGCCAAACGGTACGTCTGCGCGACTGTCCCCCCTCTTCCTTTCCCTTCCCCCTCCCCCTTACCCTTTGCACACTGTGAACCCATGCCCCCTATCGCTCTCGCTCTCGAAAGGGTCCGGGCCGCCGCAGTCTCTCCTCTATTCTCGTCCCCTCATATCTTTTTTTTTTTCTTCCGCGGAGGGAATTTTGCGACTTTTGGTTTATATTTAGACCTTCTTTCCCTCTGATTGACGTTCGGCACCAGATTGGCAAGACGAGCGTCCGCCTGCCCCTTCCTTTTTGCGCATCCTTTATTTGGGCAAGATTCTCCAGGATGACGATACGCTCACACGTATGTCCCGTTTGTTTTTGTTCGCGTGTGCGTCAAAGGGGGCAGATAACGAATGACCCGTGATCCATGCTGTGTGTCGTGCAGAGCTTAATTTCCCGTCCCACACCCCCCCGGAACCCGCGACTCCCACCATCGTGCATCTCTCCATACGATCGTTTGCGCCCCGGGAAGACACGGCGCTGAAGAAGAAGCGCCGGATGTCCGGATCTGGGGCGGACGCAAGTCAGACTGGGACGCAAGACGAGGCTGGAAGTGGTTGCTGCTGCTGCGTTGTCTGCTAGCGCTACGGCACGTCGCTCTGCGTGGGAACCAAAGGGTACGTCGGGGATCGTTTTTCGACCATCCCGCCGCACGACCTCACCAGATCGCATAAAAGGGTGTGTCTGCGGTGCGAGTCCTCGGAAGGACCTGAATGCCGCCGGACCGGATCTCACTGGCTCGACTTGGGATCTCCACTTTTTCCACTTTTGCACCCGCTCGCACACTTTTTCTGATGAGGCGTGTACCAAGCCTCTCATGACCCAAATACATTACCTGGGACAACCACTATTCACGCTCGGTTGTGCTGATACGCCCTATACCAGCTGCATTCCCCGCTCTTTCATCCTCATGATTATCCTCACTCGATCTTCTGCTTAGCTTCATTTTTTTTTCACTGATGATAAGTTTTTTTACCGCATGTGTTGTTTTACTTATTGTTCGGTTAACATTGTTTTTTGTTATTGGCTCTGATGTACATGTGGATACGAGAACTAACGGAAATAACACGGCTACTATTGTAGCTCCCGAAGCGCCGTCCGTCCACTTGAAGGTCGGGTTGTGGGGCCTTGGCCATCAACAGAAAGGGAGGGTTCGTTCAGAGGTCATCTTTGAACCCCTCAGGCCACCGGAGTTCTACGCTTGCATATATTTTTGGTATGGTACAGTTTTTTTGATTCTTAGGTATGACATGTGGCAAATCGCCTGCCAACCAAGTGTGATGGTGGAGTGATGTTGGGAATTACAGTATGTGGCAATAGCCCTGAGTTGCCACTTTTGGATCGAGATATCTAATTGACGGTGGAGGCCTAGCCACACGTTTAAAATTACAAGCAGACCATCACCTATGCGTAGGGGAATCAAGCACTCGTGGTCCAGCTCCAATCCGAGAAAAAGGTATGGGCAAAGTCGCAACACTTCACGTATACGTAATCCGAATTATGATGCATATTGACAGACACAAATGAAACCCACAGGAGGGACATCCGTTGGACAAGGATCAAAAGGTGTTGCACACGGGGTGGGACCGGAGGGTGTCATGACTACTACACACCGTGTTGAACAATCTGACGGCTACAGTAGTGTATGGGCAAACTCGGAGACTCCGTCGCTGACGGAGGTGATTCCGTCATCAGCCACGTGGGCACAAGCTGAGGAAACACGGTGGTCTCATTGGGTCAGCCATCACATCAAAGTTCTCAGGACTGCTCTGTCGCGAATAGAATAGAGAGAGGGCGTTATGTACAAGCCGAAACGAGAGCGGGCAGAACGCTGATTGGTAGACGATATGCGGCCGGTTCGGGACCATCGCCGATAAATTGAGCGCCATATGTCATCAGTCGGGGCCACGAGACCTGCAGCGGTAAATGAGGTCCAGAGGTAGAATGTGGTGTTTTGTGGACGCGGAGCAGTTGGTCCAAGGCGATAAAAAAGTTATTGGGGAATACAAGTAAATGATTTAGGGAGAGTTGGGAGGCGAAATTGGAGCGAGGATCGAACGAGGACTGGACACAAAGCCGTGTGAAATTTGGGGGATTTGGGATATCACCCCATTTCAAGGAAAGCGATCAGATCCTCTTGAATCGGGCCCAAATAAATACCCCGTCCGAGTAGCCCACCCATCCTCTACTTTTCCTTCCCCCCCTTCCCGGACTTATCATAGACTCTTTCTTCCTCTCCTAGACTTCAGCCATGTCTTCCAAAGGTACATCGCCCGTTCCGTACCATCCTCGAGCGCATATATACTCACGATCGCTGCGAAAATCTCTCGTCAGCGATCCGTGAATACGACGCAAAATTGCTCCTGGCGTATTGGCTCGAGCGCGCCCCGCCAGTGGACTCCTCCGCGAAGGTCGTCACCAACTTTACTTTCCCCGCGCCGAAGGTCGCTCAGGTCGCCTGGGACCCTGCGACCAACACCATCACCCCCGATTCTCAGCTGCCCGGCTGGGTGTTCACGTCCAAGCTTGTCGCGAAGCCCGACCAGCTGATCAAGCGTCGTGGCAAGGCCGGCCTGCTCGCGCTGAACAAGAGTTGGGAAGAGGCGAAAGAATGGATCGCTGCCCGTGCGGGGAAGCCTCAACAGGTGAGTGGTCGTCGTCTACACTTTTCGATGTTTGGTTTCTGCTTTTTTGGGGTCCATGTCCCTGGATGTGATGGGGACAAGGACGAGGAACTACAATTGATGTGACGAGTGTCGTCATGTCGAGACCTCGCTTCTAGGCCCGCCTTATCAGGGTAATATTTGATGTACTCTTGGGCGTTTATATACCAGGACAACAAGTTCACGTATTAGGGTTTCGTAGACCTGTCCAGTAGCGGTCCTTGCGCCGTTCAGACGCACGCCCGCACGTGACGTTCACATCTTGATTGTTCCAATCGCTCAGACAGACATTCAGAACTCATACGTTATCTTATCCATCAGGTCGAATCAGTCACTGGCACACTCTCCAACTTCATCGTCGAGCCTTTCCTCCCTCACCCATCAAACGCAGAATATTATGTCTGCATCACATCTCAACGCGAGGGTGACTGTATCCTCTTCACCCACGAAGGTGGTGTTGATATTGGCGATGTTGACGCCAAGGCGCTCAAGTTGAACATTCTCGTCGGCAAACCTTTCCCGAGTCGCGACAAGATTACTGCGGCTCTCCTCAAGCACGTTCCTCCGGAGAAGCAGGACACCCTAGTCGACTTCCTCCATCGCCTCTACTCCGTATATGTTGACCTCCACTTCGCTTACCTCGAGATTAACCCTCTGGTCTGCCTCGACTCTGTTGATGGTGGTCAACCCACTATCCACTATCTCGATATGGCAGCTAAACTCGATCAAACGGCGGATTCGATCTGCGGACCCAAATGGGCGATTGCGCGTGATCTCTCACTTTATGAGACTGGCTCTTCCCGTACCGTTACACAGGGCAAGGGCGTCTCTGCTGACCGTGGACCTCCCATGGTAAGTCTGTATTCGGCATTCCGTACGATCCAGTAGCTTAAGAGGGAATAATCCCAGGTCTGGCCGGCGCCCTTCGGTCGCGACCTCACAAAGGAGGAAGCCTACATCCAGAAGCTCGATGGTTCGACCGGTGCTTCTCTTAAGCTCACCGTTCTCAACCCCGAGGGTCGGATATGGACAATGGTCGCAGGCGGCGGTGCTTCAGTCGTTTACTCTGACGCCATTGCAGCCCACGGTTTTGCTCATGAACTTGCGAACTATGGGGAGTACTCTGGTGCTCCTACGGAAGATCAGACCTATGAATATGCGAAGACGATTGGTGAGTGTAGGCATTTTGGGTACAATCATCTGTGTCTTACATCCTCGCAGTCGACCTGATCACTCGCACCAAGCCTCATCCCGAGGGCAAGCTCTTGATAATCGGTGGTGGAATTGCCAACTTCACGAATGTCGCAGCGACTTTCAAGGGCATCATCCGCGCCCTCCAGGAATACAAGACCCCCCTGATCAATCATCAAGTGCGCATCTACGTGCGCCGCGGTGGCCCTAACTACCAGGAAGGTCTGAAGGCGATGCGCTTACTCGGGGAATCGCTTGGTGTCCCGATCAAGGTTTACGGTCCAGAGACACACATCACTGAGATTGTCCCTCTTGCTCTCGGTGTGAAGCGTGACGTTACACCCCCCGGTCGCTCCGTTCCTCCCACCTCTCCACCTTCCCCTTCGCCTTCCAAAGCAGCCGCTCCGTCTGGCTCTCCTGCGCTCGGTGTTATTCACCCCGATGGCGGTCGATCGCAAGCTAATGACCAAATTGTACGGTTCGAGACTAGCTCTGGCCAGACCCGCCCTTCGTACCGCCCCTTCGACTCGACAACTCGCTCATTCGTGTATGGTCTCCAACCGCGTGCCATTCAAGGCATGCTTGATTTCGACTACTCTTGTGGACGCCAGACTCCATCCGTTGCTGCTATGATCTATCCTTTTGGTGGCCATCACATTCAAAAGTTCTACTGGGGTACCAAGGAGACCCTCCTTCCCGTGTATACGTCCGTGAACGACGCTGTGAAGAAGCATCCTGACGTTGACGTCGTGGTCAACTTTGCCTCTTCGCGCTCAGTCTATTCCAGTACACTCGAAATCCTCACCTATACCCAGATCAAAGCCATCGCCATTATTGCGGAGGGTGTTCCGGAGCGCCATGCCCGCGAGATTCTTCATCACGCGAACTCCAAGCAAGTTCATATTATCGGTCCCGCCACGGTTGGTGGTATCAAGCCGGGCTGCTTCAAGATCGGAAATTCGGGAGGGATGATGGATAATATAATCGCATCCAAGCTCTACCGCGCAGGCTCCGTCGGCTATGTTTCAAAATCTGGTGGCATGTCAAATGAGCTGAACAACATCCTCTCCTTGTACACCAATGGGACCTATGAGGGTATTGCGATTGGTGGCGATCGCTACCCGGGATCCACATTCATCGATCACTTGCTTCGTTACGAGGCAGACCCGGAGTGCAAGTTACTAGTCCTTCTTGGCGAGGTTGGTGGCATCGAAGAATACCGTGTCATTGAGGCGGTCAAGGAGGGTAAAATCAAAAAGCCTATTATCGCATGGGCTATTGGTACCTGCGCAAAGATGTTCACAACCGAGGTTCAATTCGGCCATGCTGGCTCACTCGCGAACTCGGATATGGAAACTGCGGATGCTAAGAATCATGCCATGCGCGAAGCGGGCTTCATCGTACCCGAAACGTTCGAGGACCTACCTCAAGTACTGAAGGAGACATATGATGGGCTCTTGAGCAAGGGAATCATCAAGCCGGCCCCTGAGCGTGACCCACCTGTTATCCCCATGGATTACAAGTGGGCACAGGAACTTGGTCTCATCCGTAAACCTGCCGCATTTATATCGACTATCTCGGATGAGCGTGGCCAGGAACTTCTCTACGCTGGCATGCGGATCTCTGACGTATTCAAGGAGGACATTGGTCTCGGAGGTGTCGTCAGTCTGCTCTGGTTCAAGCGCCGCCTTCCGCAATGGGCAACCAAGTTCATTGAGATGGTGCTCATGCTGACAGCTGACCACGGACCCGCAGTCTCTGGGTGAGGCGAGCACAGCCCTATTCTCCTGCTAATATTAACACGCTCCACAGCGCTATGAATACAATCGTCGCGACGCGCGCGGGCAAGGACCTCATCTCGTCCCTCGCGTCCGGCCTTCTCACCATTGGCAGTCGCTTTGGTGGTGCTCTCGACGAAGCTGCTTCTATGTTCTCCGGTGCCCGGGACACCGGTCTCACACCCCGCGAGTTTGTCGACCAATCAAGGAAGGCGAACAAATTGAGTGCGTTTATCCACAGTAGTCATCATATCGGTGTGCTGATGAAATCACGTAGTTTCTGGTATCGGTCACAAAATCAAGAGCGTCAATAATCCCGATCTGCGTGTTGAGCTTGTTAAGGAGTATGTACGAAAGCAGTTCCCCAGCCACTCACTGCTCGACTACGCTCTTGCGGTCGAGAAGGTGACGACGGCAAAGAAGGACACGCTCATCCTCAACGTCGATGGATGCATTGCAGTCTGCTTTGTCGATCTGCTGCGTGACTCGGGTGCATTCACCCGTGAAGAGGCGGACGAGTATATCAAGATTGGAACGCTCAATGGCCTCTTTGTCCTCGGCCGTTCAATCGGTTTCATCGGTCACCACCTCGACCAAAAGCGACTCCGCGCGCCATTGTACCGCCACCCCGCCGACGATATCTTCATCAACATGGCCGACGTGTCGCAGCCGCGGGTGTTAGGTCGCATCTGAGCTTGAGGAAGAACCAGAAGCTGTGACGATGTAATGATAAATGTAAAGGGACCTGCCAAAGAAATGCTGTCTCACGCCACTGTCTCGCTTTTGTTACTGTAGTAGCTCGATACGATCATTTACGCCTGTTTCATGGACTTTCTCAATATTACTCATTCATTGCTTGGCCAAACAATCAGGTGTGATACCTACCTGTCCTTTGTGAGTATTGTAGTGCGTACATCTTACTGGTCATGCTGTGACCAGTAAGACCTATGTACTACAATACAGTGCAGACACGGGAGGTATACTACAGTTACAGATGCATATGTGTGCAGCAGAATATATTATAAATATTGTAACCTATGGGCAAAAGTCTATGCCGCATGGTCATCATCCACGGGAATGTCGAGTTCGATTCGCGTGGTCAGGACGGCAGTTGTAGTCGGTTCAGGGGAGGAACCTGAATTCGCATCGTCGAATTCGTACAGGTTAAGGACGAGCCTTGAGCACAACGATGCTGAAATGCTAGTGGAGAAGTTGTTACGTTAGCAAAAGTCCCAATTTTTCAAGATTCAGGGATGGGAAGCTACGGACCAGCTGACAGGCGTTGTGAAAATGCCCCTGGATGGGGGCTGAGTTTAAGTTAGAAGGAATCCGATCAGATGAGACCCGACGGATAAAAATGCGACGCAGGCGTCAGTTCTCACTCACCTGGGCGAACTGTGTCAGAAGAACAGATGTCAGTTAGAGAAAAGGCATCACCAGTCTACGGGAAGGGGAACTCGAGAAAGGAGGACGCGCACGTAGAAAGTGAAGATGTTTGCGAAATTTGTGAGGACCATGACGCTGCCGCATTAGAGATAGAGATTAGAGTGACCGGGTGACCTACTAAACCCGGATAGACAAGCTGGGAGTACTCACGCGAAATAAAGCGCGCCTAGATGGACTTTGGTTGAGATCCTCGGCCGATGTATAGAAGCTTGGTTCGCTTACCGTCGCGTATGAGTACATCGACCAGTCCCACGCTGGCTGCCAGTGTGTGGTGCGTTTTACGGATTTTGAGGGTCCTCATAAGTGTGAGGACGAAGATGAATGCGTCGAACAGTGCTGATGCTTCCCATGCGGCAGCAAGACCTGTGAAACGGACCTCCCGGTCAAGAGCCTCAACCATACACCACGAAGATGACGGACGTACGGATGGCGCTGTTTCAGGGGAAACATTTGAGGAAGAGAAGAACAGTCGAAGTGTGAGATCACATCACGATGACGAACGTACGCGTTCTCTGACAAGGAGTAATTGCAGCCAGCTATACCGCGTATGAAGTCGTTCTTAACATGCTGACCGACGAGGGTCCACTGGACATGCACGAACGGTTCGGATTTGAGCAGTTTCACATGGGACGAGGGGTGAGGCTCACACAGGTAACGCCAGCCAATACAAGGCCGAATCCAAGGACGCTAAAAATGATGGCGCGAGAACTATTGTACAGTGCGATGGTGCGTGTGGAAAGGATCGCTAGTCAAATGTTAAAGGATCTCCGCAGGGAGGGGGAGACATAATGCGAGAACGTACCAGCGACAACGACTTGGTTCAGGACTAGAAGAGCCTGACGGAAAAATGTGACATAAGTACAGCTGTAGACAACCTGATCCTCAGTTTTATGCCAGAGTGCTATCATTGTTGTACAGAACAGACCTCTGTAATGGAAGAACTTCAGATCAGCACATGAATTTCATGACGGTCCCGGATCTCATCTTACCTCTGCTGAATAGCCAATGTCTGAGAATAAAAGGATCGGAGTTGCGATGTTCCCGACAAAGGAGATGTAGCGATTTAAGTAAAACAAGGACGTATTCAACGAGAGCGGTTGAGGCCAGATGTAAGATACTTCAGCAGAGAAGGTCAAGAGATAATCATAGAAGAGGATCGCTACATCACAAAGAAAAGCGCCATCCGTCAACGGGAAGGACGGCATGGGACCGAGACAACTCACTTATGCCAGCGACCTGTAAATGGGAATACGTCGGGCTGTGGGAGGGCCTTTTGTCAGCACGCTATGTCCTGGCGATAATTGAAGAGTCGCGGGAATGATCCGTACGTGCCACCCAAGTCACTCCAGTTCATCCGAGTTGAATGGGGGGCAGCTTTGGAAGAATTTTTTCGTTTTGTCGGTCGCCAGAGCGAGTACTGGGCGTGCAGAAGGGGTGGGCGTGTGTTAGACAAAGCGCCATGCGTCCTGAGACTCACGTTTTGTACACACCTCATTTAGATTACTGACTACCGGAAGCCCTCTGGAGGCACACTGGCAACTTCTCGCACTGGCAATCGGTAACGGAGTGTGGCACGATCCTATCAGGCCTACGGATTCGAATTCGCAACCGAACTTGACGGGAAGAAAAGTAATTTCACAGATGAAACTACCATTTATCACCCTGGAATGGTCAAAGGGTTTGGTGGAGCGGGTGGGAGCGTTACCAACAGAAGTACCAGAAGCCCCTTGGTCACTGCACAACGAAAGCGCGATCAGGCAGTGAATCGCCATGTCACGGCATCGTTAATTTTGAGAACTATCAACGTTTCGTCTTCACAGCATCAAGCAACCGCCGCGCCAGTTGTCATTCCGGTCGAGAGGGAGACACGGTGGCTGTGGCTACGTACCGTCCAGATCGGGTTGCGTGGTGCTAAGGGGCCAGACGGGCGCTTTGACATGTTTGATCCTGGGATGTGACGATACTGTACAGTACAGTTGTGCCAGCCTGAGTACCACCGCTCGAAGGGGGTGCGCTCGGCTAGATTCAGTTACCCGCCAAGCCAGACGATGGGATGCGAGAGCGGTCGTGAGAAGCTCAGGTGACTCGGGTCTCACGGTTCAGTTCTCTATGGCCGATAGCGTACATGGGAGGTCGACGATGTTGTGCAGTGGTTCCGCCGGGATGTGGGTGCTGATGGGATGTGTTGCATGCATAGCGCGCTTAAGGCAGTCTCGGAAACTGCCCAATGAAGTTTAGCTGCGGCGGTACCCGTGCCCCGTGGGCACAGAGAAGTCCTGTCAAATGTGGTCCACGACAAAAATAGATGAAAGGGACTGTGAGTATTAGGGACATCCTTTCGGGGAGGGCTTGATGAGTACACACCCATGACAAATGTCTGCCGCCGTGCCGCACTCCATGCCCGAGTACAGCGGAACCCTTATAGGTTGAGTCCTCTATCGTGCACGGAATGCAGAATCTGATGGAAAAAATCTCAGGTCCCAGACCCCCGCCCGCTTTACCTACCGTTGGTTCGGGGGGACGGTCCCGACCGTCCCACACCATGATTCTGGGAGGCGCTGCATGTCCTAGTTCTTCATGATTCCGTGATGAGACCATCGCATCTTCTATTAACCCACATTTAGACAGGTCCCATGTACGCTGGTCCTCGCTGGCTTGATCTTTTGATGGTAACCGCCACAGAAAACGCTGAATCCCACCCCCTTTCTCCTTTGTAGGGTGTGCGCAACTTAATACGCTGTATTGGGCGCTTCGCTTGCCAAGAAATGGAGAGTAGGCATCGGGAGAGAGAGATTGATCAACAAGTCATCTTCTGTGATCAGTTCTCCCACCCGCACCTGGCTGCCGTTAGTTGGGAAATGCGTCGAATGGCTCACTCGCAGGTAGCTCCACCCTGGGAGTATGAGCTTACCCTGTGGTCCAGACCAGAACTCATTGGTAAGGAAATTATTGACCCCACCAGTCGAACGCCGAGGTCCAGACAACGAGGGTGCTGAACGGATCATCTCCGATTCGGTAAAAGCCGGGGGTGCTTATATGCCCCTGCCCCTCACAAGCCAATCCATCATCTCTTGATCCCAGTTTATCAAGTGTACCAAGAGTACAAAGCAACCATGTCCAACGTTTATGTACGTCCCATTCCTCCATGCCAATTTCGCTTCTCATGGTGGCCTATTTCTTTTCCCTTCCTTTTCCTTCCCATAGTTTGACATCAGCATCGGTGGCGAACCCGCCGGTCGAATCATTTTCCAGCTGTTTGATGACGTCGTCCCCAAAACTGCAAAGAACTTCCGAGAGCTTGCGACTGGCGTGCACGGTTTCGGCTATGCGGGTTCCAGCTTCCACCGTGTGATCCCCCAGTTCATGCTTCAGGGCGGTGATTTCACTCGGGGCAACGGCACTGGTGGCAAGTCCATCTATGGCGAGAAATTCGAAGGTGGATATTCTCAATGCTTTGATTTGGAGAACATTAGTTAATCTTCTCTCTCCTTCAGATGAGAACTTCAAACGGTTGCACGATGAACCTGGTCTTCTGTCCATGGCCAATGCTGGCAAAAACACCAATGGGTCCCAGTTCTTCGTCACCACTGTGAAGACACCCTGGCTCGATGGCAAGCACGTCGTTTTCGGTGAATTTGAATTCAATGCTTTTTCTTGATCGCGCATTTGACCCGTTTACCTCCAGGCAAGGTTGTCCAAGGTTTTGATCTCGTTAAGGTGATCGAAGATCTAGGCTCTCAAAGTGGTACGCTTAAGGCGCGGGTCACGATTATGGCATCGGGTGCTATCTAGAATAACTCGGACCGAATATTTTCCAGTCGCCTGTTTTGTGTACGAGCTAGGCGGAAGAATCACAGAAGTCGAATAATTGTACCTATGAAATCGCGAGTGGTGTCATGTCCGAGTCGGGTGGCACCGCAAAGCGGTGATCGCGATCTTATCTCTTATCGATGGTATCAGTTCCAAACTGAGATGATAATTAAATACAGGAAACTAATTGAATCCCATGGCCTTGAAGAGCGAGCTCAGGACTCCGGGTCCTTTATTTGTATCTTCATCATCGTATGACACCTTCACGGATCCGTTCTTAGACCAGCCTATGACCCCATCCACTTCGTCGCCATCACCACTCGTGCCGGTATGCCAATTTCCACAGCTAGGTCGCTCACCGACGAAGAATGTGTGAGTCCCATTGTGAGTGGACAGGGTCGCAGCGCGGGGTGCGAGCTCGGATGAGAGGTGCACTCGACCGTTGTCTGTATGGAGTGTAAGTTGCCCGTGAAAAGAGCGTGGAATCGCGATCGCGACCGCGCCATTATGTGCCTTGACTTCGACGCTGAGGAACGGTCGAGGCTCGACAGTCGATGGGTGGATGTGCTGCCAACGAAGAACGGAAAAGACAGACAATCAGCATAAAGGCCCCAGATGGGCGCGGATGTGATATCCTTCGTACCACTATGGCTCTGACAGCACCGTTTTGACTGTGGAAGTTGAGGCGCACACTTTCGCGGGCGGGCTTGGTGTCTCCTTGCGCTGCGGAGCCCTGGGAATCCGCGCGGAGCACCCAGACCTCCCCCGAGACAGAACCGTTGTGCGAGCCGAGCGTCAAGTGCGGGATGTCTTCTCCTTGGGGGGCAGCCGGCAAGGCGGAGGCCGGTGGTCGAGGAAGATTCAAGTCGAGGAGAATCTTTCGTTTCACCGAGTTGTTTTTCTCCTTTACATAGACGTAGTTCGCCGGGGCGAGGTCTGGAGGGAAATTGAGAGGCTGCGTGGGCTTTGAGGAGGATGGGCCTTGATGAGGAAGGGGACTATATGGCGGAGGGCTCTGCGCGGGAGTTCATCAGACGGTTTGGTAGGGTACTACACTACGATGACTGACCTGGTCCGAGTCTGAAGCGGGGGCAGGCGGGCCGGGTATAGATTTGTCGTGGGATGACTTGATGGAGGTTTTGTCGTCAGAGTCCGGGATGATCATGATGGGGGTGAGAAGAGATGCAACGGATGAAATAAGTACCCTCCTTCTATAGGAGTAATAATGGTGGTCGCATGGGCTGCTGCGCTGCGAATCGCAGTTGGCTTCTCCGCTCCTAGCTGAGGCGCAGCAGGCACGTGCTGCGCGCGGCACCTTCGGCACACTCGAGGCGACGTATTACGACTCCATCCTGACGACGACCTTGTAGCTTGAGCAGCTGTGCCCCGATCTACCTGGGGCACTCAGTAGAGACCCATGGACCTTTCCTGTCACCGGACCTCCGGGATCCTCCATGCCTGAGCTGTCGTTACCTGAGGCGCCGCAGCGCGGCCCGCGTGCCAGTGCTAGTCTCAGCGCTCAGCGCTCATCCTTCGGGTTTCCGGGTTTCGTTTCTATTGTTCACCAAGGTGCACAGTATGAAGTCACGGTGGAGTCTGCGGTGCAACTTCTGCCACGGAACTTGAATGCTTTCACAGGCATATCACAGGCCGTCTCCATCTCCATCATGGCCATACGTGAACCATGATTGTCTCATCAGTTCCTGCAAAGCCTTTGAATGGTGAGCCGCCCCTCCATGTCATACAAATGGTAGAATCTTTCTGAAAACACACCTAGATCCAGAGGAGAACCAGGGGCCACAGACCGTGCACATGTCTGGCGATCCCCAACCCCGGCCTCACCCGTCAGATATCGCCCGTCAACATCCGCGTCAGCTCGCCCCGATGCCCCAAGGACACCTTCCACGTAGTCACGGTGGCCCTCGTCCATTCGGCCCCAACATCCGCGAGATTGTTACCACCGGGTATGCATCCTTGCCTGCGTGTGCGACTGGCTCACGCGGCTCTTCGTTGTCGGTTTCAGAACAACATCCAGATGTGCCTCCGGCCGAGCCTGCTGCCCCTGCACTCGTCGATAAAGATGCCTCGGCGACTCCTCCGAACGCCTTGGACACGCTCGGCGGTGCAACTTCGAGAGACGTCGCGCGAGGCCTCGGTCACCCTGGTGGTGGCGTGTCCAACACGGGGGCGAGACGAGACTGGGAAGCTCACCAAAAGGCCGGGGGCGCAGACAGATCTCAGCGTTGAGCGGCAGCCCTAAAACGGCATATTCGGTGACAATCGTTCACCAAATTTTGCTTGCCTTTCGAACTTGATGCATGATGCGTTGTGTTTGTATGTATCTAGTGGCCATGCAAACGTCAGTTATCATAATCTATATAATTAGCTCTCAACGCATAAGATAAGTGAACAGGATGAGGGGATAGAAGCGACCCGGAGTCGACAAGGATTTGAGGATGCTAAACTTCCAGGAGAAATGTTGCTGTGCTGCTAGAGACAGGCCCACGGACTAAGCGGTAATTTATATTGGCTCGGGTTGCCTTACAACCCTCTAACCAAAAAAAGATAGATCAAGTGTTTGAGGTCGTGACCTGCTGGTCCCGGCTTTAGGCCCCAGTCAGGTTGAGTAAATAGGTATTTATCCGAGCGGCGAAGTCTTCACATTATTCGCCTCTCGCCAACACTACTGAAGAAAAGAGGTTTGGGAGTGGGAAGGGTTGTGCAGAGACCTGAGCCAACAGATTACTAAAACTTGGCAGGGCCGCCGATATCTAGGACTGGCATTTAATTATTCCCGAATCGTCTACTTGGACCCAGGGAGGCACTAAGGACGATAAAAGAAACACCGGTGCGGCTTTCAGATAAATGAGCCCCAACACGGGTCTGTCTGGTTGCGTGGCGCTTGGAAAGTTCCAATAGACGCAACGCAAACCAACAAAGTCATTGCAAACTAACACTGTCCAGTCCAAGGACGAACACCCCTAAGCCAAGACCAGATGACATTTGATCGGCCAACTCGGGTTACGGGCTACTAGTAGGCTTGGCGCAACAAGTAGGAGTCTGCAAGGAGTATTCCATTCCAAACTGGGTTCCCCTCGAACTGAATGGTCTACCCTTGTCTCTATCCCTGGCTGGCTGCTGGCTCGCCTCGAGGTCCGCTGGCGGCGGCGGCGCTCATTAATGAGAGTGTGGTGTGGACGTGACGGCGATTCAATTATAAAGGCCCAGCCAGGCACTGAGGTCACTCGAGGGAGATGTTTGGCCTTAGGGGCATCACATGGCCAGCTTCAAGGCGACTGTGATGTAGTGCGGAACAAGAACAAGGGCGACCTGTCCACGAATCAATAACTGTTAACGTTATATCGGTCATATCGAGTCGCACATGTAGACTGCGTGGCCGCCCCCACTGACACACAATCTACGGAACAAGGGAGATAACCCCCTGCGCCCTTTTGCTATTGGCACTTTTACTTACTCATGTCTACTCAGGCCGAATGAACGAGGTATAACTTACGTATCTCAGGTTCTGGCGTACAAAAGACGCCGAAGCATTGTTCCCCGAAGTTCTGATGTCAGCCACTTAGCGTTTTGTGATATTTCCTTTTGTTAGCCACAAAGTATTCGCCAACAAATAGATAAATGGTTTGGTTGATAAATCTTATTGAGCCCGGTTTGGAGAGTCTAGGGAATTGTTGTTGGTGCAAGCTGAAATGTTTCACCAATGTTTTGAGTCAAGTTACCACCAAAAAATATCGGCAAAATGACAAGCGGACGTACACCTGAAACCAGTCGGAACGCTCAGAGGTACATGATTGGAGGGGCGGTGTTTGAATATTTTACACTCCCCAATCTACCTCAAACAGCTTCATGGGGGCATGGGGGAAAAGTAGATGACGGGCAAACGTTGACGCTAAATTCGCTAATACA
>Ga0307510_10001895_pt1 | contig 23475 bp, 19 predicted proteins | sample 12_EM_MG_FD_207224 | JGI IMG/M metagenome (GOLD analysis project Ga0307510, IMG submission 207224) | Populus trichocarpa ectomycorrhiza microbial communities from riparian zone in the Pacific Northwest, United States - 12_EM | ecosystem: Host-associated > Plants > Roots > Unclassified | place...
TAAATCATATCAAAAAGAAAAGGGGAGCACAGACTGGAAGAGAAGGAGAAGAAGACCTGGAAAAAGGAAATCTGTTTGCAACCGGATTGGTTGCCGGAGGTTCGCTGATGGGAGTATTGTTCGCCTTCCTCAATATCCCGGAAAAAGTAAAAGAACTCATCGGGAAGTTGAGCGCAGAGAAATTCCTGACCGGAAGCCTGGGGCAGGGAGGTTATTACGTACTCGGCGTAGCCTTCTTTGCCATAATGGGTTTTGCGCTGTACAGGACAGGGGTCTCGAAGGAAGAAAATGTAGAGCTATAATTTTCGGATAGAAACAAGATAGACGACACGGTTATTGGTGCCAAAGTTCAGACGGGTCGTCTTACCCGTATTGACGATCTTTATGGAAATGGGCGCATTGATGCCCTTTTGCTGAAATTCAGTCGGCAGATTGATGGGGACAACGTTCTCATGCGTATTATCGATGGAGATGTAAATACCATGTCCATCGGCTTGCGGGTCTCCGCCGTCAATGACATGAGCATTTATCTCGGAGAGATTGGTCGGTGTGCTTTTCTGACACCCGGCAAAGACAACCACCAACAGGATGATCAGGAGGCCTGGGAGTTTTTTCATGGAACTGCGTTGTTATGGACTACGTCCAGTTTCTTATGACACAGCAAAATAGTCAACCGTTGCATTGAAAAATGTTAAAACAGGCGGGAAGGGGTATTTCGGCGGCAGACGGCAGTAATTAAAGGGCAGAAAGCTTAATTCATCTTAAAAGGGACGATCATTTCAAAGACAGGAATATTTACTTCGAAAGAGATCTTGTTATTCAAATTCTCCATGGTATAGGAGCCATACATTTTCCCCATTTCCGTTCGGAGATTGCACCCGCTGACATACTGATATCTTTCTCCCGGCTGAAGAATAGGCTGAACACCTACAACACCCTCGCCTTCCACCTCTCTGTAACTGCCATTGCTATCGAAGATATGCCAGTGGCGGCGGTGTAATTTGACAGAAAAGTTATTATGATTCTCAATTGTAATACGATAGGCAAACATATATTCTCCGGATATAGGATTGGAATAATCCGGCTGGTAAAAGGTCTCTACACTCACCTCCATTCCTTCTGAGATCTTATTTGCCATCTAACCAAAGTTTTTCTAAAGTTAATCAAAATAGGCACAAAATCTTAACCTAATTTTGCAGCCGAATTGAGGTTGCAGTACGACTAATTAAAAAATTTAACATATGAAGATCGCAGTAGCAAAAGGAGATGGGATAGGACCGGAGATAATGGACGCCGTACTAGGAATTTTTAAAGCAGGGAAGGTAGGCCTGGAATATGAGGTGGTGGATATGGGTAAATGGGTATTTGATAAGGGTTTTTCAAATGGAATGACACCCGAAGCCCAACACACGATAGAAGAGCTGGGTATCCTGTTTAAAGGTCCAATGGAGACGCCCAAGGGAAAAGGGGTAAAAAGTGTGAATGTGACGGCCCGGAAGACCTGGAATACCTATGCTAACAAACGGGTTTTTCAGACCCTCCACGGTGTGGATACCGTATTTTCCAAAGCAGGCATCCCCATCGATATCACCATAGTACGGGAGAATATTGAAGATACTTATGGTGGCATCGAGCATATGCTGACACAGGACGTTGCTTTAAGCCGTCGTTTCATCACCCGGCCAGGAAGTCTGCAGGTGATAAAATATGCTTTTGAAATGGCAAAGAAAAATGGCGCCCGTCGCATTACCTGTGGGCACAAGGCAAATATCATGAAGCTGACGGACGGACTTTTCCTTGAATGCTTCCAGGAAGTGGCCAAAGAATATCCGGAGCTGAAGGCCGATGATATCATCGTAGACGACCTTGCAATGAAGCTGGTGGTAAAACCACAGGAATTCGACGTCGTCGTCCTGACCAATTTACAGGGAGACATTATTTCTGACCTTTGCGCAGGGCTTGTCGGCGGACTTGGCTTCGCGCCTTCGGCAAATATCGGAGACCATATCGCCATCTTCGAGGCCGTCCACGGCACAGCTCCGGATATTGCCGGAAAGAATATTGCCAATCCTACAGCACTCCTGTTAAGCGGCATTGCCATGCTGCGTCACCTCGGTCTGATGGAAAATGCTGCGATCATCGAAAACGCTTTATTATATACCCTTGAACAGGGCATTCATACAGGAGATTTCGGAGACAGGAACACAACAGCCCTGAATACGACGGCTTTTGCTCAGGCCATTATCGATAATTTCGGTAAGACACCCGAATTTATGGCCAGACCACTCCTGCCAAATATGCCCGTCACACCAACTGAGTTCAAGCTCTCCCGCAATGAAATGATGGTCACCGAAGAGACACAGAAAGAATTCATCGTCGGCGTAGACCTTTTTATTGAAAGCTCCGAACAGCCTGAGATGATCGCAAAAAAATGTCAGCGTCATGCCGGTGTAAAATTCAAGCTCGTAAACATCAGCAACCGCGGCACCCAGGTATGGCCTACAGGTTCAGTGTATACCAATCTCGTGAATCAGTACAATGTGCGTTTTGAAAGTCTCGACGACTCAGCCTTGAACCAGCAGGACGTATTGGGTCTTTATGTAAGTCTCAGCGGTAACTTCAAGATCTGTTCGTCCGAGTTGCTCAATATGTGGGGCGGTAAGAAGGCCTACTCCCTCGCACAGGGACAATAGGTTTTTAATGCGTTTTTGGCATGAAATTAGTACCACTGGTGTTTCCTATTCAACCTTCTCTGTAGAGTTAATAGATCTTATCGTTACGAATCCTGATCACCCGGTAGTGCCAACACTTTCCGGGTGAAGTCTATTATCTTATTAATGCTGCTAATCTAAAATCCAATGAAGAACATTTACTCCTTCGTCAGCGGAGCCTTGTGCCTGCTTATCTTACTATTTGCCGCAACAGGTTTGAATGCCCAGGTTCAAACTCCGCGTACTATCTCTACAGGACCAAACAGCAATGGCTTTTATGAATATCTCCCACAGGGCTACTCTTCCGGTTCCACCAAATATCCTTTGATCGTCTTCGTTCATGGTGTCGGAGAATTGGGCAACGGCGGCTCTGACCTGCCTAACGTCCTGCGCAACGGTGTGCCCACAGTGATCAGCCAGGGCAAATTTCCAACCTCTTTTACGGTCAATGGTAAAACTTATTCCTTTATCGTCCTCTCCCCACAATTTGTCGTCTGGCCTTCCAACGAAGACGTAGACAATGTGATAAAATATGCGCTGGCCCACTACCGGGTGGATACGGGACGTATCTATCTGACCGGTCTCAGCATGGGCGGTGGAGTAACCTGGGCCTACGCTTCCGATCCAAACAATGCCAGTATGCTGGCGGGCATCGTGCCTATAGCAGGCGGGCAGCTCTGGGGCGGGCAGACGGCCGCAGACGCCATGGTAAAAGCCAACCTGCCGATCTTTGCCGCAGCAAATCTCAATGATCCGACAGTGCCCTCCATCACCACTATCGATAATATCAATCTGATCAACAGTATCGTCCCCCCGATAAACCCAAAGGCCCTGGATACCATCTACAATGCCTCCGGTCATGGAGGATGGTCTGTGACCTATGATCCGACAATCCCCATGCACAATGGACTCAACATCTATCAGTGGATGTTGCAGTATACGCGTAATACAGCGGAAGGAACTGAGCCGCCGCCGGTCTTACCCGTGAAGCTGTCGAATTATTCAGCAACGCTGCTGGAGGATAAGTCCCGGGTAGCCATAGACTGGACCACCAGCTTCGAACAGAATAACAACTATTTCATCGTACAGCGCTCCGCCGACGGAATAGCCTTTTATGACCTGGATACCATACCAGCCGCAGCCGACGCGCAGAATGGTCATGTCTACTCGCTCATAGACTCGCATCCTTTGAGTGGAAACAATCTCTACCGGCTGGAGCAGGTGGATCTGGATGGCAAAGCCAGCTATTTCGATGTGCTGAAGGTTGTCGTACCCGAAGGCGCCGCAGGTTTTCATCTAAGCCCGAATCCCACCTCGGGGATTATTAATCTTCAATTGAACAACCAGGCTACCGGTCCGATGGAAGTACGCGTCCTGGACAACCAGGGAAGGATCTTGCAAACCTGGAGCTTCCGGAAACAAGGCGGTTCCTGGAATCAGTCGATCGAACTGCGAAATATACCAACAGGCAGCTACTTCCTCCAGATCACCGGCACCGGCTTCCGGACTGTACAGGGGTTTATAAAAAACTAGCAACGTAAAGATCAAGGCTGGGTGATTTGAAGTTGAGTCTATCCGGCTTTTTTTGACGCACTATAACCATTATTCAACAACCACTGCAGGATCTTATCACGCTGATCCCCCTGGACAATGATCTCACCATCCTTTACCGAGCCGCCCGTTCCGCAATGTGTTTTTAATTTTTTCCCAAGGTCTTCGAGGTCTTCCTTTTTACCAATAAAGCCCTCTATAAGGGTCACCGCCTTACCAGCCCGCTGACGGGTATCCAGCCTTACTCTTAACTTTTGTTGCCTGGAGGGCAGGGTAAGCTCGGCGGGAGTATCTTCCTCCTGCCGGAAGGAGGGGTCGGTGGAGTAGACGATCCCGTTACTGTTTGCTTTTTTCTTGCTCATGCTTTATAGTTTTACCGCCTTCAGGCTTAGATCAAGACTTCTGGCCTGGTGGATAAGAGCGCCAACGCTGACATAATCTACGCCTGTACGGGCATAGTCTTCGATATTGCTGAGGGTAATACCTCCACTGGCTTCCGTTTCGAAACGCTCCCCGATAAGGTGCAGGGCTTCGGTCAGCTGACGGGGAGTAAAATTATCCAGCATGATCCTGTCTACCTTTCCGATGACCAGCACCCGACGTACTTCGTCCAGGTTACGGGTCTCCACTTCTATTTTTAGCTGGGGCTTGTGCGCCTGCCGATAGGCGCTGGCTTTTTCAATAGCGGCCTCCAGGCTGCCCGCGTAGTCGATATGATTATCCTTTAGCATGATCATATCGTAAAGGCCAAACCGGTGGTTGATGCCACCGCCGATCCGCACCGCGTCCTTTTCGAGAAGACGGAAATTGGGAGTCGTCTTACGCGTATCAAGTATCCGGGTTTTGTACTTCTGCAGCTTGTCCACATAGGTCCGCGTAAGAGTAGCGATGCCGCTCATACGCTGCATACAATTAAGGATAAGCCGCTCGCATTGCAGGATAGTATGTACCGAGGCCTCTGCGACAAAGGCTTCCTCCCCATCACGCATGACGTCACCATCCTGTTTATATGCAGTAAACCGGGCATCGGGCTCTTTCATCTTCAGGATCTTTTCGGCTATTTCCATTCCGGCGAGAATTCCATCCTGCTTGATATGCAATACAGCTTTCCCCCGCGCTTCGGGAGGGATACAGGCCAGCGTGGAATGGTCACCGTCGCCGACGTCTTCCTGCAAAGCATTCTGCACCAGGAGCCGGAGCTGCTCATCAAAGAAATTTGGCATGCGGCAAAGCTACGGAAAAAAATAAGGGCCTGTCGTTAGACAGACCCCGGAGAACATTCTAAACTAATAGGAAGCTCTTCACTGGTTATTTTGGAACCTTAGTTCCTGCAAATATTGTTTATCCCCTTTCTGTTTGATAAAAAACGTCGTCCGGTAATCGCCATTGCGTGTTTGCAGAACCCCTACACAAAACTCCGATCCTCCATTCGTCCCTCTGCGCTTGACTAAGAAATTTTGTACGCCATTGGTGGTAAAGAAATCGCGGATAATCATTTCTGCCTGGATCTTACTGTAGGTATCGCTTTTTTCCGGAAGGGAGATGTCTACCCTGTTGTCCAGGAATTGGCTTAATTGGCCGGCGTTACCCGCCCGCATGGCATAAGTGATTTCGTCAACCGTATAAAGGGGGCGGAAAGAGACCAGGACCAACGAGAGCGAGAGAACCGCCAACCCAAGTATGCTTTTCATATAAATAGAATATTAGTCGCCCTGCTTAATACCAATTATATGCCAAACTGTCCTGGCTGCTAAAAAATACCACTAAATGGTGGGGTAAGTTGCTATAAGCCCTACATTTGCGCGTCGGCAAACACGCTAAAAAGCCGTCTATTACTATGTCAAATCCAAAAAAAGTGATCCTGGTCATTATGGATGGCTGGGGCCTCGGAAAGCGGGCTTCATCGGATGCCATACAAAATGCCAGGGTGCCCTTCGTCAGCTCCTTATATGCATTATACCCCAATACGACCCTGGTTACCTATGGCGAAGAGGTCGGTTTACCGGAAGGTCAGATGGGTAATTCGGAAGTAGGCCACCTTAACCTGGGAGCCGGCCGCATCGTCAACCAGGAGCTACAACGCATAAATGTCGCCATCCGGGACGGGTCCTTCTCAAAAAATGAAGTGTTGCTGGCCGCTATCCGGGGAGCAAAGTCGGAAGCAAAGCCCCTGCACCTGCTGGGACTGGTAAGTGACGGCGGGGTACATTCCCATACCCGTCACCTGAAAGCAATAGTCGACACCTGCCTGAAGGAAGGGCTTACCGATGTATATATCCATGCCTTTACCGACGGACGGGATACAGACCCAAAGAGCGGCCTGGGTTATATCAGGGATCTGCAGCAGCACCTGAATGGTTCCACCGGCCGGATCGCCACAGTAAGCGGCCGCTATTATGCCATGGACCGCGACAAACGTTGGGAAAGGGTCAGGCTGGCCTATGATGCTATGGTCCGGGGCACAGGCCCGACAGCTACAGACGCCCTGGCCGCTATAGAGACCTCCTACGGCGCAGGAGTTACCGACGAGTTTATCAAACCAACCGTTGTCATCGGTTCGGATCAACTGCCACTGGCAACCATCAGGGACGGGGATTATGCCATTTGCTTCAATTTCCGGACAGACCGCTGCCGGGAGATCACAGAAGTGCTGACCCAAAACGATATCCCTGACCAGGAAATGAAAAAGCTTTCCCTCAACTATACCACGATGACCCAGTATGACGCCCGTTTTAAGGGCGTACACGTCGTATTTGAGAACGACGACCTGAAGAATACACTGGGTGAGATAGTCGCCGCAAACGGGCTCAGACAGATCCGTATCGCAGAAACAGAAAAATACCCGCACGTTAGCTTTTTCTTCAGCGGCGGAAGGGAGACTCCTTTTGAAGGAGAAAGCAGACTGATGGTCCCCTCCCCTAAAGTGGCCACATACGACCTGCAGCCCGAAATGAGTGCAGGAGAGCTGACCGATGCCATCGTCCCCGAGATCCAAAATAAGACCGCCGACTTTATCTGTCTCAACTATGCCAATACGGATATGGTCGGTCATACCGGCGTTTGGGAAGCGGTCATCAAAGCCGCCGAAACCGTGGACAAATGCGTAAAAAGAGTGGTGGAAGCCGCGCTGGACAACGGTTATACGGTTTTCCTGACGGCCGACCACGGGAATGCTGACTATATGGTCAATGACGACGGCAGCCCCAATACGGCCCATAGCATGAACCTCGTCCCCTTCTTCATTATCGACAAGAGCTTCAAAGGAGGGATCCAACAGGGCAAGCTGGGAGACCTTGCCCCTACCATATTGACAATGATGGGGTTAGAAATTCCAAAGGAAATGACGGGCAAAATCCTTATCTGATCAGCGTTTCAATAAAAAAAGAAGAGGCTCAAAGAGCCTCTTCTTTTTTTATGCGTGTGCAGCTTTACCTCGTTAAAATTGTCTAAATTACAGGGCAACCAATTTACGGTTAAAATATGACCGAAGAAGCCATACTACAAGGCTGTTTAAAAAATGAGGCGGCTGCTCAACGGGACTTGTACAACAGGTACAGTCCAAAGATGCTGGCCGTCTGTTACCGGTTCGCCCACAACAGGGAAGATGCGGAAGACATGCTGCAAGAGGGGTTTATAAAAGTATTTTCCCAGATACACACCTTTCAGAACAAAGGTGCTTTTGAGGGCTGGATCAGGCGGATCATCGTTCACACCTGTATCAACAACCTGAAAAAGAACAAGCGGTTCAATGAAAGCCTCGACATCGTGCATGCGCATGGCGTACAGGTTCGTGAAGAGAGTGTCCCTTCGATCGTACAGGCCAAACAGATAGTTGAATGTATCCGGCTCCTGCCGATAGGTTACCGGACCGTTCTCAATCTGTACGCGATAGAAGGTTATTCGCACAAGGAAATTGCAGACATGCTTGACATCGAAGAAAGCACAAGCCGTTCGCAATATACCCGGGCAAAACAAATGCTGGAAGATATCCTGATCAAAAAGAAAATACTACCAAAACCAAGAGAAAAGTCTGAATGGCTTGTCGCGATTCGTTAGCTAAATCCAATCCCATGAGAACATCCCTAAAACTGATTGACAAATGAAGGAAAGCAACTTCTATAGTGATGAATTTGAGCAACTGATCAGGGAAAAGACAGAGCAATATAAAATGTACCCTTCCGAGAAAGTATGGAAAGGGGTTCACAACTCATTACACACAAAAAGAAAATGGTTTATAGGTAGCATGGCCCTCCTGGTCGGAGGTATTCTTTTCTTAGCCGGCCGGGAATTGATAAATCCTTCAACCCATCCGGTATTGGCTATGAAGGCGCTTGCCGCCAGTGATTCCGGAGCAGCCCTTTCCCAAACGCCTGTTCCCGCCGTTATCCGGCGCAGCACTTTGACCGCATATCACTCCAGAAATAGCACAACAGCAATAACCGGACAGGATCTTGATTCCGGCACCAGCGACGAAGAATCCCAGGATCAATCTTATAAAGGTATTACCATCACATTAAGCCACCTGGTGATCAGCCAGCCCGATCTCTCCGAATTCCTCAGTCAGGCTGTCAGGCTTCCGAACGAGGCTCCTGCCCTGACCGTCATCGCCTCCAAAGGAACCAATCCCGCAGATGCAGGCCTGGCAAAGGTTTCCGAAGACGGACTTGTACGTAATACGCGCGCCGCCGCCGAGACCGTGCATAGTGCCGGAGAGACCGAACGCAGTGTTGGTACAGAATTGACGGATGTGGACGCGTCTGACGGACTCACAGCCCGGAGCGTACTGGAAAGTCTGAGCGAAAAAGGCGTACAGGAAGCCCGCAACAGCCGGTTGGGTCACAACCTCCTTGCCAGAACAAGATCAGCCAGTTCCTCTTCATCTGCAGGTAGGGTGTCCGATCTATCAGAAGGCAGATTGTCCGACTCTGCTGCCATCTCCGCAAAAGCCTCCGCCACTTCGATAGCAGAAGCCTCCGACCGGGAACGGCTCACCTGGCTTCATGACTATGCCATGTATACGCTGCCAACGACAGCCCGCCAGACCAGGACGTATCTGCAGCTGACACTGTCACCGACGATCAACTACCGGACACTGTCAGGAGGAGACTTTGGCCCCGGAAAATTCATACCGAACGCCCCCGTTTCGCCACTTCATCTGGGTGACGTACAGCGATATGTCGATCATTCCCCTGCCATTGGCTTCCAGGTTGGCGGCAGCCTCCTCTACCGCGTCACACGAAACCTTTCCATCAAAGGTGGCCTGCAATTCAATTTCAGCCAGTATAAGATCAAGGCCTATACTTCCAACAGCCCGCAACAGGCGACTATTGCGTTGAGCTCTTATTACGGCTATATCATCGACTCCCTCACTTCCTATACAAGGGTCGGAAATTTCGGAGGCAGAACACAGGAAACTTACAGCAATGATTACTTTCAGCTGTCCGCACCCGTTGGCTTTGAGCTGAGAGTGCTCGGCAACGAACGGCTGCAATTCAACATCGGCGCCACCATCCAGCCAACCTATCTGCTGAACACCAATTCCTATATGCTGACTTCTGATTATACCGGTTATACAAAAGAGCCTTCTCTTTTCAGACGCTGGAATTTCAGCGGTGGTCTGGAAGCCTTCCTTACATATAAAGTCGGCGGCATCCGTCTTCAGGCAGGTCCGGAATTCCGTTACCAGCTGCTTTCGTCGTATAATACGATCAATTATTCTATCAACGAGCACCTGAAAGGATATGGGCTTAAGCTCGGGATTGTGAAGGAGCTGCCATAGGGCGGTCCACGTAATATTCGTATTTTTGCCGCATGAAGTATTTCGTTCTCCTTTATCTCGCAGGAGCAATTTTCCTGATTTCCTGCCACAATCACCAACCTGCAGATACATCCAAACAGGATTCCCTGTCACAAGCCGACTCCGGCAGAAATGCCTGGCTCCCCGTAGCAACATACCTCGAAACAGAGATCCTTCACGTCGACTCCGTTCCACTCGCGCTGAGAAGATACAGGACTTTCAACGGCAAGACCGACTCCGCCTTTATCCAGGTGCCCGAGTTCAATCAGCTTGCCCTGCAGTTCCTTCCAACCGAGCTGCACGACGGCAGCTTTGAAAAGAATTTTACCGAGAACTCCTTTGCAGATCAGTCTACACAGTCAATAATGTTTACCTATTCCACAAAGGTCCCTGATCAATCCCTGCGACGAGTGGACGTACAGACAGTCACAGGTAATGGTCGTCAAAAAGTTCAAAGTATTTACCTTGAAAAAAAACATACCTCGGGCGACAGTTTGATTCTTGAAAAGATGTACTGGCGCACCGGCAAAAGTTTCCAGATCGTGACAATGACTACTGTAAAGGGTAAGCCCCCTGTAGAGCAGCAGCTGAAAGTGGTCTGGGACGATGAAGAATAAAAGAAGAATCGCGCAAGCACATGACAGCAGAACAATTCAGCCAGATCGCCCATACGATCCCCGTCAATCCGGGCATCTATAAATATTTCGACGAGAAGGACGAGCTGGTCTATGTAGGCAAGGCCAAACATCTGCGCAAGCGGGTAAGCTCCTATTTTACAAAAACATTTACTACCTATAAAACGCACGAATTAGTACAGCGCATCCGGCGTATCGAGTTTACAATAGTCAACTCGGAACAGGACGCCTTTCTGCTGGAGAATTCGCTGATCAAACAGTTTCAGCCGCGCTTTAATATCAACCTGAAGGACGACAAGACCTACCCTTACATCGTCATAAAGAACGAACCCTTCCCACGCGTTTTCCTGACCCGGCGAAAGATCAACGATGGCTCGGAATACCTTGGCCCCTTTACTTCCGTTGGAAGGGTACGCGAATTGCTCGACCTGGTAAAGAGCAATATTCAGCTGCGGACCTGTCAGCTCAATCTTTCAGATGCACAAATCAAAAAAGGAAAATATAAAGTTTGCCTCGAATATCATTTAGGCAATTGCAAGGGGCCCTGTGAAGGCCTTCAAACGCATGAAGACTACAAGGAAGGCCTGGTCCAGCTAAAGAATATCCTCAAGGGAAATCTCGGCCCCCTGATGCAGGAGTTCAAAAAAGAGATGCGCGACCACGCAGAGAAAATGAACTTCGAAAAGGCAGAGATCACTCGAAAAAAATTATTACACCTCGAAAACTATGAGGCAAAATCGGTCATCGTCAGCCGGCATCTCAGCCATGCGGATGTGTTTTCCATCGCCCGGGATGGCGACCTGGCCTATGTCAATTACCTGATAGTGGAGACCGGCACCATCGTACAGACACATACGACACAGGTCGAGACACACCTGGAAGAGTCGGATGAAGAAGTACTGGCTTTTACGATAGCACAGCTGCGGGAGACATTCAATAGCCTGTCAAAGGAATTGATCCTGCCCTTTCCCATAGACTACCCGGAAGAAGGGATCATACAAACGATACCAAAGGGCGGAGATAAAAAGAAGCTGCTGGAGCTGTCCGAGAAGAACGTAAGTTATTTCCAGGAAGAGCTGCGCAAGAAAAAGATGCTGCAGCTGGAAGGAAAGACACCGGACGAACGTAAACAGGTCCTTTATCAATTGATGGAAGACCTGCAGCTCTCCGAGCTGCCGGTACATATCGAATGTTTTGACAACTCCAATTTCCAGGGCAGCTATCCGGTGTCTGCCATGGTATGCTTTCGCGATGGAGTAGAGAGCAAAAAAGATTACAGACATTACAATGTAAAGACAGTGCAGGGCATCAATGACTTTGCAACGATGAAGGAAGTAGTCTTTCGCCGGTACAGACGCCTGCTCGACGAACAAAGATCCTTGCCGCAACTGGTGATCATCGACGGCGGCAAGGGACAGCTCAGCGCGGCTATGGAAAGCGTTACAGAGCTCGGTCTGGCAGGAATGATGACGGTGGTCGGTCTTGCCAAGAATGAAGAAGAGATCTTTTTTCCCGGAGATACGCAGTCCATCAAGCTTCCATACAACAGCGACAGCCTGCACCTGGTGCGCCGGATCAGAGATGAAGTACATCGGTTTGGGATTACCTTCCACCGGCAAAAAAGAAGCAAGGGAACCTTTGTCAATGAATTGGAACAGATAGAAGGCATTGGCCGCCGCACAGCCGATCTTTTATTAAAACAATTCCGGTCGGTCAGTAAGATCAGACAGCTGACAGAAGAGGAGTTAGTGGCTGCCATCGGGCTGGCAAAGGCAAAGCTGGTATATGCTCATTTTTCAGAGGGAAAAATAGGCGGGGAAGCAGGCGGAGGCGAAGAAAAAAAGCCGGTATAGAGGTAGGAAGGACGGCAAAGAGCCGCTTGAAACAGGGCAAAAAAAAAGGGGCCCGGATAGAAATCCAGCCCCGTTTTTAAAATCCAATATCCTATGAAAAACCATTGTAAAAGTAGTAAAAGAATTTTATTCGACAATACCCGCTTTTGGGTATTTTTAAAAAAAATATCCTGTAATAACTAATTAATTTATAGTTACTTATTTAAGGGATAAAATGAAAGAGGCGCTGTCTTGCGACAGCGCCTCTTTCGGAATTATTTTTCGGATCTTACTTAACCTCAGGTCTTAATAGGACCAGAGATCCTGTTCGTAATTGAAGATCTTCTCTTTGATATTCTCACCTTCCAGCAAACGGAGGATATCATCCTTTATAAAACCAGCGATGTAGGAGTCACCAGGATTATCAACAGTAGACTTGATGATCCGGCTGGCGAACATGCGGCTTTCGAACAATTCTTCCCAGCTCATACGGGCTCCGAAGTTCTTACCATTGTAAGCTTCGAATCTGGCCAGCATTGGGCGAAGGTCGGGATAATAAACCCAGAAGATGGGAACTACACCTCGCAAAGTACCATCAGCATTCATGACAGCTTTCTCGGGAGCAATACCCAGAATACGAACATGAAGACGTGAAGATTCCTTATCAAATACCCATTCTTCCTTGATCTGGTATCTCTGGATGGATTCCGGATCAAATTCTTCCTGGATAGTGGTGTCCCGCATCAGACCTTTTGAGCCATCGGGGTCACTGACATTGTCCGGTACCTGAATGGTATGCGGAGCGGCTACTACGTTTGCAGCGATCTGACCGAAGGTCATCGGAGTGGTGAAGCGGTCATCGACAAGGGCGTCGAAAGCCGTGATCTGTCCACTCTTGATCCCATTCAGCAGGATGTTGATAAATCGTTGATTACCATTATCTTCCGTTGCCTTGTAGACAAAGGGGAGGTTCATTTTTTCGTGTACGTCTATTTCCTGCCAGACCCGTTGACGATAGACGGCATCATCCTCGCGGATATGCTCGTAAGTCAGGGGAGTACGATCCTTTACCAGATTACGCTCGATGATAGCATCGTTGCGGAGGGACCGGCGTGGGGTATCAAGCTTGATATCCGCCTGCAGTACCACGGCTGGCTTGGCCGTTGTGTCTTTAACGGGTGCTACAGTGGCATCGGCCTTCCCCTGGTTCTTGGTCGTACCCTTCTTGGTCGTAGTGGGCTTCCTCTTCGTCGTGGTACGCTTCTTAGCCTGCGCATCTGCCGCATTCGCGAGGCAGGAGAAGACTACCGCCAGGAGACATAATCTGATAAAATGCTGTTTCATCTCTCTAAGTTTGTCGTATATAAATGTTTCAGAAAGATCTGTCCGCCATCTCATTAGATTCTTCAGGCGGACAGATCTGTAAATTATTTCAGGTTGAATACCATCGGAGGCAATTCACGGATACGCCCGTCTTTACCTTTTACCCGAACGTTATCAAAGAAAATGTTCGTTCCGGGAGTCGCTCTGCTGACAATGCCGAGTGCCTGACCTGACCAGCGGGGACCGTCATTGGTCGCCTCCTGGTATTGGGAGATGGCACCACCCAGTGCAGCAAGCTTGTAGCCTACTACTATGAAGGGCGATTGGAACTCGGAGTTGTCCAGTTTAGCCAGCAGACCGCCGATAGCCTTGAATTCAGCAGAGGAGATGGCGCCACCCTTTTTTGCACCTACAAATCCTGTAGGATCGGGCAGGTACTTGACACGCATCTTAAACTCTGTTTTCTTACCGTCTGCGTCGACAACGATCTTGCCTTCGCCGGGAGTGGTCGGAACAACATTCCAGTCGTCACCGCCGACATTGGAGATCTCACCGTGGTCAAAGGTTACGTGTACTTTTTCACGACCTACGCTACCGCCGGAGATCTTGACGGGGTTGTCTTCCTTAACATACAGTACGTTCATCTTTTCCAGGAAGACAGAGGCGCCGGATGGCTGACCTACTGTATATTTTACTGCCTTGTCGATGGTGCCGATGCTACCGTCGGGTTTAGCATATTCGATCTTTACATTGATTGTTCCCGTGCTGCTGACCTTTGTTTTGTATTCAGCAGTACCGTCGTCACCAAGTGTTTCGAGGGCTCCGTTGATATAAACTTTTGGTTTTGCAGCGGCACTGAATGCACCGATACCAGCTTTAACCTGCAGCTCGTCACCAGGCATCAGATATGTTGCGTTGGTAGATACAAGAGGTTCGAATTTATCAAAGATGATCTTTACTTCACCGATCTGCTTGTGCAGATAGTCGATAACCTGTCCTTCAGAGTTCTTCACATCACTCTGGAATTTGCTGAGGATGGTCAGCGCGGCGATGGTCGGAGTCATGTGGAAGTACCGGATCGTCCAGTCCTTGGCACTGTCACCGGTGAGGGCGTTGCCGGATTCAGACTCAGGGATACGTGTATCCAGGGGCAGACGATGTGAGAATTCTTCCTTCTTCGCCTTCAGATCGGCCTTTATGGCGTCCGATACATCAGGGAAGTTCTTAGGATCCATCAGGTCGAGCAGGTCGAGCCTGTACTTCTTTAATCTTTCATATAATACACCACCAGCTTTTTCGGTATCGAAGAGCCGGGTAGCGGCATCCAGGTTACCATCGGTAAATTCTCTTTTACCGTCTTTCATCTGGGGGTTAGACTTGCTGATCAGATTTTCCTTCAGTTCTTCGATATACTTCGTCAGATCTGTGGAAAGGCTCTGAACCTTCAGCGCCGGGGGAGCCCAGATCTTTGCCAGATTGGCTGTTTGTGGATCAGACAGCTTAGCCGTAAATGACTTGTAGGTCAGATCGTTCTTCTCGCTGATGACATTATTGGATCTTTCGATACTATGGTTTACGGTTTTGAAGGCGTTCAACACTTCCACGGATACATTCAGTGCCAGCAGAGCTGTAAGCACCAAATACATCATGTTGATCATCTTCTGCCGCGGTTCTTTAGGTAAAGACATGGGTCAGTAAATTATTTGTACTCTAATAATAATAGTTTTTCACTAGGTTCATGCGGGCCGGAAAAAACGGGCTTTAGCTTTTAGCTCAATCTGACAAATCCATCAGAGATCAGTCAGAGACATTCATAGTGTCCTAAGCCTGACGACCTTGCATGGCACTAAGCATGTTACCATAAACATGGTTGAGGTTGCCGAGGTTCTTAGCCAGCAGAGCGATCTGTTCCTGTGTCTTCTTCGCATCAGTTACAGAACCTTGCATAGTTTCAGAAGCCTTCACCAGGTTACCATAGAAGCTGTTCATCGCTTTCAGATGGTTATTAGTGTCCTGCAGTTCCAGCTCATAGATGGCATTCAAAGAACCCAGGTTCTTCGTCAGTACCTGTACCTGAGAATGGAATTGTTTGGTGCTGTCAGCAGCGGCATTGAAGCTGGAAATGGTGTTGGTAGCATTCTGATATGCACCTTTCATGCTATCCAAAGCCAGTGAAGCTTCTTTCGTTTTGTTGGTATAATCGGTCGTAGCGGCAAGAGCACCGGATACGTCACTGATCTTTTCTACGGTCGTTCCAAACTTCTTGAAACCTTCGCTCAGGTTCTTCAGATTAGCCGGAGTAATGTCAGCTTCCTGCAGCATCTTGTCCATCTTGTCGAGGGCAGGGTTGCCGCTGGATCCGCTGCTGGCCAGTTTAGGCAGTGCTTCAACCAGTGCATGCATTTCGCCTCCGGGAGGTGGTAAGAAAGCGTATACGAGGAAGATAAGAGCCTCAGTCAACAGACCTGCAGTCAGGAAGAAGTCGGCCAGTTTCGTATGCAGAATTTTTTGCAGGGCACCGAAGATTACGACGGCTGCACCAACGCACACAATAATATTTATCAGTCTTTCGGTAGATTTTGATACTCCAGCGCTCATAGTGATTTAATTTAAATTGTTTTTAAAGGGATTTTAAAGGGTTGTGGAAAAAAGAATTCCTGTTGATTTTTGGGTTAGCTTAATAAAATGAAAAACGATATTTCTACGAAAAAATTTTACTTGTCTGACAGATAAAGTTATCACCGTCCAGGCGATTCACCAGCCACAGATCAGCCACATTACCAGCGACGACCAATCTGCGACCAGCACGAAGGCAAAGACGTAACAAAGACACAGAGACACAACAGACTCCTCCCCGACTCAACTCCTTGACCAGATCGACTATCGACGGTTATTAGTCATTGTCGGTGGCAGATCGATCACACAACGGAACCCGATATAGGACTTCGCTGTATCCTGGTACTCATAAGTCCGGGCACTGGTCTGCAGGTACTGACCTACGTCTTTCCAGCTACCACCACGGATAACTTTACGCTTCATACGGGGGGGATCGGAGTCTTTTGCATTCCAGCGGATGTCCGGGTTCATATCATGCTGGAAGTTGGCGGCACCTTCATAATAAAAGGAAGAAGTCCACTCAGCGACGTTTCCGGCCATACAATACAGACCGAAATCGTTAGGCCAGTAGGCATCTGCCCGTACAGTATAGAATCCGCCATCTTCAGGATAGTTACCACGACCGGGTTTGAAGTTAGCGAGTAAGCAGCCTTTTTTATTCCTCAGGTAATAGTTACCCCAGGGATACATCGATTGGGAACGACCACCGCGGGAAGCATATTCCCACTCCGACTCCGTAGGAAGTCGGAAGCTTGATTCGGTTGCCATTTTCTTCTTTTCAAGGAAACCATTCAGATAATTGGTTCTCCATTCGCAAAATACGGTAGCCTGTGTCCACTTAACGCCAACTACAGGGTAGTTACCGAAAGCAGGGTGAGAATAGTACCGCTTGGTCATGGGCTCATTATAAGAGTAGCTGAAATCCCGGATCCAGACCAGTGTGTCAGGATAAACAGGGACATCTTTCTTACGGATGTACTGGGAGCGGGGCTTGCCTTCATTCTGCTTGGCAGCAGCTTCTTTCAGGTCAAAAGTCTCAGAATGATAGATCAGCTTGCTGGGATCAATCTCCTTGCGACCGAAAATACGGTTGTCAGGAGTCACCACCATCTGGTCTATCTTTTCGATAGTCGCCTTATCACCCCACTTGATCAGAGAAGCTTTCTTCCAGTCGATCTGGAAACGGCCATCCACATCCTTACCATACTGCATCAGGACAGCAGCGGTAGAATCCCTTACCCAGTTCGTAAACTGGCGGTACTCGTTGTTGGTAACTTCTGTGGCATCCATCCAGAATCCACTGATGGAAGTCTGTCTGTTACGGGAAGTGTAAGCGTAGTTCACATCTTCATCACTGGGTCCCATGTGGAACGTGCCCGGCGGGATATACACCATGCCCGGAGGCTTGGCAAGATTATACGAAGTTGCGGGAGCGACGCCATGTAGCTGCCCGTCATCAGGTAATCCTTTGCCGGATTTTCCACCTAGTTTACAGCCTGCCATTAAAAAAAGGGCGAAAAAGGCCGTCAAAACGGATAGGTTTTTCATTTTCATAATATTAAAGGGTATTGGGCAAAAAAAATCTTTTGACAACATCTCGCTACAAGTTTAAAATTAATTTTTCGAAAGTCAAAGCTTTCCTCCGATGAAAAATGTCATTTCAATCGACCTCCTGAAGCCTTACAGCCATCAGCCAATTTGGCCTAAACCGCTCGATTTCAAGATGCTAGTTTAATAAACGAGAACGATGCCCGTTTATTGTATATTCAATGCTGAAACTTATACACATTTTCTAGGTTTCGGACCGCTGTAGCTATTTCATTTACAGGGAGTTGACATGAGTAGTTTTCACATAGGAAGATCTGGGAAAGCTCCTCGATAAGTTTCCCCCGCAATAAAGGGAATTGGGTATTCTCATGATCCGCAGATTGGAAAACCCGGTAGGGGATCAGGTGACCCAAAAACTCCTGCCGGGTTTTTTCCGGCTGCCTGCCGGTAATGACTACCTCCGGAATAGTATACGCAAACGCCTGGAACAGGGTTGCCCAAACGCCAAAAGACCCTGGATAACTGCTGACAGGTTTACCAAGAGCAGAAGCCATACGGAAAGCACGGTCCGCCCAGTCCGGTTCGTCATATACGACGGACAGGTATAACAAATTGGATGCCATCATGGAGTTCCCTGAAGGAGTCGCTCCGTCATAGATCTCCTTTTTCCGAAGGACCAGATCCCGCTGCTGGTCATGCGTATAGAAGAAAAAGCCGGTTTCAGCCTCGCTGAAATGATCCATCACCACCTTCACTATCCCCCTGGCCTCCAACAGATAGCCCCCATCCCCCGTGATCTCCTGCAATCCAATGAGGGCCGCAATAAGATTCGCATAGTCGTCGAGAAAAGCAGGATACCTGGCTTCGCCTTTATATGAATGATAATAAAAATATATTCCCTCTCCCTTTAGCCGCTGCCGCAGAAAATCCATATTCGCAATAGCCATATCCCGGTATCGCTGGTCTCCCAGAGCCGCATAGGCCTTTGAACAGGCCAGGTTCATAAGAGCATTCCAACCCAGCAGGACCTTGTCGTCCAAAGCCGGTGGAATACGGCGGGCACGATATTCCAGCAGAATCCCCCGGGCCTCTGCCAGGGTCTGCTCCTCCTCCGGGGTAAGCTGCCTTTCACTCCGCGTCAGGATATTCTTTTCTTCCCAATTGCCTTCCTCCGTGACACCATAGACCTCGTTGAACAGCCCGGCCTTGTCCCCCAACACTTTTTCTATTTCGGCCTTATCCCACACATAATATTTTCCTTCAATCCCTTCGCTATCCGCATCAAGAGCGGAATAAAATCCACCCTGACCATTCGATAATTCTCTGTTGATGAATACTATAGTCTGCTCAATAGCTTCTTTATACAACTCCTTTTTTGTCAGCTGCCAGGCCTCGCTAAGCGTAATGACCAGCAAGGCATTGTCATATAACATTTTTTCAAAATGAGGGGCCAGCCATTCGTTGTCCGTCGAATAACGGGCAAACCCACCGCCCAACTGATCATAGATCCCGCCGCGGATCATCTTATCCAGGCTCAGACAGGCCTGGTCCAGCGCCGCCTCGTCCTTTGTGAAGTAGTAATAGTGGAGCAGAAAGCGGATCGAAAAGGTTTGAGGGAATTTAGGCGCACCCCCAAAGCCACCCTCCTTCGTATCTGCCGTGGCCAGCAGCTGGTTACGGATCTGCTGCAAAGTCTCCGGTGTAAAAAGATTTTGACCTTCTCCGGAACTGGCGCCGACGCCAAAGGAACCGGTTGTCGCGACATGATTGGTCAGGTTATCAGCCTGCTGCTCGATCTCCTCCCTTCTTTCCTTAAAAGAGCGACTTATACCACCCAGCACATCTTTCCATGAAGGTCGGTTATACACCGGCCGGGGAGGAAAATAGGTGCCGCCATAAAAAGGCTTCCCCTCCGGAGTAAGAAATACATTGAGAGGCCAGCCCCCGCTGCCGCTAATGGCCTGTACCGCATCCATATAGATATGATCAAGGTCCGGTCTTTCCTCCCGGTCGATCTTGATGTTGACAAAATGCTCGTTCATAAAACCAGCCGTGTCCTTGTCTTCAAAGCTTTCCCTTTCCATCACATGACACCAGTGACAGGCAGCATATCCAATACTTACCAGGATCGGCTTGTCCTCCGAACGCGCTTTCGCCAATGCTTCTTCCCCCCAGGGAAACCAATCCACAGGATTGTGCGCATGCTGCAATAAATAAGGGCTGGTCTCTTTCGCGAGCCGGTTGGTATGCTCCATTATACTACGAAACTACAAGCTTTAGGCCAATGCGGGAGGAGTGGATGTTTTATTTTTTCTTACCGACTACAGCCAGGTATTTTTCCAGGGCAGAAACCATGGAAGGCGCCTGGGGCAGGGGAGCCTTGATGTCAAGTGTAAGACCGGCCTCTTCCACAGCGCGGGAAGTATTGCTGCCAAAAGCCCCGATCTTAGTCCCGTTCTGCTTGAACTTGGGATAATTATCAAACAGGCTTTTAACACCGCTGGGAGTAAAGAAACAGATTATATCATACTCGCTTTGATCGAGGATCACTTTGACGTCATTACTGATGGTACGGTACATAAAGGGCGTGGCAAAACCACAATTGTTGTGCTTTAGCCAGTTGATGATCTCATTATCCTGCTGGTTCTCCGAACAGGGATAAAGAAACTTCTCATTCTCCTTATGCTTGTTGATCACATCGAACATGCTTTTGTTCAGACCATCCGCACCATAAAATACTTTCCTTTTGCGATAGAGGATGAACTTCTGCAGATAAAGAGCCACCGCTTCGGTTATACTGAAATACTTTGTGTCCTGGGAGACGCTGACCTTCATTTCTTCACAAATACGGAAAAAATGGTCGATGGCGTTACGGCTCGTAAAGATGACGGCCGAGTATTGAGCTATGTCTATCTTTTGTTTGCGGAAATCTTTTGCAGGGATAGGTTCCAGGCGGATAAAAGGATGAAAAGCAAGCTCTACCTCATATTTCTTTGCTAATTCGAAATAAGGCGACTTGTCAGTTTCAGGTCTGGGTTGAGTGATTAAAATCCTTTTTTTATCCTCGTGTTTAACCATGTGTGTTCCCCTCTGGATTGCAAATTTAATACACTTTTTCCAAATATGTCAATAACACCTTGTAAATCAACAGCAGTGGTGCTATTTCGAAGGCGCAAAGGTACAGAAAAAAATAAAACGGCGTTAGTTTTATTTCATTACGAATAGGCCGGTAGGCCGCCAGCACTCTATAAGACCACAAGACAAAAACCATTGCCAATGAAACCGTTATGAATATTTCCCGAATCCCGGGGCCCGAAAAAGTGATTATGATCAAGAAGGGAAGCAGGAAAATCCCTAACATTTTATTCACTAAAAAGACGATAAATATATATATGTCCGTTGCCCGGGCGATGGAGAACACCCAGCCGATAAATTTTAAGACCAGGAATTTGACCAGGTAAATGGCTCCCAGCAACAACATACAGTATAGATATACCACCCAAAACCGGATATTCGCGCCTATCTGGGAGTAATGGAGGAGGAAACAGGCATAGAGCCCGCCAGAGATGATAAAGAGAATATTTAGCAGGAGAGAGGGCAGAGGTGTTTGCAACACCTGCTCCCTTATCTGCTGCTGGCGAAGAGATACCCGAAAGAACAGCGTCAGCAGATTATTGAAGTATTTCTCAAAAAAGACCCGGGTCAGGGCAAAATAGAACAGGATCCCGACCAGGAGATAAAAGAGACTATCCTTTGAATTGGCCCGGTGGATCTGAAAGACCTGCACGACCGGAGTACCCGTAAAATTGAAATAATGATTGGCCTTAAGCACCTTCATCCAGAAACTCAGTGCAGGTGGGCCGTCCCCCACAGGTGCCGCCGGTCCCGCCCTGGTACCTGGCCCAGCGCTGGTAGCTGCTCCCACCGGGCCAGCACTACTTTTCGCCACCCCTTTGACCGAATCAATGCCGTTGCCCGACCTCCCGGCATTCCCCGATACTCCACCATTCCCCGCTCCGGGCATCAGCCCCTTCGCAACGGAATCCGCATGTGCCGCTTCCCTGACCCGCGCAATCGAGTCGCGAATAGCACGATGAGCCCGGTTGATAGAGTCCCGGCGAACAGAATCCCGATGAGACATATGACGGACCGTTGAATCATGCCGGACAGGCAGCGCATGCACAGCCGTATCCTGGACGGAAACAGGCAGGCCTTCAGGAGGACGGGTCGAATCAGTTTGTGCATCCAGCTTGCTGACAACTAACAGGCATGAAAACAGAAGAAAGAAGATTTTGGTCACGTATAGCGTATAAATAGTTACTGTTACAAAAATAGGGCTACTGGCTAAAAAAAGCTGACATATCCCAGGTGAATTTTCGCGTCATGAAAATTGAAGCTCGTATTATCCCTCTTACCCAAAGCATAGGATATATTAAAGATCCCGGCCTTTGTCTCGAAAGCCATGCCCAGACCCGTGCCCAGGAAACTGCTGTTCAAATTATAGCCAGGTACATCATTCTTTGCCCAGCCCGCATCCAGAAAGGTAAAAAGAAAGGAGTTGAGACCCACCAGGTAACGATATTCCAGCGTTCCGACAGCATACTGAGACGCGAGAATGCTTTGTTCATCGAACCCCCGCAATAACCGATAACCGCCGATAAGGAATAGCTCGTTGCGATAGGTATTGGGACTGCTGAATACACCGCCGTTGAAACCCAGCTTCAGCGTGGAAGCGCGACTCAGCGGGAAATAGTGCGCCGCCGACAGCTTTACTAAGAATTCGTAAGAATGCATTTTTACCGTATCGTAGAGTGAGGCATAGTTAAAGCTGGTATCGTTGGGGTCTTTCAATCGGGCTATCTGCGGATTCTCTTTAACCGTTTTTGTACCGGCAGAGCCAAGAAACTGCAGCTCATTACCCCGCCGTGGATTGAACCGATAGTCCGTATTGTTGAAGTCATAGGTCAGCCCCAGACTCACGGCGCTGACATCCGCCGTTTGCGGCAGCGTGCGGGACGCGATGATCTGGAGCGTATCTACATTCAACAGGTTGGATATGCTTTGCTGGATAAATACCGACCCGTTCTTGTTGGGCGTAAGGGTATATTGAGCACCAGCCATCAGGTTGATATTGATATACGAAGAATCCTGCTTGTAAAGATCAAAGGAGGTGGTGAGCCCAAAAGGAGAATGGAACAGATACGGCTGTTGAAAAAGAAGGTTTAACCTGGGCGAACCCGACTGCAGCTGCTGCCAGTTCAGACCAATGCTTTCCCCATTGCCAAGGGCATTCTTTAAATTGACCGTTGCCTCCCCCGTGACAAGGATCTTATTCCCCAATACCGGATCACTGCTCGGCAAAAAGCCGATCAACGCATTGATCTGGCTGCTTTTTTTGGGCCGGAGATAAAGATTGATGACCGATCCCTCCCCCAGCATCGTTATGTTCCAGGGTTCCTGCT
>Ga0307510_10001896_pt1 | contig 23470 bp, 14 predicted proteins | sample 12_EM_MG_FD_207224 | JGI IMG/M metagenome (GOLD analysis project Ga0307510, IMG submission 207224) | Populus trichocarpa ectomycorrhiza microbial communities from riparian zone in the Pacific Northwest, United States - 12_EM | ecosystem: Host-associated > Plants > Roots > Unclassified | place...
CACGATAATAATTCCTTTAAATGTTTTGAATTGAAGGAGCAGCACACCAATGAAAAGGAAAGTGCTGAGTATAATTACAGACAGAAAGTTGCCTCCTAATGCATCGCCTTCCGATTCTGCTTCTCCGGATAGTTTGTAATAATAGCCCGGCGGCATTTTCAGCTTGTTCAGCTGTGGAACGATGTCCTTAAGGACGTCGTTCGCCAGGACATGCTCTTTGGTTAGGGAAGTCACCTTCGCAAAGCGTGATTTATTAAAATGGTTGATCGCTGTGGGCGACATTTCAAACGAAATAGTGGCGATCTGATCAACCAGTACCGGCGTGCCCTGCACATTGTTGACATACAGATTTTTTAAAGCATCCAGGTTAGAGAACTTATCCCTTGGAAGCGTGATCACCACGTTGCGCGAATCGCCCCGGTCATCGATATAGTCCCCGACAGCTAATCCCGCTACCGCCATACGGATCACTTTGTCCACATCACTGGTAAGCACGCCTAAGGTACGGGCCTTCTCTTTATCGATCTTTATTTTGACATCCGATTTATAGACATTCAGTTCATTGTTGACATAAAATGTACCGGGATGCTTTTTCAGGATTTCTTCGACTTTAAAAGAAAGGGATCGTATCGTATCCTGGTTTTCTCCAAATACCCTTACTACAATATTCGCTTCGATCGGCGTTCCCTGTTCAAAGTCTTTCACTTCGATCCTGGCATAGGGAAAGTCGTTGAACTTCTTTCTCAGTTGCTTGATCAGTTCGGCCTTTTCACCCGGGCTGGCCTCCTCATCCAGTTGAACGAATACCTGGGCAAAATCAGGTTTGACATCCTGCTGGTGGACATTGTAATAGATCTGGGGGTTTCCTTTGCCTACATTAGAGGTATAAAAAACAATCTCTTTGTGTTTCTTTAATTCATCTTCTACTAACCTGGTCACCCGGTCACTTTCCGGGATATCCGCCTGCAGGGGTAATTTGATATTGATCAGGAACATCGGTTTTTCCGAAGTTGGGAAAAGCTTGAACCCGGTTATAGTGAACAGAAAAAAAGCAAGTCCGCTTAAGGCTAACGATATCGCGATAGTAATTTTAGGCCATTTTAAGGCAAGCGGCATCACCCTGGCGTAAGAGCGGGTCAAAAACCTTTGCAGATACTTTAAAAAGAAATTACCCTCGCCATGGGTATGAGTTTTTAACATCCGGCTGCCCAAAAAAGGTACAAGTGTTAAAGCTACGATCATAGATGACAGCACACTGGTCATGACGGCCACGGGCAGGCTGCGGATAAACTCACCGGCTGCATCAGGTAAAAAGGCAAGTGGTAAAAATGCGATAACCAGGGTAGCTGTACAACCTACAACTGCCACACCAATCTGTTTTGTCCCTTTCAGGACAGCATCTATACGGGAGTGTCCTTCCCTGAGCCAGCGCTCAATATTCTCCACCACAACAATACTGTCGTCTACCAGCAGCCCTAATGCTACGACAAGCCCAACAATACTGAGTTGATTTAAAGAATACCCTAAGAAATTCAAGGCGATAAGCCCCAGGCCCAAAGAAAGCGGAATGGAGATCATCACGATCAGCGATGCCCTGAACCCCAATGGCAGCAGGGTGATGACGACCAGAACGATGGCTAACCCAAAGTCAAAGCCAAGGTGGCCCAAACGCCTGGATACCATATCGGCCTGATCGAAGTTTTTGACCATGCGGATATTTTCAGGCAGGCTTTTGCCAAATTCATCCAGTACCGGTAAAAACTCTTTCTGAACGCTGGCAATATTAACATTGTCTTTCATTGCCGCCGTAACCAGCACACAACGATGCCCGTTCAAACGGGTAATGTGGTTGATCGTGCCGTCCTTGTAACTTACGTCGGCCACATCTTTCAGATAAATGATCTTGCCGTTCGCATTATAGATAACCGTATTGGCGACATCATCGACACTCTTGAACTTGCCGCTGGTTTTTACGTTAAAGACCTTGCTGTCCAGGTTAATACTTCCCCCCGGGATATCCGCAGCTTCACTTTGCAAACTGCCGATAACCACATTAAGAGGTATTTTCAATTGTGCCAGTTTATTGAGCTGCATATCGATCCGGATCTCCTGTTCGGGCATTCCGAAATACTTCACCTCTTTTAAATGGGTGATCTTTTCTAATTGTGTTTTCAGGATGTCTGCCTTATCGCGGAGCACTTTACCGGAGGCTTTGTCCGACACGAGCGCAACCTGCAAAACTTTTACGTCTGATGAGGACACCTTTTCTGTTTTGATCAGGTAGATATCTTTCGGAAGTTCACTGTTCTTTAATGCATTGATCTCTGTGGAAATTTCCTGGTATTTATTGTCCACATCTACGCCATATTTAAACTTGGGCTGGATGACCGCTACGCCGTCCTCTACGGTTGTCAGGATCTTTTCAATGTTCTCCAGTCCATAGATCTTGTTTTCGATGGGTTTTACAACCTGCTCTTCCATATCCTTGGGACTGGTTCCCGGGTAAATAACCGTGATGATGTATTGCGGCGGATGGTTGGTCGGATCTTCCGAACGGGGCATGGTAAACAGTGTGAGCAAGCCTACAACTGCTACCAAAAGGAATATGATCAGGGTAAACTGATAGTTCTTAACGGCAAAATTTGTGATCTTCATGGCCTTACTTAATAATTTTAATAAAAGACTGTTCGTTGAGGTAGGCGCTGTTGGAGATCACGATCTGGTCAATACCTTCCAATTTATCCTTCAGGTATATATTTTCGTTATCAAACTTCAGGATGGTAACCGGCACTTTTTTCACCCTGGAGGTGCCTACGGTGGTAAATACGAAACCTTTATTGCCGTCAGCTTCAATCAGTGATCCGTATGGGATAATCATCACGCTTTTATCCTGGTGAGTGGCTATCTCCGCTTTACCAAACATGCCAACCGCGGGCTTTACGCCGTTTAATTGCAGTTTCAGTTCTATCTGGAACGAGCCCAGTTCACGATCAGCCGCCTGCGACTTGCGGAACACTGTGGCATCAAAGGTTTGACCAGCATATCCGTCGAGCGTTACTTTGGCGGTTTGTCCGGGCTTGATGATAGCCCATTCACGGTCAGTTACACCGACTTTAAGTGAATAGCTGTTTCGCTGTTCGGTAGAGTTGGTCAGCAGCACCGTCATCCCTCCGGCAATTACTTCGCCTTCGTTTGCTATTTTCTTGCTTACAAAACCGTCAGATGCCGCGTATATTTTCGAGTAACGCTCATTAAAGGCTGTTGCTTCTCTAGCTTTTTTGGCAATATCCAAAGCGGTTTTGGTATTCTGCAATTGTTCCAAAGTGTAAACACTGTCTTTGTAAAGATTCAGTGCGCGGCTATAGTCACGCTGTGCCTTTTCTACACCCAAACTGGACTGGGCTAAATCAGCTGAAATTTCAGTAGAATTGAGTGTTGCCAACAATTGACCCTGTTTAAAGAACTGGCCTTCTTGTACCAGGATACGGTTGATAACGCCGCCTATCTTAAAGGCATATTTGGCTTCATCCTCTGTACTGACCAGGCCTGTGGCGGTGATTTGATCAGGTACGCCTAATGTAGACACCGATGCAATTTTAACCGGTATGATATCCGGCTCTCCTATTGGATTTTCTTCCTTGTGTTTTGCTTTGCAGGAAACCATTAAGGTTAACGCTGCTATGATAATGCTGAATAATTGTATTTTTTTCATGATTGTATGTTTTTTTAAGGTATTCAATTGCCCCTCGGGGTTTTTCATCGTTTTAATTTGTTTTTTAATGGAGATGAAGCGATCATGAGCTTATTTATATTGTCTTTAAAGGGTAGCTCCTGATGGTTTCATGATCTCATTTTATTGAATGGTGAAACTGGCGTTGGCGCGTTCGATGGCTGCATCTGCGATCCAGGTGTCGTAAAGAGCAATATTGGCGTGAAGCTGGGCATCGATCCACTGGTTCTGGGCATCCAGCAGTTCAATGTAAATGGCCATTCCCTGTTTGTATAACTTCAGCATATCACCATAATAGGTTTGACTGGTTTTTAATTGGGATTGTGCGGCCTCGTATTGCGCAATGGCGCTTTGCATACCAGCCTGGCGAACTTTAAGTTCGGTAAGCAATTGCTGTTGTACGTAATCGGTCTGTGATGCCAGGGCCTCGCGGTCGGCAAGCGCCTGTTTTACCCGGTAATTGTTTTTCCCGGAGGAGAACAGGTTCCATTCCAGGGAAACCCCGAATAAATAATAATGGCTTTGATTATTAAACTTCCAGTCAAAAGCCTGCGAACCCAGATCGATAAAGGTTCCCAACTTAGGGATGATATAAGATCTGGCTAGCCCCGTCATGTTGGCGTTGATATCTTTTGCTATCCTTAGCTTGGATAATTCCTCCCTGCCGTCAACATTGTTACCCAGGCTTTGCTCCCTTGCAGGCAGTGTTTTAATATCGTCTGAAAGTACGCTGTCTGTAAGCGGGCGGTTAAGCAGGAAGTTAAAATAGTAACGTGCTGATTCTGCTGTTTTCTGTGCCTCAATAAGTGAAGCATTGATCCTGGATACTTCATTCTGGCTTCTGAGCACAACGGTCCGGTTAACCTTACTGTTGTCATACAGCTTAGTATTGATCCGTTGCCCCTCTTCAACCAGCCGGAGTGACGATTCATAGATGCCCGTAGCATAAACGGCTTTCTGATAATTGTAATAGGCTGTTTTGATCTCTTTGACCAGTTCGCGTTTGTAAAGCAATACCTCGGACTTTTGCAGATCTACCTGTTGATTTTTGATCCGCTTATTATAGATCAGTTCCGCATTCAGGATGGGAAGGGTTGTACGGAACTTGGCATCATAAAAATTGTCAGGGTTAAGCTGTATCCGCTGATTTTGTAGCTGCGGAAAGGCATTGCTACCGGTCAATTTATTCAGCGTGGAGTAAACTCCGTTAAACAGGTCACCAGTAGGGAAATCTATCGTACGCCCGCCATCGGCTTTGGTATAGGTCGTCGAAAAAGTTACCTGGGGCAGGAACATGCTTTTCGCTTCCTTCAGTACGTAAATATTCTTTTCGAGTACAAAATTTTGTTGCTTGATACTCTCATTAGAGGCAAGGCCTTGCCGGATATACTCATCCAACCTGCCCTGGGCTTTTGCAATGGGTACAGCCATTAAGGCTGACGATAAAAGCAAAAGTTGATAGAATGTTTGATTTTTAAATTTCATTTTTAATCATTGTTTTAATTTTAAACACTGTTCAATAATATATTAAAAAAGGGTTAACTTTTTTCGAGCAAGGCCACAAAAGACTCGTAGCCGTTCTGCATGAGCTCTTCATTCGTCTTGCCGACAAAGCTTGTATTGCGGTGTTTGCAAAAAAGCGCACAGATGCCGTGCACTACGGAGATGATCAGGAAAGTAAAGTATTCCGTATCCAAATCCTTGAACTTCCCTTTATCTTGACATTCCTGTACCATTCTCTGCATATATTTGATCGCTTCTTCAGCGATCTGGAACCCCTCTGCCAGGGGATCTTTAACCGGTTCGTCAACAATGAACATCAGGTTATAATAATCTTTGTTCTCCTGCGCGAATTGAATAAAAACGCGCCCGGAAGCCTTTAAACGCTCAAATGGATCAGCTACCTTATCCAGTACTTTTAACTGGTTAAGCAGCAGCCGGAACCCTTCCTTATGCAATTCGTGGAAGATCTCGCTCTTGTCTTTAAAATAGAAATAAAGTGAACCCTGGCTATAACTGATCTCAGCGGCGATGTTGCGCATGCTGGTTTTTTCATAACCTTTCTCTAAAAATATCTTACGCGCACCGTTAAGGATGCGTTTATGCATTTCCTGTTTCTCTCTTAATTTTCTTTCTGCTATGCCCATTTTCAGATTATTATAATGTACAAATATAGGATCGCCGTTCGTGTGGCCAAATTTAGCATGGGTGTTTCTAACTAATTGGCCATTCCCGGACTGATCCGGCCCATAATGCTCACCGCAGCCTTTCTATTCAATAACTTGAACCCGAATAGCATGAACCGGTTCTTCCAACCCTGCACCACCCTTGGCTTCTGCCTTTTTTGCAACGCGTTGGCGAGTTCCCGGGCGACATCTTCTACATAGGATACCACAAATTTGGGGAAATCACTGGTCTGCGCGCCTGCGTGCGCATGAAAGTCTGAGTTGGCCGCGCCTGGATTAAAACCCATCACGTAAACACCTTTGGGCTTGAACTCATACCATAACGATTCTGAGAAATTGGCGACAAAACTCTTCGTAGCTGCGTACACAGAACCTCCGGGTAGTGAAGAATGTGCCAACAGCGAGCCGATATTGACCAGTGCATCCCCCCTTGTAGCTTGCTGTAAAAAACTATACGACAGGGTTACCAGAGCCTGCATATTGAGCTGCATGGTAGCCAGCTGGTCTTCCAGCGCGATATCCGTAAATTTGCCGTAAGTCCCGTTACCCGCGTTGTTGATGAGAACGTCGTACTTTTCAGTCCTGAGATGCGTTGTCAGCTTTTGCAGGTCTTCTGTGTTGTTCAGATCAGCAACCAGGATGGTATGGCCGCTGCCGCTTAAACTGCTTAACGCCTTTTCGAGGCGGTCCCTGTTACGGGCTACCAGTGTAACCTGGTAATTCTGTTGAGCCAGCTGCCGGGCTGTTTCGAGCCCGATGCCTCCGCTGGCGCCTGTGATCAATGCTTTTTTCATGATGACCTGAATTAATTTTAAACCGGGACAAATTTATTGAACAGTGTTCAATAAAACAAAAGCAACAAGCATCATTTTAGAAAACTGACATTCAAAACAGAAACTGGTGGCTAATGAAATTCACTTGTCCTTTTTTATTCCTGATCAAATTAATATACCATCCCCTATAACAGACAAAACTCTTCCCAAAAAAGTTAAATAATGTTAAACTGCCCGATGTGCGTTATTTGACTGCAATTTGCCCGCCTGATTTTTCGTTCAAGCCGATATTAACTTATCGCAGTTAAATGTTTAGATCTTTAAAACCAACGGCATTCCTGGAAATATTCCTGCACCTGTTGTTTTGGGCATTTATCACTTTGATGCCTATCTTCTCGGGACCGTTTGGCCCACATGGATTTTTTTCGCCATGGCATTTGGTGTTGATCAATACCCTGCTTGCTGTTCAGTTTTACCTGAATGCATTCCTGCTTATCCCGGTTTTCATAAACCAAAAGAAACAACTCGGGCTCTATTTTTTATTGATGGCGGGCGTTTTTATCTTACTTGACATGGTCATTGTACATACCCGGCCCCCGATGCCTTTTTTACCAGAGTTTAAACGGGCAGGCTTTCCGTCGAAGCGACCATTTATGGCCAATTTCAATTTGTTGCCACTGGCGGCTATTACCGCCGCCGCTTTCGTATACCGTTACCTGGCAGATCGTTACCGCAAGATCAGCGATGAACATGATATTGCGAATGCTGCTTTGGTTTCAGAGCTTGCTTTTCTAAGATCTCAGATCAGTCCGCATTTTATTTTTAATGTCATTAACAGCGCAGTTGCCCTGGCCCGTTTGAACCCCGCCGCTGTTGAACCGACGCTGATCCAGATATCTCAATTGCTGAGACATGTCCTGTACCTGTCTGACCAGGAAAAAATAACCATGCGTCAAAAAGCTGAGTATCTGACCAGCTATGTCCACTTGCAAAAATTGCGGTTTGGCGAGCAGATCAGGGTGGCGTTTAATATGCATATTGCTGAACCGGAAAAGACACTGGAACCTATGTTACTTGTTCCCTTTGTTGAAAATGCTTTTAAACACAGTTCAGGCAACGCAGGGGATGCAGAGATCAGGATCAACCTGGTATCCGACGAAAAAAAACTTGATCTCAGTGTTTATAACACATACGATCCAAACGTACAGCGACAAGACGAGCATCATGGCATCGGGCTTCACAACGTACAAAGAAGGCTCGCACTGCTATATCCTGATAAACACCAACTGTGTATAAGTCAATTCGAAAATACCTACCAGGTAATCCTTCAAATACAATTCAAATGATAAAATGTCTGCTTATTGATGACGAACCTTTAGCACTCGACCTGATCGAGGACAACCTGAAGCAGGTTAATTATATCCACGTAGCCGGCAGATGCCATACAGCAGCTGAAGCACTAGCCTTTTTACAGGAGGAAACGGTTGATCTGTTATTCTGTGATATAAATATGCCGGGACTGACCGGCCTGCAGCTTGTCAGGAGTATGATCTCTAAACCCATGATTATTTACATTACCGCCTATGAAAAATTTGCTGTGGAAGGTTTTGAACTGGATGCGGTAGACTATCTTGTAAAACCAGCGCCGCTGGAACGCTTCCTTAAAGCCTGTCAGAAAGCGCGCCAGCTGTATGAACTGAGAAAGCTGATGCAAAATAATAACCTGCAAAGGAAACATCTGTTTGTCCATTCGGAGTATAACCTGGTGAAACTATCACTCGACACCATCGAATACATTGAAGGCTTAAAGGATTATGTTAAAATATACATTACCGGCAGGGAAAAACCATTGCTCTCGCGTACAACGATCAAAGCCCTTGAACAACAGTTGCCGCCTGAACAATTCTTCCGGGTTCATAAATCCTATGTTATTAATGTCGATTATGTCACCCGTATCCAGAGAGGGCGGGTAAAGACCCTGAATTATGAACTGCCGCTTAGCGATAACTATCGGGAGATGATCAATAAAATGATCGGCAGGCCTTTACCCGGAGCATAGATCAGGCTTTCGTCGGCACATCATTGCCTTTCATCTCATTTATTTCATTTGTTGCCTTTTACAAGGCATTTTCGTGTCAACAGTAAGGATGCGAATGAAGAAACTGCTACTATTACTGCTGGTTCTTGCCCTCGGTGAGCGAGCGTTTTGCCAGCAGAAAACCCAGAAAATATTAAAGGAAAATACACTCGACAGGTTTGTAGCCAGGCCGCTCGATGACCTGCTGGATACATTATCTGCAAATTATAATTTAAGGATAGTTTTTGAACGCGATTCAGTTCATCGTTTTGATGTTGTCGAGCGCTTTTTCAACGAGTCGATCAGTAAAGTACTGGACAAAGTGTGCAGCCAGTTTGACCTTCATTACTGGGTGGATGCGGCAGGAGTGATTTATATCCTGCAAAATGTAGACGATATGGCCAGGCTCAAGGTAGTCGCCCGAACACTGAAGCCCATTGACAAGCCTAAGCGGGATACAGTGAAAGTCGATACCTCGGATGAACAGGATGTAGAGGCTTTGCATGACGACAAAAATAAGCCTGTGGTAAAAACACAAATCCAGGCGATTCCTGCACCGGCAGCTCCGATAGTCACTGTTCCGCATCGGGCGCCTGGGGTGCATTTGTTGGTCACGATTAATGGGAAAGTTACTGATCAGAGTTCAGGAGCACCACTTCCATCAGCAACTGTTAAAGTACTGAACAGCTCATTGTCTGTTACCACCAACTCAGATGGAAACTTTACTATATTCCGGGTCCCTTCAGATACCGCTACGCTCGATGTTACCTATTCAGGTTATCAGTCAGATCATTTTAAGATGGATGCTGACAAGCTTAGCAAACCGTTGGTGCTGGGTTTATATCCGGCACTTACTACCCTGAACGAAGTAACTATTCTCGGCCAGAAGAATGGGGTAATGAACACTGATGTAAAAAAGGTAGGGGTGCTGCAATTGTCTCCAGCCAATCTTGATAAATTACCCAGTCTTGGAGAAAAGGACGTTATGCGAGCGTTCCAACTAATGCCAGGCGTTGGTGCCACTAACGAATCGTCCTCTGGTGCCTACGTTCGCGGCGGTACGCCTGACCAGAACCTGGTTGTCTTCGATGGTTTTACAATCTACCAGGTAGACCATCTCTACGGTTTCTTTAGTGCATTTAACAGTAATGCAATTAAAGATATTCAGCTATATAAAGGCGGGTTCTCTTCCAAATATGGCGGGCGGCTATCCAGCGTCACCGAGATCAATGGAAAAGAAGGTAATAAAAATGAAACGATCTATGGCGTTGATCTGAGTCTGCTTAGCCTGAATGCATTTATGGAAACTCCTGTTGGGGATAAGTCTTCGTTAGTACTGGCAATCCGGCGTTCTTACCAGGGGCCATTTTATGATAAGATATTTAAGCAGTTTAATACCTCTTCAGCCGGAGGTTTTGGAGGTGGCCCGGGCGGGCGGGGAGGCCCCGGTGGAGGATTCGGTGAACAAACCACACCCGCATCGCACTTTTATGATGCCGATATCCGCTATACCTATCATCTTGACCCTACAAATATATTGTCATGGAGTTTTTATTCAGGTTCTGATAAAACTGATAACAGCCGGCAATTGCAACTGCCTTCTTTTCTTGGATCAGGAAGTGCTCCTGACATTAAAGATTACACGACCTATGGCAACCTGGGCAGCAGCCTGAAATGGTTCAGACAATGGAATAAGGAGCTACATTCTAATACTTACCTCACTTACTCCTCGTATTTTAACGACCGCAACCGGACTATGACCGGTACAACGACCGACAGTAATGGGGCCGAGACCAGCTTTAGTAATGGCACAGTAGAATCAAACAATTTGAAGGATATTGGATTTAAGTCAGAATGGGAATGGCAGCTAAGTAACCAAGTGAAGTTGTTGTATGGCGGATTCGGGTCGCGTCAGCATATCAATTACGATTATGTTCAAAATGATACCAGCCATTTGATCAGCCAGCATAATACAGCATTTTCGGGCGGTGGCTATACCGAATTGGAAATAGACCCCAATAACCGCCTGCATTTACAACCGGGGTTTCGTAGTACCTGGTACCAACCTACAGGCAAAGTTTACCTCGAGCCACGATTTTCGGCCAGCTATGTCATCAATGACAATTACACGCTTAAGGCTGCAACCGGGCAGTTTTATCAGTACATGAACCAGGTTACCCGCGAAGACGTGATGAACGGCAACCGTAATTTCTGGGTTTTATCTAACAGCAGTAATATCCCTGTTGGCAGGTCAAGACATTTTATGGGTGGTATAAGCTATGAAAACGATCTCTTTTTGCTGGATGTCGAAGGTTACTATAAGGTACTTAATGGTTTAACGCAATATACTATTACGCAAACCGGATTCGGGCCCGGAGGTGGAACACCAGGTGTTGAAGAGAATTTTTACACAGGCTCAGGAAAGGCAAAAGGCATAGAGATATTATTGCAGAAAAAACTCGGGAGATATACGGGCTGGATAAGCTATACGCTTGCTGATGCCGAGAACAAGTTCGCTGTCTATGGTAACGCGTATTATCCTGCCGATCAGGATATCCGGCACGAATTCAAAGCGATTAACATGTATCATATGAACCGTTGGAATTTCTCAGCCGTATTTATTTTTAGTACAGGGCACCCGTATACGGCACCATTGTCAACTTATTCTATTACAAGTGCCGACGGTAACAGGTCAACGTATTTTAATGTCAGTGGCAAAAATGCGGAGCGTCTGCCGGACTATCACCGCTTGGACCTTTCGGCCACTTACGACCTGCTTAAAATCAGTGGTAATAAAATAGGTAGCATAGGTATTTCATTGTTCAATGTATATAACCATGTCAATACCTGGTATCGCGAGTATTTCATTCAGAATAATGCCGCAATTACTACTGATGTCAATTACCTGGGTTTTACACCTAATATAACGCTTAGTTTAAGATGGAAATAAAAAAATATATTTTGATCATCTGCTTTTTTATTGGCTACACGACCACATTGCTCGTTTCCTGCAAGAAAGACAGTCAAAATACATCAACGAGTTTGCCGGTTGTGCAGGCATACCTGTATGCAGGACACCCCTTGAAAGTTAGGCTATATCAGCAAAAATCCCTGACGGACACCGCAAAATATGGCGCTGCCATCACCGGGCAGGAATTATTTGTATCTGACGGCAGCCAGCAGGTTAAACTAACCGAGTCCTCGAAAGGGACCTATATCTATAGTGACAGCACTTTTTTTGTAGCTGGTAAAACCTATATGCTTACCTTCCAATACCTTTCAAAGGAAGTATCAGCAAAAACAGTAATGCCATCGAAACCACAAAATTTTGCTACACAGCATGCCGCGGTTTCTTATACAAGGCCCACAGATGTTAATGCCTCCGTCGATACCCTGAACAAATTTACCTGGGATAACCCGGATTCATTAAACCATGTGCTCGTTTTTGATAATATAGATAACACGTTCTTTCCGTTGGGACGCAGCGTTGGCTTTAATAATAGTGGCTCTAATATCTTCCAGATGAATACTGACCGTAAATCTGTTTATTATGTCGTATCAAACAGCTTTCCTTATTATGGAAATTATCGTGTGATCCTTCTGCGGGTAAACCAGGAATACATTAACCAGATAGAAAGCAACAACCTCAATTCCAACTCGCAAAACCTGCTCAATGTACCTACCAATGTCGTTAATGGCCTGGGTATTTTTACCGCATTCCAGGCGGATACACTAAGCTTTAGCCTTAATTACTAAAGGTACAAAGTGTTCACGTTCATCGGCCATGAATACACTTGAATATATGTGAACTATTGATTATCAGTTGTTTAAACACTGCTTCCCGATAAATTTGCCTGAAATATGTTACATTATCGAATTTGCGCCACAGATAGTCCCAAATCAGCTAATAACCTCAAATAAACGATCAGAGATCACGTAAAAACACCTGTGAAATACCGTGTTTTCACTATAGCCTTTATCAGCAGCAATTGCTTAGCTTTATCATAGATTATTGATAATGAGCAAATAATACTTCAAATAAGGTAAATTTTTAGCTGAAACTATTCATCTTAATCATAATGCACGATAACCTCATCAGTCAAGCGTTTTCTTCGCGGCCTCCTTATGGTGCGCCATTGGTTGAGATCAATTCTGGCGGGAAAAGTATTTTTGTAATTAGTGATCTTCATCTAGCCTCCGGTATAAATACGAACGGTAATTATGAGGGGACTGAAAACTTTTTCGCTGATCAGTCATTCGTCCGGTTTATAGACCATTTGGAGAAAAAGAACACTGCTCCAGCGGCATTGCTGGTGATCAATGGAGACTTTATTGATTTTCTCAGGATATGTAATTACCCTGTTACCCCCGGTGATTTTGCTGAATGGGAAGAAATGCTTGCCATCCTGGGGATTCATAGGTCACAAACCGCACTGCGTGATTCGATCATAAAAAAAGAACGGACATTCGGCTTGCGCACAAACGATTATAAATCTGTATGGAAGCTTCATAAGTGCATCCTGGGGCACAAAGCTTTGTTTGAGCGGCTGGCATTGTGGCTCTACGGTGGCAATCAATTAATCATTACAAAAGGGAACCATGACCTGGAATGGTATTGGATCCCGGTTCAGAATTACCTGCAATACTTTCTCGCAAGGCTGCTTGCCGAAAAACTGGACTTGCCGCTGGAAAATACCCTGCCTTCTGTTACGGCTCGTGTGACATTTGCGGATCATTCGGTGATTATTGACAAGAGAATTTATATCGAACATGGCCATTGTTATGAAACCATGACCGCTGTTCAGGGTAGTGTGCTCGCAGATAATAAACAGGAGCTTAATTTACCTTTTGGCTCTTTTTTTAACCGGTACCTGATCAACAAGATCGAACTTGTTTATCCCTTCATCGACAATGTCCGGCCCCGGCAAAATATTCTGCTGGTCTTGTTCCGGGAACGGTTTCCGCTGGCCCTGAAAATGGTATTTTACTATGTGCCTTTTACTATTTTATTAATTCCCAAGAAAATGTGGTGGCAAATCTTTAAGTACGCAGCTACCTTTTTTTTGATCATCATCTTACCGCTGGCTGTTAGTGCATTCGCTATTTATCAAAGCTTGCCTTCCTCCACGCCACCAAAAAAAGATACGTCCTGGCTTTTACAGCAAGTGTTGAATACAGGCCAAAATCTTGGCTTTCTGTTTCTTTCTTATTTGTTTGGCAGGATCATGACGTTCGTGAAATTAAGTCCGCCGCATAGTTTTATTCAGTATGCAGAAAATATTTTCCATAATCATAAAGAGGTCGAGGTGGTCACTTTCGGCCATACGCACAATCCCGAGCAAAAAAAGACCAATGGCAAACGGTACCTTAATACAGGTACCTGGATGCCCGTATTCGAAGCCTCATCCGCGGAGATACGTATCGATAAAACGTATACTTTTTTGCAGCTTGATCATGGCAGTGCCGGTGACCTTATAACACATCCCCTGCAGCGGTGGAATGATGATGCGTCACGTGATGATTACTTAACATTAATGGAAGATAATTAAGGTCATGAAGAAATTACTTTTTTTGACGGTAGTCTGTATCCTGTTCTGTAATTGTAACGGATTTAAAAAAATAGGCAGCAATTTGGCAGATGGTGTAAGCTCGAAGACCCCGGATATAGGAAAAAACCTAATAACTGGCCTGGATGCAGGCCTGACAGAATCAGCCATTCGTGCCGATCTGTATAAAACGATCGATTCAGCGATAACAATTGCCGGTACCAGCGCCAACAAGAATTTAAAACAAGTATTAGATTCTTTACTTACCAGGCGGTGGTCAGCTTTGGTCAAACAACTAGTTGAAGATGCTTCAGGGCAACAAACCCGTCAGAATATAGCCAAGCTGCGGGAAGAGCTGATTGGTGAGAAATCTAAAGCAGAGCTGAGGTCATTGGTAGCAGCTGTGCTGAATGATGAAAATGGCGGCAAGCTGGTCACATTAAAAGATAAATTGCTGGGTAACGAAACGAAAACCCAGGTTGGCGGTATTGTTGATACGGCTATGGATCATCTCACCCGGCGGTTCCAATCCGGTATTACAGATGCTACGCTTCGTAAACTATCTTATTTCCTGGATCATGATCTGCATACCAGTCTGGACACCAATCTTTCTGTTATTCAGAAGTACGCAACCTGGTTCCTGGTGGGCATAGCTGCGGTGGCGGCTTTTATTATCACTCTTGTATGGCTCAACCGGCAAAAATATCTGAAGCTAAGCACGTTGCTGGCTTCGCACGTTAATGCTATACCCGATCGGCAAATATATGAGCAGCTTACAGCACGTATTAAGGAAAATGCAGTAACAACCGGTGTGGAGCCGGCATTGCGGGATATACTGGATAAAAACCACCTGCTGGGAACTGCATCCTGGAAACCGATTAACTGAGCATAACTGTAATAGTAAAGTTTGACATTTATGAATGAGCTAAAAATCAAGAATATGTCACAAAAATGGACATTCGAAACACTTGCGCAGTGCGACAAGCCAACGCTGGAAAAAATACTGTTGAACGGGACACCGCCTGACCTTGAAAAGTTAAACGGGTTTATTTATTGCGGGTGGAATCATGAGCCGGTAGGAAAAATATCCGGCGAAAAATTCAAAAAGGGTTTTTATAAGCGCGATGGCGCTAATTTTGGGTACAATGAGACTGTAATACAGGATCGCCAGAAATACCTGGGGCAATGGGAGGTAGGATTGCACAAAGTACGTCCAAACCAATTGGGTTATTTCCGGACCTCATATGTAAAAGATGAGCCCTATCATAAACTTTACCAGCCGTATTTGCACTTAGCGCATTTTAATTACGACATACCGTTGCATAAGCTAACGCTGAGTTTTTTCAGAGTGATACGTGATTTTGTAGTATTACCTAACGAAGGTGACCATAGCCTAATGCTTTGTAAAGCTTATCTGACCTTTGGCGAAAACCTGAATATTTTTTACTGCTATTTTTTATTGGGCCACCCAAAGGAAATACAATACTTGCCCTGGTAAAAGGTAGCAGGTAGCTTTAAGAAAAGAATATATGGATTTTATTAAAACCTTAACATTATGAACCGTGAATTGGTCCTGCCAGAAAAGCGCCTGAAGTCTTTTTTGAAATTACTTATCATCATTGCAGTGCTCACCCTTGGATTGCATTTTTTTCCCGGGATTACACCTGCATTTTTGCAGACTGCGGAAGTAAACTCTTATGCTCTCCTTGCCGGGAGTTCCGCATTGCAAGGGGTTTTGATCATTCTTTTACTGGCGCTGGCTATTGGTGATGTGCGTCGCTTTAGCCCGTTGATCCGTTTGTTTAAATGGATGCTTGGTATAGCTGTTATTTGGACAACTGTACAATGGTTAAAGGGGAACGCGCCTGCGACCGGGACCTCTCATTTAGTGCAGCTTGTTACTTATACCTCGATATTCGTTTTCCTTTGGATATTATTCAGAAAGGCAGGCATGGCCCGGTACAATTTAAAATATTTATCCATTCAGCAATTCCAAACGCTGCAGGCCTTGGCGGAAGTTTGCATATCCGGCGATACGGACATGTATAAGCTCCAGATTGATCCTCAGCAAGTGGCAATTAACGTGGATACATATCTTATCAAATTCAGAGCTTCAAACAAATGGGTAATGAAATTAGTGCTTACAGCGATGGAAATATACCCACTGTTATCATTACATCCCCTGCTAAGCCTGATGCAACCTGCCGCACGGCTGGATTTTTTAAAAAAGCGATTTATCACCGATCTTGAATTTCAGAATGTTCCCCGCTGGTATGGCGAAATAGTGCAGGCGGCAATCCGTATGAGTAAGCAAATATGCTTTATGGGCTACTACAGCGATCCGGCGGTGTATGATAGCATCGGTTACGTGCCATTCTCTAAAAGGAAGGATAAGGAGGACCGTCTCCGGCAGTTTCCGGGCAGCAATTCCCATTCGGCTTTATTAAAAGTACTTGAGGATGCCGATATAAAAACCAGCGAAATAATTGCCGATGTAGTTATTGTTGGCTCAGGTGCAGCGGCTTCTATTTTAGCGAATCAGCTAGTCCAGGCCGGTCGCAAAGTACTACTCGTGGAGAGCGGTGGATTAGAGGAAACGACTACCTTTAATGAAGACGAGGTGGACATGGTAAGCAGGTTGTATGCCAATGGAGCTTTGCAGCTTTCACGTGATTTCCGTTTCCAGGTTTTTCAGGGTCGATGCGTAGGCGGTTCGACGGTAGTTAACAATGCAGTTTGCTTTGAAACACCTGATTATATACTGGACCGGTGGATCAATGAAATGGGTATAGGTATTGACCGGGCAAGGTATTTAAATTCAATGGCCGAGGTCTACAAACTCATCAGGGTATCCCATACACCTGTTATGACAGACGACCGGTTTTTAAACCCCGGAGGGAGACTTTTTGCCGAGGCTTGTAAAAAAATGGGATACGACAAACCTGAATTAGATTCAGTAATGGCAAATATTAACGGTTGCCTCGGTTCGGGCTATTGCAATATAGGTTGCCGTTTTGGTAAAAAACTTTCCATGCTGGATACGATTTTGCCGCAAACACAACTAGCCAATCCGGAAGCGCTAAAGATCATCGCAAATTGTGAAGCCATTAGTTTCAACCGGAGCGGAAATAAGATTGTTTCCCTCACCGCAAAGTTTAAAAGCGGGCGTAAAATAACAGTCAAGGGGAAAACTTTTGTATCGTCAGCCGGGGCCATTTCGTCCAGTATATTGCTCCTTAAATCGAAATTAGGCATAACCAATGCGGGTAAAAAGCTGGCATTCAACCTGGGCACACAAATCACTGCGGCTTTTAAACAAACCGTCAATTCATACGATGGATTACAGATATCTCACTTTCTCAGAACCGATGATCGCAGGTATGTAATGGAAACCTGGTTCAATCCGCCTATGTTTCAGTCTACCGCAATGCCGGGTTGGTTCGATCAGCACTTTTATAATATGCTGCACTATAGCAATATGGCCTGTACGGGTGTCCTGGTAGGTACCGCCTCCAATGCCGAAGTAAAGGTGGCCGGTTTGTTTGGCCGGGATGTTAATTATGTGCCTACCGAAGATGATTTTAACAGCTTGATGGACGGCCTTGAAAAAGTGTCAGAAATATACCTGAACGGAGGGGCTGAACGTGTGATGCCCAACACCTTCAATTATTATGAGTATAAAACAGTAAAGGAGTTGAAAGAGAATCTGCGTAAAAATGTAAAAGCATCTCCCGATATTTCAACCGGCACGGGCCATCCGCAGGGGGGTAATGTAATGAGTAACGACCCTAAAACAGGTGTTGTGGACGCGAATTTTAAAGTGTTTGGGTTTGATAACTTGTTTGTATGTGATGCCAGTGTATTTCCGACCAGCCTGGGCGTTAATCCGCAGATTACAGTGATGTCATTAGCTCATTATGCTGCGCCTATCATTGCTGTAAATTAATGCCAGGATATTGTTAATCATACCAGCGAAGAGCTCCTGATATCTAATCTTGAGGGACAAATAATTTTTTCATTAATCACGAAGTTGTCCTTTTCAATAGAGTTGCAGATCAGGTCAGCAGCTTGTTGTCCTATTTCAAATGCCGGCTGGGTTATGGTGCTTAACGAAGGGGACAAAAGAGAAGCATACAGAAGGTTGGAGAAACAAACAACTTTCAATTCATCCGGAATGCTAATACTCAACAACTTACACGCATTGTAAAGCGGAATGGTTAGCATCTCAACCGAAACTACAATACCATCGGGGCGTTCATCAGGGTTGGATAATAGTGATTTGATCGCTTCCAGGCTTTTGATTTCTTCTGTTGAAATTTGGCAGACATTTTTTTCGGGGTCATTTATGCCATATTCTCGTAATGCCTGGGTAAAACCGGCCATTCGTTTCTGCAATATTGAAAGGCTTTCGGAAACAGACAAAAAACATATTTTTTTACACCCTTGTTCAATCAGATGTTTTGCAGCGGTATAACCTGCGTCCAGATCATCCGTTACTACTTTCCCGGTTTCAATATCATCGGCCACCCTGTCAAAAAAGACTAACGGAATTCCATGATCCATCAGTTCCTGTATATGGGCATTATCGGTAGCTTCCCGGCAGATCGAGATCAAAACACCATCCACCCGTCCATCACACAATACCTTAATAATCTCTTTTTCTTTTGCAACAAGATCGTGGGTGATATACACATTAATATGGTACCCTTTTTTCTGGGTAATTGCCTCGATACCATTAATGGCTAATGAAAAGAAACTGTCCACTATCTCCGGAACGATGACTGCAATGGTTTTACTTTTCCGGCTTTTTAACCCGCTTGCAAAATGGTTAGGTATATAGTTTAGCTCATGCGCAGCTTGTAAAACTTTATTTTTTGTAGCTGAACTAATTTCATGACTGTCTTTCAATGCCTTGGAAACGGTGCCTTTAGACAGGCCCAGCTTTTCCGCAAGTGTTTTGATAGTAGTGGTATTATGAAAGCTGTTCATTTAATTAGGGGAAAGGTCATAACGATGTTACAAGGTATCTATATTTTACTTAAAAAACAATAAATATTGTGGGAAAGAGGATTAACTTATTTAATTAATTTAAAAAGAATTAATATCTTAATAAAATTTATTCACTAAACGCAACCGGTTTCGCAAATAAATTCTCGTTTCAATAAAGTATTCTTGAATGTAAAATTTACATTCGTATGGCAAACTCATGTCATGTGGGCTTGCGCCCTTATTAATTGATTACAAAGTAGTTGCTATAAAATAAGTCTTAATTTGACGTGAAACCTTTACTAAAAACGCTTCTTGCTTTTTGTGGTGTGTTGCTGGTTTCATGCAGTCATGGCCCGGATTCTGTCTTCACAGAAATTTCTCCTTCCGCCTCAAATATCAATTTCCGCAATGATATTGAAGAAACTAAAGAACAAAACATACTTACTTACGAATATTTATTCAATGGTGGCGGGGTTGCGGTAGGCGATCTGAATAATGATGGCCTGCCCGATATCTTCTTCACAGGTAATATGACCCCCAATAAGCTATACCTGAATCAAGGCGGTTTGAAATTTGAAGATGTAACGGATAAAGCAGGTGTTGCCGGCAGGGATAAATGGAAAACGGGTGTAGTGATGGCAGATGTGAATGGCGACGGGTTGCTGGATATCTACGTTTGTTATTCGGGCCCTGGTGCTGATTTGAACAGATCAAATGAATTGTATATCAACAATGGGGTAAAAAACGGGGTGCCTTCGTTTACAGAGAGCGCCAAAGCCTACGGCCTGGATGCTCCCGGTACTTATACCACATCAGTGGTCTTCTTTGATATGGACAATGACGGCGACCTGGATATGCTGATGGTTAATCATGCCGATCAGTTCTTCAACCCATTTTTTAATACAGAAAAGCTGCGGAAAACAAGGAATGCCAAATTTGGGAACAGGTTATATAGGAATGATAACGGGCATTTTACCGATATAAGTGAACAGGCACACATTGACGGTAGTGGCCTTAATTTTAGTTTAAGTGCTTCCATCAGTGATATAAATGGTGATGGCTGGCCGGATATTTATGTTACCAATGATTATGATGAGCGCGATTTTCTATACTTAAATAATCACGACGGTACTTTCAGGGAAGTATTAACAAAAGCCGCACCCCATATTTCTCAGTTTGCCATGGGTAGCGATATCGCCGATTTTAACAACGATAACAAACCTGATATTGTTGAACTGGATATGTTGCCCGAGGATAATCACCGTCAAAAATTACTGCGTGGTGCCGATAATTACGATAAATTCCAAACGCTGGTTGAACATGGTTTTCATAAGCAACTGATGCGAAATTCATTACAGCTGAACAATGGCAACGATGCAGATGGCACGCCTATACTATCTGAAATAGGGCAGATGGCAGGTATGTCTAACACTGACTGGAGTTGGGCGCCGCTTTTTGCTGATTTTGACAATGACGGTTGGAAAGATCTTTTTGTCAGCAACGGCATCCTGAAAGACATGACGAACCTTGATTTTGTAAAATATACATCGGGGTATTCTGCACAATATGTCAAAGAAAAACAGGATAAAGGAGAACTGTGGGAGCTTATTCAAAAAATGCCTACCACCAAACTCACCAATTACCTGTTTAAAAACAACCAGGACCTGACATTTAAAAATGTAACCTCAAGCTGGGGACTAAATAAACCGGGAATAAGCAACGGCGCTGTTTATGCTGATTTGGATAATGATGGCGACCTGGATTTGGTTGTCAATCAATTGGATGACGTAGCGACAATTTACAGGAACAATACTTCTGAAAAATCACACCAGGCACACTACTTACGGATGCAGCTAAAAGGCTCAAATAAGAACACATCAGGAATTGGGGCCAAGGTATACATAAAGACTGCTCATGAAAATCAATTCCAGGAGCAATACTTTAACAGGGGCTTTCAATCATCGGTTGACCCCATTTTGCATTTCGGCTTGGGAAAAGATAGCCTGGTTCAATCCATTAAAGTAATATGGCCGACAGGTGAAATATCCGACCTCAAAAATATTAAAGCCGATCGCCTGGTAGTTATTGAGCAAAAAGCTGCTGCACCAGCTAAAAGCAAACCTTCTGTTGAGGGCGAAAAAATTATACCCCTATTTAAAGATGTAACCAGTACATCAGGAATTAAGTTTACCGATAAAACCTCTGCTTACGTAGACTTTAAAATTTCCCCATTATTGCCCTACCAGATCTCTAAAATGGGGCCTTGCATTGCAAAGGCTGATGTAAACGGAGATGGGCTGGAAGATGTATTTATTGGTGCCGGTATCGGTCAGCAGAGCCAGCTCTATCTTCAAACCAGGGACGGCCATTTTGTCCTTGCAGTCTCGCAGCCATGGAACACTAATACACTTCCATTTAACGCGGATGCCCTGTTTTTTGATGCAGACGGCGATGGTGATATGGATCTGTACCTGGTGAGTGGCGGCGCCGAATACCCATCGGGAAGTGAAAACTACCAGGACCGTATTTTTGAAAATGACGGTAAAGGTAATTTTAAAGAAGTTTTAAATGCTCTGCCCAAAGAGACCATCAGCGCCAGTTGCGCCCGGGCAGCAGATATTGATCATGACGGCAAATCCGATCTTTTTATTGGTGGCAGGTATAAACCCGGAATGTTCCCGTTAGCTCCTCCAAGCTATATTTTAAAGAATATCAGCAACAAAGGGAAAATTGAATTTGAAGCAGACCCAGCCCAAAAAGATACAACGCTTAGCAACCCGGGCATGGTAACAGATGCAGTTTGGGTTGACCTGAATAAAGATGGCTGGCAGGACCTGATCGTAGTAGGACAGTTTATGCCGGTTACTGTATTTGAAAATCGCAAAGGGGTATTAGTTAACCAAACCAAGGAATATGGCCTTTCTGGAACAAACGGTTGGTGGAGCCGCGTAAATGCGGTAGATCTGAACGGAGATGGTAATATCGACCTCGTGGTAGGCAACCTGGGGTTAAACACGCAGCTTAAAGCATCAGCAAGCCAGCCGGTTACCATAACCTGTGCTGATTTTAGCAATGACGGATCTATGCAGGCCATTTTATGCACTTATATACAGGGGAAAAGCTACCCGTACTATACCAGGGATGAAATGATGGACCAGATGCCCTGGTTGCAAAAAAAGTTCTCGCGTTATGCAGATTATGCCGACGCTCAGTTAGCTAATATATTCCCGAAAGGAAAACTGGATTCTGCGAAAACAGTGAGTATTAATTTATTGGAGTCTGTTGTGCTTGAGAACACCGGGCATCATAAAATGAATGTTAAAAAACTGCCATTATCTGCGCAGAAAAGCATAGTGAATGGGATTGTGGTGGATGACCTGGCAAAAAATGGAGAAAAGGATCTTATCCTGGCCGGTAATTTTTATCCATTCCGAACACAGTTTGGCCCTTTGGATGCGGGAATAGGAGTAGCGCTTAAATCGACCGGACAAAATGAATTTTCTGTTTTAGGTTACCCGGAAACAGGCCTGAATATAGCAGGGGATGTGCGTAACCTGATTAAAGTTAACGGGGGTAAAGGTCGCTATTGGCTTGTTGCTGCCAAAAGCAACGGAGAAATACAAATTATAGAACGTAACAATTAATACACATAATGAATTGAAAACTAAATCATTAACAAACATTCTCACAAACTAAATTCTATGATCCCAATTTCAAAAGAAAAATCACTCATGAGGCGAAAATTCTGCCAAAAATCTTCGCTGAAGCAGACCGGTTTAACCCTGCTCTTTATGATGCTTGTAATCTTGCACGTAAAGGCAGCCGGAATTACCGCGAAGGGAGCCCCCGCGGAATTTAAAAGGAGTTATTTATCTGCTCAGGCAACGATAATTAAAGGTATTGTCCTTGATGACAGCAAACAACCAATACCGGGCGCGACGGTATCCATTAAAAAATTAGGTTTAATAGCCGCTACGGATATCCAGGGGAGGTTCCAGTTTAATGTGCCGCCGGGCGAGTATGATCTGACAGTTACTTATGTCGGGATAAAGCCAATCCAGAAGCATATCGTTGTTGGCGATCAAACTCCGGAAGACATTGTTATTGTGGTTCCGGCATCATCTTCCACTTTAAATGAAGTGGTGGTGGTTGGTTATGGTTCGCAGTCA
>Ga0307510_10001898_pt1 | contig 23469 bp, 33 predicted proteins | sample 12_EM_MG_FD_207224 | JGI IMG/M metagenome (GOLD analysis project Ga0307510, IMG submission 207224) | Populus trichocarpa ectomycorrhiza microbial communities from riparian zone in the Pacific Northwest, United States - 12_EM | ecosystem: Host-associated > Plants > Roots > Unclassified | place...
AGACGCATGGTGCTGTCACGTCTTACCCGTCCGCAGCGCGAATGATTGCATGCAGGAGGCAATCACACTTCTGCCCGAACATCACCGTATGTATGATTTCCGCGAGGCAATTCCAGAGGCCGTGCTGGATAGTCGATGGACTGCGAACGGGGATAAACGGCAAATAAAAAAGGTCCGTCGTTCAATTGGTTAAATATCACAGGCACAGGCAATCATACGAAGCACGAAACCGGTTATGACCTACACATTTACGGAACCATTTCCTGGTTTCGACCTCCACCATGTCCAAGCACCCAGACCCAGGATGAAATTGCAGATGCCAACCACCGTGTGACCTGCCCCGATAAAAACAAACAACGACCAGACGAAACCAATGATCCTATCAAGCGTACGCCCAGTGTACCTCTTGACCCGGGCAAAGGGATCTGGCTTCGGTGTGAAATAATGCGGAAGGGAAAGTAAGGGGATACGGTTATCCAGCTCGGGTGCACGAGTTGGAGACGGAAGGAGTAGAAGTGCCACTATGGGTTTCTGGAGACGGGTCATTTCGGGAAGAACGAATTGAGCATTGCGACCTACATGATCCGAGGTGGTGTATGAAGGAATAGAAGTGTATAAGAGATTCGTAATACCAGAGCCATCGGTGACATCTGGTGTGTCGGAATAAGTTGCATACAAAACTCTGTCAGTCCAAGACGGCGTTCTCTGCCCGCTAAATCCGAACAAGGAATGAAGCACGACGAATCAGGAATCGGGATGTGGTCAACGCATTGGTGAGATAACACGGACCTATACTTGTCCACCTCTCCGATCTTGAACTTGTAGCTACATTTGAAGGACCAAAATTCGCCTTCCCGAAACATGTGGAAGATTGTACACTTTCTCTGCTCTTGCAGAAGCTGGTCGTATTCCTTGAGTTCTTCCCGTCCGGACTGTGTGTCAAGTGCGGCTTCGACGCGATGGATGTTGGCACGGCCAGCATATGGACCTGTTGGAGGGGGGTCGAGCCGAAAGTTCAAGTCACCAAGGAAGAACAAGTGTGACGTAGAAAACATAGTAGTTGGTGCGGTTGATGGGGACCCAGGTAAGGGAGGGAAGAGAAGGGAGCCAACGATGTGATGGTAATCCGCAATCCGGGCTGCGATATTGTAGTCATGGGCTGTGAGATGAGCACAGACAAAGCTAGGGGCGATTTTAGTACCGGAGAGTCAGAGACAACACGAGAGCACTCACGTATAGACTTCTCCTAAGCCACCGTCCTTGGCCTGAACCCTAAAGCGCACACCCACCGCCCCCTTGTTTCCCATATATGCTGGTCCACAACTGGTCCATTGAGTCTGAACATCACAGACGTGATGGGATACACCTTCGTCAAGTGCATATACGAGTAGAGCGACTCCGACGTTTACGACGTGCGCCACAAGACTGTACCGCTCCCCATTCGGTGCGTGGGCCTCTAATTGAGAGAGGATGAGAGCGTTGCGGTCTCGAATAACACCACCTGAGCGGCCGGCAACTAATCATGCCCGCTGAGACGGGATGAGTCAAAGAGGAATAAGTCGGTGCAGTACATACGACCCTGGTGGAGGGGAAGAAGTTCCTGGAAGCCAACTGCGACAATGTCAGGGGCGCGAGGCTGTCGAGACAGGAAATTTGAAACTTTGAGGGTGGGAGAAAGCCAGTCGACAAGGTCTTGAGGTACGCCGCGGAGACCCTGGAGGGCCGTATTATAGGACGCAATTTGTACGAGCGGTCTCTGCGATGAAGTGGTGTTGGCTGCAGTGGCCATACTACCGTGGTTGTCGACTGTGAGGGCGTGACATCTGGCGCTTGGGCGTATCCAGCGTGTGTATGCGCTGCGCACAAACTCGGCCTCAGTCAATGACCGTCATGTGGTTACCAAATTGCCTAGACCCCACCCGGGTGATCCGGTGGATCCGTGGATTGGATCCCTAGACTTCCCTAGGCTTCCCCAGCCTGAGGTATTTATTAGACTTATCCCCAACGCGAACGTGGAACCCGTTCAAATTTCTGACCGGTCATTTCCACTCGTACATCAATGCCGGGCCAGCCATCGTTGCTGGAGAGGTTTTATGCCACTAGCTTTTCCTACAACATCTACCTATTCATCTGGACCAATGCTGTCAAGACCTTTTTCCGGGAAATTCGTCCGAGAGGAAGGTTCAATATCCCCCGTAGTGGGCCGGTCATATTCGTAGCTGCACCCCATCACAACCAGGCATGGTGTCCTCTTTGTCCTACTTCAGACACTCATCATCTTTCTCCGTATTAGTTCCTAGATCCCGTCCTCCTTTCGATGGAAGTATACAACGAGACCCGGCGACGCGTGAGCTTCCTTATTGCAGCTAAAAGTATGAAGCGAAAAGCTATCGGCTTCTTTGCTAGACTCATATCATGCAGTACGTCCTGTTCAATATCGTGTTCATCGTGTTCTCACTACCCCAAAGTTCCTGTTGCTCGTGCTGCTGATTATGCAAGACCGGGTACGGGAACGATTTGTCTTTCCCCCGACGATCCATGTACCGTGTTGGGAGAGGGTACAAGATTCCTCTCGGAATTCACACCCAGGATGCAAATTATGCTGCCAAGTTCATTTGGCTCCCCTGTAGCCGAAGTTACTCAGGTCATCTCGGACACCGAACTGAAAATAAAGAGGGAATTTGGAGGTGAGAATGGAAAGGTAACGAGTCGGATTCGGGAAAAGACGGAGGAGTTGAGGGCCAACGGTGTTTTCGGAATTGACTTCAAAAGTCTTCCGCACATCGATCAGCAAGAAACATTTCGTCATGTCTACCAGCGACTTACGGAGGGAGGATGCATTGGGATTTTCCCGGAAGGTCCCGTGTCTCCAACTTGTTCCCTTCGAATCTAGCGTGTTGACCCGATGATAAGGTGGCAGCCATGACCGCACTGATCTTCTTCCTTTCAAGGCCGGCGTATCCATCATGGCTTTGGGAGCAATGGCGAACAACCCAAACGTTAAAGTCAAACTGGTGCCCGTCGGCCTCTCATATTTTCACGCCCACCGCTTCCGCTCTCGTGCGGTGATCGAGTTTGGGCCTGCGTTGGATGTGCCCGAAGAATTTGTTGAGAAGTTTAAACAAGGAGGCCCGGAGAAGCGAGAGGCGGTAACCAAGTTCTTGGATCTGGTATACGAAGCCCTTAAAACCGTCACCATTCGGGCACCTGATTATGATACTCTCATGGTGGGCAGCACAGGAGATATTACGTGAATCCTCTTAACTTCAAACTTAGCTTATTCAAGCAGCGAGACGATTGTACCGCCCCCCCGGGCAGCACTTGACATTAGGCCAGGTGGTCGAACTGAACAAGCGTTTTCTACATGGCTATAGCGTTTTTAAGGACGAGCCTCGTCTGCAAGCCCTGTTGAGGAATGTCCTCAAGTACAATCGTCTCCTACTTGACTTGGGTCTGCGGGACCATCAGGTGAGTTTCTATCCCTGGATTCAGGCACGGCAGGCTGCTAACTCTAATCAAAGGTGTCACGAGCCAAGAGGGCGAGCTGGAAGACGCTCGGCTTGTTGTTTTATCGCGTCGGGTTGTTGACCATATGGAGTACTTTCGCATTGCCGGGCGTGATCTTGAACGGGCCTATCTTTTTGTTAGCTTCCATTTTATCGAAGAAGAAAGCCAAAGGTTCGCAGGTGTCTGCAGCATACTTGGCATTTACTAATGTCATCTCAGAGGCCCTCGCAGCATCAGTTGTGAAAATTCACGGTCGTGATGTCATCGGAACTTGGAAAGTACTGACATCCCTCGGCGTAGCCTCAGTGTTATATAGCTTCTACGCCGTCGTCGCTACCATACTTGTCATCAAGGCGAAAGCCCCATGGAAATGGAGATTGTTAACACCACCCCTGACCATCGCAGCGCTACCAGCGATCGGGTATGCAGCGCTCAAATTTGGCGAGGCGGGAGTGGACGTCCTCAAGTGAGTGCGTGTAGCGCTTGTTCGGATTTCGGCAACTGAACTATTCTTTCAGATCCCTCAGGCCGCTTATTGTTTCACTCATGCCTGGTCAGCAGCAGTACCTTGAACGGCTGAAATTGATGCGTCAAACGCTCTCAAATGAGCTAATGGACATCATTAATGAATATGGTCCTAAGCTCTTTGATGACTTCGATAAGGCATGTGGGTTCCCAGTCGTGCTAGGTCCATGCCTGACTATAAATTTAGAATCGAATTGTATTCCCTTCCTCAAGCGTTCCCATGTCGAGTGGAGAACCGGGGCTGAGGCGAAGGCAGAATGGGGCTACAGTGGTAGACGCCCAAGAGAATCTCCTTTCACATCCCATGGTGCGTATTCATGAGCGGATTCTTATAAGTTAAGGGCTTTTCATCTCTTACGTCTTGACGTAGAACTGGCTGGATGAGCGTTTGTTCGGATGGAGCCGTAGCGCCGGACGCGGAACGAGTGCGTGGGCAGGCCCGTTGCCCCGGAGTCGAGATGTCAGCCGAGCTGCTTCGCCGGAGGTCTCGGATGACGAGGACTTGGGGGATTATGACAACGTTCTCGGTATTTTGCGCTCGGACGATGGGCGAGCCGATCCCGATCGCGCAGGATTACGCAGTCAACACGGCTCTTACGCCGACTTGCAGAAGCTCAGGACGGCTGGAGCGGGAGCTGCTGGGGCTCAGGGGCAATCGCCCAGCATGCCTACGCAGCCAGGGTCGCCTCGGCGGGAGAGGAGGGCAAGTTTATCTGATCGGGTCACGGTGGAGCGGATTAGTGCGTTAGATCCGCGGGAGCAGTTCAAGGAATGCACCGAAGACATCAACAATGAAATTCGGAAAAGCAAACCTTCGACGTTTGATGGAGATGAGGAGGAATGATCAAAACCTCTCTCAGTAGTGAAGTTTCCATGATGGTCGGTCCCGAGAAAGGCATTTTGTAGCCAGCGTGACGTTCGTCGTGTTGTATGATTGCAGTAGGGCTGGCTCGTTGCGTGTTTAGTGTGTGCATGGGCCAGTAGGCTTCCACTCCAATTTTTCGTTTTTGCCGACTTCCATTGGTTGGCGATAATTTATCTGATTCGACCGCATTCGGTCGGGTCATGATGTGGCCTCGCTGCGTTAATTTTAGCCACACCCCAACTCCGACCACACAGACACCTGACGCCCGCTCCATAGCGTGCTCTCTTTCCATCCGTCCTTTCGAACCCTTACATCCACCATACTTCTACGAAGCCCCACCTTTTTTTTTTTTACCCACAAGGCATGCAGGCGCCGGGCGCTGAAGCTGGTCTCTTCGCCGAAACTCGGACGGAAGTGAAGGGTGAGAGGGTGAGGCTGAGGAGTGTCGGTGACAATCGAGCAGGCGTGATACATGCATGTGATCATTCATCCATGACAGCGCTCCATGTCCGATGTCCGAGCCTGTGCCACCGACGATAATACAGCACCCTTTCGAAATCGAACGAACAGTTGGGGAAGAAATCTTCCATCAAAGGTTGTGTGGCACTTGGCACACAAGTGATTGGCAGGCAGGCAGGAAGGCAATCCTTTTGACAGGTATTTCGGTTTGTCTCAACAATGATTGACGCATGTCTCTCTCCGAGGAACTGCAGTAATATTACTCGATTGGTCAGAAATGAGAGGGGGCGTGACCACTGCGCGCTAGCTATACATGAGGGGGTGGTTCATATTTTGGGAGCGACAAGAGATATATACATATATATTGCTGTAGGGCGACTATTGGAACCGAGTTGACGAATGGGCCAAAAAGCCACGTGAAGAAGGAAGGGGGGGTAAAAAAAAGACGCTCTGCCGCGGCCAATAGCGAACGACCAGGGAGAGGATGTGTTTGTTTTTTTTATGCGGGAACACCGCGCACCTCCATAAGAAGGTTTTGTCTGAGGTAGTGTTTGGAGAATTCCATCCCGCAATTCGTACACCTTTTTCGGGGGGTGTGTTTTTATTATTATATTTAGTTTTTTTTGTTTGAAAGCGGAAGCAGAAAATCCACAAGAGTGGGGTTGTTGTTGTTGGGTGGGGGTAGAGAAGAAACAGATGTGTCAGCAAAAACGTTCTGGGCCCCCCCAATTGACAGTAAAGAGAAAACTCACTTGAGGTCATTGATCTCGTTGAAGAACTACAAAGAGGGGGGGGAAAAGGATTCTCCCGCGTTGTAGAACAACGGGTCGAGCATCGGACGTATGAGGTGCGTACCTGTATGTGGGTGCAACCACCCTGCTGGGCTTTCCAGTTGCCCAAGGCCGTCTTGCCGAGATCCATGCACCGTATCTCTCGCTTTCGGGTTTTTGATGAAATGAAATGAGAAGATCAGCAATGCGCGTTCATCAATCCCCTTTCGACGAACCCACCGTGCTCGCAGGATACCCTCCAGAGGCGCTGAACGGGGGTTGGTTGAACGCGTGTCAATGGCGTAATTGCAAGGGGGTGCCTTGGCACAACCAACCCACTCACGGGATATGTTCGGTAATGACATATATTGGTCTGCCATATTTGGATCCGCATTGCTCAATGAGAAGGTATGGCTCAGTCGAAGTCATGAAAAAGTGATTGTGGAACGTTCGAGGTCAGAAGTGGTGGTGCTCAGGCTAACAATATCGAACAAGCCGTGACCCGATTGGGTGCGATACAACTACTAGAGCGCTAGCACCTCCAACGAGGACTACTCCATGGGTTCCCGGTCCCTTTTCGCCTTAGGCTTAACAACACCTTGCGCCCGGCTCCACATCATTTGATAGAGTTAAAAGTTCACACAACGGCTCGACCTTGACCCGCGCACGCGGCAGCCAATAAAACTCACCTGGCCGAGGATCACTACAATACCGACGTCACACAATAAAACCTGTACAACAGCTAGGTTGATGCGTGACCAAAATAAGGTAGAAGCATGTCGTTCGTCCGAACAGGCTATATCGCTACAAATCCCGTGGCTTCCCTGCTGTGAGAACTTCAACACCCGTTTCCGTGATCCTTAGAAAACCGATCAATCGAGGCCGGGCGCTCTCGCTGTGTGGCACACTCACAACAACGTTTCTTCAAACTGAGCACTTCTCTTCCCATCCACAGTCGTCGCAGTCCAGTTATCCGGCCAATGAACTTCGTCCCAATTGCCCCCAAGATTGATCATCTACGGCCGGAACGTCAGTATACATCCGCGCATGCCTACAAGTAGCGGCGCTTCTTACGGGCTCGATTGTGAAGCACTGTGTGAAAAGTCGATTTATTGCCAACATTCCTTTGGAGCAAGTCAAGTGGACACGCACCATTCCTGCTTTCAGAGTTCCGACCGCCTTATTCTTGGCATAGTGTGGCACATTGGGTGCGGTGTGGAAGAGATTATTGATTCCGTGTCCAGTATATGTCCTGACGGACGAGCAGCCGTTCGACCGAGCAATAGGTTCACTGGATATCACTGCATTGGCTTGAAAGTCCGCATAGATTCCAATTCTGTACCCACATGACCTTCCCGATATCTCGAATCAGTGCACCGGGCTTGCAAATTTTGATGGACTCGTCCAAACATTTCCTCGCAGTCCGAATAAGCCGCTCCGAATCTTCGTCTATTCGTCCCACAGGGTACGTTTCATTCAAATCGCCGTGGTACCCTGGTATCTCGAATGTTATTCCCGTCTGTTCGGAATTGACAGATATTACCTCACCATCGTAGTACAACGTTACGTCTTGCGGGGAACATGAAAAATGACACCTCCACGTGAGAAGTCAGACGTACCTATGTTGATAATATCGCCTTCTTGCAGCTTCCTCTGGTCGGGGATCCCATGACAGATCACTTCGTTGATCGAACTTGCGATTGAAAATCAGATCCGGAAATTAAACCCCAGGTGTCGAAAAAACTACTCACGTACAAACCGATTTGGGGAAGCGTCGATAATTCAGGGGTGACGGATATGCGTTACGCTCTACGCAAGCTTGGTGCACGACGGTATCTATTTCATCGGTCGTGATCCCCGGGCGAATGTGGGACGCAGCGATGTCGAGAACCTCGCGAGCTAGCTGCGAGATGATGAACGATATCAGACCGGGACCTTCGAAATCTCACAGTGACGCCCTGCCTGCAAAAACGAGGCGTACACCTACCCTACAAACGGTTCTCATCTTCTCCTGCTCCTCCGGATCCAATATGCGGGGAGGCTGGCCGGCACGCCTCGCTTCGGAAGTAGGCACTCCTTTAAAAAAAAAAAGACGTTCGATGTCAGCACGTCGGGACGTCATTTGGGAAAAGCGTGGCCGGAGAACCATCTTCGGCGTAATCAGGCCGGGGTATGTGATCAGGCACGACCCTTGTGGGCGAAAGAGGATATACAGGGCGCAGAGAGCCAGAGAAACCAAAGTTGGGAAATGGATTGAGCGTGCCATCTGCAGGGAGGGTCAGATGATAAGCGTCATGGTTGAGCGGGTTTCGGGGCTAAGAACATACTTTTCGAAATAGCCGTGCCATCCGACGAAGTATTACGTGTGGCGATTTCATGGATGACTTTGTGAGTTTTCTGTGGTTCGTAGTTCAAGATAAGCAAGTGCAGAATGCATAGATCTACCGGCCACAACTGACCCCTACGGAAGCACCAGTAAGCTCCGAGAATAGAAGAATATGTGCGGGTGACTCACATCCAGCCTTGAAGCATTCCTGGCCGCAGAAAAACGAGCCCTTGATACCAAGTCTGTGAAAGGATGTGAGAAGCGAGAACCGGGATGGCCCCCGAGTGCGAAAGTGCCAGATTGATCGATACTCACTTGTGACAAGTGGGACACTCGAGACGGGAGGGTGGATTGCCATTCAGACATGTCGTGCTTTGACAGAGAACCTCGGTGGCACTCATCACGCAAAGAAGAAGAGAGGAGGGGCTGATAGGAGTGTGCGCGTGCGCGTACACCTGCTTGTCTCTCTCCGAGTCAGTCGGGCTCTCTCAGGCTCAGGCTCGTTTTGCGGGGGGGTCAAAGCGGGGTTTCGGCCCGGGAAAACCATTCAATGGTCTGGTCTCGATTAATTAGCTACAGGGAAGCGGTCTACATGCGTGCATAGCGGTCATTCAACAGTAACAGCATGCTAAACGAATTACCAGGAGTTGCCAAAGATAAAATAAAAGGGTAACTCGTAATACAATGCATGAAGAGAAGAACGAATATGGAAAGCGATGGATGACGGGGGTTGATTAAAAAAAAAGAATAATGCGACAAAAAAAAGTGATGCAGACTATACGGATAACAAACTTGTGAGCACGACAACCTAAATGAACATGTGTACCTCTAGGGTGATTATGATAAGTGGGTGGGGGATTAAGGGAGGGGCAGGGTTCAGCATAACTGAAAGCGGTACTGCGTAAAAGAGAAAAAGGAATAAGCGGATCATCAAAAGCCGACCGACGCCTCGTGGAAAAGACGCGGTGGCCCCGTTTTGATGTCATACCAGTCAGCCTGCCGACGTTGGCCTCGCGGACACGGTGGACAAGGGTTCGGACACTATTCAGCTCTACCGGACGTGTTCGAGTTTGAAGGAGGTGCGTCTATCACCGGCAGCTCGAAATAGCGCACGGTAATGTGGCACCCCAAATATTCTGACGAGTTCGGTTTCATGTGCGGTAACCCACTCGACGGGAGGAAGTCCACGGATGGTGCGATATGTGCCCTCGCCTGGAACGTGTTCCTCTTTGACCAGGAGGAAGACACCGGTGAGAAGGCATTGGAGGATGTAGAGCATGTCCGCTATTGGGGGAACGGTATGCCGGAGATAGGGAAAGACGGCGCCATGAAAGACCATCTCCCACTGGACACGTCGGTCGGGGCTGAAGAGGGACGAGGCATGCATGGGAGCCTGGAGGCGGAAATTGGGGGACCGTGGAAGGCTTGGAGGTGGGCTGCATTCTATTGAAAAGAGCATGCGGTCGTCGAGGGGCAGCACATCCCGCCAGCCATATTGTTGCACGAGTTGGTTACGAATCGATTGCAACCACCTGCGGGCACGAGCATAATTGACGCCAATAGCGTCTGCGCTAATTATTGGGATTCCGGTCCTCCTGGACCATTCGTGCATGGTGGGCACATCGCTTGAAAACACGACTTCGGGGGGAGACGAGGCCATGAAGAAGAATTATGAGAAAGAAAAAGGCAATGCTAGCAATGGAGGGGTGGTGACTGGGTGAGTTGGGGAAGGGGTGTAAGACGGTGTGAAACATTTATAGGGTGGACGGCTTACAGGAGGAAGTGAAGCGTGGTGAGTGATGATGATGAAGCGTGAGAGGGCCAATAAGTGTCGTTGCTGAAAAAGGGGAATGAGAACACGCCTCTGGGGGCAGGATGATGGGGAAAGAGGGCGAGAGGATGGAAGCAGGGACGGGTTATATGAGGAGGAGGGAGGAGACAAGCATAATAGATTGTGAAAATTGGGGATGATATTCGGCCGTGTTAAGAGGAACGGGGCGGATGGTAGCAACCGGTTGTGGAAGGACGGCATCTGAGGCGTCTCGGTGTGTGACCGACACGGAACGTGTTTCGACGACGGCACGGCGTTCCTTTCTTTTTGCAGATTCGCCCTGACTTTTGGGTTCTGGCCGCCGCCGCCGCCGCCGCCCCAACCCGGTTGTTTCCCGCGGGTTTGGTTTTCCCTTTCTCTTTCTTCTCATCCGCACCAATCCCTCGGTTGGCTTTTTCGCGCCAGCAGCGAATATTGCGTTGTTGCGCTCACTCTTGTCGCTTAATCCCGCCCCTCACCCTCCGGTCACGAGGCCTTACGCGAAATGGTCAAGTTTAATATCCAACGCTTCCACAGCCCCGTTCCTGGCTTATTATTGTATTCAAAAATCGTCGTTTCACTCGCTTTTATTTCCCACTTGGCAAGTTCTTTCAAAACTCGCCCGGTCTCACGGCTGCTCTGTTGCGCGTCAAAGTGTTCCCATTCCGGTATCCAGGGAACCATCTCGTTAGGCCATTTTCATATAAAGTACCGAGCCAGGACGTCAACCAAGAGGATAAAAGGAATCCACTATTGTAGTGCCGTTCCATTGTAGTCATATAATTACCACCGACTCTTGTTCCCTTCTTCTTGTTGATGGGATCCCGCAGCCTGTGCTGTCGTCCGTATTGTACCGCTCTCGTGCACATTTCAACATTCCCAATTGCACAAGTGACGTCATCTGAGCGGACCCGTATACGTACGACCCTGTGTGGTCGCACGATCGTTGTCCAGGTAGCGTCTTAAAATTGTGGTTGGGGCGCTTGGATAAATGTTGCTTCCTTGACCTCGGCCGTCCTCAGAAAGGTACCTCTCGTGAGCTGCTTTGCATTTCCATTCATCCTGGAGAGTGGCTGAATGGAGCAGCGATATCACGTTTGTGATAGGCACGCAAAAGGCCTAGGGCAGGAACAAGTACCGGCGGGCAAGTCAACAAGTGCCAATGTGGATGTCGATGTGGCCCTTCACTCGGCCTGTCCGGTCCGGGGGCGGGACTTGTGTTCCTGGACGTCGGGGTCCCATGTCAGCCTGTGCCAGTGGCCCTAACACAAGAACATGACCACCACAATCTATCCAAATTCGACTGCCATCCCGCCTGCAACTGCTGGCCCAAACACCGATCTCGATGCCAGCCAACGTAGCTTCGACGTATATGGAGCCTACCAACGTGCCCTAGCCGATGACGAAGTGAGCCTACCACTCCTAACGTCGACGGAACCGTGTTCTCATCCAAGCATCTAGATATCACCCCCTTTGGCAGCGATCCTTTCTCTCACGGAGCTCCTCACATGTTCTGATGGTAAACCAGGCACCACCACCTTTACGAAACCTTCCCAGCCTTACCCTCTCCGTCTTAGCGGGCACAATGTTTGAACTCGTCCAGGCCCTCAACGATGGAGCCGAGTCCCTTAAAAAAAGGGTACCAAACCCCATAGGTTTGACTGCGGGTTGCGAACTTTTCATCGGATTCGTCACCTTGTTTCCACATGGATCGGCGGTGAGCCAATATATTGTGTGCCGTTTAAGTTATCTGTCTCATGCGCTCAAGAAGAATTTTTCCGAACTGAAGAGGGAGATTGTCCACCAGGGGAAAAGCTATACATCTCATGCTGTCAATTTTCGCTCCAAGATCGCCGAACTGACGCTTGGATTTATCAAGGATGACTCTGTGGTACGCTCCGCATAGATGGGACCTCTCGGTGTTTCTGACTCGCCACAGATACTCACCCACTCATTCTCGAGAGTCGTCACACAAGCTCTTCTCCATGCGCATACCTGCAAGCGTATCTCTGTCTATATCACCGAAGCTCGGCCCCGCGGCCTCGGGTGCGCATACTCCCTCTTTCGACCCCGCTGGATACCCATGGTTTAATAGCCTCAAGACCTACGATATCCTGACCGCAGCCGGCATCCCGTGCACGGTGGTGCTTGATTCCGCGGTCGCTTACGTCATGGATAAAGTCGATTTCGTTCTCGTTGGTTCGGAGGCAGTTGTCGAGAGTGGTGGTCTGATCAATGCGGTGGGGAGCAATCAAATGGCCATCATCGCAAAGGCGCAAAACAAACCGTTCTACGCACTGGCGGAAAGGTGGGTTCCCACGCGCATCGTTACGCTCCATCGACGAAACTGACAGAGTCGAATCAGCTACAAGTTCCACCGGTCGTTCCCCTTATCGCAGTACGACCTGCCGACGCATAATTCCAGGATTCTTTCCTTTGCTCAACCGACGAAACGTCCCGCGATAGAACAGATACAGGCGTCGGCGCAGGGCACCGATGCTCTAGATCGCACGACTGCCTCCGACGGACATGTCCCGATATCTGCACCGCTATCAACGGCATCGCCACAGCGAACGATGACGTCGGAGCAAATAAGCAGAAACCCCGGCGTCGACTATACTACGTTTGAATCGGTTCCTCTGCTATCTTTCCCGCAGTCTGACGGGCGACCACAGACCCGACTTGATCTCCCTTGTCTTCTCAGACGTAGGCGTTTTGACACCGGGGGGTGTGAGCCAATACTTGGTTGGGATGTTTGCGGGTTTATGACTGCTATATCCGATGATGATGTCGCTGCGTGTTCACCCCATGACCAATACAATTTCAGACTTATTTTATGGAAGTTGGCACTCAAACCCCAGCCATCGAAACGTGAATTTTGGAACTTGCCGAGCACTTTCAAGTCCGTACGCTTCCAATATGCACAAATCCCCACTAAGGCGAGCATCTCCCCATGAAGGACCTCTTTTGACATTTATACGCGCTCGCCGGCGTCTGAACCAATGTTGGGGACTTCACTTGCCTATCTGTGCTGATCCACTGATACATGGATTCCGACGGTTATTTGAAATGTATGTGTCACCTTACGGCCAAGTGCTTTGGAGATACTCCGACCGGGAAGGCGCGGGGAAGGACATGCTTGTGCATTTAGGGATAGAGAGCGTTCCTCCGTCATACCGAAGAAACCTCTTTATTTTGTCACATTATGATGACATGCTGGCAGGTGCAGGTGCAGCCCGGCGGTGCACTTATCTGTGCCTGGTCATCATTGGACACGACAACGCGAGGTCTTATTACCGAGTACCCGTCTTCCGCGTGTAGTTCCGACACACCCTTCGACCATTGGGCACCTCACGGCGACGCAGGCGAAAGTGCTATCACGAACGCGTGTTTGCCTCGTGAAGATACGGGTACCCAAACCCCTGACTCGTTGCCGCGTTGGGCGGGCAGAATCACTTTAACTTTTGGCGATTTGCCATCGCATGTCGGTGGCAATTACGGTTACGGATACAGATGAAAGAGATGGATGCTTCGGTTTATTCCAGAGAGGCTGAGATCCCCGCGAGGGCCCTCTGAGATTGCTAGTTATGACACTCCTCCGATTGCAAAGCAATCGAAGAGCATGATACCATCTACTGCGCCCGAAACGTACTACTTGATAGCGTTCTGTGAGGAGGCCGAGTTCTCGGGTGGTGAGTTGTCTGGAGGATTTAAGGCATCTGTGGCCGTCGAGGAGAGAGCCATCCACTTTTTCCAATATGTGTCACTGGAGGAGGTGAGCAACACTCCTCTTTGACGTCGTCGCGTATGCTGACGAGGGCGGCCCCGACGCAGAGTCACAAACACCTACATGCGCTGCAAGCACGACGTGCAATTGGTGAGCGAGCTCGGCTACTTGGACTTTTGCTTGCAGGCCGTCTGACTGTTGGTTCCCCCCTACAGCAAGAGGAGGAAGTGAGCGTCGCGCTGTAGAATTGCCCGTCTCATGACGAATCCAAAACGTTTTTTTTTTCAGATTCGGTGTGAAAGTCGTTGGTGCAAATTTAGTCTGGCGCACCCCACAGATTGCGGAGCACCCCATTGCCAAAGAACTTGCAACCAATTGTGAGTCCTCGTTCATCATCCGGTTAACGGCGGAGTGATCCGTGGGCTGACTCGGGCATTTTTCACCCAGCCGGTCGTTCCCGCAGCAATACAGTGAGTAGTGGTACGTGTGCTTCGTGGGGGCGGAACCTGACAACTCGGATTCGCAGATCCGCAAATCGATAACTGGTGTCAATCGTGCTGGGAAAGTGGATTGGCTCGTCGTTAACCGCTCGACTGATACGTGGTCATGTGTGCTTATCTCGGTGTGGGTCATGTCCGTTGCTGTAACCAATGACTTCCCGTGATCGCCGAGGGGGAGACTTGGATAGGAAACAATGGACAGTATGGGTTGTTTTCGTTAATTCTCAGGTTTGGACCGATGGTATCGATATAGAGAAATCATGTGAACCTACTAATGCCTGAATGATTGGCCACGCACTATACACGACTCTTTCTTTTTTTTTTTGTTGCGATCAGTGATAAATTTATGTCGATATGAACACGTCCTGAGAAGAAAGGAGAAGCTTGAAATTTTTTTTGTTGGAGAGTTTCGGAGAGGCGACTCTCTCACACACGGACACGGACTGGCAAAAAGGGGTGTCGCACGTGGCAAGTGATCGTGCGTGGGTGTCATCGAATCGAATCGAGGATCGAGGTCGGATAAGTTACCGAGTCTGGGCGGTGAGCGCTACTGCGTGTCGAGGATGCAAACCACTACGTCCGAGTCGACTACCCATTCACAATGGCTTTTCCCGATCTCTACTCTCGCCTGCACTCCGACCTCTCAAGAAAGAACGCTACACGAGGAAATGTATGACCGGTCGAGAGGCATCGAATTCTTGTATCGTCTTGGGACATCGATTGGCCTGTTCGTCTGCCTAATCTTTTTCACCCCCATCCCGTCGATGTGTTCAACCCTTATCTCCCCGCAGCCATTCACCGGGACTCTTCACCGCCGCTACGTGGTTCCATCGTTTCTTTATGCGGTATTCCATGCTCGATTTTCACCGACAAGTCAGTCTCTGTGTGCCACATCTAGTCTCGTCCCCTACCCCGTCACTAATACGTCATTAGACCATCGCGGCCGCCTGCATATTTCTTGCTACCAAAACAGAAGAGTGCGGAAGGAAGCTCAGGGACGTAGCTAGGGTATGCCAGTCCAAGGCAAAGGGAATAGATGTCCGTGACATACCCGAAAGTGGACCAGTTGGTTTTTACTTTATCTTTTCTCGATATGTGCTAGGGTGAACCCAACTTTTTTTTTTTTTTTTCGTTTGCTTCTTTCCAGGAAATTGATGAAGTTTCGAACCAGATACTCAACGCCGAGGAGGTCCTCATGGAAGCGCTTTGCTTTGACTTTGTCATCGACAGCCCGCATGCCGACCTCGTCGACTTGTTGGACACCCATGACGTAGGGCATCAGCTTCAAGACTACGCTTGGAGCATCGCACATGACTCGTCAGTCCCGTCCATGCCCCAGCCTGTATTCTGGCTATGACGCATCCGATTTTCAGGTACCGCACACCCCTTTGTGTCCTTTGCCCACCAAAAATCATCGCCACCGCGTGTTACATCCTCGCTCAACGGATCGTCGACGGCCCCCATTCACTGTCCTTGGATGCTCGCGTGTCACCATCGGCGCCATCAGCGTCATTACCTACTCCCCCGACACATAAGGCTACTTCACCTGACGCTTCGCGGTTCGCGATAGAGTTCTTTGGTCTCAAAGGGGATGAACTACTCTCTGTCGCAGGTGAGTACGTCCTGCGGATGCCGTCGTCATCTATGAAATGCATCCATGTTGCAGATGCCCTGGCGATCCTCCTGAATTTCTACGAGTACCAAGCGGCCCTCGGCCTGGCCAATTACCTCGACCCGATAATGGATGTAAGCCCCCAACCCCCAATTTTTTTTTTTCGCTTGGGGATGTTCATCTGCCCACCAAGGTCCAGCCACCAACGGTGACATCGTATCAGATGCGACTTTACCCGTCCTCCGCGGATCCCGCCGAATTTGGTACCGCCCCTACTCAATCGCAATCATCTGTCGTACACAATAGTACACCAATCTCAGCCCACGGCGGAGGCAGAACGCCAGCCCAGACTAGTAACTCGGCTGAGGAGGGTCTTGAGAAGGCCGATTAGTCTGATCCGTCCCGCTTGCATGTATTGATGCCCTTGGCGCCTATCATCTACAGCTCAGTTGACATTAATTCAAGTCCTAACTCCCACACAACCCGAGAATATATGTATAGTGTGTATTTAAATTATAGCGCTCTCCTCAATGGTGAGGTCGGGGTCTGGCGAAGTGGTGCTGGTGCAGGGTTGATCCAATGACCAGCCCTCACAGTTGCCACGGAGAGCGACGACCATTGACTAGTTGCCTCACTAGCAGCATCATCGATTAAGGGCCTATCGCTGGGTGTTTCCCCCTCCCGAGCTTTTTCACAGGCAATAAGCCAGTCCCGTGGCTCATAGCTTTGACGGGCCCTCGACGGACGGTAAGTTGCCGTCCTGTCAGAGTCGACATGCGAGATGTCACTCTGGGCCGAAAAACTCCACCCGGATTGTAAATCTGGGACACATTAGTGATGAACACTGTCATAAACTACGTGGATCGTACCGTCGTCCTTCCCACCCCAGGCAGACTCGGTGTCAGATTGATTACGACCGGTGTCATACGCAACAGCGAACCCTCTGTCTAGTGTTTCGGGAATCAGACCTCGCTTAATGTGCGTTTCGGGGACCTACTCAAGAGGGTCATCAGTCGAGTAAGCACAGCGCGAGAGCCGCCCGGGGGTTCTTCGCCATGACATCATAGACAACACACGGGCATTCCTCGGATGGGAGGACGCGCTCACTACCCACCTCGGGACGATGATATGTACCGGGCTCATGCATAGATGATGATATCCAGTATAGCAAGTGCTCGAGTATCGTTGGCGCACTGCCCGCGTACGCCTGAACCTCCCCGACGCGAGCCACACTCCAGCCTAGGACAAGGGGAGTTGCATAGGTTAGGATCTCCGCAGGATAGAAATCCTCGACGACATACCCTTTGAGAATACCCCGAAAACCCAGCCGTAATAATTGGTGACGACGAAATATGGGCATTCCTTGGCCACACAAATGTCGTAGATCTGTGGCGCACAATCAGGAGAGTAACATGGTACACTTCCGACGAATGGACTGGCCTTTCCCCATATGCGCTGGTCATCATTGAAGCGTGCACGCCCTGCTTCGCTGAAGAGCGGAAACTGCATGTACGAGGTCAGCGGGACAAAGTTCAGACCCAGTATGCTTTTTTCGATCTTGCCTCTTTGCAAGCAGCAAAACATTGCAGATCTGTCGGCGTCAGTGCCCACGGAGGCATCGCCAAAACCATCGCGGTCGTTTTCCGCCCGCTGGTGCTGGGAACGCAACTCGCCAGCTCCCACGCGTAACACTTGAAGTGCGCGTCGTCCATGTCACCGTTATGAGCGACGAAGGACCAGTGTCGGGAGTTGTGATGCACGAGATGCATCGCGCGTTCCGTCGTTTGCAATGGCAGGTAGACGAGCCAGGACGCGAAGCTGAAAAGAAAAAAGTAGGAGGAGAGTTTTTTTTCAGAAAGGTCTCGAATCTGCCAAAGTCGTTCAGAGGACGTCCGCACCGATCCAAGTCAGTTGGAGGAATCATGGGTGGCTGCGGGATATCGAACGTCGGATTGCAGGGGATGCGAATGGCATTTCCTGTCTCCGAGTCGAGATCTCCGTCCTCCAGAGGGTAGTCTGGGACCACCTGGCTTGAGTCTGGTAGCATTTATTTCGGTCGTGTGAGTGCGCTCGTGTGGGTAGAGACGATGGTGGGACGCATACATTTTGGTATTTCGGTTTCTACCTCCATCCCAAGAGCTTGAATCGATTCTAGGCGTCTGTATCTCTCTGGCCGTGTGGTAAAGCCAATATTGTGGCTTCTGTGACCGGATGGTGGAACCCGAGGTGCATTGCGAGGGATCTTCATGAGGGGAAGAACCGCCTGAGAAAGGTAAAGTCTGAGGTTCTCTGTAGCTGGTATGCCGATATCTCCAGGGATGCCCATGTTTTTTTTTTGCGTAGCGAATTGTGAGGACTCGGAGACAACGATCACGGTTGCGATGTTCGCAAGCCCGACTCGAACAGACTTTATACTCAACCTTGACGGTTAGGAGGGCATAAGGAGGAGGTCGACGATCACTCGGAACCAAGTAACCAGTCCGCAATACAACATTCAGCAGCGTTTCGAGAATAAAGACATCACTTGTGAAACGCCCGGGCCGTGACGAGCCTGCCTGTTTATCTCTCAGACACACCAACCGGGCCGGGCCGGAACAGACACGCGGTCGAAGAACAAGAAGGCACATAAGTAGTCCGAAACTAATACAAGGAATAAACATATGGGAAGTGATTATGACTAAGATAGCGTAAGGAAGGGTGTAAGTGCAAAAAATAAGAATGTTGTGTTAGGTAGGTGAGATATGATGCGCTGTGGTTTAGCTTGGGTGAGTGTCATCATGACACAATTCTGATTCAGCTTCCGATCGCTCTTCCTCTTCCTCTCCCGATCTCTCTATCTGTTTGCAGTCTGGACATTTGGTCGGGCTAAGCCGGATAGGATTTAGGATAGGCACATCCATTGTTCGCTTGCACCTGCAAACCTTCGAGGTACAATCTATGGACTACGAGTCAGAAAAAACATGTCAAAAATGGGTACTAGACATACCAGCGGGATGGCGACAACTGAAGAAGCAGATACGAAGCAGACAGTCTTGGCGCCGCGTAGACATTGCCTTGAAGTGGCGACATGATTGGTGGAATCGCCCATCGATAATCTAGAGTCCAATGCTCAGCGTATCGCAGGAGTCGAGGGTGATGTGTCTTACATTATAACACATGGTAAAACCTGTTATTCAGTTAGTCAAATCTGTTGTACTGGACGAGGATTGGCACACTATGTTTCTTGTTGTCTAAAAGGCCACGTACTATATAAAGTCTAGCTCAATAATCCGCGGCGAGGTAGAACCACAGCGAGGACGGACAGGTCCCACATGCTGTGCGCACATGCTGCTTGCCGCCAGGACTTCGCCAGCTCGTAAAGAATTTCACCAGCCGAAATTTTAATGATTGCGGACATCAGATGCGGCCCTCCGTTGGGAAAAAATTGGGTCGAGGTGCAAACTAGCACGTGCAGGCGATCGGATGTTCAGTCATTGTAGCTCTGCCCTGCACCACGTCCGTGTGGCCAGAGCTGGAGACAGTGAGAGAAAGTGTGCGCATCGGTCATCGAGAGATTGGAGTGAACAATCGGGAAGCGAAATGGACTGGGCAATCAAACGAAATAGTAAATTGCTTTCGATGTCCTATTCAGCGTGTGCCACACGAGGCGGCTGGGGATGACGTACGGTCAGGGAGTTGATGGGTTCAAGATAATGGTGGAAGGGTCAGCCTGCGTGCAGGAAGGGAAATCACGGAACCTGCCAGCATGGTAGCACAGAGTTGAAGGGACGTAGACGGGCTACAATTACGTTGAGTACGCATGTAGCATGGCATCTGAGGCACGAGCTATCAGGAAAAGGGGGACCGAGGTGTCGCTTAGAGCAGGCAGCTATTCGCCGCATCTCGAGAAATCTCGTCATGCACGTTTCATGTGAGGCTCTGCATCAAGTGATCGCGACCACGAAGGAGGTGCGCGCTGGCTTTCCCGGGTGATCAGCAAAGGAGACACATGACCCGGCGTGGCCAATGGTTCAGAGCCGTAAGTTGGTGTCTATGTTGGACCGCATTCATAGTTCGGCGTTTACGAGGGTAATAAAAAATTCATTGTATCTGTCCGTTTGGAGCAACAGATGCACTCGGCGCAGGGCGCAGCATCGTGGATGAAGGGTGATTGAGCGGTAGAAGGCAAGGCAGGACAGCCGAAATTGTAAGCTAGATCTACGCGCCTCGAGCACGTATCTGGTTCACAAGTTGAACCTTTTTCCGAACCTAGAAAGAGTTGATCCGTGGTACGTCACTCCATAACAAACTTGCCCATACCTCGTGTGCAAACCTTTTTCGCCAGCGCTCACTGCTCAATCTCCTCCGCTTATAACCCTTCTTTTCGTGTCGTGCGGCTAGCCTGAGTTCTGGGATAACCCTGTTCCTCTGCAAGGTGTACTGGAGTATGTTCAGTGCATCGGCAACGTTTCCGTTTTTCACGTCGACACTCCTTCCTGGATTGATAGATGAGAAAGTCGTGGAGTTTGAGAGAGGGGAAGGCTTTACCGGCATAAGGACCTTTGGGTGGTCTCAGATTTGCCAGCTTGTTACGACTCTGCGTAGTCCAATTCGCGTCTGGGGACGCAGGGTGTTCTTGTGGCCTCATTTCCACCCCTTTACCGTAAATATCATTCAAATGACTCCAGTTCGCAGGTTGGGATTGGCTGGACCACGAATAAACTCGAGAAATGGGAGAGAGATGTAAAGCGGAAAGTGAGGACGGCGAACATGATACAAAAGGATGGGATCTACGGAGGATGGTCGACGTGTGACGAATTAATTGAGAGAACATCTCCGAGCTGGGAGTAGGACTGTAGAGTAAGAGGAATAGTACTGTGTGACGAACTCAACGCTGCCTCCTTCAGTTGGACGGCGGAACCCGGTCCGAGTTTCCGCTAGATTTCCCCTGTGGGTGTCGTCGGGCACCGTCATGTCGTCGGATATCATCCTCGAAGAATTCGAGGTACAGTAGTGGGCCTGTTGTGGTTTTTGATCTTACCATGTTACTCCTAGGTCCTAGAGTCTATCTACGCCGATGAACTCATACGTCCGTATATATCACGCCTGACACAGCCCGTCTCGCTGAAACCCCACTAAAGAGCTGTCCGAGAAGGAAATAAAAATCGATATCGAACCCGATAGCCTCGATGATGGAGGGGAGTCTCGTACGTTGGTTGCCGTCAATGCGAAATTTGTCTCAAATCCTCCTCTAGTCAAACTAGCATTGACAGTGCTCTATACCGATAGTTACCCGGACGAATTACCTCGGCTCTCCTTGGAACCACTAGAAGGGGAGGTAGACGAGGAAGAGATAGATTCCTTGCTTACAAGTACTCAGGCCGTCGTGAGCACACTAGCCCGCCTACGGCATTTATGCGTGACACTGACAGGGGACACTGTAGGGGGAAGAAAACATTGGGATGGCGATGACCTTCACCATCGTCTCGCATCTACGAGAGCAGTTATCAACTCTCATCCGGACTAGATCGGAACGTATACGAAAAGAAGCTCATGAATTGGAACGAAAAGCACTAGAGGTAGGCCCACTTCCTAGCGTACGTTCGCGTACTCACACAATTAATGGTTACAGGAAGAGGAGGCCCGCACTCGCGGTACACCAGTGACAGTAGAATCATTCAATGAGTGGAAGAGCAGATTCGATAAGGAATTATCTCTGCGCAAGACGCGTGAGGAAGGAGAAAAACTCAAAGCCTTGACTTCGAAAGAAAGGGAAGAATACAAGAAATTGGGCGTTCGATTGACAGGTGGGCACGTGTGCCACTTTTCGGTTGTCGTCGCGAACCCTTCGCTTTCCAGGACGTCAACTTTTCGAGCGCGACCGGAACCTCGCCACTTCCGACGCGTCCCTGCTGGAAGAGGGAACCGTATCGGTTGACGTAAGTCAGTACGAACGAATAATGACAAAGAAGGAAGACGAAGAGGAGCGGCTCGAGTTCAGCGACAGCGATTGAGTGCGGTGTCGCCGCTCGGCGTCGCTACCGAAGAAGCGGCTCACATGTATTTGGAGTAGATAATCCCAACCATGCTCTCTGTATGTATGAATTTGGAAGTCTCAGGAGTAAGTACACGTTGTTTCCACTCGGCTACTCTGTCACCGTCGACACCCGATGTCCTGTCTGTGGGACTCCCGGCAATCAAACGTGGGACGCGTACCACGCACAAACCTGGGCAGATTAAACGGTCGACTCCGCGAGATGTCTCAGTTGTTGCGTCTAGCCCTTCAAGCTTCAAGAATACTTTGCCCACTATTGAGCCCATTTTGTGGGAGTGTCTCCTAAGAGCCAGCGAACGGCTTGGTCCACCTCTTTCCTGTCCTTTCATGAGACCACGGTGGTGGTCCATCGTCCTTCATCTCGGCTGGCGATGGTAATGCATAGGGTAGCGACATACGTTCACAACTCCCTAGCTCCGTTGATTGCCAGGTCGTCTTCAACCCTTCACGACACCGGCAAGGAGGAATGGAGGACGCGAGGTATCAGCATGGACATGACAGCTGCAAAGTCCGATTATTTGAATGCGGGAGCATGAGTATAGCGACCAAACGCAAAATTGGAGCAATGAAATCGAAAGCAACACACCCTGCGGGTTTAAAGTTCCATCACGAGCAGCCGCCAGGAAGGTCTGTTTCTCGGTGTCAATCGATGCAGCTCGATGCAGACTTGAACGAGGCTAGGTCATAGCCGGTAGCTGATCGGTTGTTGACGGTTGCTGAACACCTGGTCGTCGCCCTTCGTAGAGACCTTTTTTTTCGGAACTTCAGTATGACCCTGCCCTGCCAAATAATTTCAATGGCACCTGATACACCACAGAAGCAATCGATAACCAATCGGTTGACCCATCAAACGACTCTATTCACGTTTTCAGCATGGAGAGTTGTCTTGTCTCGCCTTGTGTCTTTTGTATTGCCGGAATTATCCATCGGGACAAACTCTTCACGGACATTGTCTTAGGCGGCGAATTCGGCTCACGAGTTGAGCTACTACGGTCTGCTGCTTGTTTACCGCTATGATTCGGTCTGTTCATACTCACTCCACCGAGAGGGAGACTTCTCCGCCCCTCTGAGGTTCTGCCAGTGTCAGTCGTTGAACCGCCATCGGTTTCACATAGGTCGAGAACAGGCCGCCCTAACGTCACCATTCCCTGGAACACCGCCGGCAACCTCGGACGCCTGACATGATTTGAAAAATTTGGATACACTTTCTGCACCCGTTCTCTCTCCTGCCGTGCAATACAGTATGTAACCATTGCGACAACTATTACGTTCGAAGGGTGTTATCTTAGTAGAACGTTTCTGTCACCGTAGCCGTGAACCTGACACTTTACGTA
>Ga0307510_10001899_pt1 | contig 23467 bp, 23 predicted proteins | sample 12_EM_MG_FD_207224 | JGI IMG/M metagenome (GOLD analysis project Ga0307510, IMG submission 207224) | Populus trichocarpa ectomycorrhiza microbial communities from riparian zone in the Pacific Northwest, United States - 12_EM | ecosystem: Host-associated > Plants > Roots > Unclassified | place...
GACAACATAACCGCGTGCCGCAAGGCCGGCGAGTACGGCCGGCCAGTCGGCGAATGCGCCGGAGCCCCGCGCGTCGCCGCGGTTCCAGCCGCCGCCATGGATCCACAGGATCAGCGGGCGTGCCGCGCGGGCGCGTCGGTCGGCGTGGAGATAGAGGTCCAGCTGGAGCGGCCGGTAGCCGACATAATTGGCGAACTCGACATGCGGGCGCGCGACGATGCCGCGCGGAAAGGGTGCCGCGACCATCGGGAACACATCGTCACGCACCGATTTGTCGGCGATCACGGGCGCGGACTGGGCGATCCCCGCCGCAGGGGAGGACAGGAGGGCAAGCGCGGCGAACATCGTGATCAGTCGCTTCATTCGCTCATCCTTCCCACGCGAACCCACCATCGCTTCAATGCGCAATCAGTTCGGCGATGCTGTTCTCGGCCTCGGTACGGATGCCCGCCTTCTTCTCGCTCCACGCCATCCACTCGGCATTGCCACGCAACGATGCACGCACGCTGGCGGTGATCTGCTGGCGCTGCCCGAACGCGGCCATGTCGTGATAATGCTGGATGAACAGCGAGTCCCAGGGCGCGCCGGTGCCGTAGCGGTTCATGTAGATCTCATAGCCGTCGAGCGCGCCGGTCTTGATCCAGCCGTCGAACTGCGGCTGGACATAGCCCTTCACATAATCGCGATATTCGACCTCGTTGCGATATTCGTAGGGGATCACATAGAAGACCTCGCCGTCGCGCAGGTCGTCGGGATTGCGCGACCAGGCGAGATCGGTGGAATAGGTCGCCACCGGATCGGCCAGCGCCTGCCCGGCCGCGTCCAGACCGCCCGGTGCGGTGCGCTCCAGCGCGTTCCACCGCGTCACCGCGCCGAAGGTCGGGAAGCGCAGGATGACCAGACCGTCCCACACCTGCGGCTGGCGGTACCAGCTGTAGAAGATACGGAAATCGACGATCTCATGGCGCGCCCGCATCGCGCGCAGGCGCGGGGCGAGATTGTCGACCAGATAGCGGCGAAAGGCGGCGCGGTGGGTGAGGCTGGCGCGGTAGCTGATGACCAGCGACTTGGGGCCGTCCTGCAGCTCCTCCTGTGCCGCCACCGGGCCGGCGGCACCGACGACCAGCGCGAACGCAGCAAGCATGCGAAGGATCAGGCGCACGATAGTCTCCCGCGGTTATTGGCACGTCTCCAACGGTACGCGCCGCTGGATTGTATTTTCATACTCGTAAGAACTATTTTGATGTTGGGCAAGCGCTTTATGTACGACCCAGCTCCATCGCGTCGACGAAGGTCTCGAGCGCGACGTTGCGGCCGCACAGCACCACTGCGACCTTCTTGCCGCGATAGCGCTCGGCCGTCTGGATGAGGCCGGCGAGCGCCACGCCCGCGGCGCCCTCGACCATCCAGCACTCGGCCAACGCGACCTGGCGCATGGCCCGGGCGATCTCGACTTCGCTGGCCGTCAGCGTTTCGTCGATGACCTGCTGGCAGATCGGGAAGGTCACCGATCCCGGCTCGACCGCGCCGCTCGACCCGTCGGACAAGGTGAAGCTTTCCGGGGTGGCGATGATCTCGCCGGCATGCAGCGAGTCGAGCATGCACCGAGAGGCCTCGGGCCAGACGCCGATGAGGCGCGTCTTCGGGCTGAGCGCCTTGAGGGCGGTGCCGAGTCCGCTGACCAGCCCACCGCCGCCGACGCAGACGAACACCGCGTCGAGATCGGCGGCCTGCTCGACCAGTTCCATACCGAGCGTGCCCTGACCGGCGATCGTGTCGAAGTCATTATAAGGCGCGACATAGGGGATTCCGCGCCGCTCGGCCTCCTGCCGCGCCGCGATCTCGGCCTCGAGCGAGCCGCCCTCGATCTCGATCAGGGTCGCGCCGGCGGCGCGGATCGCGTCGGCCTTCATCTGCGGCGTGGTGTTGCCGATATAGACCGTCACGCCGACCCCGAACACCTGCCCGGCATGCGCCACCGCACGGCCATGGTTGCCGGTCGAGGCGGTGATCACGCCGGTGTCGCGCGCGCTGTCGGCGAGCAGGCGCATCTTGTTGGTCGCGCCGCGCAGCTTGAACGAGCCGGTCGGCTGGAGGAAATCGCATTTCAGCCAGACGTCGCAGCCGAGCGTGGTGGACAGTGCGGCGCTGCGGTCGAGCGGCGTGACGCGCACGTGCGGGCGGACGCCGCTGTGCGCTTCGCGGATCCGGTCGATGAGGGTCGTCATGGTCTGTTCCTTGCGATCGATGAAAGGGCGATCAGCCGCGCAGCGCGGCGGAGATGCCGATCAGGCCGGCGTCGAGTTCGTCAGCGGTGGGCCAGGCATAGCCGAGCCGGAAATAGCGATCGGACATTTCGAACCAGTGGCCCGGGCCGACATAGGTGCCGTGATCCTGCAACAGGCGCTGGTAGAAGGCCTCGGTACCGCCCGGCGGATCGGCCTTCATGCGCGGAAAGCACACCACGCCGCCGGCCGGCGCGACCCATTCGAGCAGTTCCTCACCCTCGATCCAGGTGGCGACGCGCGCCAGGCGGCGGCGCCATTCGGTGAGCGTGGGCGGGAGGAAGGTCGCGCGCTGGGCGAGAATCTCTTCGCCGACCCATTCGTTGATGACGCTGCCGCAGATGCTGATCTGCTCCTTGGCGGCGAGGAATATTTCCTGCAGTGCCGGATCCTGGCTGATGATCCAGCCGACGCGGATACCGGGCACGCCGTAGGCCTTGGACAGCGAACAGACGCTGATGACATGCCGGCCGAGCGACGCGGCGATCGGCAGCTTCGCGGTCAGCGCCAGGTCGCGATAGGTCTCGTCGACCAGCAACAGGCACTTCTTCTCGGCGGCGAAAGCGACCAGGCGGCGCAGTTCCGCCTCGCTCATCATCACGCCGGTCGGGTTGTGCGGACAGGTGACGCTGATCAGCCGGGTGCGCGGTGTGATGGCGGCAGCCAACCGGTCGAAGTCGAGTGCGAAGCCGTCCTCGAACAGCAGGTCGACGAACTTGATCTCGCAGCCGATCGCGCGCGGCGTTTCGAGGTTGGTGGCGTAATTGGGACGCACCACCACGAGCCCGTCATCGGCACCGAGCAAGGCGGTGGCGATGATGAACAGGGCGCCCGCCGCGCCACCGGTGATCAGCACGTCCTCGATCGCAAGCCCGGGCTCATCCTCGACGATCAACCCGCGCAACCGCTCGCTGCCACGATGCTCGCCATAAAGCAGGGTCAGGTCGGGAACGGTGAGGCCGAGGCTGCCGATCGACTGGTCGACGATCGAGCTTTCCGAGAGATTGTTGCGGATATTGCCGTAACCGTATTCTTCGGGGGATTCGACCTCGATGGGCATCCGGACGTAGCGCATGGACGAAGTTCCTGTCTGGTGATCGCGCTTATTGTCACCTTCGCCGGGGCCAGCGCCATCCCCCCCGGGTGGGATCAGCGCGCGAGCGAGAAGAGTTCGGCGAGCGAGGTGATGCCGAGCTTGCGGAAGATGTGCTTGCGATGATCCTTGACGGTGTGGCGGGTGATGCCGAGCCGCAGCGCGACGGCATCGCTGGAGCAACCGAGCAGCAGCAATTTCCCTACCTCGCGCTCGCGCGCGGTGAGTGGCGCTTGCCAGTCGCCCCTGCGGGCCAGCGCCTGATGACGCTCGAACGCGGCGGCGATCGATGAGCGCAGCGCGGTGAGCGATTGCAGCGTGCCGGTTGGTGCGGCGCGCCGCGCGCGGGCACGGTAGAAGCCGATCTCGATCACGCCGCCCCAGCCCTCGAAATAGAGGCCGATCTCCTCGTGGCGTGGCGGCCAGCCCAGCGTGCGATAGCCGAGTTCTTCATCGTCGGCGCGGACGATGTGGCGCTGCATCGTGCTCAGCCGTGCCGTTGGCAGATGCGCGAAGTCGCGTGCGCGTACCGCCGCCGCGCGCCGGCTGGCGAGCATCGGGTTGAGCCGGTGCGTCGTCCGTGCATAGGTTTCGATGCCCTGCCGGCAGCCGACCTGGTCGAAATTGTCGGACAGGATGCGCGCATCGCGGCGCTCACGGTGGAGCACCACCGCAGCGAGGTCGAAATCGGTGAAGCGGCGCAGCGCGCTGGCAACGTGCGACGGAAAGCCGCGCTCGCCGATCGCGCCGATGATCTCACCGAGGGCAGTGTCGAACGCGGGCATGGCGCGATTCCCAAGCGGACAGGATTCCTGCCTTCGTTATAGTATTAACAAATACAAAAGTACAATCATGTTGCGGTTGTCAGCGATGGATTTTCGGGGTCGGCTGATCCCAACATTTTCACCTGCTCCACCTGCAAAAACAGGTGAAACTTTTTTTGCAGGGCCCAAAAGTGCACCGATCCCGGGTTTACCGTTCTATATCAGTGGCTTGGCATCGAAACCCGAGTCCAACATAGCAGGTGCGGAACAGGTCGCCCGGCACCTGCTCCGCAGGCGCGAGCAGGTCGGCAAGCAGGCGCGGTATTTTCCTACAATCGACGATGTCAAAGAGCGATCGCGTTGTGCCACAAGGCACGCCGCTGCGCTTTACGTCTGCCATGGTCGGCAGCATCTTGAATCAGCATGACAAAGCGATGCTGGGGCGTGCATGCCGATATTATCAGGCGCGGGCGGCCCTCAGGCGATCGAGCACGCCGTCGAGCGCTTGGTCGAGGTTGGCCAGTTGCCCGTCGCTGCTGATCGCCCGGAAAACCTGTTCGTTGAGGCCGCCGCGCGTCTGATGCTCGTCGGCGAGCGCGGCGAAGCTGCGGTCGGGTGCGGCGGATGCGGTGCCGGCCAGGCCGGACAGCATCTGGCCGATGAACGCCCGGGCGGTGTCGGCGGCGATGCCGTTGCGTTCCATCCAGCCGGTCACCGTGCCAGCGAAAGCGAAGTAACTCGCCATCACCGCGGTGGTGGTGGTGAAGGTGTCGAACTCGCCCTCATTGTCGAGCACGACCGCCGTGCCGAGCGTGTCGAACATCGCGCCGACCACCGCGTCGGGGGGATAGATTGCGGTGGGACCCTGGCGTCGGGCGACCGCCGGCAGCGGCACGGCCCGGATGACCTGCGCGGCCGGCGCGACGGCCGTGCGGAGATAGTCGAGCGATACCGTGGCGATCAGACTGACGACCTTGTGGTCGGGGCGAAAGCGGAGTTCGCCCAGCACCCCGGCGGCGATCTGCGGGCGCACCGCGAGCATCACCGTGTCGCTCTCGTCGACAACGGCCTGGTTGCTCGCCGCGACCCGGACGTTGGCGAAGCGCGCGGCGAGGTCATTCGCGATATCTGCGTTGCGCGGGGAGACGATGATCGGCGGCGCGCCGGGCGTGGCGCACAGCCCTTCGATCATGGCCGCCGCGATGGTGCCGGTGCCGACGAATCCCAATGTCATGTTGCTCCCTTCCTTTGCCCGACGCTCAATCCCAGCCGTGGCTTGCTCTCAAAAAACCCAGTCCACCCCGGCGAAGGCCGGGGCCCCGCATCGAGACGTTAATGGAGGAGGCAGCACGTCACCACCGATGTTCCCCACCTGGGCCCCGGCCTTCGCCGGGGTGGTAGATATTTGAATGATGCGCAACTCAGTCGCCGGTCACGCCGGGGCAAACTCTGCCAGCGCCGCGATCGCCTTGTTGACCGTGCCGGTGACGAACGCTCGCTCCTCACCGACCAGCGGCAGGCGCGGCGAACGCGTCCATTCGGGCGCGCCATAGACCAGGCTCTCGGCGAGCTTGATATATTGCACCAGCTTGACGTGGGTATCGAGGTGGAAGGAGGGCGTGAGAATGCGGTAGAGCTTGCGCGCCTCGGCGAACTTCTCCTGCCGGCACAGCTCGAAGATCGTCACGCATTCCTTAGGCCAGACATTGGTCATGCCCGACACCCAGCCGGTGACGCCCAGCGCCATGCTCTCGACGATCACATCGTCGACGCCGCAGAACACGCTGAACCGGTCGCCCAGCGCCACCGCAATGTCGGTCGGCCGGCGGATGTCGCCGCTCTCTTCCTTGACGCAGACGATCTCCTCGACGTCGGTCAGCATCGCCAGAACCTCGGGCGTGACGTCGACGCCGTAAGCGATCGGGTTGTTGTAGACCATGATCGGCAGCGACGAGGCGCCGGCCACCGCGCGGTACCAGGCAGCGGTCTCGCGCGGATCGGTCTTGTAGCCGAGACTGGGGAATACCATCAGTCCCTGCGCGCCGTAACGCGCATAATTGACGGCATTGGCCCGGGCGTCGGCGATGGTCGCCTCGGCAAGGCCCGACAACACCGGCACGCGGCCATCGACCACCTCGACCGCGGCGCGGATGACGCTCTCGCGCTCGACCAGCGTGAGCGAGGCATTCTCGCCGAGCATCGGCAACATGATGACGCCCGACACGCCGTTGTTCACCAGCCGGTCGATGCTGTGCCGGGTCGCGGTGAGATCGATCCGGCCTGCTTCGTCCATCTTGGTCGTTACCGCGGGGAACACGCCGCGCCATGCCGTCGCCATTATCGATCTCCAGTTTTCACATAACTGTATCCAATATACAAATGAGGTTTTCGTTTGTCGATAGCCGTTGCCGTTCGCGCTCGGATACGGCACATCCGGAGCAGTAGGTCGCATGGCGCGGCGCGTTCCAAAAGCAGGCGTACACCCGCAATGAAGCAAGGCCCGAAACCAGCCGGCGCACGACAGATTACGCGCCAGAGCATTCCGGAAAGTCTCCGCGACTCGCTGCAGGAGCGAATTCTCAATGGGGAGTTCAAGGAAGGCGATGCGCTGATCCAGGATGCGATCGCCGACGAATATGACGTCAGCCGCATGCCGGTGCGCGAGGCGTTGCGGCAGCTCGAGGCGTGCGGTCTGGTGGCGATGCGTACGCATAAGGGCGCGGTCGTGACCACGCTGCCGACCGAGCAGATCGAAGAGCTGTTCGCGTTACGCGCGATGCTGGAAGGCGACTTGCTGGCCCGCGCCATGGTGCGGATGACCGATCAGGATGTGGTCGAGGCGCGCACAATCCTCGGCCAGCTGGAAGCATCTTATCAGGCGCGCGACATGGCGAGTTGGGGACGCCTCAACTGGACCTTTCACGAGCGCCTCTACGCGCCGGCGGACCGCGCGCAAACCATGGCGATCCTGCACGGCATCAACCTGCAGACCGAACGCTATATCCGCCTGCACCTCGTGCTGACCGACGGATTGCAGGCGGCGGAACGCGAGCATCGTGAGATCCTGCGGCTTTATGCCCTGCGCGCCACCGACGAGGCCGTCGCCTTTCTGCGCACCCATATTCTCGATACCGGACGCAGCCTGGTGATCGCACTTCGCCAGCAACGGGCCGCGACGAGCGGCTAATCGGCCCGTTGACTTGGAGCTGTATCCAATATACAAAAAGCCATGCGATTGCAGCAAGTCATTACCGTCGTCGGGGTCCATGCCGAAGGCGAGGTCGGGCGCGTCATCACCGGTGGCGTGATCGCACCACGCGCGGCATCGATGTTCGCGTGCCAGCAGGCCGTGATCCGCGACCAGGACTGGCTGCGCGGGCTGCTGCTGTCCGACCCGCGCGGCAGCGTCAACGCCGCGGTCAACCTGATCACGCCGCCGATCGCGCCCGAGGCCGATTTCGGGCTGATCGTGATCGAGGCCGATTATTATCCGCCGATGTCGGGCTCCAATTTGATGTGCTCGGTCACCGCCGTGCTCGAGACGGGCATGGTGCCGATGACGGAGCCGATCACAAGCCTGTGCGTCGACACGCCAGCCGGGCTGGTCGCGGTCGAGGCGGAGTGCGGCGGAGGAAAGTGCCGGCGCGTATCGTTCCGCAACGTGCCGGCCTTCGTCATGCATCGGCAAGCACCGGTCGACGTCCCCGGGCTCGGCACGATCACGGTCGATGTCGCTTATGGCGGCATGATCTATGTCGTGGTCGATGCCGCGGCGCTGGGCTTCGACCTGGCGCGTGAAGAGGCGCGCGCACTGGTCGAACTGGGCGAGCGCATCAAGCTTGCCGCCGCCGCGCAACTGCCCTCGGTGCACCCCGAAAATCCCGGCATCCACACCATCAACCAGACGCTGTTCGCCGGGCCGCTGACGATCGAGAATGGCGTCAAGACCGCGAAGAACGCGGTGGTCGTTTCACCCGGCCGGATCGATCGCAGCCCGTGCGGCACCGGCAGCTCGGCACGCATGGCGCTGATGCATGCCAATGGGGACCTGGCGGTGGGTGAGCCGTTCAAGCATCTGTCGATCCTCGACACCGCCTTTGCCTGCCGCATCGAGGAAACCGCGATGGTCGGTGCGACCGAGGCGGTGGTGACCAATGTCGGCGGCCGCGCCTGGCTGACCGGGGTTTCCTATTATGGCACCGACCCCGAGGACCCGTTTCCGCAGGGCTATCGGCTCAACGACACCTGGCTTGCCTGCTGAGCCCGGTCACCGACACTCCCCAACCGCTCCAAGGACTATCCGATGACGGAACTTCTGACCCTCCACCATTATGTGGATGGCGCCGCCATTGCCGCGCCCATTTCGTTCGAGCATCGCAACCCGGCCGATCCGGCCGACCTCTGCGTCGCTTTCCCGCGGGCGGACGCGGCGTTGATCGACACCGCCATCGGCGCCGCGAACCGCGCCTGTGACGCGATGCGCCAGCGCGGCATCGAGCAGCGCGCCGATGCGCTCGCCGCCATCGGGCGCAGCATCGTCGCGGAAGCCGATACGCTCGCCGTGCTGATCGCGCGCGAGACCGGAAAGGTCCTGGCCGACGCCAAGGGGGAAGTGATCCGCGCGGCACGCATCTTCGACTTTTTTGCCGGCGAGACACTGCGCAATGTCGGCGAACGCTTCGCCTCGACCCGGCCCGGCGTGACGGTCGAGGTCGATTTCGCACCGGTTGGCGTCATCGGCATCATCACGCCGTGGAACTTCCCGATCGCCATTCCGGCGTGGAAGATCGCGCCGGCCATCGCCTTCGGCAACGCCGTGGTGTGGAAGCCATCGGAACTGTCCTCGGCGACCGCCGCCGCGCTGATGGCGATCATCGCCCGTTCGGGATTGCCCGCCGGCGCGGTCAATCTGGTGCTCGGCGCCGGTGGCACCGGTGCGGCGCTGACCGGCAATGCCGGGCTCGACGCGATTTCGTTCACCGGGTCTGAGCGCACCGGCGGGGCCGTGCGGCGCGCGGCAACGGAGCTGGGTATCCGCGTCCAGACCGAAATGGGCGGTGTGAACGGGCTGATCGTGCTGGCCGATGCCGATCTCGACAATGCGGTGGAGTGCGTCGTCAACGGCGCCTTTTATGCCGCTGGCCAGCGTTGCACCGCGACGTCGCGGGTGATCGTCGAAGACGCTATTGCCGATCAACTCACCGCACGTATCGTCGAGCGGATGAAGGCGCTGCCGATGGGCGACCCGCGCGCACCGGGCACGCTGATCGGGCCGCTCGCCTCGATGGGCCAGAAGGAACGTATCGCCGGCCAGGTCCGCGCGATCGAGGCGCTTGGTCTTGCGCCGATCATGGGCGGCAGCGGGCTCCATGCGCCGCATGCCTTTTTCCATCCCACCCTGTTCGTCGATGCGCCGATCGATTCATCGCTGACGCATGAGGAAATCTTCGGGCCCGTCGCGGCAATATTCCGCGTGTCCGATTTCGACGCGGCGATCGGCGCGCTCAACGCCAACCGGTTCGGTCTGTCGGCGGGGATCTGCACGCGCTCGCTGGCGCATGCCGAGGCGTTCAAGCAACACGCTTGCGCCGGCATGCTGATGATCAACCAGCCGACCGCCGGGGTCGACTATCATGCTCCGTTCGGCGGGGTGGCAGCGTCGAGTTATGGCCCGCGCGAGCAGGGCCGGCTGGCGCGCCAGTTCTACACCAATGTGAAGACGGTCTATCAGCTGCCGCTGTGACGTGACGGCGCCGGCCGCGCCGGTCGCCGGGCGCGAAAGCTCCGCCAAAAGGTGGCAAATGATGCCGAGTAATAGCGCAATATGCCATTCACTTCTTGTTCAATTACTAATCTAACCATTTGAAATAACGCTGTTTTAGTGATTGGCATAGCTAATGCACCAACACACATGCCGCCGGATGTCCGGCCAAGCCTGTGGAGAATGTCATGTTCAACGTCGCATTGTCGTCAATCGCCGTCGCCGCATTCGCTTTCGCTGCTCCCGCCCTCGCCGCCGCGCCGGACGGCGCGGCGACCAATGGTGCCGTTCCTGGCACGGGCAAGCCCAAGGCGGATCAACGTTATTGCGTGGTCTTTTCGGTCACCGGCTCGATCCTGCCGCACAAGGTCTGCAAGACCCGCGCGGCCTGGCTGGCCGAGGGCGTCGACCCACTAGCCAAGCAATAATCGCGCTAGAGCAGGCTGCGTTTAATCTGACGCGCGTCGCCTGCTCTGGTTATTTGTTGTCGCATCGTTTTCGCGAAAAACCGGTGCCCACTTTTTCGCACGATGCTCTAACCTGCGGCGCCGTGCCCGGCGTCGCGGGAGCGGCCGTCATTGCCCGAAGCGCACGTCCAGCGGAGGTCGCACAGCGGTCAGAAGCGTGTCAGGCGACAGGCAAAGCCGCCGGAACCTCGCGCTTGCGCCCCAGTGCCCGGTCGAACAGCCGGGGCACCAACCCGTTGCGATCCATCCACGCCGAATAGTCGCGATATGCCGGATCGAGCTTCAAATGCCGTTCCTCGGTCTTGGCGCGCCAGTAATAGACCCCGCTGACGGCCGCCAGCAAAAGGGTCGCACGCGCCGCATCGACCGGCGTGCCGGTGCTCAGCACCGGGATGGTCGAGATCCACCAGAACAGATTCTTCGACAGATAGGCCGGGTGGCGCGAAAAGGCATAGGGGCCATGCGTCAGGATGCCGCGATTGGTCAGGTTGGAGAAGCGGAAGCCGAACGCGATCGTCGCACAGGCATAGACCGCGGTCAGCCCGACCAGCACCGCGCCGGTCACCGCCAGCAGGATCGGATGGCCGGCATACCATATCGTCCAGCCGTCAGGGCCGTGCGTGCCGGGATAATAATTGAGCGGGCCGTTATCCCCCATCATGATCGACGGTGGATAGCAGATCAGCGCCGCCATCCACGCCGCCGCGAACGGATTGGCGGTGCGGATATGCGAGTCGAGCGGTTTCATCGCCAGGATGTAGCCGACCGTCGCAAAGGCCACGTCGATCACGAACATGAAGGTGATCAGCCACAGCGACAGCTGCACCGGATCATGCAGCAACTGGCTGACATCGCCGCGCACGAACGAGCCGAAGCCGCCCGGCACGATCGCCAGCATGAAGGCCAGGAAGAACGCCTTCACTCCCCAGCTGCGCAGATGGTTGAAGATCGCCTCCTGGTCGACCGGTTCATCCAGTCCCATCAGCCAGGCGCCGAGCGACCAGCAGCCGTCCTTGGGCTCGGTCGCGCGCTGGTCGAGCAGGATGATGTACGGGATCGAGGCGACGAACAGCAGCGGGGCTGCATAACCGAAGCACCACATCGAAAAGGCGAAATTGCCCTCCCAGTAAAAGCGCCCGGTGCCGTAGATCACCGCGATCCCCGCCCAGGTCAGCCACAGCCCGGCGAGCTTGGTCAGGCTGATATCGATCGTCTCGCGCCACGGCTTCGGATTGCCCCAGTCGATGCCCGTGGAGGGGTTCAGATGGACCTTGTCGACCAGCACCGCCCACACCACCATCGGCAACCCGCATGCCGCGACATTGCACAAGGCGGCATAGGGCCCGTCCATCCCGAGCCAGCGCGCCAGCCCGACCCAGCACAGCAAGCCGACCAGCCCGGCGACGCCACACCCGGTCGAGACGGCGGATTTGGGGCGCGGATCGGCCTTGGTCGCGGCGGCGAGGCTGGTGTCGTGATACATGAGCGCGTGCGTACGCCGAAAATGGTAAGCAACTCGTGAAGGATAGCGGGTAGCTAGTCCCCCCGCTGCGCGACCTGCAGCCCGAGCGCATGCCGCTGTGCGACGATCGCCGCGGCGGTGACCGTGCCCGATTGGTACGCCATATTCTCCAGCCGCAGCGGCCCGAACGGCCCCTCCAGCGTGACGCCGAGGAACAGCACCCGGCTCTTCGCACCGGCCAGCAGGATGAACTCGGCCACCACAACCTCGCGATAGTCGAGCCGGGCGGTGCGTCCGGCATTGCGGATCGTGACCCCGTCAAGGCTCGCCTCGATCGACGCCATCGGATCGCGATAGTCCTTGCGACGCCCCGCCTTGAATCGCGCGAACAGGCCGAGCGGGACGAGCAGCACCAGCGCGACGATCGCGGCGATCGGGAAGACAGCACCGTCTCCCTGCTCGGTGCCGAACCAGGCGAACAGCAGGATCCCGACCACGCCCACGCCGTACAGGCCGAAGACGATCGGATAGATGCGGCGATCGATCGTCGCGATCTCTTCCGCGGTCAGGCTGCGCGCGGTCAGCGGAAGCGGGTTCTTCGCCGCAAGGTTCAACGCCTGTTCGAGCGCCTGCGCATCGGCGCGCTCGCGGTACGTCACGCGCTCACTTCGCCCGTGCCCTGGCGATCGCGGCACGCAGCACGACGGGGTCGAAGCCGTTACGCGCCTTGCCGGTGCCGATCACCCAGGCCGGTACCGCCGTGCCCTTGTGTTCGACGATCGCGCGATCGTTGCGATTGAGCTCGTCGAGCACCGGATTGTCGATCATCGCATCGCCGGTCATCGGCGGCAGGCTGGCCGGGTCGACCCCGGCGGCCTTGAGCGCGGCGGCGATACCCGCCGGGCCGGGATCGCCACCGGCATCCAGCGCGCGGTGGAACGCCGCCCAGTCGCCGCCAGATTGCGCCACGGCGAGGCTGGTCAGCGCCGCCTCCCTGCCCTCATCCTCATTGACGAGGATGAGATAGACCACCTTGAGATGCGGGTCCGCCGCGATCAGCCCGTCGATCACCGGCTGCGCCTCGCGGCAGGCGGGGCAGGCATAGTCGGCGAACACCTTCAGCGTCACGTCGCCATCCGGCGCGCCAAGCCAGGCCTTGCCGAATGGCACCCCGAACGGGCGTTCGTCGAGCCGTGGCGCGAGCGCCGGTTCCTCGTTGGCAGGCGGGGTTTCGGTCTGTTCGGCGGGCGGGGCGGGCGGATCGGCCGGCGGAGTGGCGGATTGGGCCCAGGCGGGCGGCGCCAGAACGGCAAGCAGAAGCGCGGGCAGATAGCGACTGGTCATGGTGACGGCCCCCCGGGGCTGAGTGCATGGCCGATGGTGGGCCGGGGTCGCGCCCGCGACAAGCGCTATGGCGCAAGTCACTGAGGTCATTTCAGTTCTCCGGCAGATCCGCCACGCTCCACCCGCCGCCCATCGCCTGGTAAAGCTGCACGCGGGCAGTGAACGCATCGGTCTCCAGCCCGACCAGCGCGAGCTGCGCGCTGAGCAGGTTGCGCTGCGCGTCGAGCTGCTCGAGATAGGGCGAATAGCCCTCCCGGTAACGGTTGGTCGCCAGCCGCAGCGCCTCGGCCAGCGTGTCGCGCTGATGCCGCGCCAGCACGATCTGCGCGTCGAGATGCGCCACCGAGGCCAGCGCATCCTCGACCTCGCGGAAGCTGGTCAAAACGGTGCGGCGATAGCCCTGCGCGGCCTGGTCGCGCTGCGCGGCGCTTGCCTCGGCCTGGGCGCGCAGCCGGCCACCCTCGAACAACGGCGCGAGCACGCTGCCACCGAGCGACCAGATGCTGATCGGGTCGGCGAGCAGGGTCGAGAAGGCGGCGCCGGCCGTACCCGACAGGCGCAGCTGGGGCAGGAAGCGCTTGCGTGCCGCCGCCAGCGAGGCGTCCGCCGCGGCGAGCTGGTTGGCGGCCTGGGCGATGTCGGGGCGGCGTTCGAGCAGCGCCGAGGGCAGCCCTTCGGGCACCGCCGGTGTGGTCAGCGCGTCGAGCTTTCCGCCCCGCGTCACGGGGCCGGGGACATCGCCGACCAGCGTGCTGAGGCCATTCTCGGCGCGGGCGATGGCGGTTTCGATCTGCGGGATGATCTGCGCCGTGGCGTCATATTCGGCCTGGGCCTGTTCCAGTTCGAGCCTGGGCGAATAGCCCGCTTTGTCGCGCGAGATGGCGAGGCGCAGCGCACTGCCGCGCGCCGCCAGCGTGTCGCGCGCCACCGCCAGCCGCGCGTCGAGGCCGAGCAGGGTGATGTACAGGCTGGCGGTTGCGCCGGTCACCGACAGCCGCGCGGCATCGCGCGCCGCTTCGCTCGCCAGATAGGAGCTACGTGCGGCGGAGACGGAGTCGGCCAGCCGGCCGAACAGGTCGACCTCATAACCGGCCTGAAGCTGCGGCTGGGCGAAGGTCTGTTCGAGCGGCGTGCCGAACGCACTGACCGAGCGCGAGCGCCCGGCGGCGGCACCGGCATCGAGTGTCGGCAACAGCTGCGCCCGGGCGAGCCGCTCATTGGCGCGCGCCTCGCGCACCCGCGTGGCGGCAATGGCGATGTCGCTGTTATTGGCCAGCGCCCGCTCGACCAATGCTGCGAGCACCGGATCGCCAAAGCCGCGCCACCATTGCTTGTCGAGCGGGGCGGTCGGCCCGGCATCGGTACGCCAACTGGTAGCGGGCACGACCGGCGCGACATGCTCGGTCGCGACATGCGGCCCGGCGCAGCCGGCCAGCGCCAGGGCCAACAGGAGCGTGGGCCGAGCGGTCATTGCCCACCGCCGCGCGTGTCGATCGCGACTTCGACCGACATACCCGGACGCAAGCGCCGCGCCGCCGCCTGGTTGGGGTCAATCGCGATGCGCACCGCGATACGCTGCGCCACCTTGACGAAGTTGCCGGTGGCATTGTCGGACTTGATCACCGCGAACTCCGATCCCGCCGCTGGCGCGAGGTTCTGGATATGGCCGGTGAAGCGGGCATCCCCCAGCGCATCGACGCGGAAGCTGGCGCCCTGGCCGATGCGCATCGCGCGGGTCTGCGCTTCCTTGAAATTGGCGATGACCCACACATCGTGCGGCACGAGGAAGACGAGCTGCGTGCCAGGGGTGACATAGGCGCCGTTGCGTACCCCGACCTCCGACAGCTGGCCGTCGACCGGGGCGCGGATCACCGTATTGTCGAGATCGATCTGCGCCAGCCGTAGCTGCGCGCGGGCCGCCTCGACCGAGGCCTCTAGTCCGGCGCGGCCGACCACCACGGTGCGCACATCCTGCGTGCCGATCGCGCGGCCGGCCGAGGCCTGTTGCACCGTCGCCCGCGCGGCGAGCAGGGCGGCGCGGGTCTGGTCATGTTCGCGCGCCGAGATCGAGCCGTCGGCGACCAAGGTATCGGCGCGGCGCATATCGGCCTGGGCCTTTTGCAGCTGGGCGCGGGCATTGGCGATGCCGGCGTCCTGGCTGAGGGTCGCGGTCTCGCGTGAGCGCCGCGCCTGGGTCGAGTTGGCCAGCGCAGCCTGCTGCGCGGCGACATTGGCCTCGGCCTGGGCGACGCGGGCGCGGTAGATGCGGTCGTCGATCGTGGCGAGCACCTGCCCGGCCTTGACCTCGGCAAAGTCCTGCACCGGCACCGAAGTGACATAGCCGCTGACCTGCGGGCTGATGATCGTAACCCGGCCGCGGACATAGGCATTGTCGGTATTCTCGTGCAGCCCGGCGAACGGCGGCAGGCGCCAGGCATAGAGGATCGCCAGCACGGCGAGCAGCGCGATGACGGCGATCGCGATGATCGTCGTGCGGTTCTTGTCCGCGGGCCGCCAGCCGGTCGGCGCGGCTTCGACCTGGGGCGCGGGCGCGGGCGCGGGCGGTTCTGGCGCGGGGGGCGGTGGTGCGGGAGGCTGGGGTACCGGCGCGGATGGACTGCCTTTGGGCACAGGTTTGACCGGTTCGTCCATCTATCGTCCCCCCGCATCAGGCGGCGTCTGCGCCGCCGCCATGGCCTGCATCAGTTTCTGCTGCAATTGTATCACCGGCGATGGCTCGTGGCGCCGCCGGATCGATATGCGGATCGCGACGCCCCACAAGGCGGTCAGCACGGCAAGCACCGCGATCAGCATGAAGACGTCGTTATAGGCGAGGATATTGGCCTCGCGCGCGACCTGCTGCGCCAGCGTGCCCGCGCCGGCCGCGCCGCGCAGCGTCTGGTCGCCGATCGTGCCGGCAAAGACCGCGCCCGTGCCGCGCAGGCGCGCGGCAACCTGAGGATCGGTCATCACGATCGCCTGGACCAGCTCGTGCGAATGGACCTTCTCGCGCACCACCTGGAAGGTGCCGAGCAGCGCGGCACCGACCAGCCCGCCGACGCTCTGGCTCATCGAGAACAGCACGACGAAGCTGATGAAGTTCCTGCCGCCCGCCAGGATAGCGCGCGAGATGCCGATGACCATCGCCTGGGCCAGGAACAGGATCGAGGCGAAGCCGATGATCGCCTGGCTGAGGTAGAAATTCTCCGGCCGCGTGAGGTTGGTCGAGAAGCTGTCCATCACCGCGCCGATCACGATCAGCACCACCGCGATGTTGATCGGCAGCGCGAGATCCGCCGGGCGGAAGGTCAGCACCGCGGTCGCGAGGCCCGCGATCGAGGCGGCGACGATGATCAGGTTCAAGGTGATCATCTGGTCGTTGAGCATGCCGAGCACGGTCAGCAGGCCGACCGAACCGAACGCCTGTTCCGACAGCAGGATGCGTACCGCGGCGGCGACCAGCATCAGCCGCACCAGTTCGCGCGTGGCAAGCCAGCGCGTGTTGATCAGCGGGTTGATCCGGCGATGCTCGACGATCAGCGCCGCCGCGACCAGGATCACGCTGGCGACCAGCGCCCAGCCCATCCAGTCGCGCTCGAACCACCATTGGATCCGCCCTTCCGACACGACGGCGATGAACAGCCACAGGCCGGGCGCAAGCAGGCCGACGGTGAGGAAGTCGAGCGGCTCGAACACCTTTTCGCGCTCGCTCGGCGGCAGCGGCAGCGACATCACCGCGCCGAGCGTCGCCAAAGCGAGGCCAAGCTCGAACCAGTAGAGCATGTGCCAGTCACCCCAGTCGAGCAGCCGCGGCGACAGCGCGCGGGCGAGCGGCGTGGCGAGCTGCGGCACCGAGATGCCGATCATCACGCCGGCAAGCCGCTTGGGTGCCGGCATGCTCTGGAAGAAATAGAGGATGGTCAGCGTGGTCAGGCCGCTCGCCGCGACACCGCTGAACGCGCGCACCGCGACCGAGGTCCAGAAGCCGTGGAGGAAGAGGTGGAGCAGCGTGCTCAGCGCATAGGTGGCGAGTGCGTAGCGGATGAACGGCTGCAACCCGAATTGCTGACGGTACTTCACCAGCAGCAGGTTGGCGGTGACGTTGGTCATGTAATAGGCGGCGGTCAGCCAGGCGCTCTCATCGGGGGTGAGGCCGAGCGTCCCTTGCGCAAAGTTGAGGTTGACCTGCACCAGCGCGTTGCCGAGCCCGGCGGTGAGGCCGACCAGGCAGCCGATCGCGAAATAGGCCCGACGGCGCGACGCGGGGTGATCGGGATTGGCCGGAGAGCCCGGCAAGGTCGGGCGCTCGTGCGGCTTGAAGATATAGGCCGGTGGCGTGTCTGCGCTCACTGCTGATCTGCCCTGCTGCGGGTTGCTGGCGTGCCAGAAACGGCGCGGAGCCGCAACGTGCAGGCAGGTGCGAAATGATTTCGGCCAATCCCCCATTTCCGTCACCCCGGACTTGTTCCGGGGTCCAACGTGCCGCGCAAGACGCGGCTGGCGCGTTTGCGGAACGTTGGACCCCGGAACAAGTCCGGGGTGACGGTTTGGATTATGCCCGCAACATCACCTTCGCGGTCACCGACAGGCCCGGCCGCAACCGGGCCAGTGCTTCCTGCCCCGGGTCGAGGCGGATACGCACGCCGACGCGCTGGACGATCTTGGTGAAATTACCCGAGCCCGGCTCGAACGGCAGCAGGGTGAACTCGCTGCCCGCGCCCGGCGCGAAGCTTTCGATCGTGCCGGTCAGCGTCGCACCGCCCAACGCATCAACCGTGACACGGGCATGCTGGCCGACGCGCATATCGCGGGTCTGGGTTTCCTTGAAATTGGCCACGACATAGAGCGAGGCGACCGGCACCAGCGTCAGCACGCGCGAGCCGGGCTGGACGAAGTCGCCGACCTGCACCTGACGGTTGCCGACCACGCCGTCGATCGGCGCGATGACCACGGCATGGTCGCGGTCCTGCCGGGCGAGATCGAGCGCGGCGCGGGCCTTCGCCGCGCCGGCCTCGGCCTGCGCCAGTTGCGCGATCAGCACCGGGCGGCGGGCATGGGTCACCGCGGCCTGCTCGCCGCTGACGCCGAGATCGGCGCGGCTGCGGTCGCGGGCGGAGGCAGCGCTGATCGCGGTGGCGCGGACGCGCTCGGCATCGCGACGGGTGGCGAAGCCCTGCGCCATCAGCGCCTCGAAGCGCGCGCGATCGGCCGCGGCGCGGGCATATTCGGCATCGGCCGAGGCGATCGTGGTGCCGGCCGAGCGGACCTGTGCCGCCGCCAGACCCTCATCGGCCGACAGCGCGGACAATGCGGCGCGGGCGCTGGCCACGCCGGCATCGGCGTCGGCGACGGCGGCCTCGGCGGCGCGGACGCGGGCGGCATAGTCCTGCACGTCGATGCGCAGCAGCGGCTGGCCGGCGCGCACCGTTTCGTTGTCGCGGACCAGCACGGCCGAGACCAGCCCGCCCACCTTGGGCGCGACCGAGCTCGAGTCGGCGTGGAGATAGGCGTTGTCGGTGCTCTCGCTGCTGCGCGGCGCGGTGAGCCAGAGGATGCCGGCGACCGCGACGGCCAGCGCGATCAGGCCCATCACTAGTGCGTTGCGCGGCACGGCAAAGCGGCTGCGCATGGGGGTGGCATCGGTGAGTGTCTCGGCCGTAACGGGAGCGTTCATTGGCTCAGCACCATCAAGGTGGAGGTGGCCGAGGCGAGCAGGCGCCCGGCGGCGTCGGTTAGCTTCGCTTCGGCATAGGCGATGCGCCGGCCGAACACGGTGACGACACCTTCGGCGCGGACTAGGCCGGTGTCGGCATCCATTGCGCGGTGATAGGCCACCTTGAGCTCGAGCGTGGTGAAGCTCTGCACGGCGGAGAGCTTCGAGGCGGTGGCGATGCCGCAGGCGGAATCGAGCAGGGTCGCGGCATAGCCGCCATGGATCTGGCCCATCGGGTTATAGGCATGCTCGCCGGGTATGCCCTCGAACACCGCGCGCCCCTCCTCGACCTCGACCAGCGCGAAGTCGAGCGTGCGGCCGATCGGCGGCTGACCGCCACTGGCGAGCATCGCGCGCACCCGATCGAGGCCGGTCGGGCCTTCGATGACGTCGCTCATGCCCGTGCCTCCAGCCCATAGCGCGCGACGATCACGGCGTGGGTGCGATCGAGGATCGCGTCCGACGGTGCACCTTCCCCAACGCTGCGCGACAGCGCCACCGCGCCGACCATCTGCGCCAGCAATGCCGTCGCCTCGCTTGCCGCATCGGGCCAGCCGATCCGGCCGAGCAGATCCTCAAGCCGCGTCATCAGGCCGGCCACGCCAACACCGAAGCGTTCGCGCACCGGCGCCTCAGCCCGTGCGAAGTCGCCCGACAGCGCCGGTAGCGGGCAACCATGTTCCCTTGAATCACGATGCGCGGGCGAAAGGTAGAAATCGACATAGGCGCCGAGCGCGCCGCGCGGATCATCGCTCGCTTCGAGTTGGGCAGCGCGCTTCCTCGCGCCTTCGAACATGGTGCCGATCGCCTCGGCGACCAGCGCATCCTTCGAGGCGAAGTGCGCGTAGAAACCGCCATGGGTCAGCCCGGCCCGCGCCATGACGCCGGCCACGCCGACGCCGTCCGGCCCCTTGGCGCGAATCTCCCGCGCCGCCTCTTTCAACACCCGTAGCCGGGTCTCTGCCTTGTGTTCGTTCGAGTAGCGCACTTGCCGACTCCCTTTATATGACACATATAATATAAAGACGGACGGAGACAAGAGCGGTGGCAATTAGAGCGATTTCACCGGGCGGGAGCGCACCGTTCGATCCGGCCGCGCTGAGCAACGCGCAGAAATACGGCATCTTCGGGGTGCTGGCGTTCGGCCAGTTCATGGCGCTGATCGACATCCAGATCGTCGCCGCGTCGCTCAACGAGGTGCAGGCCGGGCTGTCGGCCGGTCCGGACGAGATCAGCTGGGTGCAGACCGCCTATCTGATGGCCGAGCTGGTGATGATCCCCTTCTCGGCCTTCCTGACGCAAGCGCTGTCGACGCGCTGGCTGTTCGCGCTGTCCGCCGGGCTGTTCACCGTATCGAGCATCCTGTGCGGGGCGGCGTGGAGCATCGAGTCGATGATCCTGTTCCGCGCGGTGCAGGGGTTCGTCGGCGGGGCGATGGTGCCGACGGTGTTCTCGACCGGCTATGTGCTGTTCACCGGCAAGCAGCGCGCGATGATCCCGGCGATCCTCGGCATGGTCTCGGTGCTGGCGCCGACGCTGGGGCCGACGGTCGGCGGATGGATCACCGATGCGCTGGGCTGGCGCTGGATCTTCTACATCAACGTCGTGCCGGGCGCGATCGTCACGCTGCTGACGCTGGCGCTGGTGCGCGTCGACAGCGCCAACCTGGCGATGCTCAAGAAGATCGACTGGGTGCATCTGGCGTCGATGGCGATCGCGCTCGCCGGCCTGGAATATGTGCTGGAGGAAGGGCCGAAGAACGACTGGTTCGGCGACACCATGATCCTGTGCGCGGCCTGGGTGTCGGCGGTGGCGTTCATCCTGTTCCTCGAGCGCTCGTTCCGTTCCTCGGGGCCGATCGTGAAGTTGACCCCGTTCCGCAAACCGACCTTCGCCTTTGCCTGTGTATTCAACCTGGTGATCGGTTTCGGCATCTATTCGGGCACCTATCTCGTCCCCGTGTTTCTCGGCCGGGTGCGCGGTTACAATGCGTCGGAGATCGGCACGACGGTGTTCATCTCGGGGCTGGCGCAGCTGCTCGGCGTGCCGATCGCGGCGAGCCTGTCGCAGCGTGTCGACCAGCGCATCATCATCACCTTCGGGCTGATGCTGTTCGCCTTCGGGCTGTGGCTGTTCAGCTATATGACCCCCGACTGGGGTTTCGCGGCCTTGTTCTGGCCGCAGGTGGTGCGCAGCTTTGCCGTGATGTTGTGCATCGTGCCCTCGGTCGGGCTGGCGCTGGGCAATTTCGAGGGACCGGAACTGCGCTACGCCTCGGGGCTGTTCAACCTGATGCGCAATCTCGGCGGGGCGATCGGCATTGCGGTGGTCAACACCTGGCTCGGCGACATGACGCGGCTCCATGCGCTGCGACTGAGCGAGGCACTCGGCGCGTCACCCCGCGCGGCGGGCGAGGCCTTTGCCGCCCTGACCCGCTACGCCGGCCAGATCACCCCCGATCCGGCGCGCGCGGCGTTGATGGCGGACGCAGTGATGACGCGCATCGCCGGCCGCGAGGCGCTGACGCTGGCGTTCGACGATGTGTTCCGGCTGATGGCGTACCTGTTCCTGGCGGCGCTGGTGCTGGTGCCGTTCTGCAAGCCGCCCCGGCTGGGGACAAAGCCGGCGGTGGATGCGCACTAAGGCAATGCGCCGGTTGGCGTGTTGGCCGATTTGTGCTATAACGCACCAATAGTATGATCTTTGCCTGAACAAATGGAGCCTTTGTATGGCGACCGTACGCAAGACGATCACGCTCACCGAACAGCAGGATGCGTGGATCGCTGCGCAGATCGAGGCGGGCAGCTACACTAACGACAGTGAGGCGATTCGCGATCTCATCCGGCGCGAGCAGGAGCGGAGCTTCGATATCGAGACCCTTCGCCAGGCGCTGATCGAGGGGGAACAGAGCAGCGAGCCCGAGCAATTCGATTTCGCAGCGTTCAAGCGGCGTAAAATCGCTCAGCATGGCTGAATTCCGCCTCAGCCCGAGAGCGCAACGCGATCTCGATGAGGTGTTTGAGTATACGGTGGTGCAGTGGGGTCTGCCCCAGGCGCTCCGCTACATTGACCTGATCCAGGCCGTCTGCGCCGATCTGGCCGAGAATCCCCGGCGGGCGCAGGACTGTGGCGGCATTCGTCCGGGCTATCGACGTCGTGGCGTTGAACGGCACGTCATTTATTTCCGGACGGCAAGCTACGGCATCTCTATCGTCCGTATCCTTCACCAGCGCATTGATGCACTTCGTCACCTTTGAATTCGCTTGGCGCAGTGCGCACCACGGATCACACCCGCCCGTCCCGCGTTACGCTTCGCAAGGAGGCCTCCATGCAGTTCACCATCAACGGCCGCGCGGTCGAGGTCGAGGCGGATATCCGTATCTCGCTGCTCGATCTGCTGCGCGAGGATCTCGGCCTGCCGGGCACCAAGAAGGGCTGCGACCAGGGCGCGTGCGGGGCGTGCACCGTGCTGGTCGACGGGATGAGGATCAATGCCTGCCTTGCACTGGCGGTGCAGTATCAGGGGCGCGAGATCGTGACCGTCGAGGGGCTGGCCGGTGTCGGGGAGCTTCACCCGCTGCAACAGGCGTTCATCGCGCATGACGGTTTCCAGTGCGGTTATTGCACGCCGGGGCAGCTCTGCTCGGCGATCGGCATGGTCGACGAGCTGGCGCGCGGCGTGCCGAGCCATGTGACGGCTGATTTGTGCGCCGGGACGATCGCGCTCGACCATGACGAGTTGCGTGAGCGGATGAGCGGCAATCTGTGCCGCTGCGGTGCGTATAACGGGATCGTCGAGGCGATTGCGGAAACGTTTGGTGGCGCGGCGGACGTGAAGACGGAGGTCGCGGCATGACCCCCTTCACTTATGCCCGCGCCGAGGACGTGCCCGCCGCGATCCGCCTCGCCGGCGCGCGTGGCAGCAAATATCTCGGCGGCGGCACCAACCTTGTCGACCTGATGCGCGAGGGGATCGAGCATCCCGCGGCGCTGGTCGATGTGACCGGCCTGTCGCATGCCATCACCGTCACCGAGGCCGGCGCGCTGATGATCGGCGCCGCGGCGACCAATACCGATCTCGCCGCGCACCGCGCGGTGCGCGCGCGTTATCCGCTGCTGACCCGCGCGATCCTCGCCGGGGCCAGCGGGCAGATCCGCAACATGGCGACGGTCGGCGGCAATCTGTTGCAACGCACGCGCTGCACCTATTTCTACGACGAGGCCGCACGCTGCAACAAACGCGAACCCGGCACCGGCTGCGACGCGATCCATGGCTTCAACCGAATCCACGCCATCCTCGGCGCCTCGCCGTCCTGCGTTGCGACGCACCCGTCGGACATGGCCGTGGCGCTGGTCGCGCTCGACGCCGTCGTGCATCTCGACGGAGCGGGCGGCGTTCGCACCCTGCCGCTGGCCGGATTGCACCGCCTGCCCGACGACACGCCGCAGGTCGAGACACATTTGCGACCCGGCGAGTTGATCACCGCGATCGAACTGCCTGCGCTGCCCTTCGCTGCGCACTCGACCTACCGCAAGGTCCGCGACCGGGCGAGCTACGCCTTTGCGCTGGTCTCGGTG
>Ga0307510_10001900_pt1 | contig 23463 bp, 28 predicted proteins | sample 12_EM_MG_FD_207224 | JGI IMG/M metagenome (GOLD analysis project Ga0307510, IMG submission 207224) | Populus trichocarpa ectomycorrhiza microbial communities from riparian zone in the Pacific Northwest, United States - 12_EM | ecosystem: Host-associated > Plants > Roots > Unclassified | place...
CCTGCCTGGGCAGCCCGGGCAAGCCGGTGATCGACACCGTCGGCCCGCTGATGCTGCAGGCCGGCGACCGGCTGCTGCTGTGCTCCGATGGTCTCTGGGGCACGGTGGAAGACTCGGTGATCACCGAGCAGCTGGCCAAGAACGTGATCTCCGATGCGGTGCCCGAGCTCGTCGAGCAGGCGCTGCGCAATGGCGGCGCCAAGAGCGACAACGTCTCGGTGCTCGCGGTCGAGTGGGAGTCTGCCGAAGACAACGACAGCACCGCCGGCATCTCGACGCAGCAGCTCGGCGAAGAGGTGTTCGCATCGACCATCCAGGCCAGCGTGCTCGGCAGCGACGCACCCGATGAGCTGGACGACGCCGAGATCGAGCGCTCGATCCGCGAGATCAACGAGGCGATCCGGCGCTCTTCGCAGAAGAAGAGCTGACCGCGAGAGGGTTCCTGCCGGGTGGGCGGCTGCGTGGACAATAGCGGCATGACATTCCAACGAACCCAATCCCGCCTCGCGGACGCGCTGCGTCCCATCACCATCACGCGCCAGTACACCAAACACGCCGAGGGCTCGGTGCTGATCGAGTTCGGCGCGACCAAGGTGCTGTGCACCGCGTCGGTCGAAGAGAAAGTGCCGCCGCACAAGCGCGGCAGCGGTGAAGGCTGGGTCACGGCCGAATACGGCATGCTGCCGCGCGCCACCCACACCCGCAGCGACCGCGAAGCCGCGCGTGGCAAGCAGAGCGGGCGCACGCAGGAGATCCAGCGCCTGATCGGCCGCTCGCTGCGCTGCGTGTTCGACCTGAAGGCGCTCGGCGAGCGCACGATCTCGCTCGACTGCGACGTGATCCAGGCCGACGGCGGCACGCGCACGGCGGCGATCACCGGTGCCTTCGTCGCCGCGCACGATGCCATCACATGGCTGCAGAAGCAGGGCAAGCTGAGCGCGTCGCCGATCCGCGAGTTCGTCGCGGCGGTGTCGGTCGGCATCGTCGAGGGCACGCCACTGCTCGACCTCGAATACATCGAGGACTCGGCTTGCGACACCGACATGAACGTCGTGATGACGGCGGCCGGCGGCTTCGTCGAAGTGCAGGGCACGGCCGAAGGCGCGGCCTTCTCGCGCGACGAGATGGGCGCGCTGCTGGGCCTGGCCGACAAGGGCATCCGCGAGCTGGTCGCGGCGCAGCGCAAGGCGCTCGGGGTCTGAGGCGCTGACGATCATGCGGCTGGTGCTGGCATCGAACAACGCGAAGAAGCTCGGCGAGCTGCAGGCCTTGCTCGCGCCGGCTGGCGTCGAGCTCGTCACGCAGGGCAGCCTGGGTGTGAGCGAGGCCGACGAGCCGCATCACACCTTCGTCGAGAACGCGTTGGTGAAGGCGCGGCATGCGGCGACGCACACCGGCGGCGCTGCGATCGCCGACGACTCGGGCTTGTGCGTTGATGCGCTCGGCGGCGCGCCGGGCGTGATCTCGGCGCACTACGCCGAGATCAAGACGCGCGTCGCCGATCGCGAAGGCCATCGCCGCGATCAGGACGCCGCCAACAACGCGCTGCTGCTCGAACGCTTGCACGGTGTGGCGCAGCGCGGCGCGCGCTTCGTCAGCACGCTGGTCGCAGTGCGCTCGGCCGATGACCCCGAGCCGCTCGTCGCGGTGGGTCGTTGGCACGGTGAGATTCTTCGGTCGCTCAGCGGCGAGGGGGGCTTCGGCTACGACCCGCTGATGTTCATCCCCGCGCTCGGCAAGAGCGTGGCCGAACTCGATGCGGCGGTGAAGAACGCGCACAGCCACCGCGCGCTTGCGGCGGCGCAGATGCTCGCGCTGATGCGCGACGCGTGGCGGCTTGGCTGACAGCTCGATTCACCCGGTCCAATTCGATCGGCCTGACGAGCCAGTTGCCGATCGACTTGCGAGGTACATGCGCCCTGGCATCCTGTCATTGGCCGCCTTGCCGCCGCTGTCGCTGTACGTCCACCTGCCTTGGTGTCTGAAGAAGTGCCCTTACTGCGACTTCAACTCGCACGAGTTGACGACGACCCCCCGATCGACGAGTACGTCGATCGACCCCCCGGGGGGGAACGGGCCGGCTTGGGAGCGGCCCGGCGCTCGCCCCGCCCGCGGTGAACTCGCACAAGACCGCTACCTCGACGCGCTGCGCGCCGATCTCGAAGCCGCGCTGCCCTTCATCTGGGGCCGGCGCGTGCACACCATCTTCATCGGCGGCGGCACGCCCAGCTTGTTCACGCCCGACGCCATCGCGCAGCTGATCGCCGACGTGCGCGCGCGCTTGCCGCTGGAGCCGGGCTGCGAGATCACGCTGGAGGCCAACCCCGGCACCTTCGAGCGCGACCGCTTTCGCGGCTACCGCGCGGCCGGCGTCACGCGCTTGTCGGTCGGCGTGCAGAGCTTCGACGACGCCAAGCTCGCCGCGCTCGGCCGAGTCCACGATGCGGCGCAGGCGCTGGCCGCGGTCGAGGAGGCGCGCGACGCCTTCGACACCTTCAACATCGACCTGATGTATGCGCTGCCCGGCCAGACGCTGGCCGAGTTCGAGACCGACCTGTCGACCGCGCTCGCGCTCGCGCCGCCGCACCTGTCGATCTACCACCTGACGCTGGAGCCGAACACGCTGTTCGCGAAGTTCCCGCCCAAGGCCATGCCCGACGACGACACCGCGTTCGACATGCTGGACCTCATCGCCGCACGCACCGCGGCCACCGGCATGGAGCGCTACGAGGTCTCGGCCTTCGCGCGCCCCGGCCACCGCTGCGAGCACAACCTGAACTACTGGCAGTTCGGCGACTACCTCGGCATCGGCGCCGGTGCGCACAGCAAGCTGTCGTTCCCGCACCGCGTGGTGCGGCAGACGCGGTTTCGCGATCCGGCCAGGTACATGGAGCAGGCGCTTGCGGGGAGGGCCGTCACGCAGGACGAGGAAGTGCCGCGCGAGCAGTTGCCGTTCGAGTTCATGCTGAACGCGACGCGCCTGAAGGACGGCTTCGAGCTGATGCGCTTCAGCGAGCGCACCGGGCTGTCGCTCGCGGCGTTGCAGAAGGGGCTGGACCAGGCCGAGCGCCAAGGGCTGATCGCGCGCGACTTCGCGCGCGTCTGGCCCACCGAACGCGGCTTCGATTTCCTCAGCGATCTGCAGGGCCTGTTCCTGCCCTGACCAAGCCGCGCTCGCGGCGTCAGACTCGCAGCCTCAGACGCGGTTGTGCGACAGGCTGGACGTGCTGCGCAGCCGCTCGATCAGACGCGGCGCGATCTGGTTCAGCGGCAGCACCTCGTGCGCCGCGCCCGCCGCGATGGCTTCGCGCGGCATGCCGAAGACGACGCAAGTTGCCTCGTCTTGCACCAGGTTGTAGCTGCCGGCGTCGCGCATCTCGCGCATTGCCTTCGCGCCATCGGCGCCCATGCCGGTGAGCATGATGCCCAGCGCGTTCGGGCCGACCACGCGCGCGGCCGACTTGAACAGCACCTCGACCGACGGACGATGCCGATTGACCGGCTCGCCCTCGGTGACGCGCGCGATGTAGTTCGCGCCCGAGCGCTCCACGCTCAGATGCTCGGTGCCGCCCGGCGCGATGTACGCGTGTCCCGGCAGGATGCGTTCGCCGTCGCGCGCTTCGGCGACGCGGATGCGGCACAGGCCGTCCAGCCGCGCCGCGTAGCTGCGCGTGAAGCCGGCCGGCATGTGCTGCGTGATCACGATCGCGGGGCAGTCGGCGGGCAGGTTGACGAGCACGTCCTTGGTGGCTTCGGTGCCGCCGGTGGAGGCGCCGATGAAGACGATCTTCTCGGTCGAGAGCCGGCCGACCGAGGTCACCGGCGCGGCGACGCGCGCGGCTTCGCTGCCCGGCGCGCCAGCGGCAGGTGCATGCACCGGCCGGCGCAGCGTGGCCTTGGCGGCGATGCGGACCTTGTCGGTGATGTCGTCGGCGAGCAGGCGCAGGCCGTCGGCCACGCCGACCTTGGGCTTGGCGACGAAATCGATCGCGCCGAGTTCGAGCGCGCGCAGCGTGACATCGGCGCCGCGCTCGGTCAGCGTCGAGACCATCACGACCGGCGTCGGCCGCAGCCGCATCAGCTTGGCGAGGAAGTCGATGCCGTCCATGCGCGGCATCTCCACGTCGAGCGTGATCACGTCGGGGTTGAGCGAACGGATCATCTCGCGCGCGACCAGCGGATCGGCCGCCGCGCCCACGCACTCCATGTCGGGCTGCTGGTTGATGATGGCGCTCAGCAGACTGCGCACCAGCGCCGAATCGTCCACCACCACCACGCGTGTCTTGGCCATAGCGGCTCCTGCACTCAAAGGCAAAAAATCGAAGGTCAGAACAGATCGACCGAGCCGCCACCCGTGGTGGCCGGTGCGACCTTCTGCACCGCGGCGCGGTCCTGCGCCAACAGGGTTTCGTTGGAGCTGGCCAGGCGCTTGATCATGGCCTTGCCGCTGGCCGGCAGAAAGCACACCTTGCGCGGGTACGGGCCCATCACGTCCTTGGCCATGATGGGGATGCGCTCGGTCTTCAGGTAGTCGACGACGAACGCGGTGTTGCGCTCGCCGATGTTCATCGTGGTCATGCCGTCGATCACCTGGCCGCCGCCGAAGACCTTGGCTTCCATGGTCGCGCGCGTTGCGCCGTGCTTCATCATCTCGTTGATCAGCAGTTCCATCGCGTAGGAACCGTAGCGGCCTGAGCCGGCGTCGCCCTCGGGCAGCATGAAGTGGTTCATGCCGCCGACCTTGGCCTCGCGGTCCCACAGGCACGCAGCGATGCACGAGCCCAGCGTGGTCATGATCAGGATGTCTTCGTGGTACACGAAGTATTCGCCGGGCAGGATCTTCACGGCTTCGTTCTTGAAGAACGCGTCGTAGAAGAAGAACGAGGCCTCGCCGGGCTTGCGTGCCGCGGACTTCAGCTTCGCGAGCCGGGAGTCCGGCGCGGCGCTGCTGCCCATCGGGGGTCGGGAGGGCGCGATGGCGCCGCGGCTGGGCTGGGTGGACATGGTGTTGTATCGGCCTGCGTCGGGGGCGACTTGAGCCGTCTCGTGGTGATGGACCGGAGGGCGGTGAGCGGGTTCAGACGCGCTGGTAGACGGTCTTGCCGCGCAGGCGGAACTGGTCCTTCATCTCGGTGAAGTTCTCCGAGTGGCCGACGAACAACAGGCTGTCGGGTTTCATCACGGCGTGCATGCGCGTGAGCACGCGCCGCTGCGTGGCGTTGTCGAAATAGATCATCACGTTGCGGCAGAACACGATGTCGAACGGTTCGCCCAGCGACCAGCGCTCGTCCATCAGGTTCAGCGGGCGGAACTCGATCATCTTCGCCAGCTCGGGCTTGATGCGCATGAAGCCGGCGTTGTCGCCGGTGCCGCGCATGCAGTGGCGGCGCAGGCGCTCGGGGCTCAGGCCGCGCGAATCGGCCGGGTACACGCCGCGCGCCGCGGTGGCGAGCACCTTGGTGTCGATGTCGCTGGCGACGATCTTCGCGTCGGCATTCGCGCCCAGCGTCTCGGCCACGGTCATCGCCAGCGTGTAGGGTTCTTCGCCGGTGGAGGCCGCGTTGCACCAGATGCGCACGCTCTTGCCGGCGCGCGCCTTCAGTGCCTCCGCCAGCAGTTCGAAGTGATGGGCTTCGCGGTAGAACGAGGTCAGGTTGGTGGTCAGGCAGTTGACGAACTCCTGCCATTCCTCGTCGGCCGCGGCGCCGTGGCTGGCTTCCAGCCACTGCAGGTAGGAGCCGAACGAACGGTGGCCGGTGTCGCGCAGCCGGCGCGACAGGCGGCTGTAGACCATCGCCTGCTTGCCCGCGTGCAGGCTGATGCCGGCACGGGCGTAGATCAGGCTGCGCACGCGCTCGAAATCGTTGGCGCCGAAGCTGAACTCGCCATTGACCTCGCTGGGCTCTGACGTTGAGGACGCGGCGGCGCGGGCAGCAGACAGGACAGCGCTCATGGCGTCTCCGGAGGTTGTGACAAGACCTGGCGAGCCGCTGGAGGCGGGTCGTCGGTACAAGGCTTATCGGTACGCTGGCCGCCGTCTTGAGCCGCCGACGGAGGCCGCGGAACGCGGGAACTGCCGGCTTTTCGCCCTGTAAACCTGGGCGGGCGGGGCAGGGGGCCGCTGCTAGACTGTGTCGACCCCCATGCTGGCGACCGACGTGCACCCTGAGATCGACCCCGCTGCTGTACCCACCGATTCGCCCACGCTGCGTCTGGCACCCGCCATGCAGTTGCTGCAGCAGTCCGGCCGCGTGCTCCCCGATCGCCATCAGGTCACGCCCGTCGTGTGGCTGCAGGCGGTGCTCGACGGCCTGTGCGAGCTTTCCAGTCGCGACCCGCTCACCGGCTTGTCGAACCGGCGCCAGTTCGAGCTCGCGCTGGCCAGCGAGATCGACCGCGTTGCCCGTGCCGGCGAACCCGCGCTGGTGCTGATGATCGACATCGATCATTTCAAGAAGGTCAACGACACCCACGGCCACCCGGCCGGCGACCTGGTCCTGAAGGCCGTGGCGCAGGCGCTGCACGACTGCATCCGGCCGATGGACACCCTGGCCCGCTTCGGCGGCGAAGAGTTCGCGATGATCCTGCCCAACTGCCCGCCGTCGTTCGGCCTGGCGGTTGCCGAACGCGTGCGCCTGAAGGTGCAAAGCCGCGTCGTCACGATCGCGCCGGGCCAACAGGTGAATGTGACCGTGAGCCTGGGTGGGGCCTTCGCGCCGCAGTGGGTGCGTTCGTCCGCGCCGCTTTGGATAGACCGTGCCGACCAGCAGCTCTACCGCGCCAAGACCGAAGGCCGCAACCGTGCCTGCCTCGAGCAGCCCACGGTGTCGCTGGTCAGCGCCGAAGAAAAAGGCCTGTTGTTCGGCACTTCGCAGTTTTCGGAACTCGAATGAGCGACTCTTCTGCTGCCACCGCGACCTCGCCGACGACGGCGCCCGTGTCGCCCTCCGCGCTGCCGTCGCGCCGCGCTCGCGTGCTGGCGCTGACCAGCGGCAAGGGCGGCGTAGGCAAGACGTTTCTGTCGGCCAACCTCGCGGCCGCACTCGCCAAGCGCGGCCAGCGCGTGTTGGTGCTCGATGCCGACCTGGGCCTGGCCAACCTCGATGTCGTGCTCAACCTCTATCCCAAGGTCACGCTGCACGATGTCTTCACCGGCAAGGTGCAGCTCGAAGACGCGATCCTGCACGCGCCGGGCGGCTTCTCGGTGCTGCTGGCCGGCTCGGGCCTGGTCGAGTATTCGCGGCTCACGCCCGAGGTGCGTGAGCAGCTGCTGCGCATCATCGAGACCATCGCGCCGCGCTACGACCACATCCTGCTCGACACCGGCGCAGGCATCTCCGATGTCGTGCTCTACGCCTTGTCGCTGGCCGACGATGTGCTCGTGGTCGCCACGCCCGAGCCCACCTCGATGACCGATGCCTACGCCACCATCAAGGTGCTGGCCACCACGCAGCAGCGGCGCGACATCCGGCTGGTCGTGAACCAGGTCGGTCGGCTCGGCGAGGGCCGCGCGATCCGCAACCAGCTGCAGCTCGTCGTCGATCGTTTCGTCACGCCGATGCTGCCCGACGGCATGGCCGCGCCGTCGCTCGAGCTGATCGGCGAAGTGCCGCTGGACCCGAGCGTGCGCGAGGCGGTGCAAAAGCGCCGCTTGCTGGTCGAGATGCTGCCAGGCTCCGCGGCGGCACGCGGCGTCGAAGCCGTGGCCGCCAAGATCGCACCTTGAGCCAGCCAGACGACGGCGAAGCCGCGGCGCGCAGCGCCTTCGATCGCGTCGGCGGCGAGGCCGGCACGCGTGCGCTGGTCGACCGCTTCTACGACCTGATGGACCTCGACGTCGCGTTCACCGAACTGCGCGCGCTGCACCCCACCACGCTCGACGGCTCGCGCGACAAGCTCTACTGGTTCCTGTGCGGCTGGCTCGGCGGCCCTTCGCACTACACCGACCGCTTCGGCCACCCGATGCTGCGCGCGCGCCATCTGCCGTTCGCGATCGGCATCAAGGAACGCGACCAGTGGATGGCGTGCATGCGCCAGGCGATGGTCGAGCAAGGCCTGGATGCGGCCTTCGCCGCCAAGCTCGGCGAGGCGTTCTACGGCACCGCCGACTGGATGCGCAACAAGGGCATCTAGGGTCCGGGTCCTAGCCCGACTTGCCCGGCCCGAGCAACACCAGCAAAGCCCCGTTCCCGCCATCGCTCGCGCGGGCCTGCGTGAAGGCGATCACTTCCTTCTTCTGCACCAGCCAGGTCTGCACCTTGCGCTTGAGCACCGGTTCGCGGCCCGGCGAGCCGTTGCCTTTGCCGTGGATCACGCGCACGCAGCGCAGACCGGCCCGCTTCGAGTCATGCACGAATCGGTTCAGGCGCTCCCGCGCCTCTTCGCGGCGCAGGCCGTGCAGATCGAGCTGCGCCTGGATCGCCCAGACGCCGCGGCGCAGCTTGCGCACGACCTCGGGGCCGATGTCGGCGCTGCGGTAGGAGAGCGCATCGTCGGTGTCGAGCAGCGACTCGACATCGAACTCGTCGGAGATTGCCTCCAGCATCACCGCGGCCTCGTCGCGCTCGCGCTGTCTTGCGGCGGCGGGCGCGCGCGGACGGCGCTGGGGCACCGCGACGCTGCGCATCGCCACCACGGGCCCCACGGTGAGCGCGAAGAGCTGCTGCTCGCGGTGCTCGCGCGCCAGGCGTTCGCGCTCGTGCGCGGCGGCCTGCTCGGCCTCGCGCTGCGCGTCGAGCAGCGCCTTCCTGATGGCGCCGAGCTCGCCGAGGTGGCGCGCCTTCAGCGTCACAACAGCCCTCGCTCTGCGAACGAGACGACCTCGCCGTGGCCGACGACCAGGTGATCGAGCACGCGCACGTCGACGAGGGCGAGCGCCCTCTTCAGCGACTGCGTCAGGAACTCGTCCGCGCGCGACGGCTCGGCCGCGCCCGACGGATGGTTGTGTGCGAGCACGACGGCGCCGGCATGCAGTTCGAGCGCGCGCCTGACGACCTCGCGCGGGTAGACGCTGGCCTGCGTGAGCGTGCCGCGGAACATCTCCTCGAGCTTGAGCAGCCGGTTCTGCGAATCGAGAAACATCACCGCGAACACCTCGTGACCAAGACCGCCGAGCTGAAGTTGCACGTATTCCTTGACCTGCACCGGGCTTTCGAACACCGGGCGTTTCGCGATCTGCTGCGCGAGCGCGCGACGCGCGAGTTCGATCACCGCCGCGATCTCGGCGCGCTTGGCCGGGCCGAGCCCTTTGATGGCCTTCAGGTCATCGACACTCGCACGCAGCAAGCCGGCGATGCCGTCGAAGCGGTCGAGCATCTGCTGCGCGAGCTGCAGCACCGAGACGCCCGCCAGTCCGGTGCGCAGCAGCAGTGCGATCAGCTCGGCATCGGCCAGCGCGCCGGCGCCGTTGGCGAGCAGCTTCTCGCGCGGGCGGGCGTCGGCGGGGATGTCCTTGAGCACCATGGCGTGTGGTCGGCGTGTGGGTGATTCGGGCGAGTGCGAACCGCAAGCGCGGGCGCTCGTAAAATCACGCCAGTCTATCGGCAGCCTCGGCCGCCCTCCTGGCGGTTCGATGCCCCACCGTGTCGCCACACCGAGATCCTTTTTCGTGAACCTTGTCCAACCCGGGTCGTTCCTGACCTTGCACTACCGGCTGGCCGGCCCTGACGGCGCCGACCTCATCAACACCTTCCACGACAAGCCCGCGACGCTGTCGCTGGGCACCGGCGAACTCGCGCCGGCGATGGAAGCGCGTCTGCTCGGTCTGGCCGAAGGGATGCACGAGTCGTTCGAGCTCGCGCCGGGCGAGGCCTTCGGCGAGCGCAACCCCGAGCTGCTGCAGCGCGTGAAGCGCACGCTGCTGAACGAGCTCGGCGACCCGGACGAGCGCTACAGCGTCGGCGATGTGGTGCAGTTCCCCACGCCCGACGGGCAGGGCGCGTATGCCGGCGTGGTGCGCGAAGTCAACGGTGAAGGCGCGAGCGAGGTGCTGGTGTTCGACTTCAACCACCCGCTCGCCGGCCGGCCCGTGACCTTCGAGGTTCAGTTGATCGGAGTGCTGTGATGAACGCCGAACTGCAAGAGATCGTGCTCGCCGAACCGCGCGGTTTCTGCGCCGGCGTCGACCGCGCGATCGAGATCGTCGAGCGCGCGCTGACCAAGTTCGGCGCGCCGATCTACGTGCGCCACGAGATCGTGCACAACACCTACGTCGTCAACGACCTGAAGGCCAAGGGCGCGATCTTCATCGAGGAACTGGACGACGTGCCGCCCGGTGCCACCTTGGTCTTCAGCGCGCACGGCGTCTCGCAGGAGGTGCGCAAGGAGGCTGCGCGCCGCGGCTTCAGCGTGTTCGACGCCACCTGCCCGCTCGTCACCAAGGTGCATGTGGAGGTCGCCAAGCTGCACAAGGAAGGTTTCGACTTCATCATGATCGGCCACAAGGGCCACCCGGAAGTCGAAGGCACGATGGGGCAGCTGAACGAAGGCATCTACCTCGTGGAGGACGTGGCCGATGTCGAGCACGTGCAGGTCGCGCAGACAGACAAGCTCGCGGTGGTGACGCAGACGACGCTGTCGGTGGACGACGCGGCCGAGATACTGCGTGCGGTGAAGCGGCGCTTTCCGAGCGTGCGCGAACCCAAGCAGCAGGACATCTGCTACGCCACGCAGAACCGGCAGGACGCCGTGAAGGTGCTCGCGCCGACCGTGGACGTGGTGATCGTCGTCGGCAGCCCGACCAGCTCCAACAGCAACCGGCTGCGCGAACTCGCGCAGCGCCTGGGCACCGATGCCTACATGGTGGACGCGCCGGAAGACCTGAAGCCCGAATGGTTCGAGGGCAAGAGCCGCGTCGGCCTCACCGCGGGCGCGTCGGCACCCGACATCCTCGTGCAGCAGGTGATCGAACGGCTGCGTGCGCTGGGCGCGGTGTCGGTGCGCAAGCTCGCGGGCGTCGAGGAGACGACCCACTTCCCGCTGCCGATGGGCCTGGGCGACAAGGCGATGGGCCTCGCGCCCAAGAGTTGATCAGCGCGGCGGGCGCGGGTGGAAGGTCACGACCTGCGGCTGCGGCTGCAGTTGTGACTTGGCGGCGGCGCTCTTGACCGGCGCGCTGTCGCAGCCGTCGCAGCCGCAACCTGAGCTCACGGTCGCGGCCTTGCGCATCTTCTGCGCGAAGCCGTTCGACAGCGGCAGCTTCAGCAGCGAGGTGGCGATCGCGCGGCGCGCGGCGGCGGGCATCAGGGTCCAGGCCGCGTAGGTGGAGCAACCCAGCACCAGCACGGCAACGATCAGTGTCTGCATGATTCAGTCTCCTGCTTTCAGCCGCCGAACGCGAGCGCGACGCGGTAGGTGACGAACGCCGCGGCATACGCCAGCGCGAACAGGTAGGCGGCCATCAACAGCGGATAGCGCCACGAGTTGGTCTCGCGCTTCACGACCGCGAGCGTCGAGATGCATTGCGGCGCGAACACGTACCACGCCAGCAGCGAGTACGCGGTCGCGAGCGACCAGCCCTTGGCGATGACCGGCGACAGCGCGTCGGCCACTTCGCCGCCGGCCGCCGACATCGAATACACCGTGCCCAGCGCACCGACCGCGACCTCGCGCGCGGCCAGACCCGGCACCAGCGCGATCGAGATCTGCCAGTTGAAGCCGATGGGCGCGAACACATGCTGCAGCGCCTGGCCGAGCCAGCCGGCGATGCTGTACTGGATCGCCGGGCCGGTCGCGCCATCGGGCGGCGACGGGTAGCTCGACAGGAACCACAGGATCACCATCAGCGCGAAGATGATGCCGCCGACGCGCGCGAGGAAGATGTTGGCGCGCTCCCACAGGCCGAGCGCGAGGTTGCGCGCGCCGGGCATGCGGTAGGGCGGCAGCTCCAGCATCAGCGGCTGGTAGCGGCTCTTGTTCCACACGCGCTTGAAGACCCACGCCACCGCCATCGCCGAGACCACGCCGACGACATACAGGCCGAACAGCGTGAGCCCGCGCAGGTTGAAGCCGCCGACGCTGCGGTCCGGCACGAACGCGCCGATCAGCAGCGCATACACCGGCAGCCGCGCAGAGCACGTCATCAGCGGCGCGATCATGATGGTGGCGAGCCGGTCCTTCCAGTTCGCGATCGTGCGCGTGGCCATGATGCCGGGGATCGCGCACGCGAAGCTCGACAGCAGCGGAATGAACGCGCGGCCTGACAGCCCGACCTTGCCCATCAGGTTGTCGAGCAGGAACGCGGCGCGCGGCAGGTAGCCGGAGTCCTCGAGGATCAGGATGAAGAAGAACAGGATCAGGATCTGCGGCAGGAACACGATCACGCTGCCGAGGCCGGCGATCACGCCGTCGACCAGCAGGCTGCGCAGCGGGCCGTCGGCCATGTGCGCGGTGACCCACTCGCCGAGCCAGGCCATCGCGGCCTTGATCGCGTCCATCGGCACGTTGGCCCACGAGAACACGGCCTGGAAGATCAGGAACAGCACGACCGCGAGAATCGCCAGGCCCCACACTGGGTGCATCACGATCGCGTCGAGCTTGTGATGAAAGCGCTTGGCGTTGACGCTGTCCGCAGACGCCGCGGGCTCCACCAGCGCGAGGATGCGGCGCACTTCCTTCTGCAGCTCGGCCGCCGAGCGGTGCGCGGCGGTGATCGTGGCGGGCTGCGTGCGCGCGATCAGCGACTCGCGCTCCATCAGCGCCAGCAACTGCGCGTGGCCGTCGTGCTTGACGGCGACGGTCTCGACCACCGGGCAGCCGAGTTCGGCGCTGAGGCGATCGACGTCGATCACGAGACCCTGCGCGCGCGCCACGTCGGCCATGTTCAGCGCGACCATCATCGGCCGGCCGAGCCGCTTGAGTTCGAGCACGAGGCGCAGGTTCATGCGCAGGTTGGTGGCGTCGACCACGGCGACGACCGCGTCGGGCATGTCCTCGCCGGCGCGGCGGCCTTCGATCACGTCGAGCGTGACCTGCTCATCGGGCGTGGCGGGTGTGAGGCTGTAGGCGCCGGGCAGGTCGATCACCGAGACCTGCTGTCCGTTGCGCAGCCGCGTCGTGCCGACCTTGCGCTCGACCGTCACGCCGGCGTAGTTGGCGACCTTCTGACGCGCGCCCGTGAGCAGGTTGAACAGCGCGGTCTTGCCGCAGTTCGGGTTGCCGACCAGCGCCACGCTCCACGGCGCGCCCGTGTCGTTGGGGTTCAGTGCCTGCGTCGACATGCCGGCCTCAGCTCGCGACGACTTCGATGCACTGCGCTTCGAGCAGGCGCAGGCCGAACATCGTGTCGCCGATCAGCACCGCCAGCGGTTCGCGGCCGCCCGGCCCACGCCGCAGCAGTTGCACCGGTTCGCCAGGAATGAAGCCCAGCTCGCCGAGGCGACGCAACGCGTTGTCGTCCACCTCGCTCGATGCCGACGCCACGCGCGTGACCGTGGCGCGGGCACCGTTAGGGAGTTCGTTCAGAAGCATGAAGTGAATGGTCGCGGCGCGGTGCCATTTGAAAATGCAAATGAGATTGTCTCTCATTTGAACAACCTTGCGAGGCTCGGGATTTTGCGAAGAAGTGTGTCGCCATGGCCGTTCACGTTGTGCAAATCAAAATTACGAACGAGAATCAGTCGCGTTCAATGGAGCTTTTTGCAACCCGGTGGAGTGAGACCGATGAAACGTCGTGAGTTGTTGCAACGCAGTGCTGCCTTCGGCGGCCTGGCCACGTTGTCGAGTGTGGGTGCACCGTTGCTGCTGACCGCCTGCGGTGGTGGTGGCAGTGAGGAACCGGCGGCAGGCAATGCCTATCGCCAGACCAATCTGGCGGCCACGAGCGCGAGCTACAACGCGCTGTTCACGTACCCGGACATGGTCGACGCCTGGGGCGTGGCGATCCGCCCGGCAGGCGCAGGCGGGCACTTCTGGGTCACCGCGAGCGCGGGCTCGTACGAGTTCGTCGGCGATGTGAACGGCACGCCGCTGGAGGTCGATCCGGCCCTCGTGCAGATCTCGCTGCCGGCCTCGGCCGACAACCCCGGCGCGGCCAACGGCGTGGTCTTCAACTCGACCGGCACCGGCTTTCGCATCACGCAGACGCTGGAGAACGGCGAGAGCTTCACCGCGCCCGCCAAGTTTGTGTTCGTGTCCGACAACGGCGTGATCTCGGCCTGGGCGCAGCGCGCGAATGCCGATGGCTCGCTGAGCTACCCGCAGTACGCGAACACCATCCTCGACCAGGGTGCGGACAACTCCGCGTTCTTCGGCCTGGCCATCAGCCCGACCTTCGACAAACTCTTCGCAGCCGACTTCGGCAACAACCCGTACCCGCGCATCCGCGTCTTCAACGACAGCTTCGTCGAAGAGCCGGTCGCCGGCCGCTTCGCCAACCCGTTCGTCGCCGAAGGCTCGTTCAAGCCGGGCGACTACGCGCCGTGGGCGATCCACACCATCACGGTGAACGGCACGCCGTCGGTGTTCGTGGCGTATGTGCGCACGCTGGAAGACCCGGACAACCCGGGCGGCGTGCTGCTGGCCACCGAGAACACCGGCCGCGGCACGAGCAAGCTCGTGGAGTACACGCCGGCCGGGCAACTCGTCGCGGTGTGGAACGACCGCGGCACGCTGAACGGCCCGTGGGGCGTGGCGATGGCGCCGGCCAACTTCGGCCCGTTCTCGAACCACCTGATCGTGGCGAACTTCAGCGACGGCACGCTGGTGGCGTTCGATCCCGCCACGAAGTCGGCGGTCGAATTCCTGCGCGACCCGACCGGCGCGTACACGGTCATCTCCGGCATCTGGGGCATCCTGTTCGGCAACGGCGTGAAGCTCGGCGACACGAACGCGCTGTACTTCGCCGCCGGCCCGGCCGACGAGACCGAGGGCCTGTTCGGCTCGCTGCGCGTGGCCTGAGCCCGCTGAACCACAGACCCAAAAGCAACCATGAAGCACAACCTTCAGTTCTCGACATTCCCCCTTCGTGCGCTCGCGCTCGCGGCCGGTGTGGCCTGCAGCTTTGCCGCGCAGGCCTCGGACCAGGTCTTCACCCACACCTACCTGTCCGAAACCAACCCGGCCGGCTCGAAGGAAGTGGAGCAGCAGACCACCTACCGCGACAAGAAGTCGCAGGGCCTGTACCGCCTCTGGCAATCGCGCACCGAGTTCGAATACGGCATCACCGACCGCTGGCAGGTCTCGCTCTATGCGAACGCCTACAGCGTGACGGCCGAGAACAACAACTCGACCGCGTCGCGCAACAACTTCACCGCGAGCGGCGGCGATGGCGACGAAGTCTCGGGCGGCGGCCCGGCCACGATAGGCAACTACGTGCCGTCGTCGGGCCGGCTGCCGATTCCCGCCGCGCGCTACAGCAAGTCGGACTTCGAGAGCGTGTCGCTCGAATCCATCTACCAGTTCATGAGCCCGTACAAGGACAGCTTCGGCCTGTCGGGCTACATCGAAGGCACGGCAGGTTCCAAGACCAGCGAGCTCGAGCTCAAGCTGCTGCTGCAGAAGAACCTGATGGAAGACGACCTGATCCTCGCGGCCAACATCGCGATCGAATTCGAGCGCAGCAACTTCCTCGGCACCGGCTACGAGAAGGAGACCGAACTCGTGTTGAGCGGCGGTGCCTCCTACCGCGTCGCGCCGGGCTGGCGGCTCGGGCTGGAGATGCGCAACGAGCGCGGCTACGAAGGCGCGTACTCGCTCGCGGCGAGCAAGCGCGACTACTCCGCGTGGTTCGCTGGCCCGACGGTGCATTACGCGGGCAAGGTCGCGGGCAAGGGCTTCTTCGTGACTGCGGGCTATTCGCAGCAACTGCCGTGGGCGCGTGCGTATTCGCCGTCGTCTACGGTCGAGCTGGTCGACGGCCGCGTCTACAAGGAATCCGAGAAGCACGTGTTCAAGATGATCGTCGGCCTCTCGTTCTGACGACGATGCGCTGGAGCTTCGCGCCGCTCGCGGTGCTCGCCGCATCGGCGGGCTCGGCGCATGCGGTGCAGTATTTGACGATCGAGCAGGCGCAAAAGCTGCTGTTTGCATCCGCCGCCGAGTTCGCGCCGGCCGAACTGCTGCTGACCGACACGCAGCGTCAGGCCATCGCGCAGGCGGCCGGCGTGCGCGTGCGCGAGGCGCGCGTGCGTTGCTGGTCGGCGCGCGACGCGCAGGGCAAGCTTCTCGGCCGCGTCTTCGTCGACGAGGTCACCGGCAAGCACGACCTGATCACCTACGCGCTCGGTGTCGGCGCCGATGGCCGCGTCGCCGGCATCGAGATCCTCGACTACCGCGAGAACTACGGTGGGCAGATCCGCGATGCGTCGTGGCGTCAGCAGTTCCGCGGCAAGTCGGCCGCCGATGCACTCAAGATCGAGGCCGACATCACCAACATCAGCGGCGCGACGCTGTCGTGCACGCACGTCGCCGATGGCGTGCGGCGCCTTCTCAAGACCAACGAACTGGTGTTCAAGAACGCCTAGCGTCGCTGGCGTTCGCACGCCGCGAGCGCAGGCCCCACGCGCGGTGCAGCAGCAGCCAAACCGGCAACACCAGGCCGAGCCACCAGTGGCCGTTGGAGACGATCTCGCGGCCGCTCTCCGGCCCGTAGTAGAGCCACAGTCCGGTCAACGCCAGGCACGCCAGCAGGCCCACCAGCAGCGATCCGCTCCAGCGGTTGCGCTTCTTCGTCCAACCGAGTCGCAGATGCACCGGCAGCACGGTGCCGACGATGACCAGCACCGCGTAGGCGCACACGCCATGCAGGCGCAACAGCCACGTCGCTGCGGTGCGCGCGGCGGCCGACATCTCCGTGCCGGCCGGCCACGCGACGAGCACCCAGCCGAGCCCGCTGGCGAGCAGCAGCGCGCCGCTGACGTAGATCGCGCGCCGCTGCCAGGCCGGCAGCGCGATCGAGCCGACCGGCTGTCGGCTCACCGGGCGTCGCCCACGGTGTGCAGGCGGCCGTGGTCGTCGATCGAGAACCCGATCGCGGCGTGACGTGCGAGCAGCGCTGCGGCGCCTGGCCCGCGCACCGCGACCACCTTGGTGAGCGCATCGGCGATCAGGCAGCTCGGCGCTACAACCGTCACCGCGCGATCTGCCCAGACAGGCGCGAGGCCGCGGCCGACGACGAGCGCAGTCGCGCTTGCGGTGCCGAACGGCCCGGAGGTCGCGACCGCGCCGTCGCCGAGCCGGCCGACCTGGATGCGCTGGCGGCGCGGGCCGACGACCTCGATGAGCCGGTCCTCGTCGCCGAACACCGCGAGGTCGCCGCCGGCATTGACGACGGCCGCCTCGGCGCCGGCCTCGCGCGCCGCGGCCAGCGCGGCGTCGACCGCTGCGCCCTTGGCGATGCCGCCGAGGTCGATCCAGACCGGCCGCAGCACGTGAACTCGACGGTTCGGCTCCAGCGCCAGTGCGGCACCCGCAGAGCGCGTGTCACGCTCGCTCGCCGGGATCGGCGCGCCGTCGGGCCTCGGCAGCAGACCGCGCTCGACGAGCGCGTAAGCCATCGCAACGTCGAAGCAACCCTCCGATTCGGCTTCGAGCGCCAGCGCCGCCTCGAGCACGCGCCAGGTGTCGGCGGCGATGGTCAGCCGCTCGCCGCCGCGGGCGCGTGCGATCGCTCGCACATCGCTGTCGCGATCGTGGAAGCTCATGGCCCGGTGGAAGTCCATCACGCGCGCGAACGCGCGCTCGGCGATGTGCTCGAATTTGGCGTCGCTGCGGCAACATGCCGAGAGCTCCACCAGCGTTCCGAGTGCGGGCATCGCGCGCCGCCGCCAGCGCGTGGCCGACGTCGATCCGGCGGCGTGGCGATCGATGGATGGCGCGGTGCATGGCATCGCCGGCATTCTAGAGAGCGTGCGATTCGAGGCACGCGCAACCGGGCGTGGTCGATCGTGCGCCGCGCCGCGCCGTGGGACGGCTCGTCGCGAGCAGCAAGCCGTAAAGCCTGTCACGTCCAAGGGCATTGAAGTGGGTTGCAAATGCGAACGATTTGCAATAATAATGGCGCAGCGAGAAGCTCAACAGGTCGAACGTAGGTCGAACATGATTGTTTGCGTGTGCCGCAGAGTGTCAGACAGCCAGATCCGCCAGGCGGCAGCCGATGGCGCGCACAGCCTCGAGTGCCTGCAGTTCGATCTGGGCGTGGCCACGCAATGCGGCCGCTGTGCTGATTGCGCCTCGCGCGTGCTGTGCGATGCGCGCAATGGCACGCCGCACCAGCAGCACGTCGTCTCGATCACGAGGCCCGCGCTGGCGCAGCTGGCCTGAGCGTCGGCGCCGCCGGGCGCTGCCTACAATCCGCGCTCCACGCACTACGAAGGGCAGCGCGCCGCGCGCCCGCCGACCATGCTCGACATCACTCTGCTGCGCAAGGACCTCGCGCACGTCATCAGCCGGCTCGAGAAGCGCAAGTCGCCTCAGCCCTACCTCGACGTGGACCGCTTCGGCGCGCTCGAGTCGGAACGCAAGACGCTGCAGATCCGCACCGAGGAACTCCAGGCGCAGCGCAACAGCCTGTCCAAGCAGATCGGCATGCGCAAGGGCAAGGGCGAGGATGCCGCCGACCTGATGACGCAGGTGGGCGGCCTGGCTGACGCACTGAAGGCCTCCGGCGAGCGGCTCGAGGCCATCCAGACCGAGCTCTCGGCGATGCTGATGGCCGTGCCCAACCTGCCGCAGGACGACGTGCCGGTCGGCGCCGACGAAACCGCCAACCTCGAGGTGCGCCGCTGGGGCACGCCGAACGCATTCGACTTCCCGACGCGCGACCATGTCGACCTTGGCGCGCCGCTCGGCCTTGATTTCGACACCGGCGCCAAGCTCTCCGGTGCCCGCTTCAGCTTCTTGCGCGGCCCGGTGGCCCGCCTGCACCGCGCACTCGCGCAGTTCATGCTCGATGTGCAGACCCAGCAGCACGGCTACACCGAGTGCTACACGCCCTACATCGTGAACCGCGAGATCCTCGAAGGCACCGGCCAGTTGCCCAAGTTCAAGGAAGACATGTTCTGGGTCAGCCGCGGCGGCGACGAGGCGCAGGCCGAGCAGTACCTCATTTCCACATCGGAGATCTCGCTGACCAACACCGTGCGCGAATCGGTGCTGCCCGCATCCGACCTGCCGATCAAGCTCACCGCGCACAGCCCGTGCTTCCGCTCCGAAGCCGGCAGCGCCGGGCGCGACACGCGCGGCATGATCCGCCAGCACCAGTTCGACAAGGTCGAGATGGTGCAGATCACGCAGCCCGATCAAAGCAACGCTGCGCTCGAAGAGATGGTCGGCCATGCCGAAGCGGTGCTGCAGCAGCTCGGCCTGCCGTACCGCGTCGTGCTGCTGTGCACCGGCGACATGGGTTTCGGTTCGGCCAAGACCTACGACCTGGAAGTGTGGGTGCCCGCGCAGAACACCTACCGCGAGATCAGCAGCTGCTCCAACATGGACGCGTTCCAGGCGCGCCGCATGCAGGCGCGCTTCAAGAACGCGCAGGGCAAGAACGAGCTGGTGCACACCTTGAACGGCTCCGGCCTCGCGGTGGGTCGCACGCTGGTCGCAGTGCTCGAGAACTACCAGAACGCCGATGGTTCCATCACGGTGCCCGAGGCCTTGCGCGCGTACATGGGCGGCACGGAGGTTCTGCGGCCCTGACGCCGCTGCTGCATGAGCTAGAATGCGCGACTCGGCTGATGACCCGCCGAATGCGAATACCGGAGAGGTGGCAGAGTGGTCTAATGTACCTGACTCGAAATCAGGCGTGCCGAAAGGCACCGAGGGTTCGAATCCCTCCCTCTCCTCCAGAAAGCAAGTGAACACGGGCCAAAGCGCATGGGCGTTTGTGGCCCGTTTTGCTTTCTCGCTCCAAGCCGACTTGCGCCGCGCGCGACCCCGAATCTGCAGCGACCGCAGACAGAACGTGCATACACCACACGCGCGTCGTTGAACACCTCAGTCGGGTGGTGTCTTGCGCCCCGATATCGCGACAAACTCCGAGCTCATTTCCAGCGGCTCGATGCAACAAAGCAAACCTCAACCCTCCGCTCGAAATTCTGCCCTTGATGGGCTGCGCGGCGTCGGCATCGGCCTGGTCGTGCTGTACCACGCCTACGCGCGCTGGCCGGACATGGTGCCTTTTGGCGACCGCTTCGCGCGTCTGCCTGTCGTGTCTCAGGCGCCGGTGGGCGTGTGCCTTCTGTTCCTGCTTTCCGGCTTCGTGATCTTCATGACGCTGGAGCGCTCGACCAGCTTCGTGAACTTCATGTGGCGCCGCTGGCTGCGTCTGTGGCCGGCGATGTTCGTGGTGTCCATCGTCATCTTCGCCACCGCTTGGATGTTCACGCGGCCCGCGGGCCAGCCGACGCTGCGGGATCTGCTGCCCGGGCTCAGCCTGATCGAGCCATCCGCGTGGGCCTGGCTGCTGGGATCGCCGCAGGGCGTTCTCGAGAGCGCGTTCTGGACGCTGTTCGTGGAGATGAAGTTCTACCTCGTCGTGAGCGCGCTCTACTTCACGGTGGGCCCGCGCGCGACCCTCGCGGCGCTGATCGGCATGTTCCTCGCGCCCTTGGTGGTCGGGCGCTTCCCGCCGATCGCGCCCAGCGTCTACGCCTTGTCGAACATTCTCGACTCATGGTTCTGGGGCTGGTTCGCGGCCGGTGCGCTGTACTTCAAGGCGCTGCGGTCGCGCTGGTTCCTGATTCCCGCGCTGGCACTGTCCCTGGTGGCGGCGCACAAGATGGGCTCGGAGAATGCGGTCGTCGCCTATGGCGTGGCGCTGCTCTTCGCGGCGACGCAGGTCAGCCGCCACGTGCAAACCTTCCTGTCGCTGCGGGCCTTCGTGTTCGTCGGCGCGATCAGCTACCCGCTGTACCTCGTGCACGAGAACATGATGGTGTCGATGATCGCAACCGTCGGCCGCGCGGCGCCGTGGATGCCCGACGTGCTCATGCCGGTGTTGCCGATCGGAATCGTCGGCGCGATCGCCTGGGTGATCGCGGTCCACGTCGAGCCGGTCGTGCGCAACCTGCTTCGCGGGCGCTGGCGCGTCACGGTCCCGGCGGTCAAGCCGAGCGCCTGACGATCAGGGGCACAGCTCCATGCGCCGCGTCACGCCGCGGATCACCTCGTCGCTGAACCAGAAGAAGTAGGTGTTGATGGTGACGACGCTGCTGTCCTTGTTGCGCGTCTTGTGCTCCACCGGCACCACCCAGCCCACGTAGCCGCCGGTGCTGCCGCCCATCGGGCAGGCACCGCGCTGCGGCGCGCCGATGACGAGCTCGCGGGTCGGGTCCACCTTGCGCGTGGTGGCGTCGAAATAGCTCGTGATCGAGGCCTCGTGGTTGCGCGGCGGAATCGCGCGCACCACGGTGTCGGTCGGCGTCGGGGTGCTGGCGCAGCCTGCGAGGGCGACGAGGCAACAGGCGAGGAGGGCGGCCGCGGTCTTTGTCATGGGAGAGTTGTCCTTCGAGCGCACAAGGGTGGTCAGAGCATCGGTTTTACCAGCTTGACACGGGCTGCTGCCGTGAACAATGCCGCGCGGTATTCCTTCACGTTCGCAGCCCCACCCAGCCGCGGGGGGACCCCGTGGTCGCGGGCTGGTGAGCGTGGCGCACGGATCGAACAATGTCGGCATGTCGAAACATGCACCTTTCAAGCAGTCACAGGTCTTCGGATGGGACTCCGAACCTGTCGATGAGCGTCCTTCCGAATTCATGAGCACCGGTTACTCGTCGCTGTCCGGCTACCACGGCCTGGGCGACGCCCGCCGCGCCGAGCGCCACACCTCGACGAGCCGTTTCGGCCTCAAGAGCATGCTGGTCTTCAGCATCGCGGTGATCGGGGCCGGCGGCTACGCGCTCACCAAGCTCGCGCCGCTGCTGCACGGCCTGGTGTCCTGAGCGCGCAACGATTCACAGATCTTTACCGGCCAGCCAATCGCACTTCACCGGCTGAACCCAACATCGTCTCCATGGGGCAGATCAGCCCGGTTCGATTGGAGATGGCGATGCGTGATGTGACTGCGGCCAACGCGCCGCAAGCAACGGGTTCCTGGGTGATGCGCTGGACGGCGGTCGGCGTGCTGGTGGTCGCGGCGGCCGGTGCGGCGCTCAACGTGCATGCGCAGGGCATGATGGGCGGCCACGGTCCGCACGGCCCCGGCGGCATGGACATGATGTTCGGCGGCCCGCCGGAACACATGGGGCGCGGCATCGACCACATGCTCGACGGCCTGAACGCCACCGACGCGCAGCGCACGCAGATCAAGCAGATCGCGATGGCCGCCGCCGCCGACCTGAAGGCGCAGCGCGAGGCCGGTAAAGGCCTGCGCGAGAAGGGCATGCAGATCTTCGCGGCGCCCACGGTCGATGCCGGCGCTGCGGAAGCACTGCGCCAGCAGATGCTCACGCAGCACGACCAGGCGAGCAAACGCGTGCTGCAGGCCATGCTCGACGTCAGCAAGGTGCTGACGCCCGAACAGCGCGCCAAGATCGGCGAGCGCATGAAGCAGCGCCAGACCATCATGCAGGAACGCATGCAGCGCGAACAGCGCGAGCACCATGATCGGCCGCTGAAATGATTCACACCAAAGCCATGCTGACCCCGGAGAGCGGCCTGGCCGCGCTGGCCCTGCAAACGGCGGTGATGTCAAACTCACGCCCTTCACACACCGCCCACGCCATGACCGCGCGACTGCTGCTGATCGACGATGACGCCCGCCTTTCCGCGATGGTCGGCGAGTACCTGCGCAATTCCGGCTTCGAGGTCGAGACCGCGGGCTCGCTCGCGGCTGGCCGCGAACAGCTCGCCGCGGGTGCGTTCGATGCGCTCGTGCTCGACCTGATGCTGCCCGACGGCGACGGCCTGGACCTGTGCCGCGAACTCCGCGCCGACACCCGCTATCGCCAGCTGCCGCTGCTGATGCTCACTGCGCGCGGCGAACCGATGGACCGCATCGTCGGCCTCGAACTCGGTGCCGACGACTACCTGCCCAAGCCCTTCGAGCCGCGCGAGCTGCTGGCCCGTGTGAAGGCCTTGCTGCGCCGCGCCGCGCCGCAACCGGCCGACGACGACGTGCTGCGCTTCGGCCGCCTCGAGGTCGATCTCGGCGCGCGCGTCGCGCGGCTCGACGGCAACATCTGCGACCTCACCGGCCACCAGTTCGATCTGCTCGTGGTGCTGGCGCAAAGCCCGGGCCGCGTGCTCTCGCGCGACCAGATCATGGACTCGCTCAAGGGCCATCCGCTCGAAGCGTTCGACCGCTCGATCGACGTGCACATCTCGCGCATCCGCGCCGTCATCGAAGACGACCCCAAGCTGCCGCGCCGCGTGCTCACCGTGCGCGGTGCGGGCTACGTGTTCGCACGCAAGCAGGACGCCGACGAGTCGCCCGAGTGACCGCGTGGCGGGCATGATGCAGGCATGAAAAGCCTGTACCTGCGCATCTACGCCACCGTCGTCGTGGTGCTGCTGCTGTTCGCGGGCGGC
>Ga0307510_10001901_pt1 | contig 23458 bp, 32 predicted proteins | sample 12_EM_MG_FD_207224 | JGI IMG/M metagenome (GOLD analysis project Ga0307510, IMG submission 207224) | Populus trichocarpa ectomycorrhiza microbial communities from riparian zone in the Pacific Northwest, United States - 12_EM | ecosystem: Host-associated > Plants > Roots > Unclassified | place...
TCACCAATCCGCCAACTAGGCAGAAACTCGCGATCGGCGCCGCGATGTCGACGTCTTCTTTGCGGCCCTTCAACCGCGGATTGTGCTCGAGAGACGGCGCTGCGATCAGGCCCATGCTCGACACGTATCCGTTGCTGACCCCAAAGGCAAACAACAGTAACATGAACAATAGGTCAGAATTGATGATGGGTGGTGTCGACGGTGACGATGCGTCGCGTTGAAGATTGCACGCCAGGAAGAGCGGAATGAAAAGCGTCCGCAGGAGCGAGAGAATGAGGAGGCGCCTCGCGCACCAGATAAGGAGCCGCGGAATACCGCACAGGTATCGGCCGAACCAGTCGCCTACGTTGTACACGACGAAATGGAGTGAACTGAAAAGGAGTGGGTGTATCGCCGGATTTGTGGAAACGATTGATATCGTGATGGTGGGAAAGACGGACTGTATGGCACACGTCACGTCTCTGCTTCCGAACGAGGTGATATGACTCACAAGGGTGATGACGAATACATAGGCAATTGCGATCTCATATATGATGTTCCTGCGTGCGACACTCAGAATTCTGTCCCACAGAGCCTTGGAATCTGGTGCGCTGTAATGGGGGGCGTCAATCACCGGCGAACGGGGGTCTGCCGAGACCGACAGCCGGCGTGGCTTCCACGGCTCGGAATCGACTGGCACGACGGCCCGAAACGAGGGCAGCCGCGTCATCCATGCGTTTGCGACGTAACACGCCAACAAGAATGACGCAGAGATCCCAAAGAAAAGCCTCGCGGACTTTGTCTCCGCCACGCCATCCGCGGGACCCTCTTCCGATACGTGCAGAGAGCTGGCGGCGCTGATGAGCTGGACCGTCGAGAGGACGACACCTACCACACCCTGACCAGACATCATCGATTGGATCACCGTGGGGCCGAAGAGAGAGGCCACGGCTATGGTGGATGTCTGGAGATAAGAGCCGGCCGCCGCTAGCGCTATTCCCGTCACGATGGTGAATGTGGCGAAAGTGCCCTCTGGGAGGTCGATGAATGTGGTTATTGTGAGGATACACGTGAGCAAAGCAAGCCAGAGCATGGACCATCGCGTCCGTTGATCAGATGAGACCTATACACCACTCAATGAGCGCCCAAAGAACTCTCTGGAGCGGAAGGGGCAATGGGGAATGACATGCCTTCTTCGACGTCACCGTGGCATGAGCGAGGAAAATAAAGTTGGAGAGCATGAATGTAGTTGCGAGGTATGAGGCAAAGGTGCTGCGAAGAGAGGGTCGTTGCAAATGTGAGAGGAAATAGGGTTCAGCGGTAATCATGACTGTGGATGGTGCCTCCGTTAGGGCTGGCTACACGACAAGCCACGAAACATCCATGACGCACCGTTCCAAGGCAGAAGGACTGCAGCACCGAGTGTGAAATGAATCCACTGTATACGGCTGTCGACTGGCACGTTTGAAGGCGCGAGGTCGTCGAGTATGGCATCATCGCTTTCCTCTTCCCCCATTCCCCCCTCTTCGATGGCCGACGGGATACGGATGTCTTGAGAAAGATCGGGAGATTGTGGGAGGGCATGATATTGGGCATCCATGGATGAGTGGGAGGAGGAACGGAGTCGCCCTAGCATGGTTGACTTCGAGGGAGGAATGGTGGGAGTGGCAGTGTCCAAGTCAGATGCATGGAAGGATCGCGCGTAGGTGCTAGATAAGGTATCGGACATTGTATATTGTACACGAGACCAATGGGATGATGCCAGAAACGGTGTAGTCTCTCGTATTTGCAGGGAAGTCGCATAGGTTTCGGAAGAAAGATGTCCACTCTATAAGTAAGCGCGCCGCGTTTCCCATGCTGTCTAAATATGGACAGTCCAGTCTACTACGCGTACTGTAGTACGCTATGAGTTGGCGGGTCCATCCACAGGGATAACTTGATTCGGTGCTCCCTTGAGCACCAAATTACGCAGCCGTTCGTCCAGCTTACGTTCCTTCCTCGCCCGACGCGCTTTCCGTCTCAGCTGCGCCGCCTCCCCGCCCCTATGGATCCACCGCATCTTCTTCTCCTCGCGTCTGTCCGCCGCCAACCGCTCGCGCCACTTCCACACCGCCTCCGCCCGCGCTTCGCGCCGCGTGCGACCCTTGAGATCCTTCAGCTCCTCCCGCACGTACTGCGCGAGCAGCTCGCGCTGTCGCACGAACGCCGCCTGCCAGCGCGCCTGCTTCTTCGCGCGACTGTGCGGATTCGACAGCTCCTTCTTCAGGTGGAGCTCCATCGGCGCCGTCTCGTCGTAAGCGCGGTTTTGCGGGTCCAGCACCGACTCGATGTACTCGCCCTCCTCCGACTTCGCCTCGGGTTCCACGCGGGCAGAGGGAAGTGCGAATGGCTTGTAGGTGATCGCCATCACGTCTTCCGCCTTTGCGGTGTATAGTGTAGCTTCGGAAATGCATTTTCAGTATTATTCACACTCACGTACAAGGTGAAAAGCACGACATACATTCATATCTGGGGCGCTCTGGTCGCTTCGGCCACGGAATTTTGATACGGTCGGAGGTGCTGACGGTGTTTGGAAGTCTGGGTGTCGTGGCGGCCGCGAAACGTTCCCACTCGTAGCGGGCACCCATAGGCTGCCAGTATGGTTTTGAGGTGCCAACACGCGTAGCGAAGACGCTGAAAAGCAGTTGAGGCAATCGAAACAGACAGGAAAAAAAGGTGGTTGGTCATACGGAACTGTCCTTGGCTCGGTGGCCGTGCCTTTGGGAGGGAACTCAAAGTCTCCGATGAACAGCTGGCACCGCGAGTAGTCGACATTTTTTAAACCGCCTTCACGTGTGGCCTTCATTGCGCGACGCGCATTAAAAGTTAACACGACAGTCGAGGAGAAGGAGGAACACATGTACGCACCTTCGACGTCACACCCTTGAGATATATGCGGTTCGAAAGCTTGTTGATCTTGGCAACTTCAAGTACTTTGCCCTCTTTGTCCCCAATGACCTTGACTCGGTCTCCCGGCACGATGTTCCAATACTTAATACGATCTCGTGGTTTGGCTGCCTTGACCAGAATGTCCCTGAATGAATACCGCTTCAAGAAGCCGATGGGAAAGGGTTGGAGATGACGAAAGTCTTTAGTCCATGGGTTGCTCGTGATTGCACCGCGAACCTGCGCTGAAGTGAGAGGCATGACAACTTGGCAAGCAATAAGCCCGTGTCAGTGCCAGTGCAATATGACGCCGCGTCCAAAAGTTTGGCTGACTAATCAATCCCCAACCCAAACTAATTTGTCTAATTAGCGCGATACCGGTAGGTAGATGGATACACTGGGTACAAAAAACCAAGCTACAACACGACACAGAAGAGCAGTTTAGCGCAAGAATGGTAGACATGGGGGTATCTTCTTTTTTGTTTTCGTACTATCCCACCGGCACTGACCGCGAGGGCTGCGTCGTACTACTCCAAGCCATAGAGGACGAACTCGGTTCTTCAGACTCGAGAGACTGCGTAGGGGAAAGATGTTTTCAGCGACATACAGAGAGGGCTAGGGAGTGTGCTCACTCACCTCCAAGAGCATGCTCACGACAGCATCCACTTCGGATGGGGGTATGCCCCCGCAACCTGCAGCGATCAGTTGGCGGTATTCCGTCATTCTTCCGCCCGTGCCCGCCTCGGCCTGGAAACGCACAAACTCGTCAAACATCTCCTTCCGGCGTTTCCTGTGCTGCGCGACTTCCTCCCGCAACCCCTCGCACGCTATCCTTAGCGACTCGGGGTCTTGCGGTATATCCGCATGCAGCGCGATCAAGTCAGACACGTCTTCCTCTACTGGCGGCGCCTTGCGCTTCGTCCCCGCTCCAGGGCCGAGTTCGCCTTCGGGCGCTGGCTCCTCAAGAGGATTCAGAGGAACAGAGGGCAAAGGAAGGAGCGCACCCCCCGCGGCATCGACCGCGGCCTTTTCGCGCTCCTCTTCATCCTTGACCCACTTCTCCCATCCGAGGCGGTATCGCTTACCCATTTTCGCGCTCAGTTCAGTTTCCATCTCTTGTAGCTTCGTACGTGATTCGTCGAGGCCCTGGCACTGCACTTTGAGTTGGCCTACGGCTCGTTGAGAGTCGAGGATCTCGGCCTGGATGTTGCTGAGGAGCGCATGAGCCTGATTGAGATCTCGTTCCTTGTCACGAAGCTCTTGGTCGAATGATGCTGCCAAGCTGTCAAGCATGCTTGCCATATCCGTGACTGCGCGCGAGCTCGCCGTCTGGGCTGCGGTCGAGTGATGCAGGGGCATGCGGTCGCCGTTCGCTGGCGCAAAGGCGTAAGCCGCAGACGCTTGCGCTGGTGGATATGCCGCTTGAGCATTGCGGAAGGACATTGCAAGCGCACGCGATGGCATCACCGGTGAGGAACGAAAGCGTTCGTCCTCAAGGATGTAGTCTTCTGTACTCTTCCCATCGCGGTTTGCTATCTTTGGATCGGCGCCGTGGTCAATGAGGAGCTTTACCAGACGCTTGCTGCGACACCGCGCGGCCATGGTAAGTGCTGTCTCTCCGTCCTCGTCCTGGAAGTTGATAATATCAGCAAGTTCGCGCGGATAGTCCGACAACCGGTTCAACACTGTCTCCATGTAATAGCGCGCAGCATGCGTCTTTCCTTTTGACATGGCCACGTCTACAATGTGGTGGAACACGGTCCGATTGTAATTGTCGATATTGAGCGTCGAACGGTGTAGCACCTCATACAACTCTGGGAACTTCCGCACGTCGTAGTTATTCGCAAACATGACGCTGCGCATGAGGGCCGTCTGCCCTGATTTGTTGACTTTGAAGACATCTGCGCCAGCGGAGAGTAGAAATTTGACGATGCGGATACGGCCCATTGCGCATGCCCAGTGCAACGCGGTGTGGCCCTCGTCGTCGATAGCCATGTTCGGGTCCAAGTCGGGAGGCGGGTTGATGAGAATGGGAGGAATCTGGTTCGAGTCAGAAATAAAGTACTCCAGTATTTGATCGCCGTAGGACCTGTCGTCGATCATGCCATTCGCCCCTGGCGGGGGATTCACGTTGGGATCATTCCCATGGGCAGTCGGTTGGTTGCGCCGGGGCGCGCGGCGCCTGCGCGAGTCTGGAGAAGGGGAAGCGAGGCCACGATCGAGACTTTGGTGTGAAGGGGCGTTCGGGTCTGGTGAGCTCCGGATGGGCGAGGGTGTGCGCGAGCTGGACGAGGCGCCAGAGGGTGAAGGCGTCATGGACCCATCCTCAGATGCACACATCGTATCGACTACGACATCAGATTCGTCGGCTCCATCGTTCGCCTTGCGCGCACGAGGGTTGGAAACGCTGCTCTCTGTGGCCGTGCGGCGCGGTGGACGCCCAGCCGTGGGCGCTACGAGATGCTTCGGGGCGAGAGGTGGGCTCTTGGCTGCGGGCTGGAATTCGATGATAGGGCGCAGAAGGTGCTCGCAGTTGTATTGTTTGGCGAGCTGCAGCCCGCGCTCGAGGGGAATCCATGTGCCTAGACGAAAGATGTGATGGGTACAAGGAAAGCCCACATGCTGGTCGGCCATGGTGCCATACCTTGGTACTTTCCGTACCCGCCCTGGACCTTTTCGTGTTCGCCTTTCTGAACCTCACGTTCGAGGACACGGGTGCGTTGTGGTTTGTCGAAACCCGCGACCTTGAGAATCTGGGTAGCATTCAACCACGAATCAGAGCGTCGACGCATGACCGCGACGCCTTTACACATCCTGCATGAGCAGTGAGACCGCAGCGACGCGCATTAGTGCTGTTGGTTATACGCACAGCTCATAGACAGGGATTCCACTATAAGTGGCCTGTGTGACGCGGGTTAGATGAAGGGGAGAGAACAAGGGTGGTAACAAGTAAGAAGTACCTTGAAAATCTGGTGACTTTCTGGCATGGCTGATGGCATACGTCACAGTAGGAGACTGTTCTGACGTCGCGATGGTGTCGCGAGACGCACGATGTGGGGATATCACACCGAGAACAAGAGAAAGCAATTGAGAGGTGTCGACCGAGCAATGTAGGACGCGTGCTTCAACAAGTATAAACAACTCTGTCGCGAAAATACCTAACAAAGTAAATAAGAAATGGCGCAGTCTGCATTACATTATGTCCATCTCGTCTTCCATCATTATCTTCATCGTCCAGCCCCGTACATCCTCGTCAGATTCATCATCGGCCCACGTAAAATCCTCCTCGTCTCCATTGACGCGTGGGGGTTCCACAATCTCTTCTGCTGCGTCCCTCCCAGCCAAAATATCCACCTCCTCTTCCTCCTGCTTCATTTTTCGCTCTGCCAAGACACTCTCGTCCTCCTAGGAGATGTGGGAAACCTAAATTTAGCTCACCGAGACCAGGAATGACTAGAAGAAACCTTACGATGTCGAATTCATCCTCACGTTCCTCATACTCGACGTTCTCATCGACTTCCTCAAAGCCACCTGCGAAAGCACCCCATCGTTCAGGCGAAGGGCAGTGCCAGATGAGAATGTTGCCATGATTTGTAGTCGAGACGATTGATGGCTTGCTCGGGTGCCACTATAAGCGTACATTAGGTCGTCCGAGATACACACCTATGAATTGGCATACATGAACATGGATAAGGGGTTCCCGACCGCCATCCAAGGCACTCGCAAGCTGTCCATCATTTGCAATGTCCCAAATGTAGATCTTATGTGAGGCGGGGTCGGCGGCACCTCCGGCTAGGAATTCGCCATCTGGACTGAAGGACATAGCATGCCATGCGGTTCTGTTGATGGGGTCGCTGAATTTATGTGTAGGTTCGAGTTCTTGTTCTATGTACTCCCCGTCGGCGTTTGGGGGTGAGTAAGTAGGTAGAGTGAACTGGCGGAGGGTCCGGTCTGAGGAGTTTGTAACTAGGCGCCTGTTCCCTTATAATCAGACGAAGGACGTCGGGTCTTTCGGTATGAAAAACTTACCGGCCAGATTTGGCGAAGTCGAAGCCTTTCATAATACCTGCGCCTGGAATTCTATGACGGGCAATCATCTGTTCGCTCGATATGGTCATCTGCAACAGCAACAGTCAAATGAAGGCGCAACTGACTGTCTTCGTTCTCGTGTTGAAGACGAGGATAGACCCCGTAGAGGTTCCGACAAATATATATCGACCAGTGGGATCGAATTGGGCCACTGTCATGGCTGACCTGTGCCAGGCTATTTACCTGCATAAGGGAAGCGGCAGTAACGGGAGAACACACCTTGGTGAAGCGTTGGCCTCGTCGTCACTTTCATATTGTAACTCCTCGAGCTCGACACGGCCACGATGTTTTTTCCGTAGGTCGACCAGATAAGCATCACCTGATTGAAGCAAAGCCAGTATGATTTGGCTGAAGAGAGGTAAGGGTGAAGGTAAAACGTAGTATAAAATTGCCCACCTGTTCCTCGGATGGAAAGAAGCGGAGCTCACAGACGCATCGAATCTGATGGTGGTTTTTCTCTGAGGCGGGTCGATGTCTGAGGCCATGTCCCATATGATCACGTTCCAGTCCTTCGAGGACGTCAACACAAACCGCGAATTCCGCGACCAGCTATTGAAGACCATGAATACTCACTCAATCCCTGATGGCCTATACATCACGCACTCAACGCTAGTAATGCCCTTGACATGGCCCTCGAGCCAGCGTACTGCTGCACGGGTCTCGAGGTCCCATATGGCAGCAGAACCATCACTACGACCTGCAGCTACGAAACGACCCGAGCGGTCAAATCTTGCGAGTGAGCATTGGGAAGGAAGGGAAGCCTGAACGGCAGTCGGATATGTGATGATGAAAGGATCTGCGGAAATCGGATTTAGCAATGCAGGAAAAGAAAGAGTGATGGAAAACAAACTCAATAGTGAGGTATTCATGGTGTATGGTTGAATTTCCCCAGATCCTTGTGTCGCTCGCTCGACTATCGTCTTGTCACGTGTTTGCTTGTCCTCTTCGGCCCGCCTCTCCATATGCTCTTGCTTCAGCCGTTCAGTGGGCTTTAAATCCTGATCATTCCTCTTCCTCCCTTGCTCGAGCAATCATGGTCAAAACTACCGATGAAAGATTCACAACTAGCGATGAATTTTCCATGAACCCTCCGGCTAGCTCGTCGAGATTGATACCTGAGCCAGTTGCCAGTGATTCGGAACGTTTGGAAGCCGAGGTCGATTCGACATCGGAACAGGAAACTGGACATGAAGACAGCATCGACGGACTGGGCGATGGAATGGATGTAGAAGGGTTTTCAGGACCCAAAATTGTCAAGCCATTAACACCCGAAGTATTAGCGGCCTTCCAGGCAGCTCAGGAAAAAGCTGGGGTCATTTACATTACACGGATTCCTCCAGGCATGCAACCCACGAAAGTGCGACATCTCATGAGCCAGTATGGGGAAGTGGGACGGGTTTACTTGCAAAAAGAAGGCATGACAATACGCGTTCTCGACCACACCCAGGACTGATACTTTTACAGAGGCAAAACGTGCTTATCTGCGTCGCAAATACACCACCACTAAGAAACCACACTATACCGAAGGCTGGGTCGAATTCAAAGACAAAAAAGTTGCCCGATCTGTGGCGGAAATGCTAAACGCTCAACCTATTGGGGGTAAAAAGGGAACACGATGGAGAGATGACGTGTGGACACTCAAATACTTGCCAAAGTTCAAGTGGCATATGTTGACTGAGCAAGTTGGTGAGCATGGGTCAAATAGAAGAAATTTATGCAATATCGTTGATTTATTTCTAGCTCACGAGGCGGCAATGCACACAGCGCGGCTGCGTCTCGAGCTCTCACAATCAAGGTCGGAACAACGCGAGTATCTGAAGAATGTGGAGCTTGGGCGAGTGCTTGACAAACGTGAGGAACGTAGTCAGGCTGTTGGAAAGGTGTTTAAAAGAAAGGAAGCCAACAAGAGACCGGCAAGTGAGAGCGGGTCAAAGGACGGCAAGGTGAAAAGACCACGGAGGGTGGACGAGACGGGGACTTCGTCGCAATTGGCGAGTGTGTTAGGCAGCGTCTTTTAATTTTAATATAGCAGTCATATAATGTAAATGGGGGTTAGCGGTGGCTACAAATTGAAGCGGAGTTTGTAATTGTGAGTTGACACGCGAAATCCCGTTCGAGCGTTGTTTCCCGCATCGCGAAACTTGCACTGAGCGTCGCGGCTGCGTTGAACGCAACGTCATCGCACACTCTCTGCCTTTGTATTCGCACTTTCTAAGAGGTCTGTTCTTCATCATGCTCGCTCTATCTGCGTTCATGTCTCTCATCTACACCCTTCTTCCTTTGTCTCCTTCGTCCCCGTCACATTATTCAGCCTTATAAAAATGTCTTGGGCTGCCTCTGCTTATCTTCCCTCTCGTCGTTCGCGTTCGCGTTCCCCTCGCCGTAGTTCGTACTCTGCGAGGCCATATCCAGATCATCACGGTCCGGACCCTTACCGGGGCGACTGGGAATCGTGGGACAGAGAACGAGTATATGCAATGGAACGGGACCGTGCCATGTATGACTACGATCGTCGTGGTCGTAGCCGGAGTCCAGAGGATGGTATGTAGCGGGTATATTTCCTCCTAGTTTATGACTCGACCGTACCGACTTAGGTGTCCGCAAACGTCGACGCTCTACGTCACCATATGAACGTGATTCTAGGCCGAGATATGATGAATACGGTAAGTACAACTTTATTCGAGGTCTTTGGTAGACATAACAATGTAATTTCTATTTCTTAGATTCCAGGGCTCCGGGTTACAAATCGCCCCGGCGTTCATCGTACCATAATCAGCCTTCGCGGCGCGCACCTCCGGATCCACATACGCTCGACTATCCTGCATCCCTCAAACAGTATGCCGAGTGGTTCCGGTTCTACTTTCCACAAGCTGCTGCGGAGGAAGACAACTCGGACAAAGCCGCTCAGCAGCAAGCTGCTGACGGTTCGAAGCCCCGAAATGGCATCAAGTTGCGGTGGGAGAAATACAAGAAATCATTTGCTGCACAGCAGGTACTCATGACGGATTTCTTTTGTTCCTCAAAAAGGTGATTGACGCTTGTTTTTGCTTTTAGCTGCAAACAATGTTTGATCATCACCGAAAATCGCCCTGGTTTGCGGAGAAATATGATCCTTCTGCCCAGTACGCGTATCTACGCAAGCGGGTCAGGAAGGAAGGCTGGAGGGGTCGATTGAATACCTTCTTAGAGAGTCTTGATGCTGGTTTGTTTGATTCTCAATCTGGCAACCTTTATCAGCCATCTTCGCCTGCGAAACAGTCCGTGACTATAAAAAAAGAAGAGGCGAAGGACGATCAAGAAGCGCTTGCTGACCACGATGGTCTGGCTCCCGGCGATGAGTCGATGAAGGCTGATGAGGATGTTAATGTCGAGGTTGAAGAGGAAGGTGACAAGTTGGATGCAAACGGTCGAGGCGTTGAGAACGGAAAGAGGGACAGCCGCGATCGTGGTGAAGAAGTATCGGTGGCTCCAGAAGGCCACCAGGTTATGATTCGCACCATACCGCCAGACATTGGTCGGGTAAAACTCGAGACTGTTGGTGTACGTATCCTCTGCCGTCAGTTCCGGGTCGATGTCTTATTCGGTCACCACAGGCTCTCGATAGTATCCCTGGGTTTATCTACCTTGCTCTGGGAGATCCTCTTCAGAAGCGCAACTTCTACCGCGCTGGTTGGCTGAAGTTTCATGAGGACGCCGACGTTAATGTCATTATGTCGGAGCTAAGTGAACGAAAGGTGAGTTGATCCTAAAACAACCCGTCTTTCATTCTTATCCTGTTTCCTCTGTAGATCGATGGTTTCAAGTTACACGTCCTCCACAACAAACAACCTTTTAAAAATCGGGTCCGCTACGCACCAGAGGTAGCAAGTCGCCCTGATATCCTACAGAAGGACGTGGAGAGGGCACGGACTTTACTCGCCCGTCTCGAGGCTGAGTCCCATGAGCTTCGAAAGCTTCGCATTTTGTCCCATGGTGAAGTTGTCACCCTTCCCGAAGGTTCCCTACGAGAGGATATGGTGACATTAGTCGAGGGCGATGAGGACCGTGATGATCCGGAGCCCTCTGGGAGCACACTTTCAGCAATTGAGCAGCGGATCGAGAAAGTCTTCGCGGAATTACCGCAAGATGGCCTTGATGAAGATGATTTGAAAATTCGCAAGGTGAGACCGATGTGCTCTTTGCGTGCACCTCCAGCTGCTGAGCGCTACGCAAGACTGTTATATCACTCGATTTGGTCCTTGCAGCTCTGCGCAATGCCTTCCATACGTGCTATTACTGCGCCGTAACCACCGATCACCAGGAGGAGTTGCAGCGCAAGTGCATCCAGCATCTGAGGAAGCCGATATCCAAGGCGACCTATGATGAGTATAAGGCCAAAATGGCAGAGAATTTGGCCAAAGTCAAGGAAGAGAACACCATGCAGGATGAGGATGATTTGAAACCGAAGGAAAATGATCAATCCCCTGAAGATCGGGGTAAAGATTCGACGGCTAAGGAAGAGGATTCGCGCGAGTGGAAGAAGAGTGGTATGTTTTCATGGTTTTGTATTTGTCACTTATTCTAAGGCCAAGGGCAGAGGATCGTTGGGTCGAGTGGTTGGACTCTAAAATAGCGCTATTGCTCGACCGAAACTCTGTCGACCCTCGTGCTTATGGTGGCAAGGCATATGATGAGTGAGTTGATATATAGTATACTAGATTCTGCGCATCTCATAATCTATCCAGAGAATTATCGAAGGCTGCCGAGCCATACGTAAAGCAAGAAGATGAAGGCAAGTTTCGTTGCAAGACTTGCCAGAAGCTGTTTAAGGCTACATCTTTTGTGGAGAAACACATCGCAAATAAGCATCCTGAGCTTGTTAAATCGCTAGATGATGTAAGTGGCCCCATCCATCATCCATCAAGTCTTTGGCTGACATCATCCTCTAGCTCCCTTACTTCAACAACTTCGCTCTCGATCCCCACCACATTCAACCATACAGTCATCTACCTCAATCCGGAGGTGCTGGACAGCAGGCACCACCTCAAGCCTATGGGCTCCCTGGACCACCTCCGATGCCACCTGCCGATTACATGCGGGGGGCCAACGGTGGCGTTTTCTACCCCGCGCCTTATCCACCTGGTGGTTTCCCACCTTCTATGAACATCCCCCAGCACTGGGACCCTTACGCTTATCCACACATACCGAACATAGCGCTTGCGCCGCGCCGCGATGATGGCGCTTCAGCACGGCGCCTGAGTGATCGTATCAGCGGTTATGCACCAGGATCGGACTACCCAATCGACTCTCCGACGACAATACCGGCTTCCGCCGGTCTACCAGCCAAACCCACTGTTAGCCTGGATCAGCCGCTAAGCGACGAGTCCCGTACCCGTAGGACTGGGAATGTTCGCAGGAACACACGCACTGGCGATTCAGGCGGGCCCCCTCCTCCACCTCCTCCGGATGCGAAGGAGGACCCCCGCGCGGCGGCTGGGAAGAAAGTCAGCTATCACGACATGGACTTGGTGGCAGAGGGAGATGTTGAACTGCAGTACTGAACTTTATGGCATGCATGCCATTTAGTAGCGACTGCCACTCTTCTCAGTCACCTTCTCGTCTCGAATGGTCGTATTATTGTCCGCCGATTTTCTTTACACTTCACATCTCACATACATACATTGTTATTCATAACTCAAATGTTCGCTCACAGCCACGACTCACTCAACTTCTGTTTTCTCTGTCATCGAGCGCTTTGAAAGTGTTGGGGCTCGAATTGTTTTTGGCGGCGTAAAGTTAGGTGGAGAGATGTTAATCTGTCATTGTGATATACAATTTTACAGAATGCAAAAGTGTGGTAATTCTGTGAAAGCTGGATGTGCCACTGGCGCTGTGTGTGTCCGGTTAGCTTTTCGTGGTTCCAGGCCTGATGACATTGTGAAATGAAAGTGCGAATGAGTCTCAGCTTTGCTGATTGGGTTTGCCGCTGGGGTGAGCACATCATGGCGATGTGAACTGGAGTACAACGTTGGTGGACGTTGAACGCCGTACCTTATATTAATTAGATTAATAGTTAGGGGATATGAATAGGCTAGAACATATAAAGAGCCCAACATTAAGGCCGATACCGCTGGACTTCACCGTAAGTTCACGGTCCACAGGACAGGAAACCGCCCGCGCCACTAACCGTAGTCCATGCTGCCTCAGCGTGCAGTCCGAATGCGAATGGGGCTGCACACTTCGGGACGAATGATAATGTAACAGGCGTGGACTTAATTTCCGAGAAAAGCCCTTTCGTTACGGCCAGCCATGATGATGCAACATGCATCATGCATGACGCGGAGTGAGCCGCCAAGCGCCAGGAATGATGGATATCTCCGCCAGCCATGAGGAACATGACGAGTCGTGCTCAGGGTGCTTGTAATGTTAGCTGTCCTTGGACCTACCTTCCCCGATGTGCAACCAATCACGGGCTAGGCCGTAGCCGGAATGGGATATGCGCTAGTCCTGTGAGAATGGGTTCTGTATTTCATCGGCGGAGGGTGTTTGAGGGGCATACAGCACTATGACCTGCGCTGCTAGTCGGATGGGTGGACAATTTCGAATGATGGTTGGAAGCTCCGCTCCGATGTGGCGTGAAAGGATGACCGCTGGCTGCCAATCGAACGTCAAAGACAATAGGACGACTGGCATGTTCACCTCTTGTCAAGCTTTCAGGCTATCTGGTTGCTTAATAGGTGTCATTTCGGTTACTCCCGCATTGCTGCCGTGAGCGAAGAATCCTGTGGGCAGAGGGGTTCATAACTCACAAGGATCTTTGTCGGGAGAATCAGGAAGGTCTTACGGCTCATAACTTCCGCTGCGCAGACCGAAATGGAATGAAAGCTCTGGTAAAACTGAATCTCCGCTGCGCGAGGTTCGCGCAAATGGGGTGGGGGACATTGCGGAGTGGAAACGCTTGGTCTTCCGTCCTGCGATCTAAACTGGGACGCCCGGTGCTATTAATGATTTTGGACATTGGTGGAGAAGCCACGTCGTGGTGTAAAATTTTGCCGCGGGCCAAGGTGACCATTGCCCAAACAGTCATAGTTTTGCGCGGGTGTTGCGGTGTTCGTATTTAGCATAGATCTCGACGGACCTAGGTGGTAATAGGCAAGAGGCCAGAATATCCCTAGTCCAGACACTGTCCAGACACAACGGTAGCGCTGTGACCGAGCGAATTGTACACGCATGTGGGGCAGTTGGTGGCAGGAATTAGTAGCACCCTTACCAAGTATCATCGAGTGACGCCATGTGCTTTCGAAAGCATGCGAAGGGATTGCCTGAATTGCTGGTCACCGTCTGATCGCACGCATCCATTTGAAGACTTGGGAACTAGCATTGACGAGAAAAATCGCGCGACAGGCACGGAACGGAGCAAATGAGACGGGAACCCTGCCTGACTGGAGGATGGAACCAACGAAAGGAGGGCAGGTCACGGGGGTTGGAAGTAGCCCTTAAGCCACTGGCATTCATTCTGTCAGTCTAGAACTTGGATGTTGTAAAGGGGAACTCCGCGGTAGAGGAAGAGGATGCCAGCAAGACGCAGGCCGAGTTGGCAAGTGAGAAGTTGGAAGCAAAGCAGTGTCGTTACAGCAGGGGGTCTTGGCCCAGTGATAAGACGAGACCCGGTCCGTGGGCGGGTGGTGACTTGACGCGCTTGACGACCAGCTCAGATCCGCGCTGGTGACGACAAATTGCCCAGCGTTCCGTTCCCGTCAGCATCCCCGCCTCGTAACCCCGCGCAAAGGCTTACACTGACGGCGACGGAAACCGACCCCACTCGACGCAACGTAGGCTCTTCGCCATCGCTGGTTTGTTCCTCACCCCGCTTCAATTCCCGGTGGGGTTCTGCCCAGCGACTTCGGAACCACCCCAGCTGTCAGCATCAGCACGACGACAATCTCCCATGTCCACCGCACCAAGACTCCCCACTGTCCGTCTGCCGCAAGCGATTCCCGGCGCCAGTGGCGAGTCCTCCCCTCAGGATTCTGTGATGCTGGGCCTTCCTTCTTCTGGCAAATTCGGTTTCGCGTGGCCTACAGACACGGGTCCCGCTCCGTCCCTTCCGTCTCTAGCCGATCGTCACATCTCCCTCAGTTCCTCAGACGCGGATTCCCCCCCCTCCGACCACGAACCCGAACCAGAGGAGGACGCAGAGGCCGAAAGTCTCAGAGCCAGGCGATGGAGCATCGGAGCCGGAAAGAAGGGGTACGGTGAGGAATCAGAGGAATCAGACTTTACCACTCCCACCAACCGACTCAACCTGGAGAAAAACCCGTTGGACCAGGCGTCTCCTCCCCTCCATCGACTCTCGCGCGCATTCTCCGTGCCCTTGCCGTCCCAGATCGGGCACTTGCAGAACCCCAAGCGGTCGCCGTTGTCATCACCACCTGATTTCTTTCCTCCCACCTTGCAGCCATATCCCGATCTGACGCACTTTCACGAATTATCACTGGAGCTGGCGGATTCTCTTCAGATGATCATACAGACTCTTCTTCAACTGTCTCCCCCGCAGGTGTTTGACCCCGCGAAAGAGCAGTACTCCGCTTGTTCCTTACCTATCCCTACCCCTTCCATTTCAGCATTATTCACTGTCATGAAGAGTCTAAATTACATGTCCGCCAATATGGCCTTTCTCAATGCTCCCCTTTCCTCGCGTTCGCGCGAACTATTCAATCAAACAACAACCAATGAGGGTTCTTGTAGCCCCATTTCCAATGCACCGTTACAGGCATCGCAGGTCTCTGAGCGCGACTTTGATATTGGTGAAAATTTACAGAGTGTTGGCGATGCTCTTGGCGGGATAGCTGCTAACGACGGCGTCGACCTCGTCCTGTTCCATGGGGATGTTGGGATGAAGCACATCGCAGTGAAGGGTGATGAGATCGGGATCAGTTACACTTTGTCACACGTCAGTCAATACTCCCCATATTTACTTTCTGTACTTATTTTTTCGCCCAGATCGTACGTCAAATCCTCGCTACAGCCCATCGCGGTGACTGCATCCAAATTGGGCTGTTCTTAGTGGCCCCAGTTAGTGGATCGCCAGGCACAGGAGAGACGTCCGTCTTCGAGGTTCCTCTGGATGCTACAGAGCCTGCCGATGCTATCGCGCCTCCTGATCCCGATTTACCTCTACGTTGCACCTTTCAAATCATCCACAACTTCGTACATAATATTACAGGAACCCCTCCTCGGACGACTCCCATCCGCACAAAACCAAATCTAGACTCTCACATTCTCCACCGACTTGTGCACCATATCAACGCATCCCTCACTCGTGAGCTGACGGACACAGCGTTCATCTGCAAACTATCTATGACCCTTGAACGGGGTTCTCCTTCCGTTGTCGATCCTGCCATCGTCCTATCCGAGAATGACCCTATCCTTCAGGCATTCCCCGACTTCAAGTTATCCGAGGAGCCCACCATCGAGGATCTTGCACAGTTTGTTGGCAGTTTGAAGGGAAAGAAGGTGTCTTTATATGCGGATGCAACGGGCATGTTCGCTCAGCACCTTACGAGTTATCTGGCTTCATGGGGGCTCGATGTCAGTCATGCGTCATCTGATCCAGACGTTGAAGCCTCGCCCGCTCGAGAGGCGCTGAATATACCATGCGCCGAACACCCCCCTGTAGTCAATGAAGCACTCGGTAGTAGTTCCATCCTCCACACACTTGACGAGCAAGACCCCCCACCCTCAGCTCCTCTCACCCCGAAGGCCCCGAAGCAAACGCCTTGTTTCATTATGATCGATGATGATATCCCGGTGCTTCGAGAACATCTTCGAAAGCTCCGTGTAGAACTGCCCCATCCCTCTCAAATTTCACGCAAGCGACCAAACCTGGCTGCCAATCACAGGCCACGGTCCTCTCCTCAAGTCGTTCGTGTCATCGGACACTCTTTGACAACTTCGTCACCGAGAAGTGCACCTGTGATTATTCACTTCACCAGTCTGGCCAACTTTAAGCTGGTGAAAGGGATTATACAGTATGAGCTTGGACCGAGCAATGGAACAACAGCCTGCCGCCTGCCAGAGGTTATAGTCATCCCGAAACCTGCTGGTCCACGCCGCGTTCTCACGGCGCTACACACGGCAGCTATGAAACCGATAGTAGACCCTTTCTTCACACCCATCGCAACGTCGCCCATGAGCCCTGGGTTGTACCCTGCGGCATCCTACTTCCAGCAAAGCCTTGGTCCCAAGTCACCAACGTCCCGGCCGTCCCCTAGTCCGCGTGGTTATTCCTATCACTCGATGCGTTCGCCAAGGGCTGCTGTCGAACCGACACCTGACACCTTCGGGTTGCCACCATCGCCGCTAGGGTTAACCGAAGGGATGGACTACTTTTCTGAGGCTGCAGAGAAGCTTGGTTCATCTCCCTCCTCCGGACTAGTCATACAAAGTCCCAATGGTCAACCGGCGGCTATTTTCTTTCACCCTCCTCGTGCTCGCAGTTCTCGGTCGGGTTCACACAGCGTGAGTGGTGAGGACGGGCAGACCAGTTCGCGTGGTAGCCGAAAGCACTCGGATGCGGCAGAGAGGACACGCCAAGGAGGGGGTTTCCCATTTCTTGGCGTTCCCGGGTCGGTCCAACAGCGACGAAGCAGCCCCATAACGCAGGTTCCCGGTGATGCTGGGCGCTCTGGCGCGGCCATGACGGCAATTCCCGGTGGCGAGCTGCCCGCGACGTCTGGTGTCAGTCATGCCGGAACTTCGCCGACCACGCGCCAGGTGGGGAAAAGGACAGGCGCAATGGAAACGTCACCGACAAGTGCCAAAGTGTCACCATCAAGATGGGGCTTAGGGAGCCGTCGAGCCCAAACAGAGAAGGTCACGTCGCCGTCTCGGATGAGGAAAGCAAAGCCCACCGAACCAAGCATCGTTCCGCCAATCAGCGTTCTGATTGTTGAAGGTGTGTAGACCTCCTTTATGTTCCAGGATCTAACGTTGGAGATTGGGCCAGATAACCCGATCAACCAAACACTCCTTTCCACATTCATGAGAAAAAAGAAGATAAAGTACGACGTGGCTAAGAACGGGGAAGAGGCTGTCGAAAAGTGGCGGAGCGGGAGATTCCATCTCATTTTGGTGCGTCTGGCCCGCCCAAAAGTGCTTCAAGCAATTTCTCACGGAGGTCTGGTCATAGATGGATATTCAAATGCCTGTCATGGACGGCATCTCCGCGACCAAAGAGATCCGCCGGTTGGAGAAGCTGAACGCATCGCAGGGAAGTCCTGAAACCCCGCAGTCGGAAGGTCAGCGCACACCGTCTGATATTTCGAACGATTCCCGCATGTCATCGAGCCCCTTCCGTTCCTCTGTCATCATCGTGGCCTTGACTGCGTCATCGTTACAATCCGATAGGGTGGCTGCGCTAGGGGCGGGGTGCAACGACTTCTTGACCAAGCCCGTTTCGCTCGAGTGGCTCAACAGCAAAATCATAGAATGGGGCTCCATCAAGGCGTTGCAAATGTTCGCGGACTGCCGACCAGATTTTGTGAAATCCGTCTCAGCGGGTCAGGCCGTGCAGGCCCAGAACATAGCGCGGCGGTTGCACATGCCTGAAGGGCGAGTCTCCCCTTCCCCTAGTCGGCCTCTGTCGCAACCCGTGGTGTCTGGAGCTGGAGTGGCCTCCTCAGCCTCCTCCATTCCAGACGGCCCCACTCCTATGGGTAACTCCACGCCTTCACTCATGTACAAGTCATTTGGTGGCACGGTTCAGGAGCGGTCAAACAAAACCCCGGAACTCAATCACGGTGTGTGCTGAAAATTTCACTCTTCACAGACCAAGTGACCGATCAATAATTAATCATTTAATCAGCAGCACTTAGTGGGAACGCAAAAGGTGATGCTTTCCGTCACCAATCTGTTACCCTTCCCAGCTGATATGTGTGATTCTTAGAAGCCGTTCTTTCCGGCGCCACCGGTAAGCCTTATGGGCGTTCATTTTCAAACCTTGGGACGGCAGCTCACACGGTCCGATCTTCCCTCAGCATACACGGAAACTATTTCACAATCACCTGAACAATGTGTGGAGGGCGTAACATCGCGCGGCGGTGAACCAGCGGTGGTTTTGGGCCCAGAATCAAACGAGCGATGATGGTATTGGGCGATCTTCGGAGTTGTATCCACCTGGATTACCCCCATCTTTTCAATATGGTATTCGAAGGTCGCCGGGATTTTGCGGGACCGGTTCTGACTGACTCATCACCTGGGCTTTTTAATTTTCATTTTCATTTTGGGATTTTGGTCGAGATTAGTTGTTGTAAGGTGTAATTGTTCAGCTGGATTAAGGTTGAGACAAGACATGTTTCTGCATGGAAGGGAAGGATCGTATCGCGTTTGATGACCAAAGAGTGCCAAAGTGCCAAAGTAGGGTTTGTCGGTCGTTTCCGCCGCTCGTTGGCCGTCGCTGTCGGTGAGCGGATCGGCTGTTGAAACGAAAGCTCAGCGCTGTTGAGGGTTCCGCAGTGCGAGGCGAGGAACCCGCGGATGATGCCCGCGATGACCGCCACCGTTTGACGTTGCCGCATGCTGCAGCGGCGAGGCAGTACAACACGTTTGATGCCACGCTGAGTCGGCGCGCCAAGTTTGACTCAATGTGATCACTTATTTTTCCACCCTCCTCTAACAGAGCGGAGACCATTTCACGTTTAAAACCCAGCGATTGGGCGTGTCTTCGTCCCCTCTTCTCGCTCCTCCCTCTCTTATAGACCCCCACAAACCTTCCTCCCTCTCTAATTCCCTCATTTCCTCTACTTGTGAACCAAACCCTGCCAGCCTGCTGTCCTCGACAGCGATGAATGGGGCCGTCCACGACGCCCACAAGCGCACCTCCATAAATGAACTACTCAACCCAGTCGCCTCCTCTCAGGCTGCCTCTGTGATCGACCATAGCCTCACCCACCAGTCTCCTCCCTTCTCGAATGGCCATCATTATGCTGCAACTACACCATACACACATCCGCCCATGCCACCTCCCCCCAATCTTAGGACCGCGAATGGCGGCACTGCATACAAGCTTAACCCTGCCAGTTGGGACGGGGCAGATCACGATAGGCAAAGGGTGGAGCACATGCCCCCTCCGCGAGGCTATGCGCCGTCTCCGGGCGCATATCCCGAATATCACGCACACTTATCTAGGACCCACGAGGAAGGCTTCTCCGAACCTTCTGTTTGGTCAAGTCCGACTGGGCGTCTTGATGTCTCGCCTGCTTTCGGGTCTCCAACTATGACACAATCTTCATACTCAGATGAGCGAACGTGTGAGTGTCCCTTAATCTGGTGTTGAACTCTATAGACCTTGTCTATCCTCTCAGCGGTACCAAGCGATCCATCGGCTACTGGCACTTCTTCACCCTATCCCTCCAGACCCGATCCTACCACGTATACCCGTCCAGAACACCAACATCCCGCTTATTCCCAGAGAGTTCCGCAAATGCCTGCAGTTTATGGTGGGCGTAGCGCCCATCTCTTCCCCTGCCATATCTTCTCACTGCTTTTGTCCTTTCAGGTGCATGGCCGCATCCTGCCCGTCCCACGGCGGGTATCCCCTCCGCGCGTGGCATTGCAGAGCATCCACATCCACAGCATGGGCACATGCCATCGCCCGCTTACTTGCCACATCCTGCGTTTTACTCGCCAATACCACACCCTGGCATGCTGTATCCATACATGGCTCACCCATATCCTCCCCCTTCGGCGCCGATGCCCGATTCCCCTTCACGTAAGCGAGCTGCGCCAGAGGAAACACAACCTTCCAGGAATAAGCGCAAGCGATCGAATGGAAGAGATGCTGTCGAAAGTGAGCGATGCGTCACATTCATTGGCGAATGTACCGCCTCACACGTTTTCCCTATCCTAGCAAACGGATCGCGCCGTGGCTATACTACAAACAAGCGGAATCAGGCTGCGCAGATTGCCGCGCAAAACGGTATGTTAAACCCTGGGTTATCTGCGCCTCATGTCCCATAGTTGTACTATTACTGATTTGGGGGCGTGTCATTGTCCCTTCCTTTTCTGTAATAGCCCAACTGCAAGCCTACACGCCCGGATCGGGCCCAAGTATCACTGATAACAGGGCATCGACTACAGATCGTGAGCGCTTGATGCGATCGTGTCGCGATTCTATCATATATCTGACCCACGTTTCATGCAGGGGCGGGCAATGAAAACACCACAGGAGGAGCCAGTGGGAATGGACCCTTTCACCCTGAGCTGCAGTTCGCACGTTGCATGTCAAATCGGTATAAGTCAGAAAGTTTCCCGCGGTGCGTGTCCTGCACGCGCCGTTGGGCAGGAGACACGTGTCGTTTCCAGGGCATTCGTTTTTTCCTCAAGGATGAAAAGCAGAACATCGTTGGGGTCAGCTTCGTTGAGAACCAGAAGGCTGATGCGCCGACCATGAAGTTCCCAACACGATGGAATCGACCACTCGACACGGTGTATATCAAAGAATTGAAGGTATGAGACCCATACTGTTGAATAAAATAACACGTGTACAATATCCGATTCCCCCGGTAGCTTACAGTCGCCCGTGCCCTTCTTCCAACGCTGAAGGAGGAGCAAGAACACCTCCGTAAACCGGAGATCATACGAAGACCGCGAGACAGCGACGTCCGTGCGACTTGTGGTGCGTCGTTATGTTCAGCTCTGTTGTTGCCTCGTGATGAATTGCTTGCTCGCCAGATACGTGCATGACATCAATCTTTTCATCATCGTGGATGTGTAGGCTCTGCGGGCGCGAGGCTTGTGCGGAATGTTTCGCCAAAGTCCGCGAGTTGACACAATACCGCCCCGGGGCTAGCGACAGCGAGATCGCGGCTCTTCAAGCGAAGCGCGAGTCGCACGCCCATACAAACCCATTCTTTTTATCATGCACACGCCGGAACGAGCACCAGTTCTCTGACTTTTCGCCCATGTCTCGATTCGATAAAGCTGAGCTGGAAGGGGTCATCGAGAGCATGGAGAAACTACTTCAAGAGGAGACGACGGCACCTCCTGCGACTTCTGGGCCCTCTGATGGGCCATCTGTTCAAAGCTCAGGCTCAGATGGCCCGGCAGATGCGCCTAAAGGTCCTGCAAAGGGGCCAGAATCTGTAGGTGCCTAGTGGGCTAGTTGAGCCCCGGTTTTTAATCCAGGTACTATCGCTGACCATTTTCTTTCTTCCCTCTTTTTTTCCTGATACAGGACGTGTCTCCGTTGGTTATGGTGAAGGCATCTGGAGGGGTGGTCATCCCTGCAGTGTCGTCGGCAGGCACAATGGAGACAACGTCCTTGAACGTAGAAGATCCATCGGAGATCCCATCACACGCCACGAAGACATACACGACGAGCGAGTTGACGGACGCAGAATTCAGAAAGGTGTGGTCACTAGGTGCACCATTGGTTGTGACGGGCCTTGGTGAGAAGTTTGGCATCCGATGGCGACCCGAGTATTTCCGTGAGAAGCAAGGGGCGCAGAACTGCTCAATTGTAGAATGCCAGACAGACGCGAGCAAGCGCATCACGGTTGGAGAATTTTTCGGATATTTTGGCAAGTACGAAGGCAGGACGGATCGCTGGAAGCTGAAGGATTGGCCGTCCAGCAGCGATTTCAAGGCGGCATTACCAGAACTATTCGAAGAGTTCCAAAAGGGGGTACCAATACCCAATTACACTCGGAGAGATGGGGTGCTCAACATTGCGTCGCACTTCCCTTCGAATACTGTGATGCCAGATCTCGGTACGTAGCCCAGCGTACTCGACTTGATCCTGAGCGTTGATGATGGCGGCTTTGACTAAAGGGCCGAAGATGTATGTTGCACTTGCCACGACTGATGAAGAGGACTCGAAGGGCTCGACGCGACTTCATATGGACATGGCCGACGGGGTGAACATCATGGTCCATTCAGAGCCCCGACCCGATGGGTCACCGGGAGTGGCCGCGTGGGATCTGTTCCGCGCAGAAGACGCAGATCGGTTGCGGAGGTTCCTCAAACGACGATTTGGATCAAATGGGCAACACGACCCCATCTTATCACAGCAGTACTATTTGGATGCTCAGCTGCGGAAGGAGTTATATGATGACTATGGGATCAAGAGCCATCGAGTATATCAGCGTCCCGGGGATGCGGTGTTTGTCCCGGCAGGTTGTGCACACCAGGTATGTATCTCAAGGTAAGATAAGACCGGTGATAATATGGTACTTAGGTTGCAAATCTGGCGGATTCGATCAAGGTCGCCGTCGAATTTGTCAGCTCGAAGAATATCGCACGGTGCGAAAAGTTGACAGGAGAATTTCGGGAGCAGAATCAGAGCATGGTTTGGAAGGAGGATAGCTTGCAGCTTCGTACGATGATGTGGTTCGCTTGGCTGTCTTGCACTCGTCAGGAGGAAGAGATGGAGGATTGAATTGCGATTCGTTGTTAGTAGTGGTATATAATATGGCGGATAACTATG
>Ga0307510_10001902_pt1 | contig 23453 bp, 15 predicted proteins | sample 12_EM_MG_FD_207224 | JGI IMG/M metagenome (GOLD analysis project Ga0307510, IMG submission 207224) | Populus trichocarpa ectomycorrhiza microbial communities from riparian zone in the Pacific Northwest, United States - 12_EM | ecosystem: Host-associated > Plants > Roots > Unclassified | place...
CCAATGTGGACTATGCGCAGGTGGCGCCCAAGATCAAAGGGCTGGTACAGAAATATGCCCCCTCCACGTATAGTACGCTGAAGCAGGAGGTGATCATGCAGCCCATGGCCGATTGGCATTTGTATAATGTCTATAAGAATGGCGTGGCCGCCGGGGGGCTCATCGACTATATCCGGATGTTCGGTGTTATTGGGATATTGGTACTCGTTATTGCGTGTATCAATTTTACGAATCTAAGCACAGCGCGATCAGAAAAAAGGGCCAGGGAGGTCGGCATCCGGAAGGTGATCGGCTCTTCGCGGAAAGCGCTTATCGCACAATTCCTCATGGAATCGGTGATCCTTACTTTTCTTTCTTTTGTATTGTCGCTGCTCCTCATTCAGCTGGTATTGCCTTCTTTTAATGCCCTGGCCGGAACGCATATCGACATCCCATTTACCAATGGGTGGTTCTGGCTGATCATGGTGAGCTATGTGTTGCTTACGGGCTTTGTGGCGGGGAGCCGTCCGGCCTTCTATTTATCGTCCTTCCAACCGGTGAAGGTGTTGAAAGGAAAGATTGTGGTCGGAACATCGGCTATCCAGTCCAGAAAGGTGCTGGTGGTGTTGCAGTTCACCTGTTCGATCGCGCTGATCAGCAGTACGATCGTCGTTTACCAGCAGATCCAGTACGGCCTCAACAGGCCGAGAGGTTATGATCCTAACCGGCTTCTCTTTACCGAAGGGTGGGGCATGCCCTTTGCGGCCCTGAAACACGATGTCCTGGAGACAGGTGTGGTCAGCAGTATCACGCAGTCATTGAGTCCCGTGACCGATGTATATGGATACAATACCATCGACAGATGGCCGGGAAGACTTCCAAATGAAGCCCTGTTACCCGCGGGAATGGCGGTAGGCGACACGGATTATTTTAAGACGGTAGGAATGCAACTCCTGGCCGGAAGAAATTTTACCGGCAATCAGGGCGACGACTCTGCGTCCGTGATCCTGAATGAGGCTGCTGTGAAGCGGATGCGGCTCAAACAACCGCTGAACCAAATGATCCACTGGCAATTGTCCTGGGTTCCCCGCGATCTGAGAGTGATAGGCGTGGTGAAGGATGCTTTGACCAATGCGCCGTTTGCTCCTGCAGAGCCTGCCATTTATGTGTGGCAACCTCACTGGTCGTTCACCATCACATATCGTCTCTCGCCGAATGTCAGCACCAGCGTGGCATTGGAGCGGCTCGGACCGATCTTTAATAAGTATCATCGGGACTACCCGTTCCAGTATTATTTTTCGGATGAAAAATATGCTGAAAAGTTTGCCGTGGAAAAACTGGTCGGCAGGCTGGCCGGGATTTTTGCGGCGCTGGCCATATTTATCTCCTGTCTGGGGCTCTTTGGGCTGATCGCCTGCGTGGCCGAGCAGCGTACGAGGGAGATCGGTATCAGAAAGGTGCTTGGGGCTTCGGTATCGCAGGTCCTGGTGCTTATTACGCGGGATTTTATTGTCCTGGTGGGGATCAGCTGTGTGATCGCTTCGGTCCTGGCGTACTATTTTTTGCAGCATTGGCTGGATGGGTATTACTATCGTATCCACCTGGGGGCAGGGGTATTTATTGGGTCGGCTGTTGGAGCGATCGGCATTGCTATTGTTACGGTTAGTTTTCAGGCGGTGAAGGCGGCGTTGATGAATCCCGTAGAAAGCCTCCGGGCGGAATGAGCGGAGGCTTTGAGTTTGGAATAGTTGAATAGAATTGTTGCCGACGAACGGAGCGTCGCAACGAATGCCACATCAATGCACAACCGCTAGTGCAAATATTTCCCGAACCATTCGAGCCATCTATCGAACCGGTCTTTTTGATAAGACGGGACGGTGATGCCATGGAACTGGCCGGGATAGATGATCAGCTCGCTGGGGATGCCCAGTGTTCGTAGTGCCTGGTACATCTGTTCGCTGCCGGCGGTGGGGACGTTGAAGTCCTTTTCGCCGCTCATAAACAGGGTGGGGGTCTTTATCCGGTTGGCCTTTAATAGGGGGTACGATATTTTGATATAGCGATCGATGCTGGTCCAGGGTGTGCCTATCTCGTTATTGTATTGAGAGATATATTGATCGACGCCATAGAGGGACAGGGTGAAGCCTGTGCCGGCCCCGCTGCTGGCGGCTTTGAAGCGGGTGTCGGAGGCGATGAGGTAGTCTGTCAGAATTCCGCCATAGCTCCATCCTGCTACGCCCATTTTACTGCTGTCTACGAGTCCTTTCTTTATAAGATAGTCTACGGCTCCGTGTAAGTCGATGACTTCTTTGTTGCCCCAGTCTCCTGATATGACTTTACTGAACTCGAGTCCGCGGCCGTTGCTGCCGCGGTAGTTGACGGCTGCTACGAGGTAGCCGCCACCGGCGAGCATTTGACGGGAGAGGTCGAAGTCAAAGGCGTCCTGGCCAACGGGGCCGCCATGGATGAACAGGATCAGGGGTAGCTTTTTGTCTGCTGGTGTGCCGGCCGGATGGTAGATGATACCGGAGACGAGTGTGCCGTCGGCGCTCTTTGACTGGAAGCCTTCTGCGGTGGCCAGGGTTAGCGGGGCCAGGAAGGAGTCTGTGTGGTGAGTGAGCTGACGGGTTGCTCCGTTTTCGAGGGCATATAGTTCAGTGGGGGTGGATGGGTCGCTGAGGAGGGTAGCCCAGGTGGTGTTGGCGCCGGGTGTGTTGGCGCCGGGGGTACTCGTGACGGGGGCATTGGTGCCGCGGCTGTTGGCTTCGGGTGTGTTGGCCGCAACGGGTTCGAGGGCGCTGAAGACGCGCTGGCCATCGGCGACCTTTGTCATTTTGCCGTCTGTTATGGAGAAAGAGGCGATGTATTGCTCGCGGTCGTCTGTTACGAGGGCCGTGATGTTGGTGCCGTTGTTACTCCATTTGGGATTGCCGACGGGGCGATCGAGTGTGCGGGTCAGCATTTTTGGGGTGCCGCCGGTGGCGGGAATGATGCATAGAACGGATTCGTCATACATATGATAGTCCTCGTCGGAGACGGAACGGGTGTAGGCAATGGTTTTGCCATCGGGGCTCCAGCGGGGATTGTTGTCGGAGCCTTTCCAGTCGGTGATCTGGTGAATGGCTGCACCTGGTTGGGCCTGGATGGTATAGATATCGCTGTTCTCGTTCTTGTCGGGGTCGGGGGTCCGGTTGCTTACAAAGGCGATGGCTGATCCGTCGGGGCTCCAGACTGCGGAGCCTTCGTCATAGTTGCCGCGGGTAAGGGTGTCGAACTTTTTTGTAGTGATGTCGAAAAGATATAGGTGAGTATGCGTTTTTTTATAGCGATAGCCTTCGACGTCCTGTTTGTAGTGATAGCGGTCGATGACAAAGGGTTTTGTCGTTTTTATCTTGCTGCTGTCTTCGGGGTCGGGGTCGGTTATTGTCAGGAGCAGTTTTTTCGAGTCGGGGCTCCAGGCATAGTCGCTAATACCGTTTTTGCGGTCGGTGAGTCGCCGGCCTTCTCCGCCGCGGCGATCGAGAAGCCAGACCTGGGCGCCTGTGGGCTTTGCTGTTGGATCGCCTGGCTGGCGGGAGGATAGGAAAGAGATGTATTTGCCGTCGGGGCTCCAGCGGGCGCGGGATTCTCCGTCGGGGCTATTGGTGAGCTGGATGTCCTGCGTGCCATCATAGCTGATCATCCAGATGTCGGAGTTGCGGCTGTCTTTTATACTGTCAATGGTGGATAGGGTGTAGGTGATCCATTTTCCATCGGGGGAGGGTTGAGGGTCGCTGATGGAGGGGAGACGATAGATGTCGCCGGGCCGGATGGAGCGTTTGGTTTGGGCGCTGGCGAATTGGGTTTGCGTGGTCAGGCCGATGGCTAGCATGGAAAAGGACAGCAGTATTGGTCGTAACATGGAAAGAAATTGGAGTGTGTATTTACACTCCAATTTACAATTTTATATTTAGCGTCGTTCAGTTTTATGTTTACCCCTGTACAGTTTTATGTGAACGGCCTTATAGCTTTATGTTGACGGCGAACATAAAATTTGTGCCTGCCATGGGGAAGTAGAAGTTTTCGGTCACTACGTTGCCGCCATAGAAAGAGCTATAGGTATAACCGTTGGGTTCGTATCTCCGGTTGAAGACATTGTTAAGCTGGAAGACGAGGTCTATCTGCCGGATCGAAGGGAATTTCAGGGTATAGATCATACGCAGGTCCTGCACATAGTAGGCGCCGAGGGTGCGGGCTTCGTTCTGGGTATTGTCCATGTACTCCTTACTGACGTATTTGGCGGGCAGGCTGATCTCGTAGTGTGGGAAAGGGAAGAACTGCAGGATCGCACCACCTACTATTGCGGGAGAAAAGGCGATGTCGGGATGTGGATGGAAATACGTTTTTTGCCCGCCGTTGTCATAGTCGTCGACGTATTCGGTGTAGTTTTTTACTTTGTTGCGGCTGAGGGCCAGGTTGCCGGAGATTGTAAACCAGTCCGAAACTTTTGAGCTGCCCTGGAGTTCGATGCCCAGGCGGTAGCTGTTGGGGATATTACTTCTCGTGTATGCGCCTACGTTGTTGATCCTGCCTGTCAGCGCCAGCTGGTCGGTGTACTGCATATAGAAAAGGGTGGCGCCGAAAGAATTGCGGAGGTTCTTTTTTTCGAAGCCCAGTTCGAAGTCGTTGAGGGTTTCGGGTTTTGGTTGCTGGTCCATGCCTGCTTCGAAGTCGTCTCGGTTGGGTTCGTGACTGGCCCGGGAATAAGATAGATAGGCCTGCCATTCGTGTCCTGTATAGGTGAGCCCGGCTTTGGGGTTGAAGAAGTCGTAGTGTTTGTTGATGAAAAGGGTTGGGTTGTCCTGGAAGCCTTCGAGGTCGTATCCGATATGCCGGTATTGCATGTCTGCAAAAGTCGACAGGTGTGGGGTCCATTGCTGCTGCCATTTTCCGTAGACGGAGAAGTCCGTTTTGTGAGCAGGGATATTGTAGTACTGGTAGTTGTTGGGTACGCCGCCGTTTTGAGTCCAAATAATGTTGGCATAGTGTTTCCCGTCGTATTTGTCCCAGCCACCGCCAAGGGTTAGTTGTGTTTCGTGTTGTTTGTATTGTACTGAGAAGATGCCGCCATAGAAATAGTTATCCAGCCATTGCTGACGGACCAGGTCGGTGGTTTGGGTGGTGTCGGTTCCTGTTACCGGGCCAGTCAGACCGTAATTGGTGTAGCTATCCTGTTCCTTAAACTCTTCGTAGTAGCCCTTGCCTCGTGTGAGGAAGGCGGCGGTGTTGAAGGACAGTGTTTTGCTGAGCTCGTGATTAAAGAACAGCTGATAGTGATTTTGCTGGTAGTTGTCTGTCTGGTTCGGGTAGGTGAAGTAGTTGTAGGTACGTTTGTTAGAGTTGTAGAGATTGAGGGAGTCGGCTGTGGAGGCATAGAGATAGCCCTGACTACCGGGGCCGGCATTGTCGGCGTAGTGCTGGTCGAGGGCGGCTTTGTCGCCGAAGAGTTTGGCTTCGGGTATGCCGTTCCAGGCCTGATAGGTCTTTTCGCTACCCTGGATGATGTTGAACCGGATGGAGGAGTGTTCGTCGATCCAGGCAGCGGATAGATAGAACGACTTGAGGTTGCTGGTAGCGCGGTCGATGTAACCGTCGCTGCTGATACGGGACAGTCGGGCGTCGATGGTGAAATGTCCGTCGATCAGGCCGGAGCCTGCTTTTACCGTGTTCTTCCAGGTAGTGAAGGAGCCGAAGCTGTTGTTGAATTCTGCGTATGGTTTTTCGTTAAATTCATTGGTGGAGAAGTTGATGGTCGCTCCGAAAGCGCCGGCTCCGTTGGAGGAGGTGCCGACGCCGCGCTGGATCTGGATGCTGTTGACGGAGGAGGCGAGGTCGGGCAGGTCGACGAAGTAGATGCCCTGTGATTCGGCGTCGTTGTAGGGGATGCCGTTGAGGGTCATGTTGATGCGGGTGGCGTCGGTGCCACGGATATGGATACCCGTATATCCGACTCCGTTACCGGCGTCGGAGTTGACGATGACGGATGGCGTTTGGTTCAGGATGAAGGGCAGATCCTGGCCGAGGTTGGCCTGTTCTATTTGTTTTTTTGTGATGTCGGTTTTTGTAAAGGGGGCTTTTTCTCCGGCGCGCAGGGCTCTTACCTCGACGGGTTGTAAGAAGAGCTTTAAGGAGTCGGAGGGGGTAGGTTTGGATTTTGTCGGGGACTGGGTTGATTGGGATTGTGCGGCCGTTGTGAGGCACAGCGTTGCGGCGATCAGGCAAAAGGTTCGCAGGGACATAGTAGTAGACTTCTTCATGTTATGTTAGTTCAGTTGTCGTACAATAAAATGAAGGGAATACTGCGAAGGAGAGTTGCAAAAATAGATTTGGATCACCTTCCCTGCGCAGGCATTACCCTGATCAGGTTCTACGGGTATTTCTCAGCCTCCGCCTTACGGCGGGAAAGCACCCCGAGGAATCTGAGACGGCCTGGTGGACAGATGTGGTCTGGCTACCGGGCAGGGTGCAAAGATATGTCATTTTTTATAGGTGTTTGTAACTTTTGGTTGAAGGTGGGCGTCCCAATTTATATGAGAGGGGGGCGGTGGAAGTGTGGGAGATATTGCCGAAGTTTGGGTGGTGGGAGTGGATCGGGGAGGGTGGCAAGCAACATTGCCGACAGGTTCTTGTCTTTAAAAAAAGCTATTTATGAAAAATATCTTCTTTCTTTCGGTTTTTAGTATTGTTTGTCTTTTTGCCACTGCGCAGGATAATAAGGTTATAAATGATAAGAATGCGCAGAAGCGGGATGTACGTGGTTTTCATGACGTGGAGATCTCGGGTGGAGTCGATCTTTATCTGACCCAGGGTAGTGAGGAGGCGGTTGCGGTGAGCGCGAGTGATCCGGAGGTCCGGGACAGGATCCGTACCGAGGTGTCGGGTGGGGTATTACGTATTTACCTGGATAACAAGGGTTTTCATTGGGGTAACATGTCGAACAGGCATATGAAGGCCTATGTTTCGTGTAAGGTGCTGACTCATCTGAATGCTTCGGGTGGTAGTGATGTGTATCTGCAGGATGTGATAAAAGCCGATAACCTGAAGCTGGATCTTTCCGGGGGCAGTGATCTCAACGGGAAACTGGTCGTCGGAGAGTTGTCTATTTATCAGTCCGGCGGGTCCGATTCTCATGTCAGCGGTTCGGCCAACCGGCTTTTTGTTCATGCCAGCGGTGGGAGTGATTATCATGGTTATGATCTTGCGTCGGACAATTGCAAGGTAGAGGTCAGTGGTGGGAGTGATGCGTATCTTACCGTCAACAAAGAGCTGACTGCAAGCGCCAGTGGCGGGAGTGATGTTCATTACAGGGGTAATGGGGTAGTTCGTGAATCACATGCCAGCGGTTCGGGCAGCATTTCGAGGAAAGATTAATGTGTATTAACTATGAGAAAATTATACTTCATATTACTAGGGAGTTTGCTGGTGCTGAGCAGCCGGGCGCAGAAGACGATCGTCCATGATCCGAATGCGCAGGTACGTGCGGTAAAGGGTTATCATGGCATTGAAGTTGGCAGCTCCATCGATCTTTACCTGAGTCAGGGTGATGAAGAGACGGTTGTCGTGAGTGCCAGGGATGAGAAATGGCGGGACCGGATCATTACGGAAGTAGTGGATGGCATATTGAAGATAAGAATGGAGAGCGGTCATTTTTCTACGGGCAATAATAAGTTGAAGGCCTATGTGTCGTTCACGGCCCTGGATAAGCTTTCGGCTTCGGGGGCCAGTAATATCTATGTCGACGGGGTGATCTCGGGTAATAAACTATCGCTTACTCTTTCCGGGGCGAGTGATTTTAAGGGGGCTATCCGGGTGGGTGAGCTGCAGCTGGATCAGAATGGTGCGTCTGACGCCCATATTACCGGTGTGGTTGCGGGGTTAGCGGTGATCCGGCTGTCGGGGGCAAGTGATGTGAAAGGGTATGATCTGACGGTGGAAAGCTGTGAGGCGCATGCGTCCGGTGCGTCAGATATCCGGATCACGGTGAATAAGGAATTGAAGGCAAATGCGACGGGGGCGAGCAGTGTGTATTATAAAGGGGAGGCGGTGATCTCGGAGTCCCGATCGAGTGGCGCGAGTACGATAAAAAAGAGTTAATAAAGGCCCCTGTCGGGGCCTTTACTATTATAAAGAAGAGAGAAATTGGAGCAGGGCTGAGCGGTCGGCCTGGTTTAATTGCATGAATTGTTGTTTTGATTTTGCGGCTTCGCCGTCGTGCCATAGGATAGCTTCTTCGATGGTTCGCGCTCTGCCATCATGGAGATAAAAAGCGCTGTTGCCATTGGTTCTGACAAGAAGGCCGATCCCCCACAAGGGAGCTGTCCGCCACTCTGTTCCGGTAGCCAGGAAATCGGGCCGGTTATCTGCCAGGCCTGCGCCCATGTCGTGTACCAAAAGGTCGGTGTAAGGATGGATGCGTTGACTGCTGAGATTGATAGCGGGATTGACGCCTGTCATCATCGTCGTACGATGGCAGCCGCCGCAATTCACCTGTGTGAAGAGGGTTGCTCCTCTTTTATTGACGCTGTCCAGAACATCTCTGCGGGCAGGAACGGCCAGGGTCTGTACGTAGAAGGTGACATAGTTAAGCAGGCTATCGACGAGTTCGATGCTGGGGTCGTCTTTTCCTATTGTATTTGCCTGGGATTGGCTATAGACACTTTCTACCGGCTGTGCAAAGCTGGTGACGCCCATATCCTGCTGATAGGCTGTAGCCACCTGCATCAGCAGTGTAGAGGTGTTGGCTTTTACGCCAAAGCGGCCGAGCTCGGTCTTTTTGGTATAGCTGTTATATACGTAATTGGCTTTCCCGCTGATGCCATCTCCATTTTTATCTCCTGCGTCGACAAAGGAAAGTACAGTGCTTTCGGGAATGTTTTCCAGCAGTCCCATGCCGATGAGGCGGGGAGCCAGCCGGGGTGAGATCATAGATCCGGCGGGCAGAGGAATGTAGGGATTTTGCAGGGTATAGACCGGCCGGCGGAGGAAGAGCGCGTTTCCATCGGGGTAACGCACGGGTGTATCCACATAGCTGATGCTGGTGCTGGCTTCGGGTACCGTACCCAGTAAGGCCTGGTCCTGGACCTGTAAGCCAAAGCCGGGAGCCGCCAGTGGTCCGCCGTGTTGGTCTGTGCCGGGGATACTGATACGCATCAGCATGCCGGAGTTGGAAGAACCTGTAGTAGGATAGCCACTTCCATCGTTGCGATGGCAGTTGATACAAGAGATATTATTAAAGACGGGACCCAGTCCGCCGAAGTGGGGAGCCGGGGCTGCCACGAATACCTGGTCGAAGGTGCCGTCACCGATGGCGTGGACCTTTTCCTGTCGGGCGTCCAGTCCGTCGATGGCTTGTTTGAAAGCCTGTGTGGAGGCGTCGAGCGTGGTGAAAGAGCCGCCACTGAGCCGGTCGTCGTAACCGTCGTCGGCAAAGACGCCGGCCTTGTTGCATCGGCTGAAGGAGTAGACCAGCACGCCCAGCGTCAATATGATATAAAGTTTTTTCATGAATAATACCTGCCTCGGGTTTGTGGGGTGAAAGAGTGTTTCATTGTTAATCTTTCACGTATGTTTTTATAAAAGTGATCAGGTCGTTCTCCAATAATGCCTGGAGGGCGTTGAGTTGCGTCATGGTGGCGGCCACCTGCGTGCGACGTTTGTTGATGGCTACTTCGAAACGCATGTTATCGGTACCGCTGATATTGTTGAAAGAGTTGATAGCGCTGGTGAAGGCTGCCTGGATCTTGTTGTCGAGATCTTTGTTCTTTGCTGCCACCAGGTCTTTGATGCCTTCGCCGCCACCCAGTCCCAGGTATACCTGTTGTGCGCCGATGATATTGTTTTTGAAGTCGGTGAGGCTATTGCCGGAGTAGGGAGACTCAGCGAGCGTGGAATCCTGTGTGACGTAGGGGTTGTACATTTTCCCGTCTTCGTTCTGCTGCCCTACTTCATTGCAGATGCCGGCCATGCCGTTGTCACCGCTGACGTCGAGGAAGAAGGCCTGGCGGGTAGGGTAGACGTTGTTGCTGACACCTGTATTGGTGATCATGAAAGCATAGTTGACGGGAGCCTGGGTCCAGTCGTTTTGCAGGTTGGTGACGATGCTTTTCAGATCGGCGGAGAGGCTTACGAGGTATTTCATTTTGCGGGCATCGAGCTCGCTGGCTTTGCGGCTGCCGCCTTCGCCGAAGATGAGATATTCGATGGGGTGATAACCTCTGAGTGTTTGGGATAGGTTTTGGATATCGGTTAAACCGAGAGGGTTGCTACTGGCCAGCAGGGAGTCCATCTGGTGGTAGTCGGTGGGCCAGGTATCGGAATTGGGGTCGTAGTCATTGGATTCGACGGGTCCTATGAGGAAGCCTTCGCAGCGTTCCCAGACCTGGCGCATTGTTCTCCAGGACGTTTGGGCTGCCTGGAGGTTGGCGTCGGTGGTGGTGGTATTGAGTATCTGGATGTTGGCGTCGAGTGATGTGCCGGAGGTGACAAGGCTACTATACTGTGGCAGGGCCGTTTTGCTTACGAACTGGTTGATCACGTCTGACTCTGTCTGGGTAAAGCTTACTGTAGTGCTGCCGGAGTCGGAGGATTTGCTACAGGCGGATAAGGCGAGGCAATATAGGGCAATGGATGAGAGGACTAAACGGTTCATAAAAACTATGCTTTGTTGGATGAGGAATGTTTGTTGTTTTTGCTATGCTTTTGTATGGATGATCAATTGATTTGCGTTGGAGGTGACGGGGAATGTTTTCAGGGGGCGTTCGGCCGGCCCTTTTGTTACCCGTCCTTCCTTGTTGTAAGCGCTGCCGTGGAGGCTGCAGCTGTAGCCGTCGGAGGAGGCTGTCAGCTGGTTGTCCTGATGGGTGCATTTGAGCAGTAGCGCTGAATATGTATTGTCTTCGTGCTTACGCAGGGCGATGGAGTAGAACCAGCCTTTTGGTCTGACCAGTACGAGTGGTCCTTTTGTGAAGCTGTCCGCCGGTACTTCGATATGGTCTTCTTTTTCTTCTGTACTGAAGACCTGGTAGGCGGCGGGGCCACATCCGGTGAGGGCGACTGCGGGGAGTATCCAGCCGGTGGCTGCGAGCAGGCAGGTGGTACAGGAAGATTTTAAGAAGTCTCTGCGTTGCATTTTTAATAATGGTTTAGAAAGAGTAACCGAAGCCGATGTTGAGGAACTGTTGGTTTTGCTGATAGGGCAGGGCGTTGGGTGGCGGATTGATAACCAGGGCGGGGTTCTGTGCGCCGGTATGCATCAGTCGTACGTCTGCTTTGACCACTACGTTCGGGATCGGGAAGTAGCTGATGCCTGCGATGATATGTCTTTGTTTGAGCGTACCGTCGTACTGGTCTTCATTCTTTTGCAGGGAGGGCAGCTGGGAGTTGAGGTCCAGCATTTCGGCGCGGGCGAAGGTGATGAATTGTTTGGGTGTGCCGAGGTGGTGGAGCCAGTCGTAGGCAAGCTCCAGGTAGGCGCCGTACATTCCTGATCCGATGCTTTTTGCGTAGGCGCGGTAGATCTTGTCAGCGTCGGGGTAGGCGATGTAGGTGCCGAGGGCTTTTGCTGAGAAGCCGTTGTGGGCGTATTGAACGTCGAATTCGCCAAGATATAATGGTGTGCCGAAGGCTCCGGTTTGGAGGCCGACGTTTAGGGAGTCTGCGCTACGTTTGGACAGGCCGACGGTTCCGCCCATGTAACCGGCGAGCTGGAATTTAAAGTCCCGGACGCGATATTGTACGGAGGCGGTGATGGCGAGATTGTTGGCGTTGGCGTTGCTGCCGAGGCCTTCGCCCTCCCCGAGGCCGGTGTCGTGCTGGAAGTTGGCGCTGTTGAGGCCGTTCATTATGGCGACGCTATAATTTAGTGGCAGGCGGTCGAGGGTGCCGTAGAGTCCGACGCCTATTTCCCGCCAGGTGGTGGGGATGATGAGTTGCTCTACTATGGGGCGTTCGACGCCGTTGAAGTTGACCGGCAGGTGGTTTTCGTTGGTGATGCCGAGGCGTGGGGTGAAGAGGCCGGCCACGAGGTATTGGCGGGCGTTGAGATTGAATTTTAGAAATGCCTGTTCCATGGCTACGCTGCCGCGGCCGCTGTTGGGTTCGTCGCTGCCCGCACCGGCTACGATGGCGTTCTCGACTTCGAGCTCGGTGAAGAGGCTGATCTTTTCGTTGAAGCTGTGACCGACGAAGAGGACGAGTCGGTCGAGGGTGACGGTTGCCTGGTGTTGTTTGAAGTCGCGTTGGTAGATGGCGCTGCCGTATCCGCTGATAACCGTTTTGTTCCTGGCTGAGTTGTTGTTGAGCGAGTCTTCGCTGGTGAGGATCAGTTTTTGAGCTGGAGTCCGGTAGGGTTGCAGTTGTTGGGCGTATATCCCTGTCGTTGTCAGCGCGGTGGCTGTCAGGACAGCTATGAGTCTTTTCATTTTGCAAAAGAAAAGTTAAGGGGGGAGAATGGTTTACGCGATTGGAAAAAAGATTTACGGTGAACGGAAATTTTTGGGGGAGGGGGTGTTGGGGCTGCGGCTGTTGGGTGGGGGGGAGTGAGTGAGGGATTGTTGCGGTGACTGGGGGATGTTGGAGATTAGGATGAGTTTGGGCTGTGATGGCAGGCGGCGTAGAGGGGGACGTTGCGGCGACTGTAGCGGCGTGAGAGTGGGAAGGGGGTTGGTTTCGAGGGGATTAGGAGTCGGTTTGAAGGGAGATTGGAAAAAAGAATTTGTATTTTTTTGGTGGGGGAGTCAAATGCCCCTACCTTTGCCGTCCACATCGCGAAGTAGAGCAGCGGTAGCTCGTCGGGCTCATAACCCGAAGGTCGGTGGTTCGATCCCACCCTTCGCAACAAAACAAAAGGACCTCGGCATGAGGTCCTTTTTATTTATAGGGACTTGTCGCCGAGGTCCTTAATACATAGGCCCTGTTAGGTGCCAAAGGCACCGGTACTAAGCAGCCACCCTGAGAATTGGTCGCGATCAGCCGCAAAAGGAACCAGCCGACCTGGGTTGAGAAGTTGCGGCGACCCGCTTTTGGCGCTTTTAGGAGGGAGGAACCGGCCCCATTTTTCTGGAATAATCCCGCTAAAAAATATAGACTTCTGTAAAGGACCAAAGGGTATACCTATTCGCAAAGGATATGTGGTCATCCGGCCCAGAGGTTGCAGCAGGCGCTTGAGGTGATAAGGCCGGGCGCGTATGTAAGGCCGGGCCTTATCTACGCCCATGCCAGCCGAATGGGTTCTGGCATTTGCTCAGTTGTTTCTGCCAACGACTCTGGTGAGAGGCATACCGTTTCATATAAGCATCTATATTCATCCAATGAAACGTAAGTCCTTTCTGAAAGCATCCCTCTCCGCATTGGGAGCGCTAGCCACGCCGGTAATTGCTATCGCGGTTCCTGTCCTGCGTCGGATCGGAAAAGGCTTCTTTGTTGCCGCCGGTAAAGATCGTGCCAATGCCCCGCTCGCCCTTTTTGAGGGTGATACCTTTTACTCATCCACGAGCGACACTGACGGCTCCTTATATGTATATGAATCTACCCGTATTAATCCGGGCGGACCACCGCTTCATGTGCACTATGACCAGGACGAATGGTGGTATATACTTCAGGGAAAGTTCATGATAAAGGTCGGCGATCAGGTCTATGATATCCAGGCAGGAGACAGCGTCTTCGGTCCCCGGAAAGTTCCTCATTGTTTCGCAAAGGTCGGCGAAGGGGAAGCTAAAATGCTGATGCTTTTCAGCCCTGCCGGGAAGATGGAAGCTTTTTTCACGGCTATGAGCAAAGGTGCCACAAAAGGCATGACATCCGAACAGAACGCCCAGTTCAGGAAGGATCATGGCTTCGAAGTGGTAGGGCCACCCCTGACCTTCCTGAAACAATAGGGCTTATGCCGCCAGGACGGTGCAGGATTACCAAAACCCGGACCTTACGGGGCCCGGGTATTATCAATAATTGGTGCACTAAAAAGCAAAGATAAGGAATTGCTAATTAAATTAGTAATTTATCTTACAGATAGCATCTGTATTTCCATTAAGATTAGTGGCCGTCATGATGATCAGGAGGTGTTGGTGGATGACCATGAGGTGGGGGTAAACAACCCGATATAAGTGCGCTTGTCAAAGTCAATGCAAGCAGAATTTTTAGAATATACTTTTTCATATGTCTGAAGTTTTTGAGCATGTCATTCGTGGGGTCGCTTGCCGGTGATCCGGCTGTGCGTGTGGTTCCTGATACTACAATATGCAGTTTTTATGCCAGGTAGAATGTGCGGCGGGGGGCTGGAGGCTGATCAATAGTTGATTTGAATGGTACTGCCGGGTCACTGATCTTTCTTTCTTTGTTTTTGCAGAAGCTCTTGTTGGTTGACACTTTCTTTGTGAATGTCGTTGTATAATGCGCGGATGAATTCTTCGGAGAGTTGCTTGTCTTTTCCTCGTTTTATTGCATTTAGGAGAACTTCTTCAAAGCGGGCGGACTGGACAACACCTATCTGGTGATCCATTTTATAGATGCCGATGGCCCGGGCTGCCCCCATTCTTTTTCCAAGCAGGTCGATGATCTGTTTGTCCAGGGTGTCGATCTGTGTCCGGTAATATGTAAGGGTATCTTTGTGGCCCTGATCCTGTGCTTTTGCTTTTCCAATGATGCAGGTCATGACGATTGTCAGAGATAAGAATGTTTTGCTTTTCATATATATACGATCTCGTGGTGATGTGCTGGTATCGGTAACAAATTATCTGCCAAATTATATTATAGTTTAGACCGGTTTATCCATAAGTGATGTTCGTCGGTCGTGGAAAATGATGACGATGACAGAGGCCACGCCGTGCAGGCCGTCGAGTATCGGATAATGTTTTTTGGTTTAGAGATAGGTTATTGAGGGTTAGCATGAGTTGCTGTCGACCCTCCTGGCTTAAATGTTTTTTGCATGGCGGGATTGACTTTGTATCTTTAATGTCTCCTTCGCTAGGATGGGAGGAAGCTGCCAGGCATGTATGTTCGCAAGTATGCAGGGGCGGAGTTGACATATAAGTATAATACGCTTTGCATCCTGGATCATGAAGACCGAAATCTTGCGGCGAGCCGGAACCCGTTTGCGCTGGTGATGCTGGCGGCGAAAAAGGTTCTGCTGAAGGGGAAGAACCTCGATGAGATTTTGCTCAAAGAAAAGCTGGCGATTGCTAAAATGTTGATTAAGAGAGGGTATAGTGAGGCAAAGACAAACGGGATAATATCGTTTTTGCACAATTATGTTGCGTTTGAGAAGCCGGAAACAAATCGTATTTTTGAGGAAGAAATTGATCGTTTAACGGGTAAAGTGAATACTATGGGTATCATTGAACAAGTGAAGCAGATGAAGCTGGAAGCGGCGAGAGAAGAGGGCAGAAAAGAGGTTAAGAAAGAAACGGAGGAAAGAAAAAACCGTGTTTTCGTGACCAATCTGTTGTCCAGCACTTCTTTTTCTGTGAAGAAAATAGCCAGCCTTACGGGGGTCTCGGAAGCCTATGTAAATAAAGTGAAAGCATCTCTGAAACCTACACTGGGAAAATAAATACTACTTCCTAATAGTCCAGATAAATGTATTAAAGCTGTCCAACTGGCAGCTTTTTTGTTGCCTGTATCTTATAGAAAAGGAGCAGTGAAGTATAATTTGCCAAAATTTATTAGTTGTTAGTTGATAATCAATTTATTGTGTAATTTCTGCGCTTTTAAAAACAAGAACAAAACTTAAGCCATTTAATAGTGTTACCTTTGCCGCCGGTTAAAAGGGAATACCTCGCCGGATCTCGGCTTGAGGTCTTTTTTATTTATAGGGACTCGCGGCCGAGATGCCGGACAGGAAAATGACTGAACAGGAAGAAAAAGAAAGATATTCTATATTAGTGTAGTATTATGAAAGTCGGATTTGTAAGCATATTTGGTAAGCCTAATGCGGGGAAAAGCACCTTGCTGAACGCCCTGATGGGTGAGAAGCTGGCTATTGTCTCTCCCAAAGTGCAGACGACCCGGCATCGGATCAAGGGGATTCTGACGGAAAAGGACTACCAGGTCATTTTTTCGGATACGCCGGGGATCATTGAGCCGAAGTATAAGCTACATGAGAAGATGATGCAGGCTGTGAAGAATTCTTTGGAGGATGCTGATCTGGCCTTATTATTACTGGATATCCGGGACAATTGGGAAGAGAATGATCAGCTGTTCCAGGCGTTGAAGCTGAAGGGGCCTGCTTTCGTCGTGCTTAATAAAATAGATGGGATGGCGGCCGAAAAGGTTACGGAGGCCCGTGCTTTCTTTTCGGACAAGCCTTATTGTAAGGAGGTGGTTGCGATCTCCGCGCTGAAGAAGACGAATATGCCGTTGCTGCTGAATGCTGTCCTGGCGCGTCTTCCGGAGGGGCAGCCCTTTTTTGAGGGGGATGATCTGACCGATCTGCCGGTGAAGTTCTTTGTCGGTGAGATGATCCGGGAAAAGATCTTTTTGCTTTACGGTGACGAGATCCCTTACCAGGCGACTGTACTGGTACAGGAATTCCAGGAGAAGAGTTCGCTGACGAAGGTGAGGGCTGATATTATCGTGCAGAGGGAAACGCAGAAGGGGATTATCCTGGGAGAAGGCGGAAAGATGATCAAGCGATTGGGGTCGGAAGCGCGGAAGGATATTGAAGCGTTTATTGACCGGAAGGTTTTTCTGGAGCTTTTTGTGAAGGTGAGGCCGAAGTGGAGGGATACGGATATTTTTTTGAGGGAGTACGGTTATAGTTAATGATGGGGGAGCCGTGGTGCAGGGTGGATTGCGAGAGTGGATTGGAGGCGGAAGAGTTTTTGAAAGAAAGAGGTATAATTAAATAGTATATGAGCGGATTTACAGTGGCCATTGTAGGCCGGCCCAATGTGGGGAAAAGTACATTTTTCAATCGTTTGCTCGAACAGCGCAAAGCTATTGTGGATGATGTGAGCGGTGTGACACGTGACCGGCAGTATGGTGTAGCCGAATGGATCGGCAAAAGTTTTAACCTGATCGATACGGGTGGTTTTGTCCCTGAGAGTGAAGATGTTTTTGAGATAGAGATAAAAAAGCAGGTCCTTATCGCCCTGGAAGAGGCGAATGCGTTGATCTTTATGGTCGATGCGTCTACGGGTATCACCACGTTGGATGAGGCCATGGCGGATGTTCTGCGCCGGTCGACGAAACCTGTTTTTCTGGCTGTCAATAAAGTTGACAATAGCGACAGGCTGCTGGAAGGCGCTGAGTTTTATAGTCTGGGTTTTGAAGAGATATTTTTTCTGTCTTCGATGAGTGGCAGCGGAACGGGTGAATTGCTCGACGCCGTCACTGACCTGATCACGGAAGACCAGGAATTGCCTGGGGAAGAGGGTGTACCGAAGTTTGCGATCATCGGTCAGCCCAATACCGGCAAGTCTTCTTTGCTGAATGCCCTGGTCGGACAGGAGCGAACGATCGTCAGCGATATTGCCGGGACTACCCGGGATACGATACATACCCGGTACAATTTATTTCAGAAAGACTTTATCCTGATCGACACTGCGGGGATACGGCGGAAGACCAAGGTCCATGAAGACCTGGAATTTTATTCGGTCATCCGGGCTATCAAGGCTATGGATGAGGCGGATGTTTGTCTGTTAATGCTGGATGCCTCGAAAGGCATCACCGCGCAGGACCTGAACATTTTTAGCCTCGCAGTGAAGAAGGGGAAGGGGATCGTTGTGCTGGTCAACAAATGGGACCTGGTAGCCAAGGAGACCAATACAGCCAAAGAGTACGAGAAACAATTGAAAGAGCGTTTCGCGCCTTTTACCGATCTGCCGATACTCTTTATTTCTGTCGTCGAGAAGACGCGTATTTTCAAGGCTGTCGAGGCTGCGTTGGAGGTCTATGAGAACAAGAAGCGCAAGATCACCACTTCCGAGCTTAATGAAGTGATGCTGAAGGCGGTGGAAGCCTATCATCCGCCGGTTGTCAGGGGCCATCCGCTGAAGATAAAATACATCACTCAGCTGCCGACGCATGTGCCGTCGTTCGCGTTCTTTTGTAACTACCCGGATGACGTTAAGACTCCGTATAAGAACTACCTGGAGAACAAACTAAGGGAAAACTTTAATTTCAAGGGCGTCCCTGTTCGACTTTTCTTTCGTAAAAAGTAGAAAAAGACTAGTTTTGCGACCATTAGCAATCAAAAAATTAATTTTTTTCTTATGAAGAAAGTATTAGCCGTCATTGCTGTAGCTGTTGCTATGGCCGCCTGTAACAATAGTGGTGCAGATGCTTCTGCTTCTCCCACCGCGGATTCTGCGACCAAAAAGGCTTCTGACTCTGTTAAGGTATCATCTGATTCATCTATGATGAAGAAGGATTCTGCTGCTACAGACACGACTAAGAAAATGTAAATTGTACGGTTCCCAGCCTATGGTTGGGAACCTATTTGTTCGATCTGGCGGCGGTATTTTTTGAGCGCCTCTTTCTCCTGTTTTATAAACGAGTTGTCCTGTAGCCGACCTATCACGGCGTTCATCTCCTCTGTGGATTCATAGACCATCTGACGAAAAGGGTTAGTATAGTCTTTTGCTCTTGAAGAGTAAATCTCCTTTGTCATCCATTCTTTTGTAGCCAGGCTTTGCGCCAGTATTTTATTAAAGGTTTCTTTTTTTGTCTTTCGCAAAGAGACACCTGTGATTTGTTTTAGTGCAGCAAGGGCGTGCTGTAGCTTGTCTGCCTCATATTGTTCCCCTTGTTGCTGATAGAACTGGTGGATCTGTTCCCAGCTTTTTACTCTTCCGCTATGGATCTGGCTGATCAGCTTTTGGAGTTCGGATTCGCGGATGAGCTGACCGCCTGCGTTGATCCAGCGGGCCAGGGTCAGATTTGAAGGCAAGGCCTGTTGTATTTCTGTAAGGCCGCGGAGCCCTTTTTGCTTTGCTAAGCTGAGCACCTGGCCCGCGGCATGATGGACGATGAGTTCCCGAAACAGGGTCCAGGCCTGGTGTACTTTTATGAGTCGAACTTTCCGGTCGGTGTTCTCCCAGCCTTCGGCAAGGATCTCGAGGTCGCCTGCCTTGTCGGGGTCGGTGGAGAGCAGGTCGGCGCCCATTTGGATGAGCTCTTCTTCGGAATGTCTTTTTGTTTTTCCTTCCTGGCGGGCGAGGGCCTGACCGGTGAATTTTTCGAGGTGGGTCAGGGCCTGCAGGATCTCATTTATCGTATCGGGAGCAAGGAAGTTGAATTCCAGCATTTGGGTCTTATCGATACGACGGTCTCTGTCGATGTATTTCCAGGAGTTGCGGGCCAGCGCGTACATGTTGTGAAGGAACCAGTAGGCGGGCATTACGACGAGCTCGTCTTTGCTGACGTCGTTGCTGATGAGGGCAAAAGGGATCGGGATGTCCAGTTCGGCCGGGTAGTCGCCTTTGGCGAGGATGCAGAAAGAGGCGAAGCGGGAGTTGTGTTTCAGGCTGACACAGAGGCCTGGCCAGAAACCCCGGCCGGCGATGATCTCTCCGTCCGGGCTACGCGAATTATGATTGGAGCCGATGGTGGCGCCGGCTGCCATATTGCTTTGTCCCATGACGAGGGCTGCGCAGAGAAAGGAGTTGTTATGATGTTGTTCGTGTGCGGGGAAGATCAGCGAGTTGAGCACTTCACAGCAGGAGATGGTGGCATTGTTTCCCAGATAAGAGTTGATCAAACGGGCGCCATATTTCAGCTGTGAGTGAGAGGCCATGATAAAACGGACGGCTTTTACGCCATAGAAGGCGCGGCAGCCAAAGCCCACGATACCATTGACCATTTCGCATCCTTCGCCAATCTGTGACTTGGCCTGTGGGGATGAATTGATTGTGAGGTTCTTTAGCTTGTTGGCGCCTTTGAGATAGGCGTCGCTGCCGATCCATACATCTTTTATGATCTTGCAGTTCTTTATGACGGTGCGGTCGCCGACTTTACCATAGTAGCCTCTGCGGTTGTCGAATGCCGATGCGGTGAATTCTTTTAGTTTTTCCTGGAGTGTCTGGTCATCGCGGTAGCGGCTCCAGAGCCAGGCGTCGCCGGGTAGCATGCCGTTGAAGGGGATGATATTCCGGCCGCCGTTCTCATTGCATACTTCCAGCCAGATACGGATGGATTCATCTTCGCCTTCCTTTAGGATGCCGTTGCCAAATTTGGCGATGGCGGTGGTGGCCATCTCATTCGTATTGACGATCATCACCTCGTTGCCGACGATATAATGCGAGAGATAGTTGGTATTGTCGATACAGACGTTGTCACCGAAGTCGCAGCTGATGATAGTGCTGTTGTACAGACCGACGGGTCGGCGCAGGTTGTGAAACTCAAGAAAGAGGGGGTCGAGTCTGCCGATGCGTACGAGGCCAAAGAACTTACAATTTTGCACCAGCTCGGGTGTGAAGGCATCCGAGACGAGGATGTCATTCCAGTTGGCGGAGGTATTGCGGTTTCGCACCAGCACTTCGAGTTCATAGGCTGTGAGCTGGCGGTAGCCGATGCCGCTGCGGTTCTGTGTATTGCGGAGGTAGTATTCGTCTTTTCCTTTTGGAAGGTATTGGTTATCGATGAATTGATAACCCAGAGAATTGATCGGGCTTTTTTTGATCTCGTTCATGTCAGAACTGTGTTGATGCAGCGCCTGCTAGCGCGAGTGCTGCGGTGGTTACGTTGATGCCGTGCGGGCCAGCGTTGCTGCGTTGGTCGGGTTGATGCCGCGTTTATTCGACTGTTACACTTTTGGCCAGGTTACGGGGTTTGTCGACGTCATATCCTTTTGCGACGCCTATATAATAGGCGAATAGTTGCATGGGGATGACGCTCAGGATAGGCGCGATGAGTTCGTCGGTTTCGGGGATGATCATGCAGTCGTCTGCCATTTTTTGGATGATGTCGTCGCCCTGGCTGATGACGGCTATGACTTTGCCTTTCCGCGCTTTTATTTCCTGGATGTTGCTGACGATCTTTTCGTGATAAGAGTCTTTTGTGGCTACGAAGACAACCGGCAGGTGTTCGTCTACGAGAGCGATGGGGCCGTGTTTCATCTCGGCGGCGGGGTACCCTTCAGCGTGGATGTAGCTGATCTCTTTTAGTTTCAGGGCGCCTTCGAGTGCGACGGGGAAGTTGTAACCCCGGCCGAGGTAGAGGGCGTCTTTTGCTTCGCTGTATTTTATTGCGAGTTTTTTTATGGGCTCGCTGAGTTTGAGGACTTCTTTTACTTTTTCGGGTACGGTATGCAGTTCGTTGAGCAGCTGCATATAGCGGGTGGTATCGATGGTACCTTTCTCTTTTGCTACCTTAAGGGCGATCATGGTCAGGACGGTGAGCTGGGCTGTGAAGGCCTTGGTGCTTGCCACGCCTATTTCGGGACCGGCGTGTGTGTAAGCGCCTGCGTCGGAGATACGGGCGATGGAAGAGCCTACTACGTTGACGACTCCCATGATAAAGGCACCGTTCTGTTTGGCTTTTTCGATGGCGACGATGGTGTCGGCGGTCTCTCCGCTCTGGGAGATGGCGATGATGACGTCACCCGGATGGATGACGGGATTGCGATAGCGGAATTCCGAGGCGTATTCGACTTCTACGGGTGTCCGACACAACTCTTCGAAGATATATTCGGCTATGAGGCCGGCGTGCCAGCTGGTTCCGCAGGCTATTATGATGATACGGTTGGCCTTGCTCAGCTTGTCGATGTTCTGCTGGATGCCGGCCATGGTAATGGTACCTTTTGTGACATCGAGGCGACCTCTCAGGCAGTCGAAGATGGTATCGGGTTGTTCGAAGATCTCTTTTAGCATGAAGTGGTCATAACCGCCTTTTTCGATGGCTGCCAGTTCAAGGTCCAGTTTTTGGACGTATGGGGTCAGTTTCTCGTTACCGAGGTTTTTGAGGATGAGTTCGTCGGCTTTCAGGATGGCGAGCTCGTAATCGTTGACGTATACTACTTCTTTTGTATACTCGATGATGGGGCTGGCGTCGGAGGCGAGAAAGTGTTCGCCTTTGCCGATGCCGATGACCAGCGGGCTGCCTTTACGGGCGGCGATGATGGTATCGGGGGATTCTTTGTCCAATAATATAATGACATAGGCACCGACGACTCTTTTGAGGGCGATGCGGACGGCTTCTTCGAGTCCGCAATTGTTGTTTTGCCGGATGTCTTCGATGAAGTTGAGCAGGACTTCTGTGTCGGTATCGCTTTTGAACTGATAGCCTTTTCGGAGGAGTTCGTTCTTCAGCTGGGTGTAGTTTTCGATGATGCCGTTGTGGATCATGGCGAGGCGGCCGCTGGCGCTGCTGTGGGGGTGTGCGTTGCGGTCGTTGGGTTCTCCGTGTGTTGCCCAGCGGGTGTGACCCATCCCGGCGTGAGCGTGGAGGTCTTTGCCTACCAGGCTTTCTTCGAGTTCGGCTACTTTTCCTTTCTTTTTGTAAACGCGGAGGTCGTTGTTGAGAAGGGCGACGCCTGAGCTGTCATATCCTCTGTACTCGAGACGTTTGAGGCCTTTGAGGATGATTGGATAGGCTTCCCGCGGACCGATGTAAGCTACGATGCCACACATATTGAATTTAATTTATCTAGTTTAGCTTTTTAACTGGACGGAGTCCAGTCTGTACACTTCGTGTACAGAAATTATGTTATTGCGACTAAAAATTACATTTTTGAATAATTTTTAGCCGCAATTTTAGCTGGGGCAATATTAGACAATAAAGTTTATAAAAAAACAAGGGGTCTCCCATTTTGGGAGGTCCTCCCCCGGCAAAATTTTTTGCCGGACATTATAAAAAAGATGGGCCGCCTAAAATAAAAAATAGGCGGCCCATCTTCAACGTCGTATTTACAGTATTAATTGTAGTTGGTGGTGTATTTGGGTTTCCAGTAACCGTCTACCCATACCCAGCCGCTGCTGGTGTTCTTCCAGTGTGCTTTTACCCATACTTTTTCTGTAGAGCGTCCGGAGCCATCATTGGAAGAAGGTGTGTTGTTGGTGCCTGGTCTGTTGGAGAGGCTGTCGGGGTTGGAGTAGCTGTTGTTATTGTTATTATTGTTGGGGTTTGAATAGTGGTTGTTATTGTTGTTGTAATTACCGTTGCCGTTGTTGCCATTACCGTTGTTGCCGTCACCATTGTAATTGTCTTCGTAGTCGTCGTTGTTTTGATTGCGACGGCTGGGACGTTGTGAGGGGGTGCCATCGCCGTATGGGTCGGATGGATCGTCATAGTCCTGGTCATAGTAGGGGGCCGGGGCGTAGGTTGGGCCGTAGCCATAGGGGCCATAGCCATAAGGATAGCCGTAACCGTAGTAGGGGTAGCCATAGCCGCCATACCAGGGATAACCATAGCCCAGGCCGAAGCCCAGTCCAAGACCGAAGCCATAACCCCAGCCGCGATAGCCGCCGTAGCCATAATAGCCGCGACCGCCATAACCACCGCGG
>Ga0307510_10001903_pt1 | contig 23452 bp, 16 predicted proteins | sample 12_EM_MG_FD_207224 | JGI IMG/M metagenome (GOLD analysis project Ga0307510, IMG submission 207224) | Populus trichocarpa ectomycorrhiza microbial communities from riparian zone in the Pacific Northwest, United States - 12_EM | ecosystem: Host-associated > Plants > Roots > Unclassified | place...
TCGAAGCGCGCTTTCAGGCTGATGGTGCCGGTGGCCTGGTTGACCGAATTGTCCATGACCACGAGCCTGCCTTGCGACAGCGTTCTGGTTCCATCCGAGGTCAGCGCCTCGACGGGCACCTCGCCGGCTTCGCTGGCTTTGGCGATGGCCGGCAATTGCTCTTCAGGTTCGGTGAACTGCACGGCAATCGGCTGCAGCTGGGCGATGGTGACGATCCCCGTCGTATCCGCGGCATGCACGATATTGCCGGGGTCGACCAGCCGGAAACCCGTTCGTCCACTGATCGGCGCCTTGATCGAGGTGTAGCCGAGATTGGTCTGCGCATTGTCGATGGCGGCCTGGTCGCCCTTCACCTGCGCGGTCAGCTGATCGACCAGCGCCTGCTGGGTATCGAGGTTTTGCTGGGTCTCGAACTGTTGCTTCATGAGCTTCTGAAATCGCTCCAGGTTCAACTGGTCGTTCTTCAGGCTGGCCTCGTCTTGCGCCTTCTTCGCCACCGCCTGCTCCAGAGCAGCGGTAAAGGGGCGTTGATCGATCTCCAGAAGCGGATCGCCCTCCTTCACCATCTGCCCCTGCTTGAAGAACACCTTGGTGATCTGACCGTCGACGCGGCTCTTGAGCGTGACCGTCCTGAACGGCGAGACGACTCCGAGACCGTAGGCGTGCACGGGAAAGTCGGTCTTCTTCACCACGAACGAGGTGACGGGAATTTTCGCCGCGGCCTGATTGGAAGTGTTTTGCGCGGCGGCGGCGACCGGCTTGACGCCTCCGAGCAGCTGATACCATGCGCCGTAGGCAACTGCGGCTGTTGCAAGAACTCCAAACAGCGTGAGGCCGAGCTTCGGTCGCCTTGTCATATCAATCGCCATCTCGTTATTGCCTGCGCCTGCCTTCAGGTGAACCTGCTGCTTGCACGTGAACGCACTGTTTGATGTTGAGTATCGGGGACAGGTTCACGACGTCAAAATAACGATTGCGTGCGACTTTCTGTCCAATTCGTCATGTTCACGCGCCGCGAAAATGCAATTGCTCAGATGCAGCGACAGATCGAAAACGACCGACGCGAAAAGAAGAAACAGACAGAAATGACATGGACAGACGTTAAGGATCGCCGCGGCATCACGCTGAATTGCGCCGGCGATCAGAAATTTAACGAACGCTCATCTCGGGCCGGGTCTTATCATCGCAAGCTTGATGGCAAATCCAATTGTCGTTTGAGGCGCGAGATGCGGGCCAATCAGCAGAACCTCGGGGGAAATGTCGTTCCGTTTCGAAAGCGATCAGGAGACTGCAGAGATCCGGTTGACGATGCGCGGTCCGACAACATCCTGCGCATGCTCGACCTCTCGAGATTTGAACAAGATCGCCGCACCGTCGAGAATCGCGCGAGCATGCGCTCGAACATCGCGGCAATGGTTCTGCTCGGGCTCCTCGTCTTCATTGCAACAGAGGACTTTTCCAGACTCGAGCAATCGAATTTGTGCTTTGATAAATCCGAGTGCAGGAATTGAATGGCGAGCGGCCGGTATCGGTCGGCGCCGCACGCGGCGCCGGCCGTCTCCCGCCCCTACTGCGTCCGGTCCGACGTCCAGCCCTTGTACTCGCCCACATTGTCGCGCGTCACGAGTTTCGACGGCAGCAGCTCGACGGTGGAGGCAGGCTTCTGGCCGTTGAGGATGCCGACGCCGACCTGCACGGCGCGGCGGGCCATGAAGAACGGGTCCTGCGATGCGGAGGCCTGGATCTGCGGCGACTGTGGGTCCTTCAGCGCGGCCTCGATGTCGGGCGCGCCGTCGACCGCGGTGATGATGATGCCGGTGCGCTGCTGCTGGCGCGCCGCGAGGTCGGTGCCGATCGCCTGCGGATCGTTGATGGCGAAGATGGCGTCGATCTTGGCAAAGCGGGTCAGATAGCCCTGCGCCACCGTGAGGCCGCCCTCGCGCGACCCCTTGCCGTCCTGGTCGTTGGACAGCACCTTGATGCCGGGTGTCTTGCCGAGCACGTTCTTGCAGCCAGTGACACGGTCGATCACCGCGGAGACCTGCGGGCCGTTCTCGATGATCACATCGCCCTTCCCCCCGAGCTTGTCGACGATGTACTGGCAGGAGATCTCGCCGGCCTGGACGTTGTTGGTGGTCACCGTGGCGTCGGCGCCATCGGCCGCGGTATCGACCGCCACGACGACGATGCCTGCGGCCTGCGCCTTCTTGATTGCAGGGCCAACCGCCTTGGGATCGCCGGGATTGAGCAGGATCAGGTCGACGCCGGCTGCGATGAAATTGTCGATCTGGGTGACCTGCTTGCCGAGATCATATTCGAAACCGACGGTGGTGATCTTGACGTTGGGATTGGTCTTCCTGGCCTCGAACTCGGCGCCCTTCGACAGCGCGACGAAGAACGGGTTGCCGAGCGAGCCCAGCGAAATGCCGATCGACTTGAGCTCCTTGGCGAAGCACGGCGCGGAGCTCAGGACGAGCGCCATTGCGGCGCCGGCAAACGAGATCGACTTCAACATTGGCTTCCTCCCTGGTCTGTTTGAATCTCCGCCACGGCGACCAGTGCCATGACGGAATAGAGATGACGGCGCGGCGCCCCACGCATTTCCTTCACGCTCAGGTGCGGGCCGAGCCCTGCAGCCGATAGCGGTCCAGCGCCACCGCGCCGATGATCACCAGGCCCTTGATGACATATTGCCAGACGTCGGAGACGCCGATCAGGATCAGGCCGTTCGACAGCACGGCGATGATCAGCGCGCCGACCAGCGTTCCCCAGATCGAGCCGATGCCGCCGACAAAGGAGGTGCCGCCCAGGATCACCGCGGTGATGGCGTCGAGCTCGTAGGACTGGCCGAGCTGAAGGCCGTTGGCCGCGTAGAGACGCGCCGCCTGCATCGCGCCGCCGAGGCCCGCGAGCAGGCCGGAGACGCCATAGACGAAGATCAGCACGGCCCAGACCTTGATGCCGGCGAGCCGCGCCGCGCTCTCGTTGCCGCCGACCGCATAGATGTGCACCCCGAGCACGGTGCGCTTGAGCACCAGCCACGACACCAGGATGACCAATAGCGCGATCACCCAGAGCCAGGGAATCGACAGGACGCCGGGAATAAGCGTCAGCGCGCCGTTGCCGATGAAGGCATACGGTATTGACGGATTGAACACGGTGGTATCGGCGCCGAGCAGGCGCGCCGCGCCGCGCACGGCGGTCAGCGAGCCCAGCGTGACGATGAAGGGCGGCAGCCGCATCAGCGCGATCAGGGCGCCATTGAGGATGCCGAACACGGCGCCGGTGAGCACCGCGGCGGGCAACCACAGCAGCCCGAGATCGGGGAATTTGGAGATGATCAACCCGGCCATCGCCGACGCCGCCAGGATCGAGCCGACCGAGAGGTCGATGCCGCCGGTGAGGATGACGAAGGTCATGCCCGCGGCCAGCACGGTGTTGACCGCGGACTGCTGCACCACGATGCCGATGTTCTGGCCGGTGAAGAAACGGCCGTCCGACAGGACGTGAAAGCCGATGCACAGCAGCAGCAGCACCGGCAGCATGCCGACCGCGCGAATGATCATCCGCGTACGCTGCCGCTTCGTCTCCTGCGCGACGGCAAGACCGGATGCGGCGGGGGCGGCCTTGGCCGAAGCGCCGTTCTCAGGCATCGATCTGCTCCATTCCGGTGGCAAGCGCCATGATCTCCTCCTGACTGAGCGGCGACGTCGCCCCCCGCCGCATCTCGCCGGCAATCTGCCCCGCACGCATCACGACGACGCGGTCGCAGATGCCGATGATCTCGGGCAGGTCGGACGAGATGACGAGAACCGCGGTGCCCGACTTGGCGAGGTTGTCGATGATCGAATAGATCTCGGACTTGGCGCCGACGTCGACGCCGCGCGTCGGCTCGTCGAGGATCAGGATTTTCGGGCCGATCGCCAGCAGCCGCGACAGCAGCACCTTCTGCTGGTTGCCGCCGGAGAGCCCGCCGGCGGGAACGCCGACATTGGCGGCACGGATGCCGAGCGCCGCGAACGCGCGTTTGGCGCGGTCGCGCGCCTTGTCGCGATCGAGAATGCCACCGAACTTTGCATCGCGGCCGAGCACCGCGAGATTGATGTTGTCGAGACAGGACATGTCGAGGAACAGGCCGAGCGCCTTCCTGTCCTCGGTGAGGTAGGCAATGCCCGCGTCCAGCGCCTCGCCCGGCGTGCGGATGGAGACCGGCCGGCCCTCGATCTCGACATGGCCAGAGGTCATGGGTGCGGCGCCGATGATGAGATGCGCAAGCTCGGTGCGGCCGGCGCCGATCAGGCCGGCAAGGCCGACGACCTCGCCCGCATGCACCGTCAGGGAACATCCCTTGACGCGGCCGCCGTCGGCGATGCCGACGGCAGCGAGCACGGGCGCGCCCGGCCGCGCCTTGGGATCGTTCTTGGAATCATGGTCCTTCTTGTAGAACGACGAGACGTCGCGTCCCACCATCATCCGGACGATGGTGTCGGCGCGAATCTCGGGCTTGTCGAGCGACCCGACCAGCGTGCCGTCGCGCAGCACCGTGACGCGGTCGCCGAGCGCATAGACCTCGTCCATGCGATGCGAGATGTAGATGATGGCAAGACCTTCGGCACGAAGCTGGCGGATCAGGGCGAACAGCCTTTCGCTCTCGCCGGCCGACAGCGCCGTGGTCGGCTCGTCCATGATCAGGATCCGGGAGCGGGCATGCAGCGCGCGCGCGATCTCGACCAGCTGTCGCTGGCCCATCGAGAGATTGGCGACCTGCGTCTGCGGCGTGAAATCCGCGCCGAGCCGCGCCAGGATCGGACCGACGCCGGCCTGCATCGCCTCGCGCGCCAGCAAGCCGCCGCGGGAGACCTCGCGGCCGAGATAGATATTCTCGGCGACGCTCAGATTGGGGGCGAGCGAGAGTTCCTGATAGATGATGGCGATGCCGGCCGCGCGGCCGCCGAGCGGGCCGCTGATCTGCACCGGCTGGCCGTCGATGCGGATTTCGCTGCCCGGATCCGGCCGGTAGGCGCCCGACAGAATCTTCATCAGCGTGGATTTGCCGGCGCCGTTCTCGCCCATCAAGGCGTGGATTTCGCCCGCGTAGACGGTGAGGTCGACGTCGCGCAGCGCCTTGATGCTGAAGAATGACTTGGAGACACGGCGCATCTCGAGGATGGGCTCGTTCATCATACCTCCCCGACGCGCCGACGGCGGCATCGCATCTCACCCGCGTCTCATTCGGTCCCTTGCGCGAGTGGGCGCATTAAACAAAAGGCCGCGGTGCGGGGCAATAGCTCCCGCGCGCTCACGAACGGGCGGGAGCGGATTTATCTTTGCAACCGGAACCGATGTTCGGACGCGTTGCCTTTTCTTCGCCACATCAGCGCGCACCATCTGCGCGATAGCGACGCTTTGCCTATCGCGGTCAGCGCCGCGGCCGGTACAGGCGGCGCCATTCCGGAAGCCGCGCGGCATAGGCTTGCGCGAGCGCGGGCTCAGGCTCGAACGTCTCGACGCGCTGCGGCGCGGTGCAGACGGCGTCGATCGCCTCCCCGGTGACGGCCAGCCGGCCAAGCCGCGCCGCACCAAACGCTGCACCGGTCTCGCCGTCGGCAAACCGATGCACGGGCATGTTCAGGACATTGGCCAGCACCGCAAGCCAGAACCGAGACCGCGAGCCGCCGCCGATGACATCCGCCTCCGCGATCACCAGTCCGGTCTCGGCAAGCACGTCCCGGCAATCCGCCAGCGCAAAGGCAACGCCTTCGAGCACGGCTTGCACGATGGCGTCACGATCGGTGGCGTGACTGAGCCCGTCGAGCATGCCGCGCACGTCCGGGTCATCGTGCGGGGTGCGCTCGCCGGACAGATAAGGCAGGAAGCTGACCGGCGACGGCACCTTTGGGCGCAACCCCAGCGGCGCCAGCAGGTCAGCCTCGGAGGTCCCCAGCAGCCGCGCGATCCAGGCCAGGCACGATGCTGCGGAGAGAATCGCGCCGGCTTGAATCCACCGGCCGGGGACGGCATGACAGAAGGTGTGGACGACCCGCTCCGGATTGGCCGCGATTGTCTCGGTCGGCACCAGCAGAGCGCCGGAGGTTCCGAGCGAAATAAAGGCCGCGCCACGGCTGATGGCGCCGATGCCGATAGCGCCCGCCGGATTGTCGCCGGCGCCGCCGGCGATCATCGGCCGCCTGGTCATGCCCCAGCGCTGCGCCATCTCGCTCGAGAGCCGCGCCGCCGGGGCGCAACCCTCGACCAGACGCGGCATCTGCCGGCGCGACAAAGCAGTTGCGGCGAGCCCCTCATCCGACCAATCGCGGCGCGCCACGTCGAGCCACAGCGATCCCGAGGCGTCCGAGACATCCTCGATCACCTCGCCGGTCAGCACCAGGCGCAGATAGGCCTTGGGTTGCAGCACGAGTTTTGTCACCGCGAAAATCTCCGGTTCGTGCCTGGCGACCCACAGCAATTTTGGCGCCGTGAATCCCGGCATCGCCTTGTTGCCGGTCGTCGCCCGCAATGCGGGCCAGCGCCGCTCGAGCTCGGCGCATTCCGTGAAGGACCGTCCGTCATTCCAGAGAATGCAGGGCCGGAGCGGCCTGTGACCGGCATCGAGCAGCGTCGCGCCGTGCATCTGGCCCGACAGGCCGATGCCCGCGACGTCGGCCAGTTCCCGCGCGTGATCCGCCTTCAGCGCGTCCAGCGTCGCGAAGGTAGCATCAATCCACTGCGCCGGGTCCTGCTCGCAATGGCCGGGACACGGCGAGTTGACGGTCAGCGGCCGGCTGCGGCTCGCCACCACGCGCTGCACGTCGTCGACAAGGACGATTTTGACGGCAGACGTGCCGAGGTCGATGCCGAGATACATGATGCCATTCGCCTTGCGCGCCCGCGACATTGCGAGCATGGCGCGATGATTTCAAGCCGCCGCCGACGGAGCGCGAGCGAATTTGCTTCGATAAATCGGAGCGCAGGAATTGAATAGCGTCGTCATCGATCGGTCACGCATCTCCGCGTGCCGATTTCACCGTTCGACCCAACCACTCGCAATCGCGCTCGCCCAAATCGGCATACCCTTGTTGCGGGCGAGTTCAGCCATGGCCGTGCCGTCGTAAGGCACATACCGGATCGTTGCGGACCAGCCTGCGCGGGCGCGCTCCAGAATTGCATAGCAGGCGTGAGGGGTGCCGACCTCGACCACATAGGGAACAGGCATTCGCCCATCGTAACCGGGCAATCCGACGCTGCCGGGATTGACGATCATCCGCCCGTCCCTCAGGCGGATCACCCGCGGGATATGCGTGTGTCCGCAGAGAATGAGTCTTGCGTCGATCCCTTTGGCGCCGGCCTCGATCATGTCGATCGGGCTGGCGCGGACGCTGCCGTCGGCGGCGACATGATCGAGCCAGAAGGCGGCATCATCCTTGGGGGATGCATGGCAAAGAAACACGTCTTCTCGATAGACGAGCGTTGGCGGCATGCTGGCCATCCAGTCGAAGTGCTTGCGATCAAGTTGCTGGAAATCGCTTCGCCCCGATTTGCCGACCCGCCACAGGTCGACGAGGATGCGATCCTGGTCGCCTTGCACGGATGGAAAACCCCGCTCGATCAGCAGATCCGCAGTCCGCGCCGCCTCGAGTGGGCCGCTGACGTGATCGCCGAGGTTGACGATCTCGCAGATGCCGAGGTCGGCGATATCGGCGAGCACGGCCTCGAGCGCCGGGCAGTTTCCGTGGATATCCGCGATTGCGGCAAATCTCATCGACCCCTCCTCCATTCAGGACGGCCGACGACATTTCGGTGCGGGACGATGCAGACGTGACGCTTCGCTTTAGCTGCATTTGGAGAAGCGCCCGCAAGCTGAGTGTCAAATCGGCGCCGTACGGAAAGGTAACATCGCCTGGCCGGCGCAAGCAAGCGGGCCATGCGATAAGCCGCCCCCTCCCGCCATTGGCACCGTCCCCCCAATCGTGTAACCCGGCCAAAACCCTTGCCGGGACGGGACGCTGATGAGTGCGGTTGCGACGGATGAAGCGGGTGATGGCACCCGCGCGCTGATCTTTGCGCTGCTTGCGCTCGCCTGCGGGCACATGCTCTCGACCTTGCTGCGCACCATTCCCGCCGTCAGCCTCGATCTGATGGCCGCGGATTTTCACATGGAGCCGCAGGCGCTGGCGAGCCTCACCTCGGTCTATCCCTTCGCCTTTGCCGCCGCGCAGATCCCGGTCGGTGCCGCGATGGATCGTTTTGGTGTGCGTCCGGTATCGCTGAGCCTGCTCGCGGGAACCGTGATTGGCGCCATCGCGTCGGGCTTTGCGACAGGTCCCGAGAGCTTCGCGGTCGGGCAGGTGATGCTCGGCATCGCCACATCGGGCATGCTGATGTGCCCGATGACGCTGGCGGCCAAGCAATTGTCGGCGGCGCGGTTCGGCCTGTGGTCGGGCGCGATCCTCTCGATCGGCAATATCGGCATGCTGCTGTCGTCGAGCCCGCTCGCCTTCGTGGTCGATCATTACGGCTGGCGCGCCGGGTTCTGGATCTCCGCGCTCGGCGGCGTCTTCGTTGCGCTCGCGGTGTTCCTGCTGGTGCCGAGACAGCCGGCCGAGCACAAAGATCATTCCTCGCCGCTGTCGCAGATGATCGAGGTGCTGCGCCTCGGCTTCTCCAGGCCGCTGCGCGGCCTGATCGCGCTGGCGCTGGTGTCGCTTGCGACTTCGCTGGTACTGCGCGGCCTGTGGGGCGGGCCGTGGCTGATGCAGATCAAGGGATTATCGCGGGTCGAGGCCGGCAACCAGCTCGGCGCGTTCACGCTGGCGATGATCGCCGGTCCCCTGTGCATCGGCATGATCGACCGCAGGCTCAATCGCCGCCGCGCGTTGGTGGCGAGCACGCATATCGTCGGCGCGCTGCTGCTGGCGCTGATGGCGCTGGGGGCGCCGCATTATGCGGTATCGCTGCTGCTCGGCGTACCCGTGATGCCGCCGCAATATGATCTGGTGCTGTTCGTGCTGATCGGACTTGCGACCTCGGCCCAGCCGCTGCTGTTCGGCATGTCCCGGCAGCTGGTCGACGCGCAGACCGCGGGCAAGGCGCTCGCGGCGATCAACCTCGCCTTCTTCCTCGGCGCAGCCTTGATGCAGTCGATCACCGGCGCGGTGGCGGCGTTCGCGGGGCTGCCGGCGGTGCTGCTGTTCATGGCGGCAGCGCTGCTGCTGGGCGCGCTGGTCTTCCTGGCATATACGCGGAGCGTCTGACTTCGCAGGATGGGTCGAGCGAAAGCGAAACCCATCAACTCATCGCACGCCGATGATGGGTTTCGCTTCGCTCTACCCATCCTACAAGTTAGCCATACCATCCGAGGCCCTTGCACAACGGCGTGGCCGTAGCGGATGCTTCATTTTCCCTGCCGATGACATCGCGTGCAGTCAGCCGGCGACGCCCAGATGAGCACATTGTCACCGAGATTCCCGATTCTTCCTGTCGCGCCAGCCTCTGTGAAAAGTCGCAACCTGCAGTGGCCGTTATTTCCGCTGTGGCCCGGTGGTTACAGCCGCCGCGTAACTCGCCGGATACTGTGACCGGATCGCGAAGTCAGACAACTCAGCAGATCGAGTCGCTGGCCTGTGCGATGCCGACCCGCACGATGCGCTTCAGGCGCCATTGCCGTTAGTTGAAGGAAGATCCTCGCATGACCACCAAAACCCTTTTCAGCGCCGTCGCGCTGGCAGTTTCGACGTTGACCTCGGCCATGGCGGCGGACGTGTCGACGCCGTACAAGGCGGCGCCTGCGGCCCCGGCCTTCTCCTGGACCGGTTGCTATGTCGGCGGCAATGGCGGCGGCGGCCGCGGGGTCAACGAGCAGCAGCCCATCGTCGGGCAAAACTTCACCGCCAATCACAGCAGCGGCTGGCTCGCTGGTGTGCAGGGCGGCTGCGACTATCAGGTCGGCTCGCTCGTGGTCGGCGTCGAAGGCCAATTCGATTGGGCCGACATGAAGGATACCGCCACGACACTGATTCCGGGCGGCGGCTTCGGCTTCCTGCTGACGACCCAGCTCGATCGCGTCGCCACCGCGACCGGCCGCATCGGCTACGCCTTCGATCGCGTGCTGTTCTACGCCAAGGGCGGCGCCGCCTTCGCCCGCTTCAACCATCAGATGACGCAGACCGATTTCGCCGCCACGACAATTGATTTCAAGGGTTCGCGCGACGTGACGGGATTCGTCGTCGGTGCCGGCCTCGAATATGCGCTGCTGCCAAACCTGTCTTTGAAGGCCGAATACAATTATTTCGACTTCGGAACGAACGGTTACACCCTGAACTGCTCCGGCAATCCCGCCTGTGCCGGCGCTCCCTTCTTCCCGGCCAGCGTCCGGCAGAACATGCAAACCGTCATGCTCGGCGTGAATTGGCGATTCAATACCGCCCCCGCCCCGCTCGTCGCGCGATACTGATTGGTGTGCCGAAGGCATCGGCGGCGCGTCGTGTTCGGCGCGCCGCCGCAAACCGCCGCCGTGGCTTTGATGCGGTCGTCCCTGCTCCGCCCTAAATTCACTGGACTGTCCGAGAGGCCTTGCGAAACACGGCGCAGCGAAGGATGCTGACGCGTACCGTGCATCAAAGGACCATCTCATGCCTGTCGATAACAAAGCCGCCACCGACCGCCTCATGCGTTTCCTCGCCATCGAGGGTGTGACCGGACAGGAGGCGGCGATCGGGCGAGAGCTCACCGCCGCACTGAAGGAGAGCGGCGTGCCGGCGAAGGCGATCCGGCTCGACGACGCCAATACGCGGATTCCCGTGCCGACCGAGACCGGCAATTTGATCGTCGACCTGCCCGGCCGCGGCGCGCTGCACAACCAGCCGCGAATCATGTTCATGACCCATATGGACACCGTGCCGCTCTGCGCCGGCGCCAAGCCGAAGAAATCCGGCCGCAAGATCGTCAACGAGGCCAAGACCGCGCTCGGCGGCGACAATCGCTGCGGCTGCGGCGTGCTGGTAACCCTGGCCGCCGAGCTCGAAAAGCAGAAGCTCGATCATCCGCCGATCACGCTGCTGTTCTGCGTGCGCGAGGAGAGCGGGCTCTACGGTGCCCGCCATGTGAAGCTCGACGAGCTCGGCTCGCCGCTGATGGCGTTCAACTATGACGGCGGCTCGGCCTCCAACGTCGTGATCGGCGCCGTCGGCGCGGACCGCTGGAATGTCGAGATTTTCGGCCGCGCCTCGCATGCCGGCGTCGCGCCGGAGCGCGGCATCTCCTCGACCATGATCATGGCGCTGGCTATTGCGGACGTGAAGGCCGGCGGTTGGTTCGGCAAGGTGGTGAAGGGCAAGGGCGCGAGCGCGCGGATGGGCACCAGCAATGTCGGCCCCGTCACCGGCGGCGAGGGCCGCCCCGCGGGCGACGCCACCAATGTCGTCACCGACTACGTCCATGTGCGCGGCGAGAGCCGCAGCCACGACGGAAAATTCTTCAAGGAGATCACCAAGGCCTACAAGGCTGCGTTCGAGAAGGCGGCCAAGAAGGTGACCAACGCGCAGGGCAAGTCCGGCAAGGTCAAGTTCAAGGCCGAGACCGACTATTATCCGTTCCGCATGAAGGACAGCCAGCCCGTCATCAAGCGCGCGGTCGAGGCGGTGTCCGCGGTCGGCGGCACCCCGAACGTCCGCACCGCCAATGGCGGCCTGGATGCCAACTGGATGGTCCGCCACGGCGTTCCGACCGTGACCTTCGGGGCCGGCCAGAACGAGGCGCACACGATCGACGAGTGGATCAATCTCGACGAATATGATCGGGCATGTGCGCTTGCCGTGCAGCTCGCAACGATGCGGTGAGGCACCTTGCGTGACCTCGGAAAGATCATTTGTCGCCAAAGACGGCACCGTCATCGGATATCGGCAACTGGGCTCAGGTCCTGGCCTGGTGCTGCTCCATGGCGCGCTGCAGAGCGCAGCGAGCTTTACCGACCTTGGAGCCGCGCTCGCGGACCGCTTCACCGTTCTGATCCCGGACCGGCGCGGTCGAGGTCTAAGCGGGCCGTTCCGGTCCGACCACTGCATGGCGACCGAGATTGATGATCTCGGTCGGCTTCTCGCCGAGACGGGCGCGTACAATGTGTTTGCATTGAGCGCCGGAGCGCTGATTGCCATGCACACCGCGCTCGTCAATCCGGCGATCGCGCGCCTCGCCCTTTACGAGCCGCCGCTTGAGTTCGGCGCGGTCCAGCCGCGCTGCTGGGCCGCCGGCTATGAGGCGGCCTTGAGCAAAGGCGATTTGGCAGCAGCCTTTGTTGCCCAGATCAAAGGCACCGGTGACAACGAGATCATGACAAGGCTCCCCACCTCTGTCCTGACATCGTTCTTCGCCATGATGATGCGGCTCCGTCCCAATGCAGCCGTGGGCAATGGGCCGCCTCTGGCCACGCTCATCCCGACGGTCCATTACGACATCGAGCTGGTTGCGGAGATGGCCGGCGATCTTGATCGCTTCAGGAGCTTGAGCACGGAAACGCTGCTGCTTGGCGGCGATCGGAGCCAAGCCTATCTCACGGCTGCGCTCGATGCGCTCGTCACGATCCTGCCGAATGCCACACGCGTCAAGTTCAAAGGCGCCGGCCATATCGCGGCAGACAACGAGGGCGATCCAGCCCGCGTCGCCGTGGAGCTGCGTCGCTTCTTCGCTTGATGTAGCTCTGATCTCGCAGGGTGCTCACGCCTCACTAACCGACCCTACGGACCGGCGCACAACGACTTATCAGCATTGCCGCAAACGCGGTTGCTTGGCCGTTCATGTCAGCCTAGCCTGCAAAGAAAACGCAGGGAGGCCACATGCCACGCATCGCAGCGATCGAATCCGCACTCTACCGGATCCCCCTCCCCGTCACGCTCTCCGACTCCACGCATGGCGAGATCGCGGCGTTCGAGCTGATCACCTGTCGCATCCGCGATGCCGATGGCGCCGAAGGCGTCGGCTACACCTACACGGTCGGGCGCAATGGCGGTGCGACCGCGGATATCCTGAGGCGCGAGATCCCGTCGCTGGTCGAGGGCCGCGAGGCCGACGACACCGAGGCGATCTGGCATCACGTCTGGTGGGGCCTGCATTATGGCGGCCGCGGCGGGCCGGCGGTGCTGGCGCTGTCCGCGCTCGACATCGCGCTGTGGGACCTGAAGGCGCGGCGCGCGAAGCTGCCGCTGTTCCGCCTGCTCGGCGGCTTCGACGCGCGCGTGCCGTGTTACGCCGGCGGCATCGACCTCGATCTCTCGGTCGAGGCGCTGCTGGCGCAGACCGACGGCAATCTCGCAAAAGGCTTTCGCGCCATCAAGATGAAGGTCGGCAGGCCCGATCTCAAATCCGACGTCGCGCGCGTCAGAGCAATGCGCGACCATCTCGGCGACGGCTTTCCGCTGATGGCGGACGCCAACATGAAATGGACGGTCGAGGAGGCGATTCGCGCCGCCCGCGCCTTCGTGCCTTACGATCTCACCTGGCTGGAAGAGCCGATCATCCCCGACGATGTCGCGGGCCATGCCCGCATCATGCAGGCCGGCGGCGTGCCGATCGCGGCGGGCGAAAATCTGCGCTCGCTGTGGGAGTTCAAGAACTACATCGTCGCGGGCGCGGTGTCCTATCCCGAGCCCGATGTCACCAATTGCGGCGGCGTCACCGCCTTCATGAAGATCGCGCGGCTCGCGGAAGCGTTCAACCTACCCGTCACCAGCCACGGCGCGCACGACATCACCGTGCATCTGCTCGCGGCCTGCCCGAACCGCTCTTATCTCGAAGCGCATGGTTTCGGGCTGGACAAATATATCGAGCATCCGCTGGTGCTCGAAGACGGCAAGGCGCTGGCGCCGTCGCGGCCGGGCCACGGCATCGGCTTCGACTGGAAGGGGCTGGCGAAGCTCGCGCCGTAGGCAACGCGCGTTGCTGCACGCGAGGCATTCCAAGGCACCGGATGCAGGGCGCGGATAATCGGCTAAGGTGGCAGCAGCCGGCCCTCCCCAGCGAAAGACTCCCCGCCTTGACCCCCGAGCTGCACCAGAAACTGACCGCGTGGCGCCGGCATCTGCATGCCCACCCCGAACTGTCCCTCCAGGAGACGGCAACCGCCGCCTTCGTGCAGGACAGGCTCACCGAGCTCGGCATTCCCTTCGTGCCGGGCATCGGCGGCCACGGCGTCGTCGCGACACTGACGCGAGGCGCTGCGCAGGGCCGCGTCGGCCTGCGCGCGGACATGGATGCGCTGCCGATCACCGAGGATACCGGGCTGCCCTATGCTTCGACGATTCCGGGCGTGATGCATGCCTGCGGCCACGACGGGCACACCGCCTCGCTGCTCGGAGCGGCGGCGCTGCTCGCCGCCGATACGAGCTGGAGCGGCACGGTCCATTTCATCTTCCAGCCGGCCGAGGAAGGTTTTGGCGGCGCGCGCACGATGGTCGCAGACGGGCTGCTCGAACGTTTTCCGATGCAGCGGGTGTTCGGCTTCCACAACTGGCCGGGCCTGCAAGCCGGCACCATCGCGGTCCATGACGGCGTCGTCATGGCTTCCGGCGGGCGCGTCAGCATCACCATCGATGGCCATGCCGGACATGCCGGGATGCCACATCTGACCCGCGATCCCGTGATGGCGGCAGGCCATCTGATCGTGGCAATGCAATCGATCGTATCGCGCAGCGTCGATCCGCTCGATACTGCCGTGCTCTCGCTGTGCACGCTCGAAGGCGGCACGGCGCGCAACCAGATCGCAGGACGCGTCGCGATCGGCGGCACGCTGCGGTATCATCGCGATGCGGTGAAGGACACCATCGTGGCGCGGATCGGCGAGATCTGCGCAGGTATTGCGACGAGCTTTGGCGTCAAGGTCACGCCCGAGATCGTCATGGGCGTCGGCGTCGTGATCAACAGTCCGGCTGAAGCCGGTCTCGCGCGCCTCGCCGCCGAGAAGGTGCAGACGCCGGTTCGCCGCGATCTCGCGCCCAGCATGGCGGGCGAGGATTTTGCCTTCTACCTCCAGAAGCGGCCCGGGGCGTTCGTCTGGATCGGCAACGGCGAATTGCGCGACGGCGCCGAGCTGCACGGCCCGCGCTACGATTTCAACGACGCGATCCTCCCCGTCGCATCGAGCTGGATGGCCGAGGTCGCCAAGACGGCGCTGGCGTCCAACTAGCGATGCGCGCCGGCTCTGCGGCCGCCGCCATCACGCCTCGTCCAGAACGTCGAACAATTCCTCGACCCGGTCGAACGGCGCATCGCGCAGCTGGCTGTGATAGACGACGCGGTCGCCGTCGCGTTGCAGCGATCGTCCGCGGGATTTCCGCAGGCGGCCCGGCAGGAACGTCGCGGCCACCGCACTTGTCCCGACGTCGAGACGGACGATGCCTCGCCGCCTGCAATCGAGCCTCAGCCTCGCCGCCGCGAAAAAGTCGCGGGCAATTTTCGGCAATTGCCCGAAGCGGCGGGAGGTTTCCTCCTCGAGATCGTCGAGCTCGTCCTCGCTGCGGCAGCGTGCGGCACGGGCATAGAGCTCGAGCCGCACCGGCTCCGACTGCACATAGGTTTCAGGGAGCATGTCCGCGACCGGCAAATTGAGGTCGGGCACCCACATCTCGACTCGCCCGTCTTCGACCTTCTCGGACGCCATCTTCAAAAGGTGGCTGTAGAGCACCGGCCCGAACACCTGGACATGGCCGGATTGCTGCTCCGAGAACAGATCGCCCGCGCCTCGCAGATCCAGATCGCGCTCGCTGATGGCGAAGCCCGCGCCCGGCCGGCTGAACTCCTCGAGAACGGCAAGCCGCTTCTCGGACTGCTCGGAGCCTGTCTCGGTCAGCAAATGGGCGAAGGCGCGTATGCCGCTGCGGCCGACCCGTCCGCGCAGCTGGTGAAGCTGCGCGAGACCGAATCTCTCCGGCCAGCAGACAACGATGGTGTTCGCACGCGGGATGTCGAGGCCGCTTTCCACGATGTTGGTCGCGAGCAGCACGTCGGCCTCGCCCTCGACGAAGCTCATCATCCGGTCGTCGATCTCGTCGGCGGGCAATTTTCCGTGGAGGCAGACGATGCGAAGATCAGGTGCCACCGCCTGCACGCGCGCCAGCATCGGTTCCAGATCCTGGATACGCGGACAGATCAGAAAGCTCTGGCCATGGCGCCTCTGCTCCCGCAACAACGCCGAGGCGATCGCGGCATCCGACAGGGGCGCGATCCTGGTTGCGACCGGAAGCCGGTGCACTGGTGGCGAGGCGATGACGCTGAGGTCGCGGAAGCCGGCAAGACCTGCGGCGAGAGTCCGCGGGATCGGCGTCGCGCTCATCCACAGCGTATGGACATTTTTTGCCAAACCGGAGAGCCTGGCCTTCTCGGCTGCGCCAAAATGCTGCTCCTCGTCGATGATGACGAGGCCGAGATCATCGAACCTCACGTCCTTCGAGGCCAACGCCTGGGTTCCGACCACGATCTGCATCCGGCCGCTGCGCAAGGCCTCCTTGGTCTGACGCATCTCCGCAGCCGACGTCGCACGCGACATGTTGCCGACTTCGATGTCGAACGGGGCAAAACGCTTGCGGAAGGTTGCGACATGCTGCCGTGCCAGCACCGTCGTCGGCACCGCGATCGCCACCTGCTTGCCCGACAGCACCACGGCAGCTGCCGCGCGCAGCGCCACCTCGGTCTTGCCGAACCCGACGTCGCCGCAAATCACCCGGTCCATCGGATGGCCGGATGCGAGATCATCCAGCACGTCATTGATCGCCTTGGCCTGATCGACCGTCGTGAAGTAAGGAAACCGCGCGACGAATTTCTCGTAAGCCGAGCCCGGCGGCACCAGCTTCGCCGCCCGCTTCCGCCGGCGCTGGCTGATGTGCTTGGCGAGCGCCTTGCCGGCGATCTGGATCTCCCGCTCCGCCCCGGTGCGGCGCGCCCACCATGTGCTGCCATCGGCCTTGTCGAGCGCCAGCTTGCCGAGCTCGGTCGAATAAGGCCACATCACGCCGAGATCGGGCGGCGGCACCAGCGCGGCGTTGTTGCCTGCGAACACCAGCCTGACCATCTCCCGCAACGCGCCGCCGCCCGTGTTCACGGTCTGCAAGCCATCGAGCGCGGCGAGGCCGCGCTGGAGATGAACCACCACCGTGCCCTGCTCGGGCACATCGGCATGATCGAAGGCCACGCTCAGGCTTCGCGCCATCGGCTGCGGATGATGGGCCCTGCTGCCGAGCACGTCTGACGCCGTCAGGACGACGACAGGCTTGCGTCCGGGAATGACGAAGCCGCCGTCGAGATCGGCCAGCAGCGCCGCTTCGCCGCGCGCGTCCGCCGCCTCGCTCCACTCCGCGCAGCGCTCAGCCTTGACGCCGCTCATCCGCTCCATCGCGCGCAGATCCTCCTCCTGCGCAGCGACGAAGATCAGACGCGAGCCGGCCCGCCGCGTCTCCTCGACGAAGGCCCGCAGGACCTTGCGCGAAGATGTCAGCTTCGAGAACTCGGGCGTCGGCTGGAACGGCGCCGTCGGCGGCAGCACCTTCATGCCCCTGGTCGCCTGCTTCCAGTCGCGCGGTCCGAGATATTCGCGCTCCCTGTCCGCGCGCGCCCCGGCGTCCTCGATCGTGCTGAGCCAGCCGTCGGCGTGCAACGGGACCCCTGCATCCGCGATCCATTTGGCGCGTCCGCAATAATCGAACAGCGTCGCGCGCTTGCCGCGCGGGCCGCCGATGGCCAGCCGCTCCGACATGGGATCGACCAGAAGCTCCTTGGTCTCGAAAATGACGTCGTGCGCTTGCGGGTCGAACGCCACGATCCGGCTGATGGTGCGCCCCGAATGCTCGATCCGGAACGGACCGAGCGCGCCTGCGGGGAATATCTCGAAGGTCTGTCCATGGAACAGGGCACCGCCCGGATAATCAGGCTCGTCCTCCAGATCGTAGCCGAGGGACTCGAGACGCACACGAAGCTCGGCTTCCGAGAACGTCCCGCCGACCTTCAGACTGGTGTTGAGGCGGAGCAGGCTCGCCGGCAGCGGCAAGCGCTCCATCACGGCTTCCGCCGTCGAGATCAGAAAGACCGGGTTCCTGGATTTCGCCAGGCGCCGCAGCACGGAGGCGCGCCGCCCAGCGATTTCGTGAGACGGTTCCAGCTGATCGAACGGCAAGGTGTTGAGCCGCGGAAACACCAGGACCTCGCAGGACGGATCGAAGCCGTGAATGACGCTGCCGAGCCGCTCCGCCCTGTTCTCGCTCTCTGCGAGGAACACCAGGCCGCTGCGGCCGGACAGCTTGTATTGCGCAAGCAGATGCAGCGCCATCATGCCAAGCGGCGACGACGACGCGATCGCGGCGCGTCGCACCGCCTTGCCCTTCGCCGGCGAACTCTTGCGTGGCGAGCTCTTGCGCGGTGAGCTTTTCTTTAGCGAAGTATTCTTTAGCGAGGTTTTGGCCGGCGCGTTCTTGTTGCGCGAGATCTTGTCTCCCGACTTTTTGGCCAGCCGCGTTGGTTTGGAATGCCGCACGTTCATCTGTCTCAAATCGTCAACAATCGTCGATGGCACGCGCGCCGAGCCGTTCCGATTCGGCGGTCCGTCGCCATGCATATGGGATTTGCCGTGCGAACGCACGCGTTCAGCAGCGTGGATCCGCCCGACACCACGGTGCTCTCGCCATGTTTCGACTAGGCGGTACTGCGATAAACCGGATTGCGGGGCGCGGCGTGATGCGCGGCACGCTGCGGCATCATCGCGGCGCTGTCAAGGAGGCCATCATCGAGGGAATGGAACGGATTAGTGCCGGCGACGGCTTTCGCAAGGCGATCCCGCCCGTCGCCGTCACCTGCATGACTGAGGGCGCCAGCATGGCGCCCTCGGTAAACTCGCCTGCGGGCAATGGACTCTGCGACGCAGTCAACCCATTGCCCTGGACAATGATCGATCAGCAGCCGCGGCAGATGATCAGCCTGCGATCGATCTCCTCGTCGAGCCGCCGCAGCTCGGTGTCGATGCGCGTGGCCTGCACAGGCTCGGACATATCGCTCGGCCGCGGCTGCCGATGGCCAATGGGAGCTTGCCGGAACAGATCCGCGTACCTTGTCTGGGCGGAATTGCCGGGCGGGACAATCGTCTTGCGGGCGCCGGCCCCCGCGCTTTCCTCTGCCCTGAGGCTTGAAAACGGCCAGAACAACAACGTAGCTGCGATGATGGTCGCACCAACTCTGATCGACATCATTATTCTCCTATCGCGGTGACATTGCGAACACGCGCCTGCCAAGGATAGGAGATGCCGGCTACCCCGCCATTTCGTCCGCGGCGATATCGCGTTACGGCTGAAACCGCAGGCGTCGCCGCCGCGTGCCGACCGGCTTACGAAACCCCGGCGGCTCGCCTCGATCTTCCGTTCGTGGTCGGCGAGACGAGGCTTCGCGCCAGGACGCCGGCGAGCTCCGCCGACACCAGCGGGTGGTGAACGAGCTCGGTGATGCCGGATGTCTTGAGCGAGGGCATCGCCAGGTCGCGCGTCGAGGGGGCCGCCAGGATGATCGGCAGAGAAGGCACGGCCTCATGCAGCGCCGCCGCGAGATCGAGCGAGGAGCCTCCGGGCATGTGACACACCAGCGCCGTGTCGAAACGGGTGTTCGCGGCCCGGCAGGCGGCGATCGCCTCCGCCAGCCTGGTGAAGCCGACGGGTTCATAGCCCAGCGCCGCGAGGATTTCCTCATAGCGCAGCAGGCGGCGGCGGTCGGTATCGATCACCAGCACCGTTTCACCGGCGCCGCGGAGCACCGGATCGGAGCCGTATTGAACCAGTTGCGGCTCGTCAGGCTCGGCCGCCGGCAGCCAGACGTCGAAGCGCGTTCCCGCATCCGGCTTGCTCTCCACCGCGACGGCGCCGCCATGCTGCTCGACGATCTCGCGCACCGTTGCGAGCCCGAGGCCATTGCCGTCCGGGCGGGTAGTGAAGAACGGCTCGAAGATCCGCTCCAGTGTCGCCTCATCCATGCCGGGTCCGGGATCGGTCACCGAAATGATCGTGAAACGGCCGGGACCGATTTCACTGCGTCCGACCGGGTGCGGACCTGGAAGCTCACGCGTCTTGATGAGGAGCTCGATGCGGCCCGGCTCCGTCATCGCCTGCGCCGCGTTGTTGCACAGATTCAGGATGACCTGCTGCAACTGGGCCGGCTCGCCCGCCACGACAGCCATTTCCGATGTCTCGCTCACCTCGAATTTGACGTGCGAGGGCAGCGATGCGGCCAATAGCGATCTGGTTTCATCGATCAGGGTCCTGACGCAAACGCGCTCCCGCCTGCCCTCGCCGCGGCGACCGAAGCCGAGAATCTGCTCGACCAGCTGCCGCGCCCGCTCACCGGCCCGGCGGATCTCGGCGAGGCTCGCGGCCGGCCGGCTTCCCGACGGGACCCGCGCATCGGCCATTTCGGCATAGCCGAGAATGGCACCGACGATATTGTTGAAGTTGTGGGCGATGCCGCTGGCAAAGGTCCCGATGGTCTCCATCCGGCGCGCCTGTTGCAGGCTCGCCTGGAGGCGCTCCTTCTCGCCTTCGAGCAGCGCTCGCGTGATCGCGTTGCCGATGGCGTCGAAGGCCATGCGAAACAGCGAGACTTCGGACCAATATGTCAGCGCACCGCCGTGCAACGCATCGAAGCCGAGAATGCTGTCGCGGCTGCCATAGGCCGCCATGATGCAGAGCCAGCCGCTGACACCGGCTTCGGCGAGCAGGTTCATCGTGTCATAAGGATGCGTAGCCTTCACTTTGGGGATATAGACGATGCCGTCTTCACCGCCGTCAAATCGCGGTGCGAGGCTCAGCGCCCGTTCCGGCCAGCCCTCCTCGAACGCGATGCCGTCGCGGGACCACCGATAGGTGTGCATCGTCGTGCCGACCATGCAGGAGAAATAGGCCCTGTCAGCGCCGATATATCCCGCAAGCTGGTGAAGCGCCATCTCGACGTCAGTTGCGATCCGCTCGTTGCTCGAGTTGATGAACAGCATCGAGATGTTGGCGATCGCATGCTCGAAGGTGGCGCGCCGGCGCAGCGTCACGGCCCGTTTGCGCAACAACAGGCCGAAATAGATGATGCCGGAGAGCAGCAGCAACGAGGTGATATACTGAAGCAACCGCGTCCTGCGGGCCGAAGCGCGCGAGGCCAGCTGACGCTTCAGGATGACCGCCAGCATGGCATCCTGCTCGCGGTTGTTGGAATCGGCGACGAGCGACTTCAGGATGGTATCGATATCGGGCAGCAGATCGTGCAGCATCTGTCCGTGGGTCAGCAGCGCGTGGACCTCGTCCTTCTCCGCCGGCGGCGTTTGCAATTGCGCCAGCTCCTCCAGCCGAGCCTCGACCTGGCGCGCCGCGGCATCCGACGTATCGAGCGTCAGGCGCAGCATGGCGGCCGCCAGTGCGGAGGCAGCCGTCACCACCGGCCGGGAGTCCGATTCAGCCAGCTTGTCGCTGAACAGGCCGAAATAGGCAAAGGAGTTCTGGAGCAGCGCATTCCTGCTCTTGAACCGTTCGATCAGGCTCTCCTGCCGGTCGGCACGCACCGCCAGCACGTCGATCACCCGCGTCTGCTCGACGTCGAGGCCCGCCGTGTCGCGCAGCCGCGTCAAGGCATCGTCATAGGCATTCACCATCTGCACCAGCGCGTCGTAATTGCGCGACAGGCCGGCGCGCGCGGTGAGGACCTCCCTGGTCATCCCGCGTTCGAACCGGGTGAAATCCCCGAGCGCCTGGAGCTGGCTGTCATAACGCGCCGAATTGACGTTCAGCCCGTTGAGCAGGAGCCAGGTGAGAAGTGCGAGCACGAATGCCACGCTGACCACGGCGGGCGCAGATTTCACGGCGAGCCTCCGACAGGCGCGCCGCGATAGGTGCCGGTCAGGCTGTTGAGAAAGGCGACGAGCGCCTTGGCCTGCTGGTCTGTCAGCGTCGCGTTCAACTGGGCCATCGCCATCTTGCGCACCGCGTCATCGAGCGTCGGTGCGCTGCCGTCGTGAAAATAGGGCGCCGTCGTCGCGACGTTGCGCAGGCTCGGCACGCGCAGGATTTTTGGCTCGGGCGAAGCGAGAGGGTGGAATATGCCGTGCCGCTCGAACAGATTGCCGCCGACGTTGACGCCCTGATGGCAGGCCGAACAACCCAGCGATTTGAACAGGCCGTATCCTTCCAGTTCGTCGGCCGACAGCGCGGCGTCGTCGCCCTGCAGCCAGCGATCGAATCTGCTGCCCGGCGTGAGCAGCGTGCGCTGAAAGCTCGCAAGCGCGTCGACGACATCGCCGCCCTCGGGACGGCGGCCATAAGCGGCGACGAAGCGACTGCGCATGTCGAGATCGGCGTCGAGCTTTGCGGCAATCTCCGCAGCGGTGCTGCCCATGGTGTGCGGGCTTTCCAGCGACGCATTGATATCAGCCTCGACGGTGCGGAATTTTCCCTCCCAGCTGAAGCGAAAACTGAGCGTCGAGTTGAAGACGGTGAGCGTGTTGAGTGCAAGCTCCGAGCCGTCGGCGCTAAGATCGTGCCGCCTCTGGCTCGCGCCGTTGGTCGCGACATCGTGGCAATATTGGCAGCTGCGGGAATTGTCATGCGATACCCGGCGATCGCCAAACAGCTTCTCTCCGAGCGCAACCTTCAGCGGATCGATGGCGGGAGCCGCGGGGATCGGCGTTATCGGCTCGCCGCGGTCCACGATAACCAGCAGTGGCGACGGCGATTGCGAGGGCGCGGGGGTCACTTTCACGCAGCACAACAGCACCGCGCAAATGGCGATCAAGCCGCCCCGATAGCCGGCGCCTGGCCCGGCTCCGCGAAATCCAGTCAATTGTCGCACTGTCGACGATATGGGGATGGGACCGAAGGCAACTGCGTCTATTCAAGGACTTTTGATCGCAGCGCGATGATTTCGTGAACGCGACCATGGCCAGAGCCGGGGACGGCGGCCGAACATGCCGGCCTTGAGGCCGCCCGAGATCATCGAACGGCACGCGGCGTGACAGAGACCAAATCCCGCGAACGCAAGATACATCGCATCAGCAATCATGACAGTACCTCACCGTCCACTCGATCTCCGCACGGCCGCGGATTCCGAGATCGCGCAATGTCCGGTCGTCAAGCTCCCTCAGAGCGGCTATGGCCCTTCTGACCTCGCGCTCACGGCGCAGCTGCGCCGGCCATGCCGCCACCCTCGCGCGCGCCGAGCGCAGCCATTTCCAGTGCCGTTCCGGTTTCGCCTCGATCGGCCGGACGCGATCGAGCTTGACGACATTGCCGTTGCTCTCGGCGCTGGCGCTGTCCTGCAGCGGCTCCTCCGGCTGCGGCTCCAAATCCCTCCTGGCCGCCAATATTGCGTGAACGGGCATGGCCGCCGTCGGATGCAACGCCGCGCCATAGAGGGCAAAGCCTTCCATCCAGGCAAAGACCAGCCACCAGAATGTGCTGACCTC
>Ga0307510_10001905_pt1 | contig 23447 bp, 22 predicted proteins | sample 12_EM_MG_FD_207224 | JGI IMG/M metagenome (GOLD analysis project Ga0307510, IMG submission 207224) | Populus trichocarpa ectomycorrhiza microbial communities from riparian zone in the Pacific Northwest, United States - 12_EM | ecosystem: Host-associated > Plants > Roots > Unclassified | place...
AATGTTTAAACCACTATATCAAAATAACAATTTATCACCAGAAAATAAAAACTAGATTTTAAGATGCTCTATATTTCAAAGTACCTGTGGCTTGATTCTCAGGGTGGTATCTCATTTATTTGTTGTGATAATCAAATGTAGATTTGATTTTCCAATGGTTGCTATGGGTGAGCCGGATCCCTGTGATGAGCCACATCCCCTAAAGTACATTATCCTCTCACAATAAGTGAAATAGTAACTTACCGGTATGCCAACCGCATCACTACCCGAGTGACCCACGCCGAAGGGAAGTCAATCCTGAGGCGAGAAAGCCCATATCACTTTTATCGGGCAGGGAATACCCGTTCGGGCATTCTCGCTATGCCACGGACTCACTATGTCTTTGAATACTCTACTCCAGCTGCTTCATTGCATGTTTTGATGCGGCAAAAACGGCCTCCAAGCATCTGGTAGGCGCGAATTGTTCAATTCATTATAGCGAGCCCCATGAAACAAAGCTAATCGCTGCGCTGCTTATCCGCCATTGAACACTACTTGTAACACTTCTGTACCACACCCAATGTACAAATAACAGACATAAAGATTTCGCACACACTAGAGTGGCTGACTAGCAAAAAATTATTATAAACTAGTGAGGTTACAAAGTGCTGTGTGCGAAAACATCATACCTGGTACAAGGGACAGGCATAAAAAAGTCGTACGGTGCATAACTAATATCTCAGAAGCGATGGCAGACTTGAGAAGGGAAACTTTAAGAGAATCCATGTTTCTTCCAATGTTATGCAACTGATAAAGGAAATTATGTATGAGTGATATAGATGACCTCTACTGTAACACATTTACAATCAAATCAAACGCTAAGAGGTGTCTGCTGAGAGGGCACCTGAACCTCTAAACTGGGACCATGTTTAATGCTGGCTTTATGATAAGTGGGCTTCAAAGGCCAGTGGGTTATTCAAGAAAGCAATATTCTTTTTGGATCTATGTGTAGAGGCTACTCTGCTTTGTCATCCTTACCTGTTTGTTTTTATGCACACAGGATTGTTGCTTCAAAATACTTACCTCTTAGTGTTGGTAACTGTATGGTAAAGGATGGGGTTTAAGATGTGCTTTACCATCTCAACATATTTTCTGTATAAGAGTGGTTCGGTTGCAGTGTATGCGAATTTTGTCAAAAATCAACCCACTCCACCCCCGCAGCGTACCACTTTTTTATGCCTGTTACTGGTACTTGTAAATCGTGTTATAATATCCTATCAGCCATGGAGACATTCCAGTCCTGTTGGAAATCTGTAACACTCGCCTATCTGCGTAATCGTGATAGGAAAAACTGTGTTGCTAGTGTTGGTTACGGGGCCTCCGGGGCCCCGAAAAATGCGGGACGTGTTATTTTACGGTTCCCTGCCCCTGCCCCCGGCCCCGCCCGTTCCCCAGACAGGTCCCCGTTAAAACAGGTGGGGAGAAACGGGGCCCCATCCAGGAAATGAGCGGGGACTTGCCCCGGACGGGGGCGGGCCGGGGAACATCCCAAAAATAACCCCCCCGGCCCGTTGTAAGGGCGGGGCCTGGCGAGTGAAAACCCGCCCCGCCCCGCCCTGTGACCGCCTCTATGTCTTGCTAGAAAAAGGTGTAGGGCTCAGAATACCGCAAAATCTGAACTATTCAGTACGGCCATGATGGAAATATGAGATTCGGGTAGATTTACTCCCACGTACCGTAGGAACTCGAATAATCAGACCATGTGCTAGGACGTTGGAGTTGCCTCTCTTGGTATGGTCCGGTGTTTTTTTCTTTTTTCTTCTCTCTCAGGGGGCAGATTTTTGGTGTGTTTTTCGCCCCTTTTCCGGAGGAGGAAATTTCGGACTACATAGCACATGGTCCGATTATTCGAGTTCCTACGGTACCCAAATAAGTCTGTGTTACAGATTTTAAACAGGACTGGAATGTTTTGACGTCTTATATGGCTAATAACCGCCAATAATTAGTGTTTCAGACCAGGTCCTTCCAGCAAAAAAGTCAATTTACTCATACATAGCGATGCCAATTACGAGTACTGGAACTGGTCAATCTACTATTCTAATACTGTCGGGGAACAAAGCTTATTCTCAATCATCAAAAATTGATACATTCTCCTACCGGGCCACCCTAATATTCCCTTCTCCTCCACCCCAACCATATATTGAGAGAGTACAATAAGCAGTGGAAATATTAAATGCAGGTAGAGAACACATCAATAGAAGGAAAGAAATAACTAGGGTCAATACTTTGTATACCACCCATTGGCAGCAAGCACTGAACAAATCCGGAAAGGCATGTTTCTATTCCAATTTTCCAACCCTTTGCCTCCAGTGTGTCCTCTACTAGTGGAAAAACTTGGGCAATACATTGCTGAACTGCCTTCAGCCCTCCTGTTTAGTCTGCAATATCAGGATACATCATCTTTAGTCAACTTCAGAGGTCTTTGATTGGGTAAAGATCAGGCAAACATGGAGGTCATTCCATTACTTCCACTTCATGCTTCTCCTCCTATTCCTTAACCACATTATTCTCATGGACCTTAGAATTAACTTCCATAAGGATTGGCTCTACACCAGTGGTTTCTAGAAGTCTGTTAAGGGCTAGAGGCAATTGGTTGTATAAAAGATCATGGTAGACAAATTGATCTACAGAGTGAACAATTAGAGGTTTAAAGGTAACACAGTATTCACTTCAAAAATACTACCAACACATCAACTTTATATCTAGTCTGACTTCGTACATTTGAATACTTTACTTACCCAACGTTCCATAAGAAGGATGGAAAACCCATACAGTAAGATTATCATTTCACTATTTTACCCTGCATTTATCGCTCGATACCACCTGCTTCTACTTCTCTTTTGTCAAATTAGCATAGTGTAATGCCTGATGTCAACTATCACGAACTGGGACATCGCAGGGATGTGGGATTCAGTGATTGCCCAATATTTGGGACAGCTCCCCGTGCATATCTTGGATATATGTAACTTTAGACAAATCAGACAATGTAAAGAAAGCAATGAAACTGATGCCAATGAAGGAGAGATAATGGGAGGCCATATGAGAGAGAACAAGAGAGGACTAGGAGGTCAGAATCAACAAAATAAAAAGATGAAGAATAGGGGAATAGAGTAGAAGAATGTCCTAGGAAATAGTGAAAAAAAAGACAAGATCAGGTCTTTCGTGAACGAAGTGACATATGGAGTGGAGGTACAATGGTTCCAGATGGTGTTGTGGATGAAAGTGAATTTTTTGCTTGGGTAGTTTGTCGGGAAACAAGGTTTCTCTCTGAGGCCAAATTCCACTGCTCATTGCTTAGTACTTCCACGTCACTATCATCAGAACTCCGTCGGGCAGAACTTCCAGGAATCTCAGTAGGGGTAGTAATAATTTTAACTAGGCGCTGTGAAGGGACTCGCTTGGTTTTGGAGGTTCTTTTGGGCAGTTTGTGACCCCTTTCTAGAATCTTTCTTGAGTCTGGCATCTCGTAGGTTGATAAGCTATGCTCCAGAGAGAATGCATGCTGCAGACAGCCTCCGGCGGTCTGTATGGTTCGTGAGAGGAGCAGCTCGTTGTAGGCGATATGACTGTTCCTAATACAGCTCACGCTGTACAACTTCAGTCTCTAGTTGATGGCCCAGTTCTGGTAGGATAACCTTAACATGTAAATTATGCCGTTCTGATGAACTAGCTAGGGTAGAGCGAGAAGGAGGTGGAAGTGCCGACTCTGTGAGGGATAAGGAGGCTAGACTCTCATCTAACATTTTCTCGGCAGCCATGATTCTTCTGCAAAGAGCCTTGCTTTTGCGGGGAGTGGTGATGAGCCCCATGGTATCACGCTATGCAACTGCCTCTGGTATCATTTTTCCCAATACCTTTCTTGCACACAGGGGCCATATGCCACAAGCCTCAAACGCACAGCTAATATTCTGCAAAGTAAATGTTTTCTCCCTTGCCTCGGTAACAAAGCATAAAAAAATGGCCTTTTTAATTTCATCTCCCGTTTTCCTTCCTGACCGCATGTGGTTGTCCATAGCCAAACCATAGAAGTGTTGATAGGGAGAGAAGAGGCCAACATCCAAAGGTTGCAGGAGCCTGAGGGGGATGGAGTGTGAGGGGAGGCAACTTGAAAGAAGAAGGATACAGTGTTCTACACAGAATTTAACAAAGGCATAGGTGATATGGGAGCCGTGTCCGTCAACAATAAGAAGTCTAGTATCCCTAGCCACAGTGGCGGTCTGAGGCTCAAATATTGTTTCCAGCCAGAGAAGCGCCAACCTGTCATCAATCCACCCTTCAGGGGAATAACTAAACTTATAGTTACTCTCCTTTGCAGTTAGACTTTTATACGAACCAAGGTACTGTGCCTGTGCCTTTCCGCGGTAAATAATGAGGGGTGAAAGTGATTGTCCCGCAGCACTGATGGTTTTATCCACGTTACAAGCTCTCGTCCTCCATGATAGGTTCCCCGTGGGTTTCACCTTCCAAGGCGGCAAAGGACTTTGGCTCGTGATGCTTGGTCCATAAGGAAATCTTTTTCGTCCATATTGAAGATTTGTGGAGCCTTCAGACCGTGTGTCCGGACAAGCTTACTCAGCTTACTGAAGTAGTCCTGAATGATGCCGGGATCATTCGCCTAGGCCAGCTGGCGCTCCAGCTGCGTTCTGAATTTAATCGCAAGAGTGGGATGTCGATTAAGGAATCATGTTATCCAATTCTTTCCTAAAGGTTCAATCGCCCCCCCTACTCTGTTTCCTTCAAGATGTAGAGCCATTTCTCTCACATTATCCAGCCTTGCTGGAAAGCCTATATGATCTATGTCAAAGCACCATTTCACAATAGCCTTCTCCTCACTTTCCAGCAGGCATTGCTGAGGTACATGAGCTACTTGCTGACTTCTGCAAGTTCCAGCCAGCCAGTAATAGAGTGTAGTCCGAGGAACCCCATAGATCTCCACCGCAGCAGGAACCCCCCCTTTCAGGCCACCCTGAACTGCCTTCATTGCTTGTTGAATCAATAATTCACACTGGTCGCGTGCGTGATATTTTGTTCCGCCCATGAGTGGTTTCTGGTATCTAGTTTATTTCTCTCACACTACAAGCGGGGTATCTATATGTTGTATTGTCTTGTGTAAGACACAAAAAGCAAATCCCGCATCCCTGTGACATCCCAGTTCGCCGTAGTTGACGTTATAGCACAAGTGTGGCAACATGGTCCTTAGTTAATTTAGGACACTTCTTTACTTACCATTTTTTAATATCTATCCTTGCTAAAGTATTCAGCATACTAGTAGTTCATATACTCACATGTGGTGTCTGATTTTACCTTAAGTCCTGTACAGATTGATGTGTATTTGCTTTAGCTGTTTGTGGGAATGTTCCGCAATCTGACCTTTCAAGGACAGCCATGAATAAGATGATTGTGATGGTTATTTCTCTCTTGCAAGTTCTGGATGAACATTGGTACAACCTAGTCCAATCTTGGATATGTCAAGAGGGGCAACATTTTAGTATCATTTTAATAGATATTCTTGAGTCCAATAATTTGACCTTTCTCCATGTTTGACAGGGGCCCAATTGTGGGAGTTAGCATTCAAGTTTTGATTGTAGGTAACACTCAATGGAGTAAAGTTGTAGGATGATATTGCGAAGTTGCTGTGTTCCAGGAGGTTCCAAGTTGGAAATTAGTTTTGTCTTAGGACTTTACCATTGACCAGAATAGACTTGAATACAATTGAAAAGGTGAAATATTCAGATGTGCGACTCCGATCCCTGACTGCCAGGTCTTTAGCCATTCAAGCTTAATGGGGTAGGGCACAGAATATCATACCGTAATTTGGCACTCACAATACTAATTTTCTCCTACTGTTTTGGTCCACTTTGCATGTGGTTCAGTATACATTATCCTTTCTTTCTTTGTTAGTTAACTTGATCAACAGCAACAACAACTGATAGACAACAATACCAAGGCAATCAACCAATAGATATTGTTTGATTCCTGTGCCAATTACGTTAGCACTCACTGTTTGATTCTATCCGCGTGGTTACTCCTCTAAATACTAATAAACAACCATACTGAGAAAAACAAGCCAGTCAAGAACATTTCCTTGCCTTTGGTCTTGGTTTACTATTTTCTTCTTTTGTCTTGGGCCTATCAGTAAGGTTAGTTAGTCCTCCTACCATGTTGTATTTATATAGTAAATCACGAATTAGAGAGGAAGGGACTATAGGCAGGCTGGCAGGCACATTTCAGTCGTTTCATATATCCTACACTTGAGTAGTTCACCAATAATTGTTATCCTGCATGCTGTGATTTGTGTGCCTAAAAGCATGACAGCTTGGTCTTTCTTCATCCTTGAGCTTTTCTTCCTTGGCCAGATTACATTTCTAAGCCTTTGACTTCATCTGCCTTCTGCTTAGTTTTATGAGGAATTTGCTCCTTCTATATTGACAACATTACGCCACTGGTTTTTGGGATGGTTCTAGTCTCTCTACCTTCGGGTAAATTAAATAGATTGAAAGGAGCATATAAGTATGGAAAGGCTAGTCCAGATCGAACACTATCCATAAAGTGGAATGTATGAATTTTCTCTGACACTAGTATCTTTTTAAATAATGCTGAGAAATTGAAAAAAATGATGGTAAAAATAAAGAATTACTTCAACAATTTTGGTATAGTTCTAGAACATTCTTATAATTACCTTTTTAGCAATTTTCCCTGTGTTCTTGGTTTAAAAAGTATCAAACTGAAAGCTATTATTAGAGCGGAAACAGAAATCTGAGATTGATTGTATTTACTCCCTTTTTACTATATTTGTTAATTTTTGTTTACTTGCTCATCGGAGCAAGAGAGAGGAATGGCTTTATACAATAGTTTCAGCTTTTCAAGGGTATATTTCCCAACTAATAATATGCAAACGGGTTTATAGACAAGCGTATAGTATTCTGAAGAGTTCCTCAGTAGCCAATAGGTGGATTAGTCATGCCAAGAGGGCAATTTCTTGAGCCAATCACTGTTCAAGGTTTTTGAGACTAGCATTCTACACACAACTATAAAACAGAAAATCTTTTAGACCAACCACGGTTCAACACACTACCATTGGACAAAAGAGTATCTAACACGCTATCTTTTTGATCTACCACTAATTGACCCAACTCCCTTTGATAAAACACAGTTCAATATAGCACCATTTGACAAACATTAAGTCAACTGAGTAAGAGAGGAAAATAATCCCTATTAACTCTTTCTTGAATTTCTCAAGGGCAACTTGCAGGAGTTTTCCTAACACAATACTGGGCATCTGGTTGCTGTCAATTAGTGGTAAGCACTATAGGAGTGGTTCAGATGCCATAAAATATACGGATAATATATTTGACTCAGATTTGAAGCCAATATCACCAATTGGAATATCAAAAATAATCAAACACAATGAAAATCACTCTTGGAACAACATGCTAAGGCAAGTGACACTGGAGATCAAGAATATTGACAACCATATTTTTATTTGCAATGAGGATGGGCTCAAGCTAGTTAGTCTGTGACAACGCATTTATACAGAGATTGCCGACATTAAACAAAGAATCACATGTCTTTAATCCAAGATGTGTAACAATCGTAGTATTGAGAGTCGATACAACAGGCAATGACATCTGAGTGTGTCATAAGTGAGTCTTACATTTCTGCACCAAGGGAATAAAGTATACCACTGCTTCAAATAGTAGGAGACTGGCTTGGCTGTGTTTGGACAACAACTATCGCAATAGTTCTATGTCAGGAACCCCTACTTTGAGGTAATCACAATATTTTCCAAGTTCAGCCTCTGGTTACACGTTTAGGTAGTGGCGTGAGATTTAGCATACAGGTTCTAGTTGAAAAGAAGTGTATGTAAAGAGAGAAAGACTAATCATATTGCAACTTCTAGTATAGAAATATACTTAGATGATTGTGTGAAGATCCCACTCTCTGGACTGAGGACTAGGCCTAATCTAGGTATCTTCCTAAAACTCTTTCTCTAGTGACTTATCACGATACGTTATGTGACCTCTTATGACTCATACAACTGGCAAGTAATAGTGTAAAATTCTTGAGTTGCCTCTCCTGAGTGAAGTGCACTACACAACATCCATTACCCAACTTGAATCAAAACCTATAAAACAAGTCATGTACGCAAATAGGTCACATGCGTCAAACTCTTGGCTTATAATATGAGTCATATCCGGAGGTCATTACACTATTTGACATGATAGTCTGGTCTTATAAACAATCAACTAATCAAAAGATAATGATAACTTGCTATGGCTCAGTCATATGACATACTATATCTCAAGTGACATCATAGTGTAAAACATAACATGTCTATGACTAATAGGTATTAGTTATGTGAAATATTGCTTGGTGACAATTTCTGACAGATTGTTGCAAAGCAATCTTGACATGAGAAGATGAGAAAAATGATTGCAGCAGAAGAATACTTGCAGGATAAGATGAGAAAAATGATTGCAGCAGAAAACTCTTCCCACAATAGGAAAATCACCACTTCAGGACAAAACATTGCAAGGTTAGAAAAGATGATTGCAAGCGATAAACTTTTGAAAAAGGAATATTGGGATATACTTAAGACAACAGTTGCAAGACAGAATTAAGTCCAACTGAGTAGTAGATATCTGGAGCAGCAGCAGAGAAAGTTATTAGATTCTAAGGTATCTAATATATACAAGAGACTGGTTCTCTAGTACCTACAAACGAGTCTTTTTTGCACCATGAGAGAAGAGCTGATCAAGCAATAATTACCACAGGGAATACCATAGTCCATGGTGGTGACGGGGTAATAGATTCATCATGATACTTTGGCTGAAGGAAAAGAGGGCACGTGATAGCTTTTAAGGAACTGTATGGAATTAAAGGCAAGGTTGTTTAACATATTAGTAAGAACTGTTATCTATGCTGCTTTCAATTTGTATCAAAGGTAAAATATTGAGAGGATGATAATAAAATGATTGATATTTTGAATGCCTGTGCCACCACCCTGACTCCCACTTGGTATCAGGCAGAAGGACCAAGTGATTTTCGTCTTTGTTCGGCAAGTTTATTGAAGTTTTCACAGATGCAGTATACCAGGGAACCTATGGTGACAAAGATGCTAGTAATGTATTGATTGGGTACAAGATATTCAGGAAGTGTCTCAAAAGTGAGGTAAAACTAATGTTTTTCCTATGATGGGCAGAAGGAGAAGTGGATCACGGGACTTTGGGGATAGAAAGACACCTTGGATCATCCAACTGCACATCAAGTCTGGAAGAGCAGGCGAATAGAAAAAAATCAATCAACCTACACAAACAGCAGGCCAATGCCATAGCGCTCTAGTGAAAACCCCAAGACTGATACGATTGCAAATATCAATAAAAAACAAAACATCTTAGTTATCATACCCCACTCTGTCGTGCCTGAACAAGTTTGATTGAATTATTTCCTTACTTCCCTTTCTCCCTAATCCTCCTCCTGCTCTTTTTATTTTTCTGATGTAGTTGAAGCTAGGTTTTTTACATGCTTATGTCGGCCACGCTGGACTTATGCTTAAATATTGGGGTGGGTCCTACAGGAGTCTTTTCCGGGTTTTTTACAGCGCGATACCTGTGTTAAAGTTCGAGCAGGGATCATCAAGACGAATCCGTGCTCTAAATTAGGATGTCTGCCAATCGGGGTTGTTTCCAAGGTTAAGAATATGTTGTTACGAGTGCTGGATGGGGGTATATTGGTGGTGGGAGGCACAAGTATTTGCCCGTACTTGCTGAGAAAAAGGCTGTCTTCTGAATTTTGCTGAGATTTATCATTAATGATGGGCAGAGGGTGTTTTTCCCAGCTGATCTGCTCGAGTATGATACCCAGAGAGACCGGGTTTATAATGGTGAGTACGCGGTATATTATATTAAATTTTTCACTCGCGATAAAACTACTAATACCTGATTGGATTTAGTGTTCGTTACGGGGCCTCCGGGGCCCCGAAAAACGCGGGCCCTCGGCCCAATTCCCCGCCCCGCCCCGCTGAACGGCCCGGGGCGGGGCGTGTTATTTTACGGTTCCCTGCCCCTGCCTCCGGCCCCGCCCGTTCCCCAGACGGGTCCCCGTTAAAACAGGTGGGGAGAAACGGGGCCCCATCCAGGGAATGAACGGGGCCCCATCCAGGGAATGAACGGGGCCCCATCCAGGGAATGAGCGGGGACTCGCCCCGGACGGGGGCCGGGCGGGGCTCACCCCCACAATAACCCCCCCGGCCCGTTGTAAGGGCGGGGCCTCGCAAGTGAAAACCCGCCCCGCCCCGTAACGAACTCTAATTGGATTTGTCAATACAGTACTAATTTTTCACGCTTTCTGACTTTACACCCCTCCCTACCTTACGCCTCCCAATAGCGAAATGCAGTTGATAGATCCCAGATCCCTCTCTGTCCTACCATCCCGCGTCACATACCTAAAATCTTTCACAAACTTTACTGAAACTGATCCTGCGGCTCTCCATGCCACAAGACTGGTCGTCTAAGCCCCATTCCTGTGCTTGTTGGAGCGGTCTACAAGAAACCTCCAAGCTACGAATTCAGGGCGAAAGCATTCGTAGCTAGACATACGGGCTATGATGGCGTCGCACCAACCAAGTTGGAGGAGTTGGATCTGGAGCACACGATGGTTAAATTCCGGATGGGCTTTTTGAAGAGATACCTGCTGCTGTTGGTGGTGGTAGATTACGACGATTTGCGGACTTGGGTTTGTGTTCCGGAGTGTGGTGTTGGAGGAGTTGCGCTGACGTCTATGGTTTGCAGGAGTAGTTTGATAAAGTGGGTATTATGCCCACTGGTGTTGCGGGGTTTGCTCATCGGTAACTAATATTTTTCACACCTCAACACACACCCTGCTCTAAACCGCAAACTAATGTAGAGGGCCAAGAAACCCAGCTTACGGGTCTAGTACAACCACATGGGGCTGCTCCTTGGCTACGCTGTCGGCATCGTGATTGCGGCCGTCATAGCTTATCCCGACTTGGATACCGACAAACGACACGGAGGGTGCCGTCTTGCGAGTCTTGAATAAAGTCATTTGAATAGAGAGAGATTGTCAGTTCCGATTTCTACCTCTTAACGGGATCGCGGCTAACGAGGTTGTAGTCTTTGCGAGAGATTATGTTGTGGATCTGGATACTCCTATTTCGGTTGTTATTCAGAAAAAGGAGTTGTTGGATGGGTGGGTCGGGCAGATTGTGACTGGTGCTGTTGTCGCGGTTGGGGTGTTGGGAATTCAGGAAATCCTTTGGCGGGAGTGGAATTGTCGCGTTTTGCAATGCCTGGTGATAATGAGTGTGCAGTGTTGTTTTTTTCCTTGTGGGATTTCCAGTTTTTCCTACGGCACGTACCTTACTTAGTCCGCCCTTTTACCACTCTAGTTTTATCCCCAGAATCTCTGCTGTTGGGTCTTGGGAGGGTCAGTTGGAGGAGCAGGATTCTGCGCAGAGGATATCTCTCGAATCTATCTTTAATGATTAGTTAAAGGTTACGCTGAATGAACTATAAATCTGTACAATCCCACATTCTCAGCCAATCTATGATTTAGAGAGACTAGGAAGGTCTTGCCGATAAGGATCCTACAAATGATTATTCTTCTGTAATCCACTTCATCTAACCCCATTCCCCGAGAGATTTCCACGGCCCCATGGAACAAAAAACCTGTGTGTCAGCTCGCATCCGACTCTCACAGCCTCCTTCTAACAGCTTCCTTCATGCGGCTTGCTTCCAACTCGGGTATGAGTCTTAACGGCATTGCTGAACTGTTTATCTGAACAATGAAACAATCACCTATGCATACCGAGTAGTACACGAACCGTAATCAACTTGTCATATAAGACCTCTCCTGGGTTTGCGCATTGGTCCCCGCCAAAAATCTGGTCATAATAAAGTCATAGAATATCGCAGAGGAGATAAACCGTGATGGTAATTCAAAAGAAGAGGAAATAACAACCTTATAATACCAATATCTCAGGGCGAAGCAGAGATGAGCAATAACATGGCGTGGCGCACAATTAGCGACAAGTGTCCTGCATTCCGTTTATTTATTAAGCCAAACTCCAGAAATGGTGACTCAATCCATCAGTCCATCTCTGCACTGGTGTCGGTATTGTCATGCAACCATCCGCCCAACAAGCTTTAGCTTCGAGGGGGAGAAGGAAAATGAAAATAAGGAGAAAAAAAAGCAAATATGATACATCTATCGATCCATTCTTGCTCTCTCCTGCCGTGATCATGCGGGCTCAATATAACCAAACATCCCCGCTTATTATCGATCTCATAGGATGCAGGGCAGACCCCCGAGGAAAATTGCCACGCACCGAGAATACAGAGGATGTCAATGATCCCGCGTTCCCTGCTCGCCCTATTCCCACGCTTGTAGAGCAGAAGGTGGGGTTGTAGGCGGGTATGTTGAAATCTGTGATAGCCGCAATGTCAGTGTTGCGATGAGGGACCGCAGAGCAAGCCTTCCAATGGGCCCAGTGGGCCGGCCCATATAAGAAAAGGAATTAAATATTATATATTAACATTGGTGTGAAATTGGTATTAGAATACAAAATGGATGATAGGAAAAGTTAGATGATAAAATAGAGATAATTCATGAAGAGAGGAAAGAGAGTGGAGACATGGGCGTGGGGGGTTTCAGTAGGAAAGCATGAGTTTGGTTAGGCGAGTGCCAATTTCGTAGACATTGGGTTGCTTGAATTGTTGCGGGGTTGAGAGAGTGCCGTGAGTCGGATATGGTGCTCTTGGTTCCAGAGAATACTCGTTCTGGCTCTGACGACATTGCCGGGATTGATAGGACAGTTATGGCCTAGGCTGAAAGGATCGGGTACTCCTTTTGTTAACGATTTTCAGGCCACCAGCTATTATTGAACTATTAGTACTAATAGGTATCAGAATTAAATAGAGAGAGGCTAAATATACTCAATTTTCCTTCTCGCTGTTCACTATTCAATGGCAGTTTGAACACGCGTCTGCTAGGACCTAGCTGTTAAAGGCAAATCCATTCCCAAATTTTGTGTGCTCAGATTCTGGTTTCCGTGGTGACAATGACTTGAAGGATCGTCACGGTGAAAGTCAGGAAGGCGAGACAAAACATTCACTAGGCCCGCCGGGTTACCCGGGCTTGGCACCTCCGGGCCCGACCCCGCCCAAGCCCATCTAAAGTTGAGCCCAGCCCAATGGGCCCAGCCCGGCCCAACCAAGAGCCCGGGCTGGCCCAACGAAGCCCGGACCCATTGGAAGGCTTGCCGGAGAGGGGTGGAGTAAGGCAAAATGACGGCAATACGGTACCTCGCGAGCACTGAGATAGTTAGGATAGGAGGGATAGCGACGACGTGTAAAAGATGTAATTGGAAGCACGGTGAATCGTGTTAGCCCTTGAGAAATTATGTAAGTTCTTTTTTTCTTTCCTTCAATCCTGGGGGCATCTCCCGACTCACCTGGCCTCTAGACGCAATCTAAAGCGAACTCATCAGGGAAAGGGGAGAAAGCGGGAGGAGGACCACCAACCCCAACTTAAGTATCCTGGGGGCATTTCTTGTTCCTTACCAAAAGGGTCGTTCGTAGGTTGGGCGGATGACTGGGACTGGATATCGGCATCTTGACATGGGCCCGTAAGGGGATATGTTTTCCCCATGATGGGTGGGGGGGGAATAGGTATCTCATGATTCTCACCTACCTCTTTCCGTGATGGTGCACCTGTTCCCGCCTTGCATTGAGACAAAGCTCGTGTAGCGATGCCCAAATGGGAGGAATCCCTAGAGCAAACCCAACGCTAAAAAGCCATCAAAGCAACTCTAACTCACAACGCCCACATCCTAGCGGGCGAAATCTAAGCAGTTGAGACCAAGATCCCAACATGGGGAATTCGATAAATTGCTAGAAATACAAGCTATCGAGGACACACCTTCTTCGAAAGGCTAAGGTAGAAGACGCAACCCGGCTGCTACCTGCACTCGAGGAAACATACCTACAAGGAAGAGACTCTAGGGTTCACAAAGCCAATGAGCATGCAAGTTTCCCTCCAATCCCCTCAAGTATCATACATTTCCTAGACGGAGGCTCGGCTTACCGGTGTGGTTCCCGGAAAAACAAAAGCAAAGGTTAGAGTCTTCTCGGGCAGATCGCTCGTGTTTCCGCAAGGAACCATCCATGCACTGCTCCTTCCCCGCCAAGAATCCTCATTGTCAGTGCGCAAAACCTTAACTCAACCCATACTTGTGCAGCGTGCCTGAATCCGAAGCGCCGACAACCAACCAACCCAACCCATCACAGAGATGCCTCGCCAAACCTTCTCTCAAGTTCCCACCACATGGAATCAAAACCTCCTCGTAGAAATGTTCCCCCCCATTCCTCACCCCTTAACCCAGCCTAACTAACTCCCACAACGCAAGCCTAAAACACACTTCTCCCCCCTGGTCTATACTCCTCGCTCGCTTCACACAGTACCCGGCACTGCGTGCTCTTCCCCCGCCGGGGACGCTACATGTCTGCCGTTCTCCCTTTCACCATTGAGTTCCTGGAATGGTAGCCTGACGGCCCGCCTCGGGTCAAGTTCTCGCCCGATATCTAGCACCCGCTGCTCAATAATGGCTTGTTCCAGTGGGGGAGTTGGTGGGCGCGTAGAGAGGGGAAGGATACTGTGGATGTGCTTAAGTTTGTCAAAAGCTGCCTTGGTGATGAGGCGGTGGTCGTGAGGGAAGTTGGGGGTTGGAAGGCTGGCTGGTAGGAAAGGGTACAGAGGGTTGTTGAGGCGAGTCATAGGGAGAAGGGAGATGGGGTGGTGCGTTCTGATCTTGTTATTGTAATGCTGCGTAGAGTAGTGCTAATGGGCGTGTTGTATGTGTTGGAAATCACCGGCAATCACCCCATCCTGCCGTACCTTTGTCCGTTTCCTATAGGGTCACTAGCTGGTTGTTAGTTTCTTTTGTCACTTTTATTAAGCAAAGAGGAGGAACGCGTTACCTAGAAGGTATATGGTATGTGAAGATCCGCTCCACTGGCCGGAGAACATCGGAGTGGAAATCGGAGGATGGTCCGGAATACTTGACGAGGTGGGAGACCGGAACTCCATCGCTCTATGCACATCCCGGATGGATATCCGCCGGTAAGTTGGTCAGTGAATGTACTTTGGATTGTGTATATAAACCCACCTCTCCCCTATGGATAGATAGACAAGCAAGTTGGATACGAATCCGAGCAATACATACTTTATTCCCTTTCCCACTTTCACTCTCTTATCCGTGCGTCCGCTCTCAACCTGCAGCTCATAACAACAGTATGATATGATAGATTCGTTTTGTGAAGTTGGATGAGCACTTAGAGGAGGGGGTTAGAGGACTTATAGGCGCGGCGCTACTTTGACCCTAGTTTATTGAGAGGTTTATTCTTATCTGGAGTTTTGGTTGGGTGTGCGAGCGTATAGAATGAGTTTTTTTTGTAAAGAAGAGATACCACATTCTGAGGGGGAGGGGGAGGATAGCATGGACAAGGCGCGGAAAATTTGGTGAGATATGAAGGTTAGGAGATAAGGTTCGGGTGGTGGGGGAGCATTGGGCGGGTGAAGTTTTCCACGGATGTGAAAAGGAATAGTGAGGCTGGGGGGGGAGGGATGGGTGGTAGTGTTGGAAGTAAGAGCCTGGTTAGACTTAGGGACGTTAGAGAGACTGATTTTGGGCTTTGGAGGGTTCGGAGTTTTTTTCTTTTTTTCTCTTTTTCTACCCCCTGTTGTGTCTGGTGAGGGGGGGAATGGCAATCGGGCCAGACACTAGATACAATTATTGGGTTCTATGGGCTGGTAAGGAGGTGCCATGCTTTTGCTTTATGAGGTGGGTTGGAGATGTGGGGTGGATATCCGGGTGGCTTGTGGTATAATTCGTCTAGCTTAACTAACAATGAATTAGTGGGGTTTCTTTTTTATTTTCCTTGATAAAGGTTGTGTTTATGAGATAGAGAAATCTCTCTCGGAGAACGGGGTTAGGTGATAAAGAGTGCTTGATAGAGTTGGGCTTCTTTGGGACGTGTGTACGTTAACTTGATCTTTCGTATTTTAGCGTCAGCCTTAGTGCCTGACTAGTGCATACACTATACCTCTTCGGTAGAAAGATCCTTGCAAACCTTATATCGCCAAATGAGGAAAGTAAAGTCTTGGCTGAGAAGCATGAGTATATAACCATCTTCACCAATTGTCACCCTCACCCCACCATCTTACAAGAATTTTTTTTTTTTTTTTTTTCACAATCTGAAACATCAACAACCAACTTCCCTATAACCCTACCAAAAAACTCTGCACTACTAAACAAATCAAACCATTCTATCTCTTTTCTACCAGACTCACAATGGAGAATAGCGGCAACACAATCCGTACGCTTGTTCATGCCAATGCAGACAGCTAGGGTCACGGTAAAAACATCTTGGAGTACGCAAGGCACCGTTTTATCCCAAGATTACAAAATGAACTCGAAATGCCAGTTCCTACTAGGAGAGGTAAACGCCATGAAGTTGTTTTGAAATGGTTGCGCAGATTCCAAATAATTAAAGGGGCATTGGACAATTTTCCTACCCTTAGAGGTTCTGGGACATCGCAGGCTGGCTCTCCAGGTCCTCATATGTCTAGTGCTAATTCCGCCTGCACCCCCATGGGTTCAGAAACCGATACGACCCGGGTTGCGGCAAGAAGCCCAACAGCAACAGCAAACTGCCGTGAACGTGATAACTATACTTGTGTTATAACTGGACGTAGGTCAAGTGATGGATTCGCCCTGGAGGTCGCCCACATCATTCCATTTGCACTCGCAAAGAGTGCAGATTGCCGCTCTCGGGACTTTTGGCGCATGTTGGAACTTTTCTATGGAGCAGAATATACGAACAGCTTGTTTACTAATACAATATGCGACAATATAAATGATCCAAGTAATTTGATTCTTCTAGACAACTTGATACATGCCATGTTTGACAATTGCAGTCTGCTATTACCGCCCCTTACCCACGAAGGGCGACCCATTGATGTCCTCGGCAGCTCTCAGGCTCCCCTTACCTATAATGTTTAAATTGTCTATCCGAGAGGCAAAGTGACCATACCCGAATTGATTCAATCGACAAAATTGTTAAAAAAGAGTGGTACTGCTGAACATGATAGTCAAGTTGAGGGGGAAAATGGTAAAATGCGAGTTATGCCTGTTTTGTCTGAATCACAGGTTCAGATTAAGCAGCAGGACCCTGATTCTAAGGCTTCAAAAACTACTGTATACCCACTACCTTCTCCTGGCTATTTTGCCCTTCGGAGGTTTGTTCTTTTTCTCTGCTTCACACCCAGACAGAGGTGTTAAAAACAGTACCATAGTTAAGAACACTTTCTATATCTTTATCTCGCATTCTTTTTCGATGCCTTTTAGGTTTCAGATACATTCTTGCTTTTTCACTTCTTTTCTTTGCTTTTTTCTTCTGACCTTTCTTGTATCTTTTGTTTACGTTACTTGTACAATTAGTATTCAAGTCTTACGGACTCCTCCTACTTCGGGTGAAACAAAGGATTGGCTCAAGACAAGACAAGTGCTATCCTGGATTTCGCAAAAACTCTGTAATGAAAGTTTCTTAATTTTAGCTTTTTGTGTGCGTGAGGAATTGGTCTCATCTGAGAGACTATCATTCTGTAATACTATTGTATATTAGTACAAACATAACCATTCATTGATATACCATAAAACTTCATACCTTATAGGTAATTCAATACTAGGTACAGCCAATTAATTGTGACAACCTCTCATGATGAAAAATAAGGGAGAAATTTAGCTTTAATCAAGATTTACTCCATCTTGTTAGAAAACTTAGGCTATATGAATTGAGAAAAACAGTTTGTAATATAAGCCTGAATGGTATTCCAGATCTCTTTCCATGGCTTTACCTAGCGGACTTAATTGTACTAGTAGGAAAAATCGTTTTTGCAAGTGTCGTCTAATATCAAACCCATTGGATTGAATTCAAGCCTCCTGATACTATTTGTATAAAAGTAATAAAAACTACAATTAGTATAAACGGAGAGTAAACAACTTACAACTGATTTAATTTGATAAAAGATTTAAAGGGAGGCAAAAGAAGCTTCCTGATCCCGGAAATCTTCGGGTGTTGATTGAGAAACTTGGAGGGATAAGATCCAGCACCATTGTCAATCAGCGCTCACAGGCAGCCAGGTCAGCCTGCAAATAGCCGGCCGGCTTACAGTCTGTCCAGGCATTGGGAAAGCCTACAGGCTTCATTAGTGCCTAGCGCGGGTGGTGCGCTTCCAGTATATTCTATGTGACTAGTCAATATTTTGTTAATGGGTGGCTGACATCTGTAGATATCTGAAGATACCTAAAGATATTGGCTTGCTATTCATCCGTGGACCACACAAAGAACTTTGCTGCTTTCCCTTATCAGTCAGTTCATTACCACTATTATTGTTTGAAGGAAGCATGGTTTTCAACAAAGCCTTTTTTTCCGATGTGGATCAACTGCCGACAACGAATTGAAACGGCGACACAAAACACCAAGACCTCTTACACGAAAAACGATCGCACACCTAGAAGCCAGGAGTTTAACTTCATTAAACGACAGTTGAGTCAATGGCTGCTAGCTAACGGCAAAAAGAGGAGTATATATAGACTACAAAGACTTGCTTTCCAGCGGTGAGCCACTATGGATGCTCATTCTATTCCAGCTAGATCTCCCTTTCCCCTTACTCACTCCCCAGCTAACAGTGGAAAGAAACAAACCCTGTCGCTGATAGCCTCCAGACTTCCAGCTCTTGCACCCTTCCCCCCACAGGTTTCTGCTTTCCTGACTACTTTCCCGGCTGCTTCACAGTTCCAATACTCTCTCACATTTCTGGATTCGAAATGCCTACCCGAAACACAAAGACATACTCGAAGCCAAAGTTTGTTCACAGACTCTATCCGAACAACAAGGGAACTATCATGAGAGCATGTCGAGCAGCAACCGGCCTTAATCTTGGCCTTTCGTCTAATAATCACACATCGTCACCTGAAAGCCTGCAGATATCTTCCTTTGGAGTGTCATTCCATATCCAACACGTTCGGCTATGAGGGAGTACGTCATCCGGTAAAGTGGCGGGTGAGGCGGTGAGTGAGGCCGCGTGAACCTGGGGAATTGTGTCTGGCGCTTTCTTGTGCAGATAGCCGGGGATCCCCTCTTTGTTTCTTTCTCAATCAACAGTCGTTTCAACATCTGCAGTCCGGCCGGGCCCGGTAAGATAGGCCCTCAAAGCGGGAATGTGGCCCACAGCCCGGCCCGGCATGGCACCAAAAAAGCCCAGGCCGGACTGGCCTCATGCGAACACTGGCTTTCAGGTATGGAGTTTTCAGCAATGTGCTGTCGGATATGGGTGGTGGATTTTTGAATTTGCTGTCCTTCCCAATCGCCCTTCCCAACATCAGGTCCCGCACCCCGCCTTCTAATTTCAAAGAGCTATTAGCTCCCCTATTACATAACTCGAGCTGTTTTCCTCTTGATCGCCTTTTATGAATCTGGAACTTGTGGACAGCACTTCATCATGTCATCTGTCATGGTAGCAGTCACAGAGTTGCCTTGTATCTGCCCGTTCCGACCGAGATATGGACCACTACTAAGCTACAACACATTTGCAATACCATAATCCGGTCTCAGCTTAGATTTCCCCAATACCTTTCCTCACCCCAAGTACAAGTAAGCAAGTTCTTGATACTTTCTCTCTTCTCTCAGATAGAAATATGGTTTTGGGAAAAATTGTTGGACTTGGACTCGGATATCATGTAACTATTTGATAAAAATAAATTCATGCTTTGTTGTACCCAATCTGATTCTGTAGTCTGTCACTATGACGCAATGGCTTTAAGAAATATTGAACCTACCACATATCACAACGCTAGCTCTTTTACATTTTGAGAATAAACAGTCAAATGCCACATATCCTGAATGTGGAATCAGGAAACACGGTATATATTATGCATACCCCTCTGATTGACTGATCTTCCTCTACAGTTGTGGCAACAGAGTTTTATCCCCCTTATTTCATTTGCTACATTATTTTTATCATGATAGGCCCTCTTGGTGTGGAGTATTTTGGATCAACGTTTCAATGGCCCTGCTCAAGTCGTGGATCCTTCACGCAGCTGGCCCTGAGCTTAGAAATATTTTGAATAATTCATACTCCCATATGACTACCCAACTTAGAAAGGATCTTTGCGCCAATGCTCCTACAGATATCAGTGAACGCACTCACCTTGTTGAGATTTGGATTAGACGACTCAACTTGATCAAGTTTGGACTTGCGAGCTTTCCAATCTTGGATGCAGAATCTGCAACCAGTACCTCCATGCTTTCCTCTACAAGGCCACCAATTGCGCATCACAGTCCTCATTCTGGAAGCACTCTGGCATCCCAAGACGATGATAGCTACATTCCAATTACAGCCTGTCTACAACGCGATCAATACCAATGCATCATAACTGGCCGCAAGTTTACCGATAACTCCAATACCAACTTCAAGTTGAATGTTGTTAACATTATTCCATTAACTCTCGCAAACCATCCAAGCTGTCGAGGCTTAGACTTCTGGAAGATGATGGAAATGTTTTGTGGGGTTGAAAATACCGACAAGATTTTTGTGAGTCTACTGGACAAGATACATGGTCTTGAGAATCTGATTACTCTTGGCAACACTGTATGTGCATTGCTGGATTCTGGGAGATTAACCTTTGTACCCGGAACATCTCTAAACAATTATATTCCTGTTATAAATGATCACATAGGATCTTACTGGTTGGAAATAGGCTATCCACAATGGTTCGAGCAGGGGCTCCCTGAGTTCATTCTGTCCACAAAAGGACTTAGGGCTGGCCAGACTACAACCCTAGTTCCAGGGAGCAAGGTAGATATCATGTGTCATTTGGCAACTTCGGGCGATACCTGTACTACACTTCCACAGCCTTCAAGTTCGTATTTTGCTCTTCGAACTTTCATACTCTAAATAAAACTCGACTGCGCAAATGACACCCTTTCAACCCGATTCGGATACAGCTCCGTCTACTATGCTCCCCTGACCTATGTCCCTATTGCCCATCTTGAGCTGGGTAGTGAGTATGATCCGACAACCTGTGACGGCTCCATATCCTTTCCTGAGTTTGGTAGTGCGTATTCCACATACCCTACAACCTGTGACAGCCCAAGTGCTGATCCAGTATTGGCCGCCGTTGCGATCGTCGAAGATTCGGTTGACTGTGGAGACCTAGAGAGGTAACCATAGAGGAGTTGTGCTGAGTTCATGCAATTTATGTTTCTGGAATGCAGGTCTGAGGATGGGCATTTGGCTGGTATGTTGGATAGTTTCAGTGACTGGATTTTTGAGTTTGGATCGTGGACTGGGGAATGACGATGGGGATAGAGAATTGGTATTCAAGGGGCTGAGTCTAAGTGACTTGATTGCTACCTGGTTTTTTTTCTGTGTGGGTTTTATTTTGTTGGCTCACGAGGCCGTGGTTGAGGGAGTCGATAGAGGCCATGGCTGGTGGATGCCGGATACGTTTAGCCAGGATAAATTTATTGAATTAGAGTCAATATGAACGACAGGATGCAGATTCAATTGCCGCCGCAGTAGCGGTACCCTGAGAATGGCTAGTTGTACTAGCAAGCTCTTCTTGGAGTTCTCCAGGCTCTGTGGTGAGTATTTTGTTGCAATAACAACACGCGAGCTGAACCAGCCCAATTAAGGGGAATGACCAAGAGCCGAAACTAGCTACGTAAGATCAGAGGTAGATTCCTCACTGTAAAGCTATCTCATATCAAGTCTTTGGGATACACCTTGCCTGGATGGGGATCGTGAGACAGTGACGAAAGCAGTCGGGCACAATACACCAAATAGCTTTCGACCAATCTACCATAAACGCTGAATATTTTCCACAGATAGCTAAAGTATTCTTCAATGTTTCCCTATCCTCCGAAGACCGAATAGAGGCCGGAGTTTGTTTTTTTCGGCACTGGCACAAAAAAGAGCAGGCTCTTCAGCTTTGATAGGTAGGATTGCAGCTTGGCGAGCGCTATAGTAGGATTTGACCACATATAGTCCCTTAGCCTGAGCGTGAATTGAGTAGGGAGGAGGCAACTCGGGACATAAGTGTAGAAATCTCGTTTGAATTCAAGGAAGAAAAGAGGACTCTACAACGCCCCTCTGAAACTACTATGAGGTTATGCGGTACGGCAGCCCAGGAATCAGAGATACTGACTGGCTGCAAAAAAAAAAACTTTTACTTTTTACGCCAAATTCTTTCTTGGAGGGGGTCACCGAAGATGCTAATCCCCACCCTATTGTGTGTGGTGGCGGAATTGGGGGGGCTCCACTACTAATGACCCAAATATGTGGATATGGTTAGGGAATAGTGAAGGGGTCTTTAGAGGGGGTGCATTTCCTTCTATCATACTCTGTTATCTTCTCACCGGTCTGAGCGAAGACGCAACCGAGTCGCGAGCGAGGGTAGTCCAGAGGCCAGCATCCTGAAGGAAAATCCTGAAGATATTTCGGGAATGTACATAAGTCAGAGGAAAAAACCCTACCCCAGGCAACTACAAGACCTAAAAAAACAAAGTGAGCTGAAAGAAGCATTTGGGAGAAAGATGAAACCATAACTAACAAGTCCTTGTTAGATACCGGTATTGCGAGTTTCTTACATTCCTTCAGCAATTGGTCTTGATCCCAAAGCTCATATGCCGGGGGCACACACCCTTCTCCTCCCTCTTCCCAATCCCCCACAGCCCCCTCGCTCTCCGCAACCCTACTCTCACCCTTTATTGTATACCCCTGACCGCATTTAAATAATTTAAACGCCCCCCCTAGGCCATCTTCTTAAGCTTCTCAAGCTCCTATGCCCTCCTGGAGGCCTCCTCATCATCCATAGGGACAACCTCCCTGAGCTCCGCATTAGCCCAGCGCGAACGAACACCCAATGCTGCCCCTCCCGTTTGCAGCCGCAGCACGAGAAGAGGAAGTGCATTTCCAAATTCCAATGCGAAAGAAAAGTTGGAGAGGCCATATTCTTGACGCACGCCCATACTTCACGCCAATCCCGGTACACATTCCCCCCGCTACCACTGTTTTACGAAGTCTGTTGGCTAAGGCAATATTCTAGATCCACATATCAGGCATTTATACACCCCGCCCTATCCCAAGTTTTGAAACGCGGGCAACCCGCCCCCGGCCGGAAAGGCTGTTAAGTACGGGGACAGACGAGCACGGTACGAGAATCTCGCAAGCCACCGAAATGACAATATCCTGCCCAGGCAATTCTACGATGCGATTCCTGACACATTCAGGGACCGGGGTCTCCTCCTCCTCCCTTTGCCCATCAC
>Ga0307510_10001907_pt1 | contig 23439 bp, 22 predicted proteins | sample 12_EM_MG_FD_207224 | JGI IMG/M metagenome (GOLD analysis project Ga0307510, IMG submission 207224) | Populus trichocarpa ectomycorrhiza microbial communities from riparian zone in the Pacific Northwest, United States - 12_EM | ecosystem: Host-associated > Plants > Roots > Unclassified | place...
GAGGTTTTTATGATGTGCTCTAAGAATCATGTGCGAAAGCTTGTAGAAACGCAAGTTAGTTGAAGCCATCCCAAGTAGGGGTTCTTCAACCGCCTACTTGCATATATCCCCTGCCTATTTTGTAGGTTTCGTTCCAACTATCAAAGACGCGACCTAGGGCCCGTTGAATGAAGCCAATTGCCCTCCTAGGTTACAATACAAACCTTAATTACGGTGAAGAGAATTTCGTGACAAAGCTCCCGCTCGATGCCACACCAAGAACGAAACCTTTAGGGTTCCTTTTCCCCAGTCACTCCTCTAACTACTGTACCTTAAATATGAGTTTTCTCCTCAACCTTTCTCCCCCAACGTTCCCACCCTCCCCACAGACACACCTGTTCTGTGAATTCAAACCCCATACTCTCGCAACGGTAACTCCCTTACACCATATCTCCTCCTTACTCTCATTTTGGCAATACTGTGCTGACCGATGTCTCTTCCGGATAAGATTTTGGATAATAATGGCCAAGGTTATCTACTCTACTGAAGCTAATCTCCAGGACTTGCGCCTGGAGGCTGCGGCTCAGGAAATGGAGACTGGAAACACCACGGCCAAGTACCTTATTGGACCCACAGAAACTCAGTGGAATTACTTACTCTCGGTTATGCCCGGCATTCTGGGAGCTGTTTTTATTTACATTTTGATAAAGCTTGGTCTTCGCCTTCACAAGACCCGTAATGGTACTCCTTTGAAGGGCGTTCCTGGCCCATGGCTTGCGTCCTGTTCTCCACTCTATCGCTTTTGGTACGCGGTTGTGAAGGGGAACTTTCATAACGACTTGACAGACCTCCATCGCAGGTACGGTAATGTTGTACGTATTGCCCCAAATGAAGTGTCCATATGGGATCCTCGCGCCGTGAGCGAGATATATGCGCATGGAGATAGAGGTTATGCAAAATGTGATATGTAAGCTTGTCATCTCTCACTACCTCGATCATTGCTTATATTGCCTAGGTACGATATTGCCCTTCCAAATGGCTTTTTCAACCTTGCTGTCGAACGTGACATCCAAACCCACGCCGAAGGCCGTCGCGCAATTGCTAAAGACTACAACATGACTACAACCCTCGCGGCGGAGGCCCATTTTGACACTATTATTAATGACTTCATACTTGCGCTTGACAGGAACTTTGCGCAGAAAGAGAGTGTCTGTGACTTTACAATTTGGAGCGAGTACTTCACCTATGATATGATCACAGACTTGGTTTTTGGAGAGGCGTACGGGTTTTGTAAAACTGGTCTTGATGTCGACGGGAGCCTCAGGGACTTGAGACAGATGTTGCTCTTGAGTCCGTTTTTGTAGGCCCCTCGAGCTCCCTGGCTAGCTGAGAAACCTCTGACAGGATAGGTCTTACCTCCCCTGGATTTGGCCGGTTACACAAAACGAATGGGTGAAGAAGACAGGGATGGATCATTACGCTAGGGTTTGCCATATACCGGTTGACTTGATGTCACTTTGGAAATGGGTGGACTGACAATGAGAACAGAATATCAAGGCAAACATTATGAAGCGTTTGAACTATGGAAACTTTTCCGGTCGTAGCGATCTTTTGGACGGGCTACTTAAATCGCGGTATAGAGATGGACATACTCTTCCCTTGGGAGAGATTGGGTATGCTCACATGTTCTCTCATTTTCAATCAATCGCAAACTAATTTTTACTGGTCAGAAATCATGCCTACATCTTTATGTAAGACACCTTTCTTCCATTTCTCTTTTTCCTAGAACCAACATTTCCAGTCTCGCCGCCCCAGACACTGCCTCGGTGGCTCTTCGCGCGATTTTGATCAACCTTGTCCGTAATAGAGAGGTCTACAATGCAGTGATGGAGGAATTGACCTGCTTAAAGCTCTCTAACCAAGCAACCTGGAAGGAACTCGAAGGGGCGCCCCTCCTCCACGCAATTGTCAAGGAGACCCTTCGTCTTCATCCTCCAGCAGGCTTCAACCTTCCTCGCGCAGTCCCTGCCGGTGGTCGTACTGTTTGCGGTCACTTCCTTCCCGAGGGAACCACTGTCGGAATGAGCGCTTGGTGTGTCCACGCAAATGAGGATTTCTGGGGTAAGGATACATTGGAATTTAGGCCCGAACGCTGGTTGGACTCTGAGAGCGCATTCAAACTCGACCGCTACGGACTCAGCTTCGGCCAGGGTGCTAGAGCGTGCTTGGGAAAGAACATCGCGATGGTTCAGCTGGTTAAGGTTTGTCTTTCTTTGTTGCCTTTAAGGGGGTTTCTCTCAGTTTTCTGAGGGAATGGCGGCTGATTATATTATCAAGGTCACTGCGCAAATTCTTCTCAACTTTGAGTTTGAGCTTGTTGACGAGCACAAAATTCGCGCGGTGTTCCTATTGCTTGTTGTTCTTGATGGGGTCAAGGTCGCTTTTAAGCGTAGGGCTGGTGGGCCGCTTGATGACACCATTGGGATGGAGGGGGCTGCTATTTAGCCAATTATTGTACAACACCGGTGGGGTACCCGGTTTACCCATGTGGCACTGGAGGCCTTGCGGGCTGTTGCTATACATATGGTGTTTGTTTGTAAAAAATGGGTGTAGATGTTCCTGTACAGTATTTTTCTCCTTTTTGAAGTTTCTGGGACTTTTTTGTGGGATTTTTTGTATAGAGGGCAAGCTTTGTTCATAGTAATGGAACTGGATCTACTCATAAAATATTACTTTTAGTGATAATATTATGACACTTACTGGCCCATTAGGCAACCTAGGCGTTGATTTAATAAACTACAGTCTCGGCGCTCCGAACTACAGACTGGGTAGCTAAGGCTTCCACTAGGTTGCTAAGGACTCTAACGAACCATAACCCATGATACTAACACAAGCAAACCAAAGTTCCCGTCGATCACAAGGTGAAGGCGCCAAATTGAAAAAACATAGAGCACAAACTTCCAATAGAAAAAATACTGTCAAGCTAAGGAGCCACCATTATCACAGTGCCCGATCCCAATCTTGGGCTCGCTCCCACCAATAATACCTCTTGACCAATCGGAGAGTTTCCAACAAACCCTATTGTCTCGAGCCAGATGTCAAAAGCTGCAAGGAGTTTTTTACGGGCATCATACCAGGATGGAGTTCAGCGGCCAGTCAAAGCTATCATCTCTTAGAATTGAAAGGGAGGGTGCCGCACAAGAAGCTTGATTTTGTGCCCTTAGCCCAATACCCTGGGCTGCAGTCATCGGGGCATACTATGCAGCCACGCAAGCTTGCACAACACCCTCCACCTTCTACTCGCAAATTCCTTTCCCTTCCCTTCCCTTCCCCTCCCTCCTTCCCTCCAAAATTCCTCCCCACCTCTCCCCCTCCTTCCGTTCCCTCCTTTACCATAAGCGACAAACAAACACCCATCACCAACAAACAAACAAACATTGACAAAGTACATTCCCCTTCCTCCATCCGGTTCGATCCTTTTGAGAAAAATCCTAATCCCCTCATTCCATCTTTTACCAGGCAAACCAACCTCAACAAACATGGATGCAACTACCGCCACCTCAGCCTCCGAGCCATCTTCCAGACTCAATGAAGCTGCTACCCCGGCTATGCCCTCATCCGACCAGCACTCTCCCGACATTATCACCGAGACTAATTCCTCTTCTGCCCCTGCCACGGCTCCTGTTGTGAAATGTGGCTACTTTCCAATCCTCTCCTTCAAACAATCTTTCTGAACGGATTGCTAATCAGTATTCTTGGTGGATATAGCTCCAGCCCGCAGCCTCACTACAAAGCTAAAACTCAACTCTCTCTCCCCTTTGTTTGGAAAGAATAAGGGGAAGGATAAAGCCATTGGCAAGGAGAAGGAGAAGGAGATCGCCACTACCACCGCTCCTGCTACCGAAGATGCACTCATGGCTGAAGGGGGTGAACAGGGTGAAGCCGGCACTGCGAAGAAGGGTGGGTTGTGGAAGAAGAGCCCCATCAGAAAAGTCATCACAAAGGTCACTAGTTTGTTTGCATAAGCGATATATGGGATGGTGCTATAGTGCCGGAACTCGGCGGATCTGGATAATTGCTTGTAATCGGGGGTATGTTACGGAGGCTTCTTTTTTTTGCTCCTGCTCTCTCTTTCTCCCACTCGCGAAAATAGGTTTCGTCGCTTCCTTATTTCCTTCGTCATATCCGTACCCAAGCCACACTATACAACCCTTTCTGCTTTGTCTTTTCTCCATAATTGTATTTTCAGATATAATATCTATGATACTAAAAGTTGCTTGTTCTTCCCCTCGTGTATTGAAAACCGCACGATCATAAATTCCGCCAAACATGATGCCTCAGCCGTTGATAACATACAAACATCTAACCGCCCCACAATCCTCCCCATTCCTCTTCCTCCTTCAAAGGCTTTACTCGGGGAGGTGGTATAATCGTCCAAAAGGTTAAAACGAAAGCCTCACTAGCGTACCATATCGTTATCAGGATACCGGGCTGTGGGACTCTTCGGGTGGAAATTAGTGTGAAGGTAGTTTGTGGCATTGGATTCGCTCGTTAGAAGGGGGAAGGTCGAAGGTGTGTCCATAGTGCGGAGGGTGGGGGCGAAGTGTGCAAACTTGGCACCTTATCACCGTTTGTTAAATTATAAATTTACTCCATTAAGATAAAGTGTCTGCCCTGTATGTCAACTGTCTTGAACAAGAATAAACAGGTAAGCCTAACCTTGGCTTTACCCCCTTCCTATGGAGCACAGCACGTTGCAATTTAGCAGTAGATTCCTTGAGATTAATAAAACCCCATCATCCCTTCACCTCTCCACCCCACCAGGTCATGGTTACCTAGGCGAGCTCTTCCTACATTCGAGTGATACCCCGTGTACAATACTCAGATTACCTAAAAGCGAGCGCTACTACAGTCAATAAACAGGGAAATAATCAAACTACAACTCTCCTATAGAGCGGTATGATTCTGTAGGGGATTCTGGTGCTGTTGGGAAGCAAGGAAATAGAGCAGATGGGCGAAACAGAAAAGTGTTTCAGTATGGTAAATTTATCAACCAGCGAATACCCCGACAACACACACTCCAGTCTGCACAGTCACCCGCACGCAGGTACAGTACAGCACAGTTACGGTACGGTACATGGAGCCACAGCGCATATATTCCAGAACATTCCAGAAGGGCGCAGGATGTGCTGTATCGTACCAGTACTGCGCAGTACCGAACCGTTCGCTGTGTCCGTCCCTGTATGATAAAATAAAGTTTTACCAGCCGGTTCCGGACGCTAACAAAAGCCACAACCTCGATTCCAACCCAACGCGGGATATCGCATTAGTTCAAACGGGCTACCGGTATCATACAAACCTCCACATCTAAGATCGATTGATTGCTCCCCGAGGATTCACGGAAGGGGTGTGTTGACTCGAGCAGGAGCTAACTTACAACAGACCGATTTTTCGAGTTTGCATTTGCTGGCATAACCGGTAAATGGGGAAGATAATATCTTGGCGGTATCCTTCCCGGTTGGGGGGCGGGGGCGCGTGTTACTACTAGATTAGGGAATGATCGACTGTTTGATGGAGACGCTTGTCGTGCCTGGAACCTTATCATAATATTATGATATAATACCGTATCTACGCTTTCGGAAGACGAGGGACCGGTATAGAAGGGCGACGTTGTGGTAGTGTTTTACTTGAAGCGGTGGGGAGGGGTAATTGGTGGGCATAATACTAGCATGATGTTTGGAAGTTGGAAGGTGGTTGGGTTGGGATTCTGCGTTCCCTTGGGCGGTCTGAAACAACTAGAATTGGTTGCCGGCACGCTGAGGCTACCGTGAAAACTGGAATAATCGAGTCGTGTGCTATGTCGTTGAGAATTTCCTACTCTAGAAAAGGGGGCGAAAAACACCAGCAAAAAGAAGAGCGGCTTCAGCACCTCCGAGAGACATAGAAAAACAAAAAAACATTAGACCTTACCAGAGGGGGCAACTCTGACTGCAAAGCACTCGATTATTCCAGTTTTTTTTTTTTACGGTACTATAGATTTGGGCAGCCGCCAGCGGTTGCTTGGTCAGGAAAGAGGATTTTTCGGTCGCTTCAGGGCTCAAATGGCTCAGCTCTCGGAATTAGCTTGGATGTTCCCAGACGCTCAAAATTGCTCAGAAATAGTCCTGGTGCGCTGGTAACGAATTCGGGTGTCTCAGACCACCCCAAGGGGGCCGCTATTGGCCGCGTCCCCCCGGGCAGCGCTCTGATATTTCAAAGGACGAGTGTGGAGTGCGAGCGATCATGGCTTTGGCTTTGCGTAGGGGCTGAATCGTGCGCAGTTTATGGATGGTATTATGCTACTCCTGAGTGTGTAGTATTATGGTACCGATACCGGCATCCCGCGTGCCACCATTACCCAGCCGTTTTGCGTAGATCCGGGCAGTCGCAAGTTAATGCCTCTAAAACACCGCAGCTGAGTTATCCAAAATGCTATCTTAACTATCTACAATACCCCCATTCCCAACACCTGACTAGAGAATGAAGGGAGAGGAGAGTCTTGCAAGAACTAACTTAGTCTCAAAGTGAAAATATTTATAGCTATTGCACTTATCATGTAACGGGTTGGTAACAATAGGTGAGCAGAATATAGTTTAAGACTGTAGAAGTTTATTCTAAGCTTGCGCACTCTCAAAGTGAAAAGGAAAGCCACCCTCTTTATACACACATTTGAGGTCAAGGAAACTCCTAGAATCCACTAGGTATTTACAAGACCCTTCTGGCTTGGGATAAGAGATAGTACATTTTAACCCAAAGCCATCTTAGCAATCGCCCTATAGCCCAGTTATCCCTAGAATTAACCTGATCGGAGCCTCGCTTGTGCCGAGAAATATTGCGTGACAGCATTACACTGTCCGTAAGCCGCCTGCGGATAAGACCGCGACGGTAGCCATAGCGGCTATTTAACCGACTACATGCCGCATGTAGAGTTAGAAACGGCCTGGGTCGCCTGCGCCTGCGGAGTGTCATGACCTTTTGGGTTTAGACTGCGCTTATAACTTGGTGATTAGGTCAACTCACATATCTGATCGGAGGGCTCTCGAGTCTGTTGGAAAACTTGAGGACCTCATCGGCCGCAAAAACACTAGAGGGTGTGTAAGCGTATTTTAAGATTCTAAGTCGCCCGCGCCTGCGGAGTGTCAAGACCTATTGGGTTTAGACTGCGCTTATAACTTGGTGATTAGGTCAACTCACATATCTGATCGGAGGGCGCTCGAGTCTGTTGGAAAACTTGAGGACCCCATCGGCCGCAAAAACACTAGAGGGTGTGTAAGCGTATTTTAAGATTCTAGGTCGCCTGCGCCTGCGGAGTGTCGAGACCTATTGGGTTTAGACTGTGCTTATAACTTGGTGATTAGGTCAACTCACATATCTGATCGGAGGGCGCTCGAGTCTGTTGGAAAACTTGAGGACTTCATTGGCCGCAAAAACACCAGAGGGTATGTGAGCGTAGTTTAAGATTTGTAGACTTTGAGATACTTTAGTACGGCTGAGGCCGACGTAAGCTTGTCCCGGGGCAAAAGGGTCATCGAGGTCGATTTTGGCGGAGTCTAGAGTCTGTCCCTGTGCCTTGTGTATTGTAAAAGCCCATGCTGGCACCAAGGGTATTTGTATGCGAAACACCCAATTTGCTGCGGCTTCCCCCCGCAAGCCAGACAAAATCTTGCCCTGTCTGGAAGGAAATATTGGGGTACGTTCATTCCCGAAGTCTACTATTGGTATAGGTAGTTCGTCCTCGTGTGCATTTCTCCTAAAGTACACTTGCATGTCCTGATCGTGCGGAACCCTGCCTTCCTCTTGGTGCTGTGCGTACGTGCATGGTCTGAAATCGACGATTCTTCCTCTCGCGCCGTTTACTAACCCCTTTTGTACATCTAAGTTCCGTAAAAGCATTACTTGCGCTCCTACTTTCAGCTGAATCCGTTTTGCACTTTGGAGACTCCCGAAGAATTCCTCAAGGGCCCCTAACAGATTAATCGCTTAGCCCGAGTCGACCGGATAGTACGGGTTTGACTGTCGAAGCATACCAGAATATTTTGTAGCCGGCCCTCTTATCACATTTAGTGCGACATAATCATGGGAACGCCCAGGCAGCTGAACTAGCTCTTCTTCGTTGTGGGAGGCTACACCATTGCGCCTAGTATGCAATAAAAGGGGTTTTATAGAGCCACTATTGCTAACATTCGGTGCTCGATCGAGCGTCTTCAAATATTCCAGTGTTGTAGGTGACACAATACCTCTCCGGATTTCTGATAGCATATCAAACCACCCCTCATCGCCCTCATGTCGATGTGGAATCCTCAGCGACACCGCTTTCAATCTACATCTTGGCCAAGAGGTGGTTTGGAAGGCATATTTTGCAGTGTCATTCCACAAAAAGCCGCATGTGTTCCGCCCCCGATCCAGATGGTTGGTGCATCGCAACCACCGCTTTGGGTCCAGACCGTGCAAGTACATATCCCGTTTATGTGGTACATCTGCAAGAAGGCGGTTTGAGGGGCTGAGGTACCGGCGACATACGTCGGTCACTAGCCTATAGCCTGTCCGAGAAGGCAATTTAGCTGCATATTCTTGAATCCTAAAAGCCGAGGGCATTACCGCATTCGGGGCAGTTCGCATCCGCCTGTCTATCAACGGGGGGTAGCTGACAGAAATCCCCACAAAAGACCAGTTGTATCCCACCTGTAGTTACCCCATAAAGTCAGGAAGTTACGGTACTGCAAAGAGATGACTTAACCTACCAAAAGGCCGCGGATCTTTGCGAGCTCGGCGCCCCATTTCAGCCAGCATGTCAAATAAAGTAGGATGAACCTACAGAGGGTAAGAAAGTTAGCCACTCTAGTAAGGAGAATGGTCCTAGCAACACCGGGTCTTTTTGCTTCCGGAACAGGGGTAAAGTATCGGGATAGACGTATTACTTCGAATCTCGAGAGTAAACTTAGTTGATGCCTGTTTTATAAAATATTTTATAGAACCGTAAAGGTGGGACGAGACGGGGCGACTGGCTAGAAGTATAATATAGCGAAGCTAAGAGAGACGCCATCACATTTGATGGCGATCGTCTTCCTCTCCCATAACCGTTACCCCCGTCCCAAGAAACCTGGGCTGGCTCTCGGTAACTAGGAACTAGGGGGCAAAGAATTCACCTGCGAGCGGGAGACCAACCATAGATATTTCATCCACGACCAAAACTTTTGTTTCTAGCCACGGTCCTTCATCCTTTAAGTAATTATCGATCGTATCGTCGCCGGGTCCAATACCAGCCCAAGAGTGAAGTGTCTGTCCCGCGATATTGTGGGCTGCTACTCCTGTGGGTGCTGTGACAGCTACGCTCTTATTCCCATCCTTCCTGTATTTGTGTTTTAGATATTGTATAATGTGTCTCAGGGCGTATGACTTTCCGGTACCAGCTTCGCCCGTTAGGAAAACATTGTGCCCTTGTTTCACATATCCCAATGCACGTCCCTGTTCCTCGTCTAAATTACCCTCAGGCTCCGACACCGGTTCCGTATCCTCGCATCTGCAAGATTAATTTCGTCGGAAAAAAAAAACCAGAAATCAAAGGAAACAGGAATAACCGAGATGAGTGCCTACAGATCTGCTTGCTCCATTTGGGAGTTCCGAAGCGACCGCTGAATCCCAAGTCCTCTTGCTGGGTTCCAGCCGACCCTTACTCGACGTTGCGTTCGATAGTAGTATTGAAACAATGGATGGCATTGATGGAAAAGTGGTGGTGATCGCCACATGGTCCAATCGTGGGTGGAGTTTTAGCGAAGTAACTTTCAACAGAGGTTGGAGACTGAGCTAACTTTGCGCTTATTGCGTGCAAGCTTGGTGCATTAGCGAGATGCAGCCACTATTTCTCTTGGCAGCGATACTCGATATCATGTGACATCTGGTTTCCAAGAATTGCAACAGGGTGTCGTACATTACCGGTATTTGCTCGGCAGGATTTTCACAGAGCACATAGTAATAATTGCGGTCAGTGTTGTATAATTAAGGCGAGAGACAAGGGGCTTCTAGGGTAACGCATCAGGGGCTCTGAGAATAGAGCTGCGGTACCGGTACCATGCCGTAAGTTCCAAGAACCAGAAAATATCTTCACATCCAACACAGCTACAATTTCATTACTATAATGCTAGGATCTTGTCCTGATCACCAATCGCTATCTTCGTCGCTCCCGTAAGCTACAAGGCCCATCACCCCGATATCCTTGTCTCCTGCCTTCTCTCCCCCTTTCGGATTTAGAACGAGCGACTCCTCCTTGCCTTCTCCGCCGTCCCTCTCCAACGGCTTCTCTCCAGTCGTAGAGCTCCTCCTTCTGACTTTAACTCCCAGAGCTTTACCTCCCACCTCCTTCCTTCTCCTCTTTTTCCCAGCGGCCCACGCAGCCGTATCCTGATCGCCACCCTCTCCACCACCAGACTTATCAGCCTCTGACTGCTGTCTCCGAAAATCATCAAGTCGACTCTCGAGTTCATCCTTCCGCGCGTCTTCAGCCGCCTTTTCCGTTTTTAGAATTGAGTCCTGAGTGAATTAATCCCGGGAACGCTCAAAGAACCGCAAGAGGGAGGGCCTACAAGATAGTCTACATCATCCTCGTCAAGCGTCTTGAATTGGTTCTTAAACTTCAACTTTTCTTCAAACTCTTCCTGCTTCTTTGCTGTCGATCCGCCACGATTAGCAACTCTCCTTTTATGTGGATATAATGTAATACCTTTATTCGCTTGTAGGATCTCGTACAAACTTCGGTCGTCCTGCGCTTCCTCCTCCTCCTTCGGCTTCCTAGCCGCTTCGACAGCTGCCTGGGCGACACTCCATGGATCAAGGCGGGGTGGCTCGCTAGACGTGTCTTCGGGAATGGCGGTGCCGGCAGAGACAAATCCGGAGGACATTATTGACGTGGGAGGTTGACCTTTGGTTCGTAGTGACGATCTAGGTCAGTTAGTCATCACGGAAGTAACCGCAGAGCCGCATGCTTGGTGACTTTCCAGTCCATTTTGCAATCCAGGACTAGCCAGCCGTGACCATCTCTACTCGAGTACCGGTATGATACTTGTACTTATACTAGAAACGCCCCACTACTAGTAAGCTATTTCTTTCATTGCTATGAGTGTTCTAAGCGCTACGACCATCCCGAACCATGGAGATTTTCCTATCCCGATTGGACTAATGCGGTATTATAATAGGTTACGGTAGTTCCAATTGCGGACTGGAAGGTCTCAGCTGCCTAAGGGATAAACTTTCATTCAGGTATGGTTCCGGGCACAGCAAGTCACCTCAACCAGAATACCACCAACCCCAAACCTGTGTCGCCGAACAGCAACACCCGCTACACTTGAAATCATCTGTAAATATTTTGATATGATTCTAGAGATTTACAAATTGAACTTTAGAGATATTAACTTAAGCCAGAACTAGGTTGATTCCGAGTTTAGCCCAAGGAGCAAGCGTGGGGCTAAGTGTGCAACACCTATGGATTATTCTTCTAGGCTGGAAGGCAAAGAGGCACCTTGATGGGTGGCCTCCCAGGTCGCCCGGACACCCCCGCACTCGGGCAGCTGAATCCAAACAAGCCAATTGTTCCCGGCCAAAGTCATCAGATTTGTTCCTTGTGCTCATTGTGCGGTGTTTTGTTGGTATGATGCCAGGGGTTTAGGGTCCGCTGCTTCCAAAAAACGCTTTTGCACCTTCGCGAAGTCACCTATACTCAACCCCGCCGAAGCAGTTTCACCACAACTTTCCGTCCTACTAATGTTCCCTTATGATAGCTTTGGGAACAGCCGATATTTAGAAGGGAGAAAACCTAAAACATACTAATATAGCATCTTCAGGCACGGAACAATGGAAATTTCGGACCCCGCAAGCTCTGGGGTAGACACGCACCGCATAGACTAGCTAGCACTACATTGGGTGACCATATGGGAACCCTGGTTGCTGAATTGGTTTGCTTTCTTTCAGCTGCCGTGCCCACTCCCACTCCTAGCACCCAACTAGGGCTGTGTTCAGCCATTTAAGGCGTTGGCTGTGCCGGGATTGATGTGCTTTCTTGCATAGCCAGGCGCTCTAGTGACAAGAAGCATACTCGGCGAAAGGGACAGCTCGCGAGGTAAAACCCGTTGGATATATGCGGAGATACGGCTACCCACCTAGGTCATGTCTTTGGGTAAGACCAGGATCTGTCCGCGTTTGGGTTGAGGTCAGTCATTGGTTGTGTGGGAGCGAGCTTGGCATGTGGGTTCCCTACTGATAGCTCCTTCTCTTGTTCGACTAGGTATTAACGAACATCACACCTCACACACACAACAGAACTAAGAGCAAGTGAAAGCCTTTGACAAGACACAAGTTGAGGAAACTCGGAAACTTCTCAGAAATCATGGAGTGAGCTAGGAATAAGGTGCAATTGCGGGAATGCACTCTTGCTGAGCGTTGTGAGGGAGGATAGGTGGACTGTAGGCGAGAACTTCCCGGCCGCAACAATCCCTAAAGATGGTACTAATAGTGTTTCTATTAAAAGAATGCTCTAAATATCCAAGTGGGTAGATCCTCCCACTACCTCACTATGTGCCATAATTCACCGAGATGTAATGGCTTCTTCCAATGTGATACCCATGTTGAGACCTCCATGCCGAGTTTTGATCTACTTCTTTGTTATGTCTCCATTCTTGATAAAGTTACCGCGCAAGCGCTACCCAGACCCTTCACATTAGTCATATTGTCAACCTTCCCTTTAGTGGAGAGTAATATCCCCCAGGATTGCACCAACTTTAGGGAAACGAGAAGTAAACTAGACATCATTGTTAGTAAGTAATAACTCCCGTGTATTAGGAAAGTATTTGACGATCTTCCCCAGAATGATTCTCAGCGTATAATATCTGCTGGCAGTTCGTTCGTTGCCTCGGAGCCACTGTCACTTCCCAACTTCATTTCCAGATCACCCTTAATATCACCACGTCTAGGACGAACAGGTGTAGCAGCTGTCTTGCTAAGGTATCTCACGGTTTGATCCTCCATCTTGTGCCTCTTGGTTAGCAAGAGCCCGCTTATGGTGATAGTCAAACGATTTCCCGTAGTGACGCGAGGAGCTCCTATGGGTGCTTCAGGGGGGGGGGGGTTCATTCGGAGGATCGATGCATATAAACCCCTGGGCACCGGTGTAATAGTCTTCTTCGGGGTTCCTACCCGATCCGGGGGAAAGGTGGCCAAGTCCTCTTCTCGCATTCTGAAAACCCTCCCGTATATGGCCCGGGATTCTCCAGGAATTATACGAACAGAATTTTCGGTTCTCAAACACCCCTGCCATCACACGCTCCAAAATATAAAGTTCCAAAATTTTTCATCTCCCAATCTAATCCTCCGCCCTAGATGCGTCACAGCTCATCACTCGTCTGGCAATAAGGTTATATCGTTTGCGATATGAAACGATTCCGCCAATTTACCTTAGACTTACTAGATGTTGTTAGCCGGGTAAGCACTTCGGATCTCAATGGGGATGTGAGAGGGTGCACGTACCTAGGGCCCGCAGTGAAGGAGGGGAAACCCGAACCTGGGTTCCAAACATACGACAAACCCGTAGCATTGATGATAGGAATATGGTGGATCCAGCACAACTCTTCCTTAGTAACATCCTCCTGAATAGAGCTACACACCTTCTCGTATGCTTCAAAACCCTCATCTTTGGCCCGTTGTTCAGCCGTCACCCAATCTCCGCAGTCTGCTTATCCAAAAATTCCCCCTTTATGTATGAGGAAGCTTAATAAACACTTTCTATCGCATGAGCCCCCACAGCGAGACGCTTAAATGGCGGGGGAGTGCATCAGCACCAATTGCATCGGCAACTCTCGCGAAAAATTGCTAATACCGTACAAACTCAAGTAATCGAACTATGTGCTATGTCGTTGGAGTTGCCATCTCTGGGAAGGTCTAGTGTTTTTTTTTATGGCTCTCAGAAGGGCTATGTTTTTCGCCCCCCTATTGTAAAGCAGGGAACTACCAACTACATAGCACACGGTTCTATTATTTGAGTTTTTACGGTAAGTCTCTCTCGGTGCTTATAGATTCTACTCGCCATAAAAGCCAGCAGAGAAGGACACTCCCCTCAGCGCCGTACAAGTGCAGTCTCTCAGAGTGCGTTACCCTATTGTACACCATAAATCACAACCGCAAGGCACGGTACAGGGAAATAGTATTCCCCACAACAAACCCCCATACCCGGTAATGGTGTCTCTGGCAGTACCGAGCGATTCCAATAGTACTGGAACCCAAGGGCGGAGCTATTCATGTGCATTACATGATCAATGACTCCATGATATAATGATGTTATTTGAGATCTTAAATTGTCGCCGCCCTGATTTTGATTATGACTCATAGCTCTGACACATCGCCCTCCATCTACTATTATTTTGGGCACGGTTGAGATTTCTAGTATCTTCTAGGATTTTCTAACCCTAATTCATGGGCACTTGTAATTGATCTTCCAGCACCCCGCTAATAGATTAAAGGACTTGACAAAAAAAGTAAGGGGTAAAAAATCGCACATAGTGTTAGTATGGGTTTGGGGACCTAACTAGCTTTCTTACGCACATTTCTCTGCCGCTGCGGCTGGCGTTGTGGGTATGATGGTAAATTCAATTTTGGAGCCAGTTCCCAGCCTAATTTCCAACTGTTAACTTGAAGGTCCTCCTTTTGCTATGCCTCCCATTGTATAAAAAGGCCGCAGGGATTTTCTCTACTCGGGAGATGCTTACAAAATCCGCTAGGCAAGGCAAGTGGAGAGGAGTTGGGTTTATGGCAGGGGTGCAGTCTGTTAATTGTGGTGTTTGAGAGAGATAGAAGATCAAAAAGTTTCGATAGCTTTAGTATTAGCGGGGAGAAAGGCTTAGCCCAGAGTATGGTTCATAGGCTAGACTCGGTTAATCATGCACTAGTGTCTCCCCCATTGGTTCCTGCGGTGCACCTGGTCTCGTTTGTAGAGTATGCGTTTCTATATCTGATTGATGTTGATATCTGTGAAGCTGCAATCTACCCCTCCTACACTACAACACTGTCGCTAGTCAAGTTAAGCAAGAGCACAAGTACGAAATCAGTCACTGAGAGAGATGGAACAGCTTAACCTAATGGGAATGGGGACAAAATACAGGTAAAATAGGTGGATAATATATAGGAAGGCACCGATGGGCTTTTATGTCCTAAGCTAGTGGTGGTGATCGGAGCTGCATAGCCAAATAACTCAATGGTTTAACAAAGGAGGAAAGGAAGAAAGTATTGGAAAGCGCCGATTCACAATGAATATATACAAATTGGCCAACTAAAGCCCAAACGATACAAGAGGAGCGAAAGGAGACAAGGTGAATTGGGGGGGGGGGGACGAGTTGACCCGATATTTTCGATGAATGATCTAGAGGTTTGACATCTGTAGTGACTTGTCAATCAGGATATAAGGAGCTGTCGGAGGTGGGCTTAAGACTCTTTTTCGTAAGATTTGCAATTCTCTGGTATCTGTTCCCAACAGAACATTGGAGCGGTGTTCAGCAACGAAGGATATCGATTATATTGAGATTGGCGCCGTTCTATTCAAGTACTGTCTCTACAATCCCCTCATACCCACACTTAGTAGCCCGCGTGAGTGGGGTTATGCCAGATTGGCTGCATCCGTGTTGGAATTGGCATCATCTGGTTCCTGCAGCAACCTCGCGATGCCCTCATAGCAGGAATTCTCAGTAGCGAACGAGGGCGGAGTTTGTCCATGCTGGATGTCAATTGTGTTGGGGTTGGTGTCATAGCGTTCTAGCAACAATTTCACGATCTCCAGATGGCCACGCTCAGTAGCCCATGAGAGCGGAGTTCTATAATATTGGGTGTCAGCTATGTTGGGATTGGTATCGTTCCGCTCTAGCAGCATCCTCACAACCTCCAGATGCCCATTCTCGGCAGCCCACGAGAGCGGAGTTCTACCAGATTGGGCGTCAACTAGGTTGGGATTAACGTCTCTCCGTTTCAGCAGTACTCGCACAACCCCCTCATGCCCTCTCTGGGCGGCCAACGAGAGTGGAGTTCTGCGAATTGGGGCATCAGCTATGTTAGGATCCGCGTCATTTCGCTCTAGCAGTATCCTCACAACCCCCTCACGCCCTTTCTGGGAAGCCAACGAGAGGGGAGTTCTGCGAGATTGGGTGTCAGCTACGTTAGGATCCGTGTAATTTCGCTCCAGCAGTATCCTCACAACTCCCTCTCGCCCATTCTCAGCAGCCAAAGAGAGTGGACTTCTTCCAGATTCGGCATCAGCTGTGTTGGGATTGACATCTCCCCGTTCTAGCAGTATCCTCACAACCCCCTTATGCGCGCTCCTAGCAGCCCACCAGAGTGGAGTTTTTCCATATCGGCCATCGGCCAGGTTGGGATCGACATCACTCTGTTTCAACAGTACCCTCACCACCTCCTCATGCCCTTTCTGGGCAGCCAGTACGAGTGGAGTTTTGCGAGATTTGGCGTCAGCTATGTTGGGATTGATGTCGTTCCGTGCCAGCAGTATCCTCACAACCCCCTCTCGCCCATTCTCAACAGCCAACGAGAGTGGAGTTCTGCGAAGTTCGGTGTCCGCTATGTTGGGATTGGTGTCACAGCGTTCCAACAGTAACCTCACTATCCCCCTATAGCCCTTCTTGCAAGCCAGCCAGAGCGGGGTTTGTCCACACTTGGTGTCAGCTATGTTGGGATTGGTATCACGGTGTTCCAGCAGCATCATCACAATCCTTTTATGCCCGATTTCGGTCGCAAACGAGAGTGGAGTTCTGCCACATCTAGTGTGAGCTGTGTTGGGATCAATGTCGTGCCGTTTCAAAAGTACCCTCACCACCTCCTCATGCCCTTTCTGGGCAGCCAGTACAAGTGGAGTTTTGCGAGATTTCGCGTCAGCTATGTTGGGATTGATGTCGTTCCGTTCCACCAGTATCCTCACAACCCCCTCTCGCCCATTCTCAGCAGCCAACGAGAGTGGAGTTCTGCCAAGTTCGGTGTCCGCTATGTTGGGATTGATGTCACAGCGCTCCAACAGTAACCTCACTACCCCCTTTCTTCCCTGGCTGGCGGCCCACGAGAGCGGGGCAATGCGGGAGTTGATGTCGGGTATGTTGGGATCGAGGTCATTCCGTGCTAGCAGCAACCTCACAGCCTCCTCACACCACCTATGATCAGCAGCCAAAGAGAGTGGGGTTCTGCCAGATTGGGTGTCAGCTGTGTTGGGATTAGTGTCACAGCGTTCTAGCAGCAACCTGAGAACCCCCTGACAGTGCTTATGGGCGGCCCACCAGAGCGGAGTTTTGCCAGTTTGGGTATCGGCTATGTTGGGATTGGTGTCATTTCGTTTCAGTAGTATTCTCACGACCCCCTCATGCCCATTTTCGGCTGCAAATGAGAGTGGGGTTCTGCCAATTTGGGTATCATTTATGTTTGGATTGACGTCATCCCGTTCGAGCAGCAACCTCACGATGCCCTCATAGCCATTCTTGGCAGCGAACAAGAGCGGAGTTCGATGTTGGGTGTCAGCTAGGCTGGGGTTGGTGTCGCGGCCCTCCAGCAGTATCCTCACAACCTCCTCATGCCCATTCTCGGCAGCCCACGAGAGTGGTGTTCTGCCATCTTGGTCGCCTATGTTGGGATCGGCTTTGTCCCGTCCCAATAGTATCCTCACCGCACTCTCCTCCCCATTCCTAGCCGCCCACCCGAGCGGTGTCAAGCCCTGCATGATGCTGAAAGGGCGGAACCGGGTCTGTGCGGCAGAAGCAGGCCGCGGAGCAGCTTCACTCACTCTTCGAGAATAGGCAATTGGAGCCTTTGGAACACAAAGGAAGCGAGAAAGAAAGCAAAAAAGCTCCCTAAATTTGCTGTTAGCAAGCAAGTCCTACCCTTCAGGAGTTTTCACCTAAGGTCATCTCATACGCTTTCGTTCGTGTCTTTCTTCTGCCTCCTGCGTAAGAGGAGGGGATGGTTGTTCACCTAAAAACCTTCAGGCCTAACTAGATGAAACTAGCTATCCCGACACACTGAAAAATATTTTAAGGTGCTAAAAGAACAAGGGTTGGTCGGGGAATAGAATTGAACCGCCGGGCAAGCTTCGCTCACTAGATGCCACCAAGAGGAAAGGCAGGAAATAGACCCCTTTGTACGGGATCAGATGAATATCCGGGTTCGCTTTCACTCAAATGCCCACGATTAGGGGGTGTTCACACCGGTTGGTAGGGTTACCAGGTAGAAAGAAGGGAAATAAGAGAAGAAAAGGAAATCAATTGTAGTTGTGGCCGTGCTTGTGTCTGTTGTGCTCCTTCTTGTCAAGGTGGATATCGCTGTCGCCTTCGTCGTATGTTTTCGCCTCGTCGGGAGGAAGGCGCTGGAAGCCACGCTTTATACTCGAAACCCTTTCCTCTACAAACACTCCCTGATGGCAGTCACTTTGCCTGATGCACGGGAGCGGTGTTCCCCCATATACGGTTTTAGGTGTGAGAGGATTGAGTATCCTTATGACTCCTGCATCCCCACTAACAGCCCTAACAGGAGCGGTACTTTTCTATATCGGGAATTAGTTGTGTTGGGACTGAGGCGTTTCGTCTCAACAGTAAGTTACCAATACTTGTATCGTCACGGCGGAAATAGGTTAACATTTTATAGGTATTGGAGCTAACTGAAAATGTGACCGTATTTTCGCCCACCAGTAGGGGGATTTAGCTCTAGGCCAAGGAAACTCTGCAAAGAGTTTAGTGACAATACCCGAAGACTTTTTGTTCACTCGCCTAGAAGCTGTCTTGTCTTTAAATACATCTCAAAAAACCATGGATTGTCCTGTGATGGATATCTGAAGTGGAATATAAAGCCAAATAACTAGACTATTTATTGAAGTAGAATTTGCAAAACAGGATGTAATTTTGACACTGGTAGAAGGAAAAAAGAGCGGATGAAATGTTTTGTTAGGGGACTAATCGAGAATAGTGTGATTTTAAAATTTCGCACATGACAACTGGGCGATTGTATGATAGCCCAAATGATGTAAATGGACAATTGTTCCTAAATCTTTCACAGACTGGCGCACTATTCCACTCTTGTTGCCCTGATGCCCCTCTTGCCTAACCAGCTAAATCCCCTTTTGTCCACCTGAGGTCCTTGTTTCCCTCATGGCAACGCTGAACAGTACCGATTATGTGGTATTCTGAACACTACACCACTTCTGAAACAATTTTTTCCCTATCACGATTACACAAATAAGCTAGTAGTAGTATCTAGCGCTGGCCATGATTACGAGGTAAGGGATTACATTATGGGCTTTTGAGGGCAGCCCTTGGTCCGGGAGATACTGTAGCTCCAAGGCATTTAGAACAGCTAAGATTCTTCTTCCGCCCCGAGTACGTAGCATAACTCATCAACATGCAAGCTGATGGCTCCGAACAGGACACTTTCATTCATGATAGGGTTGCCATGTAAGCATCACTCAGATATTCTCCCCTCTAGTCATCTTACCAAGCCTTTTTCTTCTCTGACGGGCAATGATCTCGCCCAGGACCGCATCAACGTTCAGAGGAATGAAAACGAAGCATTATTGTTCGTGAACTTTGGCTTGCACCTGGGATGCGCTTGTTATGTTTTATGATATATTTCTGATCCTGTCCGGGATGAGCCATGGTCATGATCATAATCGAACAAATTACGGTGGTTATGCTCGAGTATGATCCGGTCGAGAGGTCCCATGATCGAATAGCCGGTGAGGTGGGGGGGAATAAAGATACACACTAAAAGTGAAGGTTTTTGAACTATTATATCACTACCCATCTACCATGGGCAAAAACATCATAGGAATAATTCAAAACGTAGTTTGCTATAAAACCACGTGCATAAAAGAGTGCCTTCCATTCTTCGAGGGCAGTGAGGAGTAGGACGTCCTTTCCTTCAAGGCATTAGCAAATACCATTGCGGCTCCAAGGGAGGGATATTGCAACACACATCGCCAAGCCCATGTGCCAACAGCTCTGCGCAAACATCAAACCATAGCCTCAAATAAGTATTTGTTGTGCGTCGGACATGTTGAATATTTTCGGGAAAATTTCCAAAGCTGGGTGTCAAGATATTGATGGAAATATAATGTCTAAAAAGCCGGTTGTTCTAGCGTGTTTTAACCTCTATCTGGTTATCAAACTACCACTATTAGAGGCCCTAGCCGAGTGATTAATCATGGCCAGTGCTCCATCATGGTCGAGCACAGTCGAATATCTCTAGCTTCGCTGGTGTATGATCGATCTCATATCTATCAGGGGTGGAAAATCCATTCAGTTACGTTGCCACAACCTTGGATCCCAAAATCAGGTTCCTACTGATTGCCCGATCATTAATTAGCCCTCGGATCGATTAAAAATGTAATAATTATAAATTATGAGTATTTAGAGGTGGGTTCGGTTCGCTCGCCCCGGATTGTAATCCTGTTAGGTTGCATGTATACCAGGATTTGCTCTAGCCCCCGTTTGTGGCATGCGGATGAAAGGTATTGAGGTCAGAAGGTCCTCACTCTTAGCTCTATGGCTCTAGATCAGTCACGAATTTCCGTAATAAGTAGGGTGAATTATGGGTGGGGGACTGCTACTTTTGTTGTAACAATGGTGCCATAAAGCCTGTCTTCGGAGCACCAGTTTGCTGAAGAGCGCGCCGTGCAAAATCTGGTTGAAAGTGGGTGTACGAGGACTTTGCGATTCGGCAAGCATTAAGAAGACAAAGGTCTGGTAAAAACCACTAGGCAGCTAGCAGCTAACTTATATCTCTGACTCAATTCTTCGAAGCAGTATGCAGTATTTCCCGCTCACCTTAGCCATCACTCTATTCCCAGTTTTTATGAAAAATATTTTAAGGAATGTGGTATAATAGGATAAGTGTATTGACCTATTAGACGGCTTTTTGATGGTAACTTATAGTAATATTAGGGTATTTTACAAAATTATATACTCGGGGAGATGCAATCTCACTCCCTAGCTACTCTCCTCTGGATTCCTCTTAAGAATAGCCCAATCGAGTGGGTTTTTTTTGATCGCAGGACCGTTCCCCTCTAGTAGCAAGGACAACGAGTGAGCGATCTTTATTGCGTATAGAGAATAGGAGAGGAACACTGCCAGACAGTCTTACCCGGTATGTTCGGGTTGACATCGTCCAGTCCCATCAGTAGCTCTATCGTACCACTAAGTCTTGCCCGTTCTCGACAGCAAATGAGAGCAGAGTTCGCCCACTCCGGGTCTTAAACCCAGTTGGAATCGGTGACACAGTGTTTCGGTATGGTAACAGGCTCTCACCGTCTCCCCTCGGCAGCCCAGTAGAGTGGAATGTGGCAGCCCTTTACCTCACCCATTCCGGGATCGTCTCTGCCGCCCCCCATCAGCATCCCCGCAACCTCTACGTGCCCTTCCCTGACCCTTGGAACTGGTTGTGGTGGAACGACTTGATGTAAAATAATTTCCAAGCTACGACCGGGGCTTAGAGCCTGTTCCACATGCTACAAAATACCACGATATTTTTATAATTGATTGGGGGTTTGTTGGGCAACTGCAAATATGATAATATCATACCGCGATATTTTTTAATCCGGTATTTCCTGAAATACATTGCGGTTTAGGGCCCAAGGAGAAAAGTAAATACTCTATCCCCGAATGGTAGGGCAGTGCTCAGATTTAGTAGGGGAAATTCTACTTATATCATAGAATGTATCGCTCGACCCTACTGTCGGATCCCCTCCAGCTGGGTAGCGTTCATTTGTGGCTGGCTAGCAAATATTTTATCACTGTCACAAAACTGGGGGAAAGAAACACAGAAAGCTGAACGAAAGAGAAAAAATTAAACAACCTTCTCGGTGAGGAAAATGCTGGTTCCCGTCCCTCGCTTCTACTGATGTCCCCCGAGCCCCCCCATACACAACAAATTTGAAAGCGAGGGTCAAAGTGGTTGACCGGGAAAAGGGTATGAGTGCATACGAAGTCTTGCACGCAATTCCATGAGCCTCTCAACACCTCCGACACTACCACACAACCCCAACACACATAAGGATAGCCACCCACCCAGCTCGGCTATTTCCAAAAGGAACGGCAGAAGGCGGGGTGAGTGATGTTTCGTGATTTGGCCTCCGAGTCTGCCCCTCTCTAGTCAAACAAACAGGGCAGATGGCCCGGGCAAAAATCTCGGAATTAATCTTCGGGTTTTATCTTCTGCCTCTATGAATAGCAAATTTATGCACATTCCACAGCCCAAGGGAGCATTCCTAAGCTAGTGAGAATATTCCCAACTCTCGAAGATGGTGAAGCGCCTATCGATATGGTGTGCCCATGCTGAATGGGCTGGCTTACGAGTGATGTACAATCAAAGTGGTGTACTGATGTGAGAAGAACGTTTTAGTCGCCCAACATATAGAAAGGCGTCCGTGGGTGCGTCCGGCCAGGGGGAGCATACAAAATCCGCGAGGAAGGGGAACAAGAAGAGGGTCGGATTTTACGATGAGTACCACATCTTAATTATGGTGCCAAACAGGGCAATGGAGCAAAAGGTTTTGATGCCATTAGTATTAGCAAGGAGAAATATTTATACCACAGTACGGCTGATAGGTGAGTAGCAGAGAGGGGGGGGTAGCAGGGGAAAATAGAAGTGAAAATAGAAAAATAGACCAAGCTCTGTGAATCGCATACCATACACTCTTCTCCATTGATTCCGGCTGTGCACCCGCTCCAGTGCGTACAATGTGTTGTCTGCAGGTAGGCCTATGAATCTCCTATCCACCCCTCTTGCAATACAAAACGGTTGTTGTTCAGGTTATGCAGGAATACATGTGAACACGAAATCAATCATTGAGAGATGGAATAGCTTAACCCAATGGGAACGGGGAACAAAAGACAGGTAAAAGAGGTAGATAATATATAGGAAGGCACCGATGGGCCTTTGTATCCTAAGCTGGTGGTGGTGGTGATAGGAGTTACACCGCCAAATAACTCAGCGGTTTAACAAAAAAGAAAGAAAGAGGCTACTGGAAAGCACCGATTCACAATGGATATATACAAATCGGCCACCTAAAGCCCAAACGATACAAGAGGAGCGAAAGGAGAGAAGGTGAATTGAGGGGGACGAGATGACCCGATATCCCCGATGAATGATCAAGAGGTTTGACATCTATGGTGACTTGTCAATCAGGATATAAGAAGCTGCCGGAGGTGGGCTTAAGACTTTTTTTCCGCAAGATTTGCTCCTCTGCTGGGGGTAGGGATAGTAGATAGGAGGATAAGGATTGAATATTGACCCAAGATATTAAAACTTGAGGGCCGTTTCGGAAGGGGTTTAGAAACAGAACATTGGAGCGGTGTTCAGCAACGAAGGATATCGATTATATTGGGATTAACACCGTTCTATCCAAGTAGT